>Ga0182739_1004000_pt1 | contig 12474 bp, 10 predicted proteins | sample eDN5th30CBELigBY_FD_128873 | JGI IMG/M metagenome (GOLD analysis project Ga0182739, IMG submission 128873) | Enriched backyard soil microbial communities from Emeryville, California, USA - eDNA 5th pass 30_C BE-Lig BY (version 2) (version 2) | ecosystem: Environmental > Terrestrial > Soil >... | reverse complement strand
CCAATCCGGCATAGTCGCCATCTTCATAGCTGCGGTCAAAAAGCAATTGCATCCCCAGACAGATTCCCAGAAGCGGCTTTCCGGAATCGACGGCGTCCCGCAACGGCTGGACGAATTGCTGTTGCTGCAATTCGTGAATGGCATCGCGAAACGCTCCGACACCGGGCAGGATCAGGCTGTCGAATTCCGCGATCCGGTCAGGCCGGTTGACGATCTCCGCCGATGCCCCCAGACGTTCCAGCGCTTTCTGGACGCTGCGGAGATTCCCCATTCCATAGTCGATAATGCCGATCACGAAAGACATTTCCCCAGTTCAGGCTGCCAAGAAATTTGAATGAGATGACCGCGGCCGACGAAATTCAAGCCCGCCGTGACGCCACCCAGGCGCGGCGAACAAAGCCTCTTCAGGCACTGAGAGTTCCCTGTCTGCGAACGAGTGATGGCGTTTTTGCAAGGCGCTCCCGGCCGTCAAAGCCGACAATGCCGGACGGACCATGTCGTCAGCGCCGAAAACGAAACCGGATTCCGGAACAGTGTCCCGGAATCCGGTCGATTTGGTCAATCCTGACAATTCCCGGAACAGTCGGTGCGTGCCGATTGCTCCTGGAATCGTACAAGCGCGTTCAAGATCCTCTCAACCGAGAGGAGGAACAGCGCCGGCGACTCCGAAAACGTCCCTTGTCTGTTGAACCGCAGGCATTCCATTTCGAGAATCAGCGGATCTTCGTCAAGGGGAACTGTCTGCAGCCTTAAAACTCGTCATCCAGATCGTAATGACTGCCGTTTTCGGAAGCGAAACTTTGCAGGGAGTCGGACGGTCCATGATCGTAGCAGTCATCATCGTGCCACAACGGCACACCCGCAGCATAACGGGCCGCCAGCATACGAACCTTGTCTTCGGAACCGGGTTTGGCACCGGTGGGATTCAGCGGATCAATCGCGGAAAAATCAAAGTCTTCAACAATAAATTCGACATCATCCTGTATTTCGTCATAGGACAACTCTGTCCCAATCGCGATATCGAGGTCAGGATTCACCTCGAACGAAAACTCCATTCGCTAGTCTCCCCTCATAAAGCAGGTGAAAGGACTCATTATTCCCCGATGCCGATCGACAGTCTTCGTGCGGCGGCATCCAGGTTGTGTAATGAACGTCAATACCAATTCCCGGGTCCATCCCGTACATGGGTTCTTCAGGTGCACCCCTGAAGAAAAACAGGCGATCCGTGCCTGCCTGCAGCATTCTCTGAAAACACCAGTCTCAACTTGCCCCGATGGTTTATCAGGCCTTCTTCTACTGACGGAGACGGCTCTTCACGGCCCTCGCCGCGAAACTCCGCCATTGCCTGTCGAAGGCCCCACCTCCGGGTCCAGGCCGAAAACGAGACCAGGAACGCCACTTCATATAGAAATCACAATCGCCTGCATCTGATGAAGCCCCGCACGAATAAGACAACCTGACCGGCAATCTTTCCCGCAATTCTTCACCCCGCAGCGAACTCAAGCCTGGGACACACTCTTCCTGCCGGGAAGCATGTCTCGCACGCCCTCCCCGCAGAAACATCTCTGGATACAACTGGCAGCCCCTGCCTCAAAACGAACTGACCAGAAAATGAACCGACCCATCTGGCATCCCGATAATCCGGAAAAGACCAGCTCTCGACAGACCATGGGCCTGAAGATGTCGGATTTTCCACTCCCGGGTGCAGTCTGTCGGGACAGTTCCTTCCTGGAATGCTCCCCTCAAGAAACAACAAAACGCCTGTTCCTTCGACTCGGAAGCACCGGCGGGCTGCAGACAAGAGGGGACCATCTGCTCCAGAAACACAGTTACGATTCTTTACGGAGGATGGGAATATGTCAACAAAAAAAGTCGCTTCTCGATCTGAATTCCAAATTTGAACATCATCAAAACTCTGCAACAACGATCAGGGAATCCTCATGACTCATCAAAAGTTTTCCCACGGATCAGTCATCACAAACAGGACTGAAAAAGGTCCGTCACCAGGACGCCGATGACGTCCGTCAATGACATCTTTCGACGCCTGCAAGCAACCTCAGCACCAAATTTCGCGGCTTTTCCGCAAATTTCCCGGAGTTGACCCAGAATCTCTCATGAACGTCCCGAGGAACGGCAAAGACCTGTCATCCGGCCGAAAAACTCCCCGCGGTTTCCGGTTCCCCCTTGACCCTGCGCAGCGAACCTGCGCCTCCCCTGAGCATCCACAAATCGGCATCCCTCAATCATCCAGTCGCCAGCATCGGTCGAAGCAGGCCGTTGAGAGCATTTATGGATTCGGCCTGACAGCGTTCTCCAGGCGATTAGAGTGATCTTCAGACGCTGAAACGTTCCATCATCGGGACATCATCGCGCAGACCGCTTAGAGCGGCGTTCCTTCACTGGCATCCGTAGGGGCCGATCGAAACCACATCGGATGGGCGGCGCGCCAGGAGGACCAGCGCAGCAATGCCTGATGGCGGTCAATCTCTGAAGTGATCAGCGGGACATTTGTATTGTAGCGGTGGTCCAGATCAATCCGGACATTGGCAAACCCGTAACTCTGCGGATCCTGGCCGGTCATCTGCACCAGTCCCAGCAAAGCCAGGTCGCTGGCCTGAGTTTCCTGTGTGGTATTTTGCGGGCTGGTGCCATCAGCGTCACGACGAGACAACCGCGGCGGATTCATGGACGGAAGAGTGACATCGGACAGACTCAGAAGCGGCTCCAGATCCTGTAACGACGCCTGAGTTTCATAAATAGTCAGAAACCGGATGGCATTCTGCAACTGCGTCCGCGACGCCCCGACAGCGTGCCGGTTGGCCAGAATTTCCCGGGCGGCAGCGGCACCAGCGGGGAGCTGATACCGTGTGGACAACTCCAGCCTGCTGGGGGGAGTGATCTGGCCGGAGCGTTGCACCCATTCGCTCAAAAGTGCCCGGCACACCTTGGCTTCTTCCGCTGGACAGTTCTGCACATAGTTGTAAAAAGCTGGGTCGACCAGCAGATTGGTGATGGTCTGCGACGATGCCAGGTTCAGCTTATTTTCCGGATGCTCCGCCAGAAACAGGAGTGTGAGCACCGTCATCGGGTGCAGATCCTGCGAATTCCTCCGGTCCATGAGGTGGATTCGCAGATCGGCACAACGGCGTTCGAAATGCTCCATCCAGTGATGCGGCTGAAGTCCCACCGCCAGCATCAGCTCCCCTTCCTGTTCAATCATCCGCACATACAATGTGCGTGCTGCTTCACTGTCTCCGGTGAACGAATGAAAGACCTCCCAGGCGGGGGCCAGCTCCTCCGAAACGGTCCAGGGGTCTTCACGAACCCGCTCCAACTGATTGATCAGCGAAAACTCACGCAGGATTTTCAGAAGACGCAGCGAACGCTGCCGGATCTCCCAGTCGTCGGATTGCAAGCCCGCTTCGATCCATTCCAAAGCAGCGGCCCCCTGATGAAGAATCTCCTGTTCTGCTGCGACACGGCGCTCAAACTGTGGATCGCCCAGTTGCCGAACCAGCGGGTGAACCGGTTTTGCCCAGAGCACACCGCCGGCAGAAAGCCCCCAGAGGCAGAAAGCAGCCACGAATCTGGAACAGGACCGACGGACAACGGTTCGGCTCGCCGGAAGTTGCGTCGAACTGTCCATGTCGATGATGGATTCTCTTGAAGAATGAGGAACCGCAGCCGGAAGCTGCCGGTCAATCTGCGGGATCGACGTCTCTTTTCAAACGGCGTCCCCGCTGCAAAGCTGCCCGACTCTTTCTCCCCATGATCGGTCCCGTCCCTCCTTCTGGCAAGGTCAACCGCCGAAATCATCAGGACTTTCGCCTGTTTGATTTTGTGTGAAGAGCAGGCAGCCCGATTCGAAATCATCCCCCAACGCCCCGCTGCCGACGACCAGGCAACCCAGAGAAACGGGAGTGATTTCGCACTGCCATCAAGCTTTCGGAGTCGCGACCCCGGAGGCATCGGTCCCCTGCGGATTCTCTTCCGGAAAAGAATTGGGAGTCCGGATCAGCCACCGTAAAATCAGTCCGGAAACAACCGCACAGCCCACCAGCATCAGCGAGGAAAATCGCAGATGGGCGGCTTCCTCCACGCCTTCAATTCTCATCAACCAGCGTGCCACGGAGTGCTGAAGATCATCGGACGTCAGGCGGGAGGCCATGACCTGGGTGCCGTTGAAGATGAAATGAAACACCACTCCCGGCAGCAGGCTTCCACTGCGTACCGCCAGCAACCCCAGGACCAGTCCCAGTAACGCCGCATTGAATTGCTGCTTGGGAATCATGTGAATCACTCCGAACAGGAGTGCGGAAATCACAATCGGCAACCAGCGGCGACGGGAACGCTGCAATCCGCTGAGAATGAATCCCCGAAAAGCAAGTTCTTCGCAAATCGCCGGCGCCAGCGCGAATGCGGACAGTGCCAGCCACCACGGGACACTTCCGGCCCCCATGGCTTCCAGGATCTGCTGGGTTCCGGGGGGCAACGGAGGAAAGAACCGGTCCAGCCGCCCCATCAACTCCAGGGCCAGCGGCTGTAGAGACAACGACAACACCACTCCCGCGGCCAGCATGCTTCCGCTGGGCAAGGAGAGTTTCAACGTCTTTCGCAGATTCGTCGTGAGCAGCAACGCCATGAACAACGGAGGCGCCCCGACCGTGGCAATCAGGTAAATGATCTGCACGATCACGATGTTCCGGGGCGAGTCCAGTTGATCGCCGGTCCCCTGCATGGAGGTCAGAAACAGAAACTGCAGCAGGGCAATGATGACGAAACAGACCGCCGCCTCGGAGAAACTGGGAGTCGGCTCTTTTTCCCGCAGGAGATGCCGAATCCACAGCCTCAGCTCGAATCGTTCCGCTTCGCGAAACAACACATCTTCGCGTTGAAACTGCTCGGTCGCCCACCACAGGGCCAGTGCACTGTAGCCGCAACTGGTCAGCAGAACGGGAAAGACATACAGCGCGACTGGAGTTTCGGCGCTTCCCAGAAGAAGCGCCTTGAGCAGCAAGGCAGGCCCGGTCACCGGAAGGACGCTATAGTACGGGTTGAGTTCCACTCCGGGGTTCAGACAGAACATGGTCAGTCCCATCGTCACCAGCAGCAGCGGAGTGAGATAATATTGTCCTTCTTTGCTGCTGCGGGCAAACATGGCCAGCGACAAACTCAATGCACTGAACAGGGCGGCCAGCGGAATCGCCAGCAACACCACCCACATCAACGATTGTAATGGAGGAAACGACAGATCCCCCATTGGGGAGGATCGTGCCGCTCCGATGGCGGAGAGCATGTGCTTTCCCGTGAATCCCATGCTGACCAGATTGAGCAGCGCCGTGGAAAGGCTGAAGACCATCACTGTCAGAAATTTTCCGAAAACAATCTCCGTGCGGGATGCGGGAGAAATCAGGAGCGTCTCCATGGTGCCCCGTTCTTTTTCGCCGGCGCCCAGGTCAATGGCCGGATAAAACGCCCCCGTCACCGACATGATCACCAGCAAAGCAGGGAAGATCTTGCTCCACACGTTCGCGGCCAGTTGCGTGGCTTCCGCCAGGTCGACCTTTGTGATCGGCACCGGATGGGGAAGCGACAACGGCAAATTCGCCTCATTGAGCCGCTGTTGCAAAAGCGCGTCTTCCCAGTTTTGCAGTGCGTATTGCACCCTGCGATAAGCAACTTCCGACTTCTCATTGGCGCTGTTATGCAGCAGGATCGGCCGGGGAAGTACGATGGGGCTCGAATCACTTTGCTCCCGTTGCCGGATTTCTTCTGAAACCTGCCGATAGCGTTCCAGAAAGTTTGCGGGGAACAGAATCAGTACCTGTACCGGCGACTGGGAAAACCAGTGCTCCACTTCCTGCCGCAGCACACGCTCTTCGTCCATCAGCCCTGCGGGAGGAGCAGCACCAGTCCACCGGGCAAGTTGCCACTGGATCTCCGCCAGCCGCTCGATACGATCACGGCGTTCTCCCGCCTGCTGAAAGAACTCTTCGAGACGCTGATGAATCTGGGGGTCTGTTTCCTGCTTCAGACCGCCGGGCAGATCGGTCGCCAGTTGCAACTGGTCCGCAGCCTGCGGGGAGTCGAAATACGCGGGGTTCAGCCGTCCCCCTTCGAGCAGCGAGGGAGCTGGAATCTGGTCCGCCCCGATGATCACGATCCGGCGGACCTGTTCGGAGAATGTCACCGTCATCTGCACCATGCCGACCCCCAGCAGGGGGTACAGCAGCAACGGCAGCACCGCCACCATGAATAAGGTGCGGCGATCCCGGAGTTGATCCCGGACTTCCCGCTGAAATATCAGTTTGACATTCTTCCAGCTCATCATGAAATGGCCATCTCCGACCTGGCTTCCGGTTGTCTCGAAAACAATGGTGCGGCAAACAATCCCGGTTCACTCAGCCTGCGAGGAATCTGGACAGTGTAAATCGTCCCGGTGAATCCTGTTTGTTTCCGGTGGTGGCGGAAACTCATCGGGTGTCGTTCTTCAGCAGGAGCTCACGTCTTCCCCAAAGATTCGTCCATGTCACGAATCAGTTTGAAAAACACCTCTTCAATGTCTGGCTGCTGATGCTGTTCGATCAGTTCCGGTACTGTTCCCAGTGCGAGAATCCGCCCGCGGTGGATAATCGCGACCCGGTCGCACAACTTTTCGACTTCCCGCATGATATGCGTCGACAGGATGATACATTTCCCCTTCGATTTCAGATCGGAAATCGTCTCCAGGACCGCGCGGGCCACCAGCACATCCAGGCCGGACGTCGGTTCGTCAAAGATCAGAACGGGAGGATCGTGCACAATTGTCCGGGCAATGGAGACCTTCTGCTTCATCCCGGTGGACATCTTGCTTCCCAGCACGTCTCGGATCGAGTTCATCTGCAGCGTCTGAAAAATCTCCTTCAAACGCAGTTGCAACGCCTCTTCCGGAATTCCGTACAATCGCCCGTAGTATTCGACCATTTCCCAGGCGGTCATCCGGTCGTAAATCCCGGTGTTATTGGACATGAATCCAATGTGGGAGCGCACCTTTTCCGGATGCTGGACAACGTCATAACCGGCGATCAGGGCTCGTCCGGAGGTCGGTTTCAGGACGGTGCTGAAGATTCTCAGGCAAGTGGTTTTTCCCGCTCCATTCGGCCCCAACAGACCGAAGATTTCTCCGGGGTGGACTTCGAAGCTGACATGATCCAAGGCGAACATCGATCCCATTTTGAGATCGTGGAATTGTTTTGTCAGATTTTCGACCTGAATCATGGAAGTTGCCGACGCGACGACCGAACGGAAGAATCTTCATGCCGCTGCCCGGCAGCAACACTCAACACACCTTGATCAACCTCTTCCTTTGCAGGAAGCATTTCCGGAATGGCTTCATCCAAGTGTTACCGCGCGATCTTCAGCGGGGAGCGCCGGAATCGGTTCCCGATAAAGATTCCCGGTGAGGAATCGCCATCCGCTTCCAGAACCCGTACATCTGGACCAAATTTCGGGCCTCCCGTCACTCGCACATCCGCTGCGAATAGGACAACAATTCCAATCCTTGCGATCCACAAAAGCCAAACCGACTCTCGAACGAACACGGTCCTCATCTGCCGTGATCCTCCGGCACAGCAGGGATAAATTTCTGAACTGTCTCACAAAATGCAGCAATGACTGGGTCGACAACCGCCATTCTGTCGATAAGATAGGTCTCTCAAATGACGCGGGGTGGAGCAGCCCGGTAGCTCGCGAGGCTCATAACCTCGAGGTCGTCGGTTCGAATCCGGCCCCCGCCACTTCTTTTGACCGTCGAAACGCTCAACGACTGTCAACTTTAGTCTCAAAGCCGACGTCTCCGGACGTCGGCTTTTTGCATGTCGGAACACCGCCTGTCACCCTCATCCTGCAAATGCCCCGGACTGCAACCTGTTCATGCACTCTGCCGTCTATAATGATGGATTGTTTTTGATGGATCGTTTTTGACTGTCTCAGATTTCACCAGATTCCATGTCAGACTTCCCCGCGAATCTTTTCCCTCGCACATCCCGCATCATTCAACAGGGGATTGCGGAACAACTGCATCGCGGCGTTCAGCTTTACATTTCCCGTGACGGTCAAGTGCTGGTGGATGCCGCACTGGGAGAAAACGTGCCGGGAGCCCCCCTCACCCGCGACCACATCCTTCCCTGGCTGAGCGCCGGAAAGCCACTGACGGCAACGCTGATCCTGCAACGTACAGAAGCAGGGCTGATCGAACTGGAACAACCGGTCGCTTCGATCATCCCGGAGTTTGCCGCCAGTGGAAAAGAGTTCCTCACGCTGAAAGCCCTGCTCACACACTCCGCCGGTCTGAAGCCGATTGCGACCGGCTGGCCCAGACGGTCCTGGCAGGACATCGTCGACAAGATCTGCCAGTCCGGAACGCGCCGAGATGGCGCGACTGCTGCCTATGACCCCGCGCGAAGCTGGTTTATCCTGGGAGAAATCCTGCAGCGGATCGACTCAAAACAGCGTTCTATCGACCAGATCATGCGGGAAGACCTGCTCTTGCCGCTGGGAATGAACAACTGTTGGCTGGCGATTCCGGAAAACCGATTCGAAGACTTTCGCTCGCGACTCGGCCAGACCGACACCTCTCAAAACGGCCGATTGACTCCCGCTTCAGGAAATTCGCGAGAATATTGCCTGACGCCCAGCCCGGGGGGAAGCCTGCGCGGGCCAATCCGGGAACTGGGGCGGTTTTATGAAATGTTGCTGCGTGGCGGAACCACACACAGCGGGCAAGTCATCCTTCAACCGGAAACGGTACGATTGATGACCCGCCGCCACCGTCAGGGGGAATTTGACGTCACCTTTCAGCATGTCGTGGACTTCGGGCTGGGGATCATCGTCAATTCCAATCGCTATGGAGCTGAGACGGTCCCTTACGGGTTCGGAAAATTCGCGGGAGAAGCAGCGTTCGGCCATGGTGGCTCGCAATCGTCAATCGGGTTTGCAGACCCGGACAACCGGCTGGTGGTGGCTGCCGTCGCCAATGGCCTTCCCGGAGAAGAGGTCCACAACCGGCGCTTCCGGGATCTGAACACGGCCATCTACGAAGATCTGAGTCTATTGCATCGTCTCCCCTAAAAACTGGGGTTCGCCTCAACGCAAAGCCCGACAACGGAGGGCGTTTCGCGATGACGCCCCCCAAAACTCAGCCCTGACAGGGCACTGGATCATTCCCCGCGCGGATGACGGGAACGATCGGAGTCCGACAAACTCCTCTCTTCGCTACAAGTGGATGAAAATCGGGACGCTGAATCCGATTTCCCTGTCGATCCGGAAAATTGCCCTCACACTGAACAGCCACGAGGTAGTGTTTTTGCAACACCACCCGGAAGCTGGGTGGGTCACCCTGAATTTCCGGGCATTGCCGGAAATGGGGGCGAAACCGTCGTGAACGGCGGACCGCCTCCGCATTCGCGGTGTCGAATTTCAATCGCTCCGCGCTCGTGACACTCCACTCGTCTGGAGGATCTGATGGATCATTCTCGTCGTCTCTATTTGCATCTGACTCTCATTCAGGGGTTTTGCCTGGCACTGGGGTTTGCGCTCTATACGCAATGGCAAACCTGGACCGTCCCCCCCCGCGACACGTTGACGATCGAATCAACAGAATCGGATTCGTTCTCACCCCCATCTGTCCCCCTATTCCACATCAGCCATTCCATGCAGGGGGGATCGATCATCTTTCTTGGAACCTGGGGGCTGCTGACAGGCATGACCGGGTGGATGATGATGAAAGACCAGCGAACCCAACTGCTGGCAGTACTTCGCCAGCATGATGCCCCTTCACATGCCGCGCTGCGACTGTTTCAAACCGATGACCCGGACGCTTCGCCTGACCGGCAGAACGGCATCCCCATGACACCGGGCGAAGAAAGGCTTTCACGTCAGCGTCGCCTGCAACTGGCGAACGACGAAGAAAATTTCTGGCAGGAAGACGAAGAGATGGATGGTTTTCCGCAACCTCACCCCGCGATCCGCCTGCATGCGATGTGTCAGCCTTATCAGGAGTAATGTCAACGCGAGCCCTCGCCCGCCATTTGTCTACTGCCGGACGGACAGAAAAAGATGGCAAAAGCCATGCCCTCCCTATTCCTCCGATGATCACTCCGAGAGAAATCGGCCATCGCAGACACAGCGATCCTGCCTTAAGTTAATAGGCAGATTGGGCTTTCTGCAAAATGACCGCATCCTGAAAGAGTTTTGGCCGTTTCCAGTCCTTGCAGTGCGAAAAGATGTCGATATTGTCGATGCGGGCCAGCCTCTCAACTCAAAAGAACCTGTGAATAATGTGGCCGACAAGGACTTCAGCCATATTTCCCCTCGATACGGCAAGCCTGCCTGCGTCCCTCTCCCCGCCCGTGTGAAGAAAAAACGGAATCCCCGTAACTCTCCCGATTCCACACCCCAGCGTCAACTGCCAACCGGCAAAAGCCGTGACGAAAACCGCGTGATTCTTGACACATCCGTATGGGACTCTTATCCTTGATGGCTGGCTCTCCAGAGTCAGACGTCGATTTTACGAAACCTGTCCGGCTTTGGTCGGAATAGCTGAGAGGCGTGTCATGTAGGCATTGGCGTTGACAGCGGCCGGTGCTCGACATCCAGCGATGTCCGGGAAGATTCCCGGAATGTTGCTGGTCGTGGCCGGTTTTTTTTCAGGTGCCGTAGCGACGAGTGGGACATTGGGCCCGCTCTTTTTTTTCACCTAACCGTTGGCAGTAAACGCTCATGAATGGCACTGAGGTTCTTCGCATTGTTGACGCCATCCATCGCGACAAAGGCATCGATAAAGAGATCGTTTTCAGCGGGATCGAGGCAGCGATCCTTTCCGCTGCCCGTAAACATTATGGAGAAGACCGCGAGATCGTTATTTCCATTCACCGCTCCTCCGGGGAAGCCACCGCCACACTGGATGGAACCGAATTGCCTCCCCAGGAACTGGGAGATCTGCTGGGACGAATCGCTGCCCAGACCGCCAAGCAGGTGATGATTCAGAAGATCCGCGAAGCGGAACGCGATGCCCTGTACGATGAATTCAGCGAACTGCGGACCCACCTGGTCAACGGCACCGTGGTCCGGGTCGATCATGGCGTGGCCTCGGTCAATCTGGGAAAAATTGAAGCCATCCTTCCCCGTAGCGAGCAGATTCCCGGAGAATCTCACCGCGTCGGGGACCGCGTGCGTGCCATCGTGCTGGAAGTCCGCAAGGCCGGCAGCCGGATCAAGGTCGTGTTGTCCCGTACACATCCAGAGCTGGTGCGGCGGTTGTTCGAAGTCGAAATTCCCGAAGTCTCCGAGCGGGTGATCGAAGTTCGTTCACTCGCCCGCGAAGCCGGTTATCGCTCCAAAGTCGCCGTCTCCTGCTTCGATAACAATATCGATTGCGTCGGAGCCTGCGTCGGAGTTCGGGGATCTCGAATAAAAACGATTGTCGACGAGCTGGATGGTGAAAGAATTGATATTGTCCGCTGGAGCGATTCGCTGCAGGTTTTGATTCCCAATGCCATGCAGCCGGCGGAAGTCGAAGACGTGATCCTGTGCCAGATGCTGGGTCGAGTGATCGTGCTGGTCCGGGAAGACCAGTTGTCACTGGCCATCGGGAAGAAGGGACAGAACGTCCGCCTGGCCTCCAAACTGGTGGGCTGGGATATTGAAGTCATGACGCAAGAGGAACTGGACGAACAACTGGAGCGTTCAGTGGCCGCCTTCAGCCAGGTTCCTCACATTCATCCTGATCTGGCGGAAGCCCTGGTCTCGCAAGGCTTTTTCAGCTTTGAAGACCTGTCCGTAATCGAACCGGATCATCTGACGCAACTCAGTGAACTGACACCCGAGCAGATCGACGAAGTTGTGGCCTATGCCGAGAAGGAAGCGGAGCGCGAAGAGCACGAAACCGACCGTCGCAAAGCGATCGAACGTGATGCCAAACGTGTGGAGCGCGAAGCAGCCGAACTGGACGCCATGACCGGTGATCGGCTGGGAGAAGAAGAGGCTGAGGCACCCGCGCCGGCAGCCGTTTCCCTTGCCACAGACCCGGAAGCTGCTGACAAACCTGCAGAAGCTGCTGACGAATCGCAACCTGAGCCAGCCGAAGTTTCGGCTGCGGAGGAATCCTCCTCTGCGGAGCCGGAACCCTCGTGAGGCTGCGGATCTTGCTCAGAGAGTGGCTGCCGCGCCGAGAGACGCGGCGGCAGAAACCAATCAAGAGGAACAGCGTGGTCTATGTCGGGCCCGCCAGGATGTTTTCAGGACGGTTCGCGGCCGGCCTGAAAATCAGATTCAGAGGGGTGACGATTGAAAATCCGCATCTTCGCACTCGCGAAGGAACTCGGTTTCGATAGCAAAGACCTGATTCAGCATTGCAACGATGCTGGGCTTGACGTGAAGAGTTCGCCTTTGGCGAGCATTACGCCCACCGAACGCGATGTGCTGATGCAGCACCTG
>Ga0182739_1003999_pt1 | contig 12475 bp, 6 predicted proteins | sample eDN5th30CBELigBY_FD_128873 | JGI IMG/M metagenome (GOLD analysis project Ga0182739, IMG submission 128873) | Enriched backyard soil microbial communities from Emeryville, California, USA - eDNA 5th pass 30_C BE-Lig BY (version 2) (version 2) | ecosystem: Environmental > Terrestrial > Soil >... | reverse complement strand
TGGCACGTTGCTGGGAGATGGAACAGCGAGTTCCCTGAGGGCGGCCATCGTCGCGCTGCAACAGGCAGGAGCGCATGTCGTCACGGGGAATCAGCCAGTCGAGACGGGACGCTGCTGTTTCGCCAATACGCTGCTCCGCGTGAGTGCTGCGACGTTTCTGGAGAATCCGCAGGCCCTGCAGACTGAAGCCTTCGGCAACTGTGCGCTGTTCGTCGTCGCGGATCATGATGACGAGATCGTCGCGATGGCGGATCATTTCGAAGGGAATCTGACGGGAAGTCTGTCGACCAGCACCACGGGTGACGATGATTCTCTTTACGCCCGGATCGAACCGGGGCTGCGGCAGAAAGTCGGCCGGTTGCTGAACGACAAAATGCCGACGGGTGTGGCGGTCAGTCCCGCAATGAATCACGGCGGACCGTTCCCCGCGACCTGCCATCCCGGCTTTACTGCTGTCGGAATTCCCGCCGGTCTGCGACGATTTGCCATGCTGCAATGCTATGACAATGTCCGTGCACACCGGCTCCCGGCGACCCTGCAGGATACCAATCCGACGGGGACATTATGGCGGCAGATCGACGGCCTCTGGACACAGGGTGACGTCGCAGCCGCTTCGTCGTCCTCATCGCATCTTAGGGGAAAATGATCCTCCGTATTTTGCCGAAAATCCCATGAGTGTTTCCCTGTCGGCAGTCGTTACGGCGAAGCCTGTTCGTCGGCGAAGGCGGATTTCAACAGCGGCGGACGTTCTCCCAGAATTTCTTCCGTCAATGTCCGCAGGCTCTCGGGAAGTGATTCTCTCAGCCAGCTTTCGACCATCATCGGCGTAATGATTTCTCCCCCCAGCGACAGGTCGCCGGAACGGGCATTGGAGAGCAGATGACGGACCGCATCCAGCATCGCCAGCGTGTCCACATCCGGAGAAACAGTCACGACTTTTCGCTGTTCCAGTTCGTCCAGATAGGTGCGAGCCCTGCGGGCTCCTTCAGAGAGCGGGACGCGATCATCACGAATCAGCACCAGGCGTTCGAGTCGGCGCAGTTCCCATTGCGATTTTAATCGACGCAGACGCCCCGCCAGGCTGTTCATGTTGGACTGCGTGCAGACACTTAATCCCAGTCGTCCCGAGGCGGTTTCGAAGATTGGTGAGACATCCGGAAGTTCCTGATCGCGGACCACGGTTGTTCCAGGCATCAACAGCCCGATCACCAGCGGCAGCCCGTGTTGAATCAGTTCATCGGTCCGGTCCGGAGTATTCGTCTGCCGGTGTTCCGTCTGTTCCGTCTCCAGTTGCTCCTTCAAAAAGTTCACGAAGCGTTGACGGGCAGAGACCGGCGTGGAATCGTGCAGGGGAGTGACGTCGTCGGGGCGTTCGAACCGCTCGGCACAGACATTCAGCAGTCGGCGAGGGGTGACGGAGCCGTTCTGCAATAACAATTCGAACTCTGCCGGCTCCAGTGGCCAGCAGAAACCGGCTTCCGTATCGTCCGGCAGCTTCAGCCCGGCAGACTCCCGGCGAACGGTGATCAGTTGCTCCGCCTGAGGCCGGTTGAGTGGTTGCAGTGAGAATGCCCCCCAGGATGTCAGGCGGTCGTAGTCGGCCCCGCGCACATGGGTTTTCAGTTCGCTGGCAAAAGCCGATTGCATGCACGAGACCAGCAATACGTTACTGGTCTGGTCGTGCAGTGTCCCGATTGCCTGCCCGAAGACGAACAGCCCTTCCGCATCTCCCGGTCGCGACTGCAGAGCTTCCACCTGATCGAAGCTCAGGAGAATGGGAAGGTCCGGCGCGGTCAGTTGACACAGCATCAACACGATTTGCCGGGCCTGATCTTCCAGTTCTTCTTCGGTGCCATCTTCCCGGGCCAGTTCCATTCTGTTGAGGATCGACTCGGGCAGCGACATTCCCGAGAGCCATGCCCGCAGTTCCCGGCGATAGCGGCCAAACGCGATATGCTGAAACGCGACCGCCAGATTGTGATCCAGATGCAGGTCGCGGGCGATCTGTTCGATCAATTCGCGCAGCCCCTCCGGATCTTCGTCGAGCATGTATTCGTACCACGGTTCCAGATCCCATTCAGCAGGGCGAATGGCAGCCAGACGGTGAAACAGAATGCGGTCGATCTGCGGACGGCCGTTTTCCACTGGACGAAACCAGTCTTCGACAATCGTCCGCCGTAATGATCTCCAAAACAGACGCGGACTGGTCTGCAGCCGGCACCAGACAAACAGGGATTCCGGGCGATCCGTGGCTGCGGGTGCCTGTGGGGTTAAGCGGGCTCGCAGACGTGCCAGAAGATGTGTCTTGCCGCTGCCCGCTTCGCCGTGAATCAGCACGCCGGCGGAATGTCGATGCAGACGGACTTCCTCCAGACTTTGCAGACAGGCGTCAAACGCGGCATTGTGAATCTCACTCAGATCGACCGCGGTCGCATTCCACGGACTGGCGACAATGGTGTCACGAAATGGATTCATGAGACTCCTCCTGACTCAGTAAAACCCCGCCTCTCCCGGACTCCCTTTCATCCGGTCAAGGTCCGTCTGACGCCCCACGGGAACTTTGGTGCGGCAGTTCCCGATCTTCCTGGCCCGATGTTATTCCAGACGCAGGGCCACACCGGCGTAATAGGTTGTGTTTCCATCGAAGACCAATGCTTCCCGCGCATCTGGCAGCAGACTGGCAGGGTAATCGTGCCGATGCAGCGTCAACTGCTGCTGACGCGCCAGTTCCAGCACAGCATGATCGAACTCCTGTTTGCCCATTCCGGCAGCCCGCCGTAGCGCTGCGGTCCCCACCAATGCCCCCCGGGCCGCTCCCGGCTCGATCTGTTTCATCAGTGTGATCAGATCTGGCAGGCATCTGGAAGATGACGCTGTTTCGAAAGTTTCTCCATGGATTGTTCCGGGCGGAGTTGAAAACGCAACGCCGGCAGCACTCATGATCTCCATCAGGCTGCGTCGAAGATCGGACTGCGACACCTCCGCTGCGAGCAGGACCGGCACAATGGCGGCCAGTTGCGAGGCCACTTCTTTCAGATAGGGAGCCGGTGAAGGGAGACCGGCCCCTAGAAGTTCTTTTTTCACCTTGCCGCAAACCGGATGACGCCAAAGTTCTTTTCGGGCCAGAGCAGCAGATAAGACCTCTGCTCCCTGCTCGCGCGAAAATCCCTTGAGGGATTTGAGCAGCGTCGCTGAGGGCTGTGGCCCTTTCTTTCGGACCATCTCCAGAACGGTCTGACGACCGAATTCGTTCCGATCCCGGTTCCAGAAGCGGGGCTGACTTTTCGCTGTCGCGGCGGGAATCGAGTGGAGAACTCCCTGTTGAACGGCCTCCTGCAAGACCGGGAAGAGTTCGGCTTCCGTCAATTTGAGTGGCACGGAAAGCCGTTTCAGAAACTCCCTGGCTGTCACGGGAGCGTCCAGTTCCGGAATCGTGCGTTCAACGGCGGCCTGTACGAGCTGAGCGAGGTTCTGCCCCCAGTAGCGGGGCTTGCCCTTGGGGGATTTCGGCGGATAACGAAAGAGTTTGTGCTCGAGAACCGCGTTTTCCAGGACGGGGATGGCGGCGGCTTCCCGCAGACGATCCGGTGGATCGACCGACCGGGCGATGATGGCGGCGGTGGACGGCTGGGAGATCTGACGAGCCGCCTCCAGTAACCTCTCCACAGCTACTGGAGAAGGGGGAAACAGTTCCCTGGCGGACTTCGGCATCTCTCATTTCCTCCCTGAATCCGAAACGTGCAGGACCAGTCGTCTGCCGCAACTCAATTTTCGGTTCGAAAAACTGTGAAGCGAGCGGCAACGGAGCGGAATCGCGAGAAACCCACCCGAACCCCAAACTACGGTGCAGCACCGGCTTCGACCGGCCGATTATCGTCGCGGTTTGCCTTTCCGGTCTTTGGAGAATTTCCGCTGCGAAGTCTGTGCATCGGTCGCATTCTTCGCCTGATCGGCGGCTTCACGGATCTTGTCCCACCAGGTGGGGGCCTTCAGTTTTTTGGGGGGAGTCGGCTCTGCCGATCTGGAGGCAGTCGCCGGCTTCCCGCCGCTTCCATCTTCGGCCTGTGCTTCGGCCAATGCCAGCCGATGCGTGGTGATACTTTTCTTGAGCAGCATCCGCTCACAGATCCCCCACAGGCTGGAGGCGATAAAATACAGACACAACCCCGCGGGGACCCGATAAAAGGCGAATCCGATGAAGATCATCATGTAGTTCATCATCTTCAGTTGCATCGCCTGCTCATCGGACGTGGGAGGAGGCGTAAACATCTTCTGCTGGATAACGAACAGCACGACTGTCACAAACGGCAACACATTCAATTCGTTCCAGCCAAAGTACGGGACCGTGAACGGAAGCTGGGCCAGACGATCCGGCGCCGCCAGATTGTCGATCCAGAGAAACTGGGCCAGACGCAGGTCCACCGCGTGATACAGCGAGTTGTACAATCCCAGAAAGATCGGCAACTGGATCAGTGCGGGCAGGCAGCCCATCATCGGGTGATAATTATGCTTCTTCTGGAACTCGCGATAGGCCCGTGCGAATTCTTCCGGTTGATTCTTGTGCTTCTCCTGAATCTCCTTCATCCGGGGAGCCAGGATCTTCATCTTCTCCGCTTCGATGGCCTGTTTACGGGAAACCGGGATCATCGCCCCGCGTACGACGACCGTCAGGGCAATAATCGCCAGGGCATAGGGCATTCCCAGAACGGAATGAAAGAACCCCAGGATGACCAGCATGATCTTGGCCACCGGCGCGAACCAGCCCAGTTGAATCACCGCTTCCGCGTTCAACTGATTCATCAGCGCCGGCCGCTTGGGACCGAAGAACACCTGATATTCATTGGTGAGAGTCTTACCGGCCGGGATCTTGAGTTCTGGCGATTCCAGAAGCACGGACATCTGGCTGCGGTCCGGCTTCTCACTTTTGGCGAGCAGCTCCGGTCGTGTCACCGCGATCAACGATGCCGGGTTCCCGTAACTGTCCGGCTTGCCGAGCTGATCCCCCTGAGGCAGAATCAGGGCGGCGAAAAACTGGTCATCCACTCCGACATAGCGGACCGGGGCGCGCCAGTCTTTCAGCGGGACTCCCTGCTGGCGGGCTTTGTCATACTGCTTGACCAGGGCACTGGCGAGCATGTTGGTCGCGGTAATCTTTTCCGGACGACTGGGATTTTCCATCGCCCCCAGCTTGATCTCACGGAAGACCCGGGTATTGTCCGCATCCTCCAACGGCACGCCGACAGGCCCTTGAATCGAATAGCTGGTCGTGATGCTCTGATCACTCAGGTTGCGAAGTTCGACCACCACGTCCATGAGATAGCCGGCCGACTCCCGATCGCGGCCAGCGGGGTCCACCTTGGAAATCCGATAGGTTTTGAGAACTTCAAAATTGCCGGAGGGGGCGGGATAGCTGAAGGTGACACTTGCCGCATCCGGCGTGACATCCTGCTTCTCGATCTTCCAGTCCACTTCCGCCAGTGTCTGCTTCTGCCCCTTGAGTTGGTCGTCCAGCTCGGGAATCGACGTCTGGAATGTCTGTGGAACCGGCCCGGTGCCGATGTTCCGGGTGAACGGATTCCCGACAACCTTGAACTGTCCCTTGCGATTCTCCGTCGTGTAGCGGGGATCGGTCAGTTCGACCGACTTGATGCTCGCGCCGCGCGTATCGAGTTCCGCCCTGATGAGAAAACCGCCATCGAATCCCGCTTCTCCCAGCGTGATGGTCTTTGCCGGAAACTCGGGCAACTTGACGTCAGACTGCGGGGCAGCCGGCGGCTGTTCTGTTTCCGCAGGACGGTCGACAGCCGGCTGGTCGGAGCCGGCTGGATCGGCATCGGCGCGATCTTCCGGTGCCTGATTCTGGGCGTTGACGATCTGCGGATTCTTGTTGGCCGGCTTTTTCTGCGGGAACATTCCCGGGAAGAGCAGCGGCGCGACATTCATCCATGCGATAAACAGAGACACCGCCACCAGGGCGGAAAGCAATTGACGACGTTGATCCATCCACAAGCCGACGGCCTCCTGAGGGAGTCCGTCCCTTTCCAATTCAATGACTTATCGGGCGGCTGATCGCCCGGATGTTTGATGGATGCCTGAGAAATCCCGCACAGCTTCGCCATGCTTCCCGGCACTTCTCGCGTCCCGTCTTCTGAGACTTTGCCGCTCTGCCATTCATCAGCGTTCGACAGTTCTGAAGTCATTTCTCCACCCGGACGACAGAGCAGGACGAAACTGCCGGGAGAACTGCGGATTGTAGGGTTTCCAGCCCATGGAACAAGAAACGGACAGGCTGGAGCCGGAGACAACACCCAGAAATTCCCGGATTGTCCGGAGATCACACCCGGATTACGCAAACTTCAAAACTCCGGGAATTCGCGTTCCCGCTCTCAAACCGGCAACCGCCACGGGCACATGCCTTCGGAAGAAGACCGGAAGCAACGTGGCTGCCGAAGGAGTACAGGCCCTCCGGCATTATCGCCCGTCACGCAGCCGATCACCCAGGAAATTGTCCAGCTCCGGGATCTGATAGATTTTTGTAATCGTTTTTTCGAAGTCGTATTCGACGCGGCGGAACTGCACGGAATTGTCCGCGATCAGAACATAGGACGAACGGGAATCTCCATCCCGGGGCTGCCCCACCGAGCCGACGTTCACCAGCACCTTACGCTCTTCCAGGTTGAGACCATACCCAAGTTCTTCCGGCGTCTGAAAGTTGTAATCTTCCGAAAAGACACCGGGAATATGGGTATGCCCCTGAAAACAATAGCGATCAACCAGTCCAAAGATCCGTTCCATTTTCCGCTGATTGTACACATCTTCAGGAAAGACGTATTCGTTGAGCGGATTTCTGGCCGAGCCGTGGACAAACAGAAACTTTTCTTCGCGGCGCATCCGGGGAAGTTCTCCCAGGAATTCCCAACGGCGCTCATTACTGGAGGAATCTCCGGACTCCAGCATCTGCCGGGTCCAGAAAATCGCCCGTTCCGCACCGGCATTGAAACCTTCCGGGTCGAACAGGGCCGCCTGATCATGATTTCCCAGAATGGTCACTTCGCAACGGTGCATGACCAGGTCAATACATTCACGGGGATTGGGGCCATACCCAATAATATCGCCCAGACAGTAGATCTGGGTGATCCCTTGCCGGTCGATGTCTGCCAGCACTGCTTCCAGGGCTTCAAGATTGCCATGGATATCGCTGATGATTGCTCGCAACGGACGCTCTTCTCTGACGTTACCGATGATCGGACCAGTCGGTGCCGGCAGGCTCCTCCATGCAGCCTGCGGTTCTGGCCAAGTTTACTTCCCGCCATCGCCCGACCTGTGTCGCCAGATGTCTCCGGAAATCCACGCAGGACTACGGTGCGAAAGAAACAACCCCGCAGTTTAGGTCACGGCACGAATCAGGGTCAAGTTTGGCTGAAAGCTTCTCTCCGAACCTCTGGACTTTCGCTTTGTTGAGAGCCTGCCGGAAGACCAGGCCCCGACCGAGTCGTCCCCAAGTCCCGCTGGATGGTCCTGCAGAGCGGCGTCCAGCAGCGGCAATCGCGAGAAATTACCGCAGGTCCAGCGGATCGACATCAATTGCCAGTTCAACATCCGCATGCAGATGAAACCGGTGCGATGTCTCTTTCCAGATGCGGTGGATCTCCTGATGAGTCGGTGCGGTCATCTGCAGATGATAGCGGTAAAATTTGCGTAGCCGGGTCATGGGGGCTGGAGCCGGCCCGAGAATCCGGACGGGAAGCTCAGATTGAGTCGCTGCTTCCCGCAAGAGAGCGGTAATCCGCCGCGACTCGTGCTGGACGGTCGATTCCGTCAGCGATCGGAAAATCATCCGGGCCATGGCAGAGTAGGGGGGGGCGTGCTGCTGTTGCCGATGCTGCAGCTCCCGGCGGGCAAAACTTTCGTAGTCATGCCGGGATGCGAACTGAATCACGGGTTCGTCGGGGGACATGGTCTGCACCAGCACCCGGCCTTCGCGGTCCCCCCGTCCCGTTCGTCCCGCCACCTGCGAAATCAACTGGAACGTCCGTTCCCCGGACCGCAGATCCGGCTGATGCAGCAGCGTATCCGCATCAATGACCCCCACCAGTGTCACGTGCGGAAAATCGAGCCCTTTGGCAATCATCTGAGTCCCCAGCAGGATGTCGACTTTCTGCTCCCGAAACAGTTCCAGTGCGCGGTCATGGCTGCCGGGTTTTTTCATGGAATCGCTGTCCATTCGCAGCAGCCGGGCATCGGGAAACTTGTTTTTGACTTCTGCTTCCAGCCGCTGCGTGCCGCTGCCAAGATCTCGCAAGCCCGGTTGTCCGCACTGAGGACACCGTTCGGGCCGGGGCATCGAAAATTCACAACTGTGACACAGAAGTAATCCCGCATCCTTATGCCAGGTCAAAGAGACGTCGCAGTCCGGACAACGGATTCCGGTACATTTGGGGCACCACAAAACCGGCGCATATCCCCGCAGATTCAGGAACAGGATGATCTGTCCCTGATCGTCGAGAGCCCGGTGCATGGCCTGTCCCAGTGCCCGGCCGATGGAATGCCGCTTGGCGATCAGCGGATCGTTGCGGGTATCGACGAGCGTGACATGCGGCAGGGGCCGCGAAGCCACACGCTGCTTCAGCGTCAATAACACATCTTCGCCCGATTGAGCCCGCAGCAATGATTCCAGCGTGGGTGTGGCAGACCCCAGGATCAGAGGAACCTGCTGGCGACGGGCCCGTTCGCGAGCGACTTCCCGGGCATGATAACGCGGCGTGGAGTGCTGTTTGAACGTCGTCTCATGTTCTTCGTCGATGACGATCAGGCCCAGGTGCGGCACCGGGGCGAAAATCGCGCTGCGGGCTCCCACCACGACCTGAACACGGCCTTCCGCAATCTGCTGCCAGTGCCAGTGACGCTCCGCGTCAGACAAGTGACTGTGCAGCACCGCCACCGAATCGAACCGGGCACGAAACCGCCGCGTCGTCTGCGGAGTCAGGCTGATCTCCGGCACGAGAACGATGGCCTGCCGACCGTAACTGACCACTTCTCGAATCGCCTGAATATAAACTTCGGTCTTTCCACTTCCGGTGACGCCACACATCAGCAATGTTTCATGCTGCTGCCCTCGCAAGCATTCCAGAATTCGATCCAGACAGACACGCTGCTCATGATTCAATGGCAGATCCGCCTGTCTGGGAACGGCTGTCAGCACTGCTTCCGTCACCTGACTGCGGATTCGCAGCGGCACCAGCACCCCCCGCTTCCGCAATGTCTCAATGGGAGACGTCCCGCAGCCGGCCAGTTGTGACAGTTCATCCACTGGCAGTGGCTCCCCCTTTTTCAGTAGAACATCCACGACCGCTTTCTGTTTGGCGGAGAACTTCTGCCGGGCGGGGTCGAAATCTTCCGTCAGAGAAAAACTGAGGATTTCCCGGGTTCCCGCCTGCTTCTTGACCCCGGCAGGGATCACCATCTCCAGCACCTGCCCCCAACTGCAAAGATAGTGCTCGCTGATCCAGCGGGTGAGGTCCAGCATGGCGGGGGAAAGCAGCGGCTCCCGATCCAGAATCTCCTGGACCGACTTCAGTCGTTTGCGTTCCGGAGGCTGATTGCTCACCCCCACGCAATACCCCAGCGTCAACTGATTCCCGACACCGAACGGCACACGGACCCGTTGGCCCGCAGTGGCAATCTCACGCAACTCGTCCGGAATCCAATATTGATAAATGGGGTCAATTGGGCGATTGAAGACAACCTGAGCGATCAGGCGATCCTGCTCCGCAGCCAGTTCCCAGGGTTCCGGCTCCGGAGGAAGGTCAAACAGGGTCGATTGCCGCTTTCGCTCTGAAATGGTCGAGATTCCGTGAAAAAGGACGCCAGAACATGCTACAGGAAGACTGCCGACCTTCCCGGCATGGTCGATCCGCTTCAATCACAACCTAAAGTTTACATTTCATCCAAACTGCCGACATCGCGAAGAAATCGGAATCCTTTGCTCTCTGGGAGTACTGTGTAGCGGGCAGAGCCGGACCAGTTTTTGAAGCAGTCATCAGGATAGCGACTCTTTGAAGATTCGGCAAAAACCAGGCCCGCCGTTCGAAGGAATGTCGGATTGATCTTGTTGAAACGGAAGGATTTCCATAGGTTTCGTCCCCTTCCAACTTCAAATTTTTACGAATTCCGTTCAGCCTCCTTCGAGTGGCTGCCGAATGAGCTTTCGTCTGCTCCGCTGAATTGTATCGCCTGTCCCATTTTTTCCCGCTTGATTTCCTGTCGAGTCTTCTCCTTCCGTCCCGGACATTCCGGCAAAGTTGTCATCATGGCCCGATGGGCACGACATCTCGTTGTGCTGTTGCTGCTGACGCTCAGCGTGGGCTGTGTCACGGTACGATCACCGTGGACATTTCGGTCTCCATTTGTCCCGGTACCGCGAAAGTTTGAACAGCCTGCAGAAGAACAGCCTGCTGTAGAGCGGCCCTCTGCGGAACATCATGCGGAACACGAATCTCGCTCTGAAGAAGAGAAGGAAGAACGGGGCCCTTTCATTGCATCGGCCTCAGCGGACGATCTCACAGGCAGTTCCAAAGGCGCTTCGACAGCCGGTCTGAATCACGACCCTGCCACGCGCATGCTGATCGAAGAAGAACTGCGGGACGCTTCTCTCGACGAGCGCGCGGAATGGATCACCTTTCTGGGAACGGTAGAAACTTCGGAAGTCGCGGGACTGCTGAAGGAACGCCGCATCGCCATGCGACGAGAATCGGAATTGATCGCGGAGGGGACACAAAAATCACACCCTTCCGGGATCATGCCCGCCGCTCATTCACTGTCCGCAGAGACTGCCACGCCCCCCCAAAAATCTGCAAATGACGCGGACGCGATGACGCCAGAAACCGAGGCTGGCGAAAGCGCCGAGACGATCACCGGCGGAGTCTCCTCCACGGGCGCCGCCTGGCAGAAGAAATTCCGGTCCTTCGCCGATCCGAACCGGCTGTGGCCTCATTCGTCAGCAGAAACTGCGGAACCTCCAGAACACTCCGTCACAGCAGCCATTTCCAAAGGAGAACGTCCCGGACGGCCTCCCTTCCGGTCTCGCCGACAAGACCCTTCTGCCGAAGCGACCCAGTTGCCCGAAATCACTCCCGCCGCGCAGGCGGATTCTCCTCCGCAGCAAACCGCCTCTCTGGAAACCAGAATCACGCCGGGTTCCGCGCTCTGGGAAGATGAAATGGCGAAGCTGATCTCCCTGCTGGAAGCAGAAGCCTCTTCCACACCGGTTCAGGAATCCAGCGAGCGAAATGATCTCCGCAAGCAGGTCGGTCTGCGGATGCTGTACCTGATCGCCAATGAACCTCAGAAATCATTCCAGGCAATTCCCGGCCTGCCGCCCGAAGAACAGGAATTCTGGACGTCGCTGTTTCTGGGGTTGTCGGAGCATCTTGACCAGACGGGGGCAAACGACCCTGGCGCCCGGGCCACCCAGACCATCGCGCATCTGCGCACAGCGGCATATCACCTGCAGCAATCCGCCAATCTCCGTATGCGGAATCTGACGTTCTGTCAGCAGATCAACGGGTTTGGCAATTACGAAACATTTTCCGCGGACCAGTTCAGTGCCGGACAGACAGTGTTGATCTATGCGGAGATCCGAAACTTCAAAAGCGTTCCGATCGAGGAGAGCTACTACCTCACCCGCATTCGCTCCACGATTGAAATCTATACGACCCGGGACGGCCAACGGCTCGTGGACCGCAGCACCTATGACCCGACGGAAGACCGCAGTCGCACAATGCGGACAGATTACTATCACAGCTACCGTCTCGATCTGCCCGCCAACCTGTCGCCGGGCCCGCATCTGGTCAAGTTGATCCTGCAGGACGAACTGACCGGAAAACAAACGACGGAGTCGCTGCCGTTTCTCGTGAAGTAGGGCAGGGGAGTCACTGGCTTTTCGGCGGCAGCCAGGCTCCGTTATCGCTGACATAAAGCGGCTGTGACTTCTTAATTGCGGGCACCCGTTTGAAGTCCGCCAGCGGCAACATCGGCACGACGTGTCGCGAGTAGAAATACCGTTCGGGAGTTTCCAGAGCGTCGTTCGGATTCCCCTGAATTTCTGTCAGTCGCCCCGCCATCTGGGCTCCCGGCGCCAACCACTGGCAGATTTCCCAGACCTTCTCCCCCAGGGCCAGCCGGTAGCCTCGTTCCAACCCGGCCGAGGCACTGGTCTTCAGCGTTGCCCCGGTCAGGCCTCCGGAATAAACCAGTAGTGCATCGCAGGGACGGTCTGCATAGGTGGCGATTTCCGGCCCCATTTTTTCCCGCAGCCAGCGCATCATTTCCACATCTTCCAGCGAGTCTCCAAAGTCTTCCAGTGTGAATAATGTGCATCCCCGCTGAATCATCTGGTCATATCGACTCCAGACCAGTTCGCGGTGGGCGGCATTGGACGGGCTGAGACGAACGGTCTGCCGGTCTGTCCAGTTAG
>Ga0182739_1003998_pt1 | contig 12477 bp, 11 predicted proteins | sample eDN5th30CBELigBY_FD_128873 | JGI IMG/M metagenome (GOLD analysis project Ga0182739, IMG submission 128873) | Enriched backyard soil microbial communities from Emeryville, California, USA - eDNA 5th pass 30_C BE-Lig BY (version 2) (version 2) | ecosystem: Environmental > Terrestrial > Soil >... | reverse complement strand
CGTGGCGAGCTCGCGCTGCTTGGCGGCGGTGATGTCCCGGCGCAGCAGCGCCACGCGGCGGGACAGCCACACCGCCGGCGGGACCACCAGCAGGGACAGGACGCTCAGGCCGGGCGAAAGGGCCACCATGGCGACGGCGGTGGCCACCGCGGTGGTCAGGTTCGCCGCAACGGCGGTGGCCGTGGTGGTGACCACCGACTGCATGCCGTTGATGTCATTGGTCAGGCGCGACTGCACTTCCCCGCCGCGGGTGCGCGTGAAGAAGGCCAGCGACTGGCGCTGCAGGTGCGTGAAGAGGCCGGTGCGCAGCGTGTGCATCACGCGCTGGCCCATGGTGGTGGCGATCCAGGTCTGCAGCACGCCGATGACGGCGGTGGCCACGGCGACGGCGACCATGCCGCCGGCGAGCGCGGCCAGCAGCGGCACGTTGTGCTGCGGCAGTGCCACGTCGATGGCTTCCCGGACCAGGAAGGGCTGGGCGAGCGAGACCACGCTGGAGACCGCGATCAGGAGCACGACGACGGCGATGGCCCCCTTGTGCGGGGTGAAGAGCGCCGCGATGCGGCGCAGGTCGGCGGGGTGCTCGGCAAGCTGGGAGCGGTCGGCCTGGCTGATGCGGCCGGGGCCCCCGGGACCTCCATGGCCTCCGTGCTGGCCATCCATGTGGGTCATGGGCACCTCCGAGGTAGGACGGCGGCGCGCGGTGCGCCGCCCGATAGAGAGGTTACCTCACCATGTGGTTGCCCGACAAAGGCTAGACTGGCTCAGGTGACCTCCGATACAACGCCAGACCTCGGCAACCTCTTCCATGCCGCCTTCCGCGGGCTGCGGCGCGGCTGGATGGAACAACTCTCCCCCTGGGGGCTGACCCCGCACCAGTGGCGGGCGCTGCAGGCGGCGGGACACCACGACCGGGACCAGCACGATGGCGGGCCGCACGGCGTCGAACCGGGCGGCGGCGAAGCGGGCGGCGGCGCGAATTCCGGCGGGCTGCGGCTGAAGGAGCTGGCCGAGCGCCTGCGGATCGCCCCGCGCTCGGCCACCGAGGTGGTGGACCAGCTCGAGGCCAAGGGGCTGGTGGAGCGCCGGTCCGACCCGGCCGACCGGCGCGCCACGCTCGTGTTCCTTACCGCCGCGGGACGGCAGCTGCACGCCGAGGTCGCCGCGGCCCGGCGGGAGCAGTCCGAACGGTATTTCGCCGCCCTCTCCCCCGCCGACCGGGCCGAGCTCGCCCGGCTGCTGGAGCTGCTCGGGACGGCCGGCGCACGGGACTGACGGATACCGCCCGGCGTGGGGCGCAGCCCTGTTTCCGGCGCGGCCGCGCACGTATCCTGATGCCATTCATCCACAAATCTCAATGAGGAGATGGATCATGGCTGGCATTGTCAGGCGCGACCGGTTCGACATCCTCCCCGAACCCTTCCGCCGCTTTTTGGAGGGCGATTGGGAATCGTCATGGCTGCGCGTGGAGGAGTACCAGGACGGCAATGACATGGTGGTCCGCGCCGAGCTGCCGGGCATCGACCCGGAGAAGGACGTGGAGATCACCGTCTCCGAGGGCGTCCTGCACATCGCGGCCGAACGGCAGGAAAAGAGCGAGCACAAGGAGAAGTCCAGCTACCGCTCGGAGTTCCGCTACGGTTCTGTTTCCCGCACCATCACCCTGCCGGAGGGAGCCTCCCAGGAGGACGTCTCCGCCTCCTACAGGGACGGCGTGCTGGAGGTCCGGGTGCACGTGCCGGAACAGCCCGCCGGCGGCCCCACCAAGATTCCGGTGACCCGGAGCTGATAGCGCGATCCGGTCCCGCCGGCACCCGCCGGGCGGTGCGGCGCCGGCGGGACCGCCGGAGAAACGGGAAGTGCCTCCATGACCGCCAAGCAGGAATACGCCCTGGTCAGCCTGCACCCGGGTTATGAGCTGCGCCGCTACGCCGGGCACGCCATCGCGGAAGTGACGGTCCAGGCCTCTTTCGCCGGGGCGGGCAATGCGGCTTTCAGGACGCTGGCCGGCTACATCGGCGGCCGGAACCGCTCCCGGCGGAAGATCCCCATGACCGCCCCGGTGACACAAACCGGGCCCGGTCGGGAATCGTCGGAAAGGGTGGCCATGACCGCACCCGTGACCCAACGCGGCGCGGCCGCGGGCGGCTATGCCGTGGCGTTCGTCCTGCCGGCCGGCCTCCGGGAGGACACCGCCCCCGTCCCGACCGATGGCAGCGTGCGGATCCGCGATGTTCCCGAAACCCTGGCCGCGGTCCGGCGCTACCGGGGCGGCTGGTCGCAGGAAGCGTACGAACGCCACCTCGGCCTGTTGCGGGCGGCCCTGGCCCGCGACGGGGTGCGCACCGTCGGCGAGCCACGGTGGGACCGCTTCAATCCGCCCTTCACCCCGCGGTTCCTGCGTCGCAACGAAGTGGTCCTTGAGGTGGAGGACGGCAGCGCGGCCGGGGACGCCTAGCGGGCACCCGAGTGGTGTTCGGTGCCCAGCGAGAGGCGGGCGGCGCCGGGCCCGTCGAGGACCATTTCGACGGCTCGGTCCGGGATCTCGAAAACCATCGTGGCCACGAGGGTCCCGCCCTGCCGGAGGTCCTCGGCGGCGACCGAAACCCACAGCGCTTCCTGCCGCCCCGACCCCAGGTACTCGACCCCGTAGTCCCCCGCCTCGAAGCCCAAGCCGGCCTTGTCCAGCGCGGTCAGCTCCAGCAGCACCCGGACCCGGTGCGCGCCCTCGGGCACCGGGTCCCCGAGCGCGGGGGCCGGTTCCGGCGGCAGCCAGCCGTCGGCCTCCAGCGGGACGATCCCGTTGATGCGGACCAGGCCCCCCTCGATGGTGCCCGAGGCTCCCAGCATGGTGGCGGCGGGCCGCTCCGTCCGGAACAGGACGGCGCCGAACCCGGCCCCGACCAGCAGGACCAGCACCAGCGGCACGACCAGGCGCATCCTTGCCGCCCAGCCCGGCTTCGGGGCGGGCGCCGGGGCTCCGGCGTCCGGGAGGCGGTCCTGCTGCGGGGTGGCGTGATGGGAGTCCATGAACGGCATCGTGGCCGCGGGGCCATGGGGAAACCTTGGGCGGAGGGGTGCTAGCGGATCCATGGCAGCGGCACCGTGGCCCTGATCGAGGAGACGGGAATGCTCCCGAAGTCGCGGGAATCGATCGAAACCCCCCGGTTGTCGCCGAGGACGAAGACGTGTCCCTCGGGGACCGTGACGGGGCCGAAGTACGTGGCGTCGATCCGGCTGAGGTCGATCCCCGGTTCGTCGACGGCTGCCCCATCCACGACCAGCACCGCGTCTTCGATGGCGACGGTCTGCCCGGCGGTGGCCACGACGCGCTTGAGCGTCAGGGACCCGTCCACGGGGTGGGCGAAGACCACCAGGGCCCGGGGCACCACGCCTCCCAGGGCCGCCCCGGGCTTGAACAGGAGCACCGAACTGCCCTGCGTCACCGCCGGTTCCATGCTGTCCGATGCCACGGTCAGCGGCTCCACCACCCAGAGCCGCAGGACCAGGACGGCCAGCAGGACACAGCCCGCGGCACGGGCCGCCACGGGCGTCCGGCGCCTCCTTGATGCCTCCCGGGCCCCACGCGTTCCCCGGGCCCGGGGCTGCGCACACGTCATGGTTCTCACGCGTCCCACGTGGGCCGGGCGGCCTCGATGGGATCGTTTTCATCCCACTCGTACGCCTTCCTGCCGACCCGGAACTGGGTCATCATGTCGTGGTCCTCGTGGGGCAGGTTGTGGCAGTGCACCATGTAGCGGCCCCGGTGCGGGCCAAACCTCATGAGCACTTCCACGGTTTCCCCCTCGCCGACGTACACCACGTCCTTGGGTCCGCGTTCGTAGGCGAACGGGGCCCGGCCATTGCGGGAGAGGATCTGGAAGTCGACCAGATGGATGTGCAGCGGATGGAACCAGCCGCCCGAGCTGTTCTCGATCTCCCAGGTCTCCACCGCCCCGAGGTCCACGTCGGCGAACACCTGCTGGTAGCCGCTGGCGACGATGTCGGCCCACCCTGTTTCGTCGATGGTCCATATGTTCGTGGCGTCGTCGCGCTTGACCCGCATCCGGCGTTTCCTGCTCGACTGGGACCTCTTCAGCGCCATGACCTCGTTGCGCGGGTCCAGCACCGTCGGGAGGGTGTTCCACGTGGGGTCGTTTCTGTCGAACCCGTCGTCAACGACGTCGAAGGCCATGATCTTGCCGGTGTAGTCGTAGTCGACGTTGTTCTTGTTGGACTGGTTGCGCAACTCGATGCGCTGGCCGGTCCTGTACTTCCGGAAATCGATCAGGACCTCGTAGCGTTCGGACCCTGCGTGCCGCCACGATGTGGCCTGCTGGGCCGCCGGCATCAGGCCTCCGTCGGTGGCGACGACCGTCACCGGGTCCCCGGTGCTCAGGGCCGGCCGGAGCGAGCGCGAGATGCTGCAGTTGAGGATCCTGAAGCGGTAGATGCGCTTCTTGACCTTCATGACCGGCCACGGCCTGCCATTGACCAGGATGACGTCGCCCCAGAGACCGGAGTGGTCGTTGTCGTCATAGCCCAGGGAACCGTCGCGGGCGAACATCGCGTCATTGACGGTCAGGGCGACGTCGAACTCGCCCTGAGGAAGGAGTTCCCGTTCCGCCGGGTCATGCAGGTGGTACTGGGCCGCCAGTCCCGAGTAGGCGTTCAGGGCCGTATGGTGCACGCCGTGGTCGTGGTACCAGATGGTGCGGGCGCCCTGGAAGTTCGGGTAGCGGTAATCCTTGGAAAATCCCGGGTTGGTCAAGTCGTTGGCGTAGCCGTCGTATTGCGGCAGCGAGGCCGACCCGTGCAAATGCGTGGAAGTGGCCATGAGGTGTCCGAACTGCGGGTGCGTCGGGGGCAACTGGTTGCGGACCCGCAGGACCGCCTTGGTGCCTTGGTCGACGCTGATGGTCGGACCCGGAAAGATCCCGTTGAAGCCGAGGATGGGGGTCCTATGCCGCGGCAAGATGTTCGCCATCCCGGCACTCTGGGTCACGGTGTAGTGCTCGACCGGGGATCCGTCGTCGGGGTCGATCGTCCGGAGGGACGGCCTCAGCACGGGGGCCTGGACAAACTCCGCCCGAAACGGGCGGGGCATGTCCTCGTCCCGCAGCCGGCTGGCCGACTTGGCCTGGACCGCGTTCAGCGGCAGCGCCATGGCCCCCATCCCCGCGACGCCCGCGGCGCCAAACAGAAGAACCTGCCTTCTTGAAACTGCCATGGCCCCTACTCCCACCGAACGACGTTGACCAATGCGTGCGCACAGCCTGCGCCGCCGTCCTTGGGAAAATCCTGTGGGCTGGAACCGGCCCTACCCGGCCGTCACGGCCACGGAGACGGTGGTCCCCGCGCCGGGCGCGGATTCTATGTCCAGCCGGCCGCCGGCGGTGGCCGCGATGTCCCGCATGATCCGCAGGCCCAAGTGGCCGTGGCGGGCCCCGCACGCCGTATCGAAGCCCACGCCGTCGTCCCGGACCGTCAGTTCCGTCCTCCGCCCGTCGCACGCCAGGACCACGCGGACCGTGGCCGCCCGCGCATGCTTGGAGGCGTTCATCAGCGCCTCCCGGGCGACGCGATGGAACATGGTGGCCTGCCGGGCACTCAGCCGGGGGCTCCCGCCGAGGTACAGGGTGGCGTCGATGCCCCGGGCCACCAGGGGATCGACCAGCCGGCCGAGCGCCTCGGGAAGGCCGGCGGCGTCAAGTTCCGGGGAATAGAGCTGGCCCGTGATTTCCCGCAGGGTGCGGATGCTGCCCTGGACCACCTCGCTGGCCGGCGCCAGGGTGCGCAGGCCGCCGGCGCCCCCACCCAGTTCCTCCGCCTCGAGGGCGTAGGACAGGCCGGCGAGGTCCTGGATGACGTCGTCGTGGAGGTCCCGTGCGATCCGCGCGCGCTCCAGGTCGGCGGCATCCACGGCGTGCTGGAGCGCCTGGCGCCGGGCAGCCTGGTACTTGTTGACCCGCCGGGCGAGGCTGATGGCCGGGAACAGGAGGGCCAGCTGCAACGCGGCCAGCGCCCCCAGGATCGCGGGCGCCACTCCGGCCAGCACCTTTGACTCGACGTCGCGCACGACCGCGGCGTCCAAATAGGTCTCGAAGATCAGGGGCATGCCGGAGGGCGTCACGGAGGCGACGTAGACTTCGACCAGTTCGCCCTGCCCGGCTTCGTACGTGTTTTCCGCCCCGTCCTGGGCCTCGAACGTCGCCTGGCCGGGCCCGCCCTTCAACAGGTCCCGCGCCCACCCCTCCAATTCGTATTGCTTGCCGATGAGCCCGGCCTGGTCGGAGTAGACGATCCGCCCGTCGGCAGTCCACATCTTGATCCTGACGATGTGCCTGTCCCGGACCAGGGGATCCAGCGCTGCGCCCAGCCGGGCCAACGCTGCGGCGTCCCGCTCCAGCAGCCCCTCGGTCACGTGGGGCGCCACGGCGTGGTCGGCGATCTGCTGGGCGGAGGACACGGCATGGTCCAACGCGATCCGTTCGGCGATCGACCGCATCCAAAAGGCCACCGGAACGGCAATCACCAGCAGGACCACCAGTCCGGCAGCCAGGAAGCGGGCCACCGCGGACCGGACGGCCGATCCCCCTTGCGCCAGGCCATCCTGCGCGGCCTTCCGCCTACCCATCGGTGCAGGAGGGACCCAGCAGGCCCAGGTCCGAGGCCTTCACGACGGCTTCAAGCTGGGAGTGGGCCCCCAGCTTGGCCAGGATGGCCTTGACGTAGCCGCGGCAGGTGTTCGGGGAGATTCCCAGGGCCTTGGCGCTGGCGCGCACGTCACTGCCGCGCGCCAAGAGCCGCAACACCGCCGTCTCGCGCTGCGTCAGCACCACCGCCGGCGCTGCCGCCCGCCGCGCCCGGTTCCGGGATTCGGCCAGCAGCAGCGGATGGACCGTCATGCATCCGTTGCGCGCGTGCCGCAGGGTTTCCAGCACGGTGGCGAGGGACCCGTCCTTGGGCAGGAAACCGCAGATGCCGATCGCGGCCGCTTCCTCCAAGGCCTCCGGCGTCGGGTTTCCGGTCAGCATCACGATCCGCGTTTCCGGAGCCTCGGCAAGGATGCGGGCCGCGGCCCCAAGGCCGTCCCCGTCCGGAAGGTGGTAGTCCATCACGACCAAGTCCGGGCGCAGCGCCAGGCACAGCCGGACGCCGTCGGCGACAGTGGCCGCCGTTCCAAGGCTCACCAGGTCCGGTTCGCGTTGCAGCGCCCCCGTCAAGAGTTCCGCGAAGGTCCTATGGTCGTCCACGACGACGATCCCCAAGGTCCGCGCCCCACCTTGCACATGGCCCATGTTCATGAGCTGTCCCCCATCATTCATGAATCGCCCCGCCGTGCCGCGGACTCCCCAGACCGCCGCAGGCGTGCGGCCAGTATCCGCTTTTTACACCGGATTGACTACAGGTGCCGCCGGATGGGGAGCGGGCCTGGGCGCCGGCCGCCCCTCCGGCAGGCGGCGGCCCGGGAGGAAAATGCCCCGTCAAGCGGCCTATGGGGGACGACCGCTTGGCGGGGCTTTTGGTCCAGGGACCGGGGCACGGTCCCTGGGGTCTGGGTGCGGGGTTCCGGCACTGGCCGGCAGGAAGGGGGCCGTCGTGTCAGACGGCGGCCAAGGCGCGGTGCAAATAGCGCTGGACGATGTTTCCGGCTTCGGTGATGCCTGCGGATCCTGCCGGGTTTCCGGCCGTATGGCTGTGCAGGGCCAGCAGCGCCGCGAGGACCTGTCCGAACTCGTCCTCGCCCCCTGCGGTGGCCCGCAGCATTCGCCCCTGGGCCTGTTGCAGCCGTGGTCCGGGTGCGCATCCGAGTTCCGCGGCCATGGCCCTGCGGCACCGGTCGTAGGCCTGGAGTCCCTCCACCGGGCGGCCCGCCTGCTCCAGGGCCAGGACCAGTGCCGCCCAGGCGCTTTCGTTGAGCGGTTCGCCGGCGAGGACCAGCTGCGCCCATGCGGCGGCCTCTTCCGGCCGGCCGAGGCCGGCGGCGGCTTCGGCGGCCAGCAGCCGTGCCGCGCAGACCCGGCCGGCGTGGAACGTGCGTTCGCCCTCCGCCCAGTCGCTGAGCAGTTCGTCGCCGAGCAGCGGCGCCCCCGCCAGGTCCAGCGCCTGCCTGAGCAGCGGATAGGCCACCGCGGGCCCGGCCTGTTCGGCCCTGCGCACCAGTTCCTCGAAACGGCACAGGTCCAGGTCCACCAGGGTGCGGTCCAGCCAGTACCCTCCAGTGGTGGTCTTCAGGACTCCGGACTTGCCCATGCCCGGCTGCAGGCTTCGGCGCAGGACGCTGACGTAGCTCTCCAGCGTGGGCACGGCTCCCTTGGGCGCCACGTCGCCCCACAGCAGTTCGATGAGCCGGTTCTTGGAGACCGGGGTCCCCAGGTGCAGCAGCAGGATCTCCAGGATCTGCCGGGATTTCGGCCCTCCGAGGTCCCGCGCGGTGAGGACGGTTTCCCCCCGCCGGACCACCAGTCCGCCAATGATCTGTACGGACAGCCTGGCGTCCGCCGGCTGCCCTGCCCTCGTTGGTGTCTCCATGTGCGTCCCCCTCAACGGATACCCCCCATCCTGCCGGGGGACCCGCCGGCCGATAAGCCGCGTTTGGGGGGTGCGGATCCCCCAAAATGGATCCCCCTCCCGCCGCCAAGACCGCGGACCGGCCCCGCCGCGGGGCGGGGCCGGTCCGGTCTGCTGTTTTCGGGTTAGCGGTTGGAGACCGCGGCCCTGGCTTCCCCGCCGCGCGTTGACTGCACCAGCACGGAACTGACGGTGCGGCTGGGGCCCGGCTTCTGCTTGAGGGTGAAGGCCCCGGTGGTGTCAACGGAGGCGACGCCCAGCTTGCTGACGGGCCGGCCCGGCGTGGTGTCGTAGACGATCACGGACGTGCCCGGCGTCAGGGCCCCGGTCAGGCTGGAGGTGCCCGTCACCCGGAACTCCGTGCCGAGCCTGTGCCTGGATCCGGAATCGATGGAGATCCGGTCCCTCTCCACCGGCAGGGACACGGTGTCCGTTGCGACCGTGCCGTCCGCACCGGTGACGCTCAGTTCGATGACCACCGGTTCCGCCGGGGCCACCGTCCGGGGAGCGGTATCCGTCGTGGCGGCAAAGAGCGGCAGGGCCACCGTCGGCTTGATCGTGTCGGCTCCGGTGATCGTGGCCGGCGAACCGCTGAGCTGCCGCCAGGCGTAGGATGCCGCACCGGTGGAGGCGCTGCCGTCCAGGCCCACGCTGGTGCCCGGTGCGATGCCGGTGGCGGCGGTGGCGGCATCCGCGTTGACCACGGTCGCCGGCGGCTCGCCCGTATCGGCGGGATCGCCCGGATCGCCGGTGCCGGGCTCCCCCACCTCGATGACGGGGCCGGGGTCCGGGGACGGCGTGACCGGATCCTGCCCGGTGCCCGCCGCCCCGCCGGTGACTGACACGGGCAGGCTGCCGGAGCCCTGGGGGCCGTTGACGACGGCGGTGGCCGGCGGCGCAACGGTGGGGAACGTTCCTTCGTAGAGGCCGCTGGCCGCGTTCAGTTCCAGCGTCCCGTAGCCTTCGGCCGTCACGGGTCCGCCGAAGTCGGACCGCGCGGCGACGGCGAGCCCGGTCCCGTCATAGGAGGCCTTGACGACGGCGATGCCGCTGGGCTTGGCCACCTTGACGGTGCTGGTGCTGATCGGCTTGTCGCCGATGTTCTGGACGCGGATCTCCGCCGGGTCCTCCCCAGTGAGCGCAATCCGCGCGTAGAAGCGGCGCATCGGTACGGGATTGGCGGGGTCCACGGGTTCGGGAAGCGGGTCGGCCCGCAGCGGGGTGACCTCGATGCCGGTGCCGGCGGCAACCTGCAGTTGCGTTCCCTCGCTGCTGGCAAAAACGTCGATGTACCGCTTGCCGTCGGCGTCGGTGGTGAGGACGGCCCGGTCCGCCTGGACGCCGCGGTTCGTGGAGATCTTGCCGTTGATCGCGAACTCGTCGGTAAAGCCGATCCGGGTGCCGTCTGCGGTCTGGGCGGAGAATGAATTGCGGCCGAAGGGGCTGCCGACGACCTTGTGCGGCACGCTCGGATCACCGATGTAGCCCTCGGGGGCGGCCGGCGCCACGTCCGGATCCCACTTCAGGAACGGTCCGATGTTGCTCTTCAGGGCGGTCGTGAAGTTTCCGGGGGCCGGGGAGATGTCCTCGACCAGCCGGCCGCGGCCCGAATCGTCGGTGTCGATGGTCATCGTGCCGTAGGGGTGCTGGAAGGTCAGGGTGGTGTCCGGCGCGGCGCCCTTGACCGTGATGCGCTGGCGGCCGAAGACCACCTGGTCGCCGTTGGTCACGGTGTTGGCGAAGGCCGCTTCCAGGCCGAGCACCAGCACCGCGGTGCCGCCGCCTTCGAGGTCGATCTCGGCCTCGCCGAGCATGTAGAACGCCTCTTCCGGGAAGTTGTCCGGAAAGGAGATCGGCACGGTTTCGTCAGGGATCTCTCCGGCGGGGAAATTGCACAGCGGATTGGCGCCGTCCAGGCACAGCTCCAGCCGCAGGCCCGTATTGTCCTGGTACCAGCTCGGGAATCCGTGCTCCGTGTTCACCGGGCCGACGGCGGCCAGCTTGCTCGAGTTCTTCTCGGTGACTTCCGTTGCGGCCTGTGCCGTGGTGATGCCGGTGGCCGCCAGCAGGAGGGCGGCGACCGACGCGGAGGCGCGCAGGCCCCTCCGGTCTGCCCGCCGTCCCCTCGGCGGTGCGGCTCCCCGCGCGGGGGAGGGTGTGTGGGTGTTCATGTCGACTCCTTGGATGCTCGCTCCGCAGCGTGCGGCGTTGGTTGCACTTGTTTGCGTGCACCGGGTTGGGTGCCCCTGTGGGGCGAGCCTGCCGGAGGAAAGTTGGGAAAACCTCGGCACCGGCCGCGGCGCAAACCCGGCCGCGGCCCCGGACGGGAACCGGCCCCGGCCCAACGGCGCAGGCTCCTACACTGGGTGCATGACTGGCTCGACAGCGGTGTCCGCGTTCGCCTCGGTGCTCACTGCCCCGAACCCGGGTCCGATGACCCTGGACGGCACCAACTCCTACGTGCTGCGTTTCCCCGGGCGGGAGTCGTGCGTCGTCGTCGACCCGGGACCGGACGACGAAGGCCACCTGCGCGCCCTGGCCGCCGAGGGGCCGGTCGAGCTGGTGCTGATCACGCACTGGCACCGGGACCACACCGACGGCATCGACCGGCTGGCCGAACTGACCGGGGCGCCCGTGCGGGCCGCCCTGCCCGAACACTGCCGCGGGGCCGATCCGCTCGCCGACGGGGAGGTGCTGCAGGCGGCGGGACTGGAGATCCGCGTGGTGGCGAGCCCCGGGCACACCGCGGACTCGCTGTGCTTCTTCCTGCCCGAGGACGGCCCGCGCGGGGCGGTGCTGACCGGGGACACCGTCCTGGGCCGCGGCACCACGAGCCTGGGCTACCCCGACGGCACGCTGGCCGACTACTTCGCCACCCTGGACCGGCTGGAGGAGTTCGGTTCCGCCCCGGCCCTGCCCGCCCACGGCCAGCTGGTCCCGGACCTGTCCGCCACCGCCCGCTTCTACCGCGCGCACCGGCAGGAGCGCCTCGACCAGGTGCGCGCGGCGCTGGCCACGCTCGGAGGGTCCGGCACCGGGGAACCTCCGGTCTCCGCGGTGGCCGACCTGGTCTACGCAGACATCGACGCCTCGATACGGCCCGCCGTCGAACATGGCGTCGCCGCGCAACTGCACTACCTGAGGGGTCTGGAGGAACTGGCTTCGGACTAGTACCGTCGGGAGCGGAGAGCCGGGAAGCCTGGTCGGCCCGCGGAACACGTCCGCGGCCCGTGGCGGCAGCCACCGCACACGGGGGGAACAACCGTTCGAGGTCCATCCATGCGGCAGAATTCCGGCATCCAAGGCACCCCCGTCATCGAAGCCTCCGCGCTCGTGAAGGCGTTCGGCCACACCCGCGCCCTGGACGGGCTGGACTTGGAGGTCTCCGCGGGGGAAATCCACGGCTTCCTCGGTCCGAACGGCGCCGGCAAATCCACGACGCTGCGCATCCTGCTGGGCCATATCCGGGCCACGTCCGGCACGGTGCGCGTCCTGGGGCGGGACCCCTGGGCGGACGGGGTGGCGGTCCGCGGCGAGGTGGCCTACGTTCCCGGGGACGTGAGCCTCTGGCCCAACCTCAGCGGCGGGGAAGTCATCGACCTGCTCACCGGCCTGCGCGGGGGCGCGGACGGCCGGCTCCGCCGGGACCTCATCGAGGAATTCGACCTCGACCCCCGCCGCAAATGCCGCACCTACTCCAAGGGCAACCGGCAGAAAGTCGCCCTGGTCGCCGCGCTCGCCCGTCCCGCCGCGCTCTACCTGCTGGACGAACCCAGTTCCGGGCTCGATCCCGTGATGGACGCGGTGTTCCGCCGCCACGTGCGGCGCGCGCACGCGGACGGGGCCACGGTCCTGCTCTCCAGCCACCTCCTCGCCGAGGTCGAGCAGCTGTGCGAGCGGGTG
>Ga0182739_1003997_pt1 | contig 12482 bp, 14 predicted proteins | sample eDN5th30CBELigBY_FD_128873 | JGI IMG/M metagenome (GOLD analysis project Ga0182739, IMG submission 128873) | Enriched backyard soil microbial communities from Emeryville, California, USA - eDNA 5th pass 30_C BE-Lig BY (version 2) (version 2) | ecosystem: Environmental > Terrestrial > Soil >... | reverse complement strand
GTGCAGATGAGAGCGATCTGGCGCGGGCGACGGACATGGCGCTGGCCGCGGAGACGCGGCTCGGCTTCTCCCGCCATCAACCGCTGCTCTACCGCCCGCCCACCGCGGCGATGAACGAGCTCGCCCTTGATCGCGACCTAGCCGAGCGGGTTCATGCACGGCTCCTTGCTGCCGAGGCCATTGCAAGGCAACTGCTGGAGGAGCATCGGAACCTGCACCGCGAGATCGCCACACGTCTGAGTGCAGTCGGGATCATGTCGGGCGACGAACTGCGGGAAATAATCAACGCCGCAAAGTGCGAGGCTGGCTGACTCGAATACGTCGCCGACATGGTCGATCAACGTGCGGGGGCGGCATTGCGCCGTGTCCGCACGTCGTTCTGCATCAAGTCGATTTGCGCCGATCCGATGTGGGTTGCGGGCATGTTGAAACACATCATCTCAATTTACCCTGACGCGATTCCCGGCAGGAAATCCGCGTTGCCGGATTGGGAAACCGCGATTCAGTGGCAAACCCCGTTTGCAGGAAACGGCGTTTGCGGGCGAGGGGAAGCGCGGTCTGCAAACCTCGTTTGTCACTTGCATCGCCGCCGGCGAGGCTGGGTCTCCAACACAAGGAGACAAGCATATGGCCAGGAAATCGATACGACAGAGGAATGCCGAGCAGCGGGTTCGCCAGCAGAGGGTGAGGGACGATGCCCGGGAGAACAGGCGGCCGACGCGGGACGATATCGCCCGCACGTTATTGTGGCAGATGATCGTGACGGCGAAACAGAAGAAAAAACGCGACGAGATACTCGACAGGCTCTGCGACGAGATCGTCGCCGAACTGGTGCTCCAGGGCTTCGATATGTGCGAGAGCGAGGTCGTGTTCGAGGCGCTGGCGGAGAAGTACGAGCCCGACATAAGGCCCTTCCGTATCAAGCGATATCTGGAGGGGAAGGCTTGTACCCGCGGGGACCAGCAGTGATGCGCTGTCTGTCGGTGTCCAGGCCGCCTTCTAGGCGATTGATCCGGCATGCCCCCCGCATCCTCTCGGCAAACGATGTCGTCTAATATTCTGCGCTCTCTCCCCATTACTTCGCAAAACGACGTTTGCAAAAGGATGCGGGCGACCCCTTCATAAAAGGGTGAGGGTCATTCAATGATCTCGGAGGAGGAGGTCTCGTTTGCCGAGCCAAATGACTCGTATCATTGTCTCAGATTATTGGTGACGTTAGGCCTCTCGAAGAGTTGGGAGTTATCGCCAGTTTAGTCGCCAATTGGGAATTTAATATCGCGTAAATGATTGATAATGCAATCTTATCAGTCATTATTTGAATCAGACAAGCCGTGCGGTAATTACGCATATTTCTGGCATAAACTGCACATTTGACCTAGGATGACGGTCATGGATTCGCCCGTCACCCCTCTCGTCGCCTCGCCGGTGTTCCCGGCCGCCTTGCCCGGCTGGACCCAGGCGCGCGGCCGCGAGCCGGATGAGGTTTCCGCCGCCTTCGCCGCCGGCATCGCGTTGAAATCGCTGGACGATCTTGTCCGCTCTGCGCCCGCCTGGGCCGGCTGCTGGCGGTCCCGCCAGGCTCTCAAATGTGCCGCCGTGGCGGTCCGGCTGATGGGTCGCAACGAGGATGAGGCCGCCTTGCGCGACGCCGTTCTACTGACGGCCGCCGGTGGCGATCCCGGTCCGGCCGGAAGGGTGTTTTTGGCCACCAAAAGGCTTTCCACCCGAAAACCCGCCTTCTCCTCGAAGGCGGTGGCGGAGCTTGCCGATCTGTTGGGGCTCGCCTGGGACGATCGGCTCACTGCGGCGGTCGATCATGCCGACGACGCGCTGCAGTCCGGCCGCCCGGCGCCGATCGCCGCGGCAGACCTGGTCACGGCTATCCATGCCGTGCGGCCGGACGCCGAACCGCTTGCCTGGATGCTCGCCGATCTGCTGATCGCCGCGTTGTTGAAATGGGATTGTGCCGTGCCGCTGCTGATGGCCGAGCGCTATGGGCCGGCCTTCAAGACGCTTGGGGGCAGGGGCCGCGTGCGCCCGGGGGAACCGGCCTTCGCCCGCGCCGTCTGCCTTGCCCTCACCGACGCAACGGGCGCGGCCTTGCGCACCGCCGGTGAGATCGGTCGCCGTGCCGAGACGCTGCGCGCCGCAGCGCCGAAGGTTCGGACGAAGGGCGCCGGCGCTGTCATCGCAAAATTGCTCGACGAAGATACCGTCGCGGCCTCTGCCCCCGGCAGCCATCTCTCGCGCTGGGCGGCGACCCGGCTGTTCGACCGGCTGGAAGGCTTCGGTGCGGTGCGGGAACTGTCCGGTCGCAGCTCCTTCCGGATCTATGGGCTGTGACGATGGCTGAACCGGACGCAGCGGGCAAAACACGGACGTCTCGGACGAAGGACACAAGCGAACGCTTGTTGGATCGGGAGCTGGCGGATCTGCCGCCGGAGCTGCGCTGGCGCGAATGGATGCTGCGCGTCGAGGCGGTGATCTTTGCCGCGGCCGAGCCGGTCGGCCGCGAGACGCTGACCCGTGTCGTCGGCCAGGACTGCAGCATCGACCTCCTGATCGACGACCTGCAGGACGAGCTCCGTGACCGGCCCTATGAGATCGTGTTCGTCGCCGGCGGCTGGCAGCACCGAACGCGTTCGCGTTTCGCCGTTCCGATTAGGGCGTCGCGGGCGTCAACGCGGAGTGCGGCGCCGGCGCTGTCCGACTTCGAGGCCATGGTGCTGATGGCGATCGCGTATTTCCAGCCGATCACCCGCGGCGACCTGTCGAAAATCTTCGGCAGGGAGGTCAGCCGCGACACGATCGCCAGCCTGCGAGGCGCCAATTTCCTCGCCTCCGGCCCGCGCAGCCCAACGCCGGGCGCGCCCTATACCTATGTCACGACGAAGCAGTTCCTGGCAGCGTTCGGCATGGAGACCTTGCGCGACCTCCCCGACATCGAGGCGCTGGAGGATGCGGGATTGCTCAGCCGGAAAGAAATGGTGGAGATTTCAAAGTATGGGCAGAATACATCAGACGAAAGCTAGGCCGGATCTAACCGTACCAACATTCGCAGATAGAGCCCGTCCGCAACGTTGGGCCACCGTCGATAACAGTCCGACCGAATTTCGGACGGAATATGCAGGATCCCTAGCCCTATAGCAAACTCGGTTTCTATTCGTTCAATGCGATTCCATATCGAAAGCGAATTCATGTGATGGTGGTGCTGTCGAAATTTGCAATACCACTCAAGCTCGAATAATTCCTGACGAGCAAACATCTCTGCGAGACCTAGCTCTGCCGCATGGGACGGATGGTGGTCGAATAAGCTCTGCAACCCAAGAACACCCGCTAGCGAGTACGTCTCCCCTCTAACAACCATTCTAAGGATGTGATCAGAGGTGAAGCGTCTCCCAAACAATCTGCACAACTGTTGTAGTGTTCGTCCGTATTCCTGGGACATCGCATACGCCACATGTGGGCCGCGAGAGAGTAATTGCGAGAGAGTGCTATCAAACACAGAGTTAATTCCCCGGTCGTCTAGGTGCTCAAGGAGCGCGGCGCTGAGGTCAATCGCCTTTTCGTCAGACCAAGCGGAGAACACCTGAAAGAGTCTCTGAACGGCCATTAGTTGAGCCCCCGGCGCAACGCCAAGAGCAATGTCGACTAATTTTCCCATTCTGCCGAGTGAGGACTGAAGCAGATTTCGTTGTGGTACCAGTACCGTCGTCGATCCCGCTATAGCACTCAAATCTGCACCGATTAAACACTCCTGCAACCATAGAAAATACGCTTGGTCATTCGTGATATCGGCAAGAATTAGAACTACCGGTGTCTGGAATTGCATTACATAGCGCAGATATTCATTTTTCAATCGTATGGCGGAATGACCATCTTTGAAGAGAATCTGGCGAGTTCCTTTGACCTGGATCTTTAATATAGAGCCCGTAAGAAATGAAGCCTCACCGGTGTGCTCCACGAATTCAGCCTCGAAATCTATGCCATAGTCGTGTGTTTGATCACGACAAATCCATGCATTTGACTTTAGAAATAGCCCTTGTACCAAGTTCTCGGCTTGTTCGCCGACTTCCTGTGGAACGGAACGTTTTGCCATTGCGGCGTAGTCCCCAAATTCTGCTTAGATCCGCGCATATCAATTCCCAGCCCCCGTCGATCAGGATCTGAGTGCACGGAACCTCCAAAGCCGACGAATACGCGGTGATATTGCAAATTGCAAATTGAACAAAAACGGAACAAAATGCGGCAAATCACAATATCTCCACAGGTTACCCACAGGCTTCACACAAGCGTCATGTGGAAAGCAGGTGGAAGAGATGGCTCGACTGGACCCATTCATTCGGTGAGCTAGAAGGATCGCTTGTCTCAAGCGGATTTCGGAAGTGTGTGGGCCAGAATGCAGTTCAATCTTTTTCCCAACCACGATGAACGCGCAGAACTCGCTGTAGAGGGGACAATGAGCTCGGCGTCCCCTCGCTTCGTGTGTTGGACAAAGATGCAAGCCGAAGCCGGTCAGGATTTAACGGATATTTTCCGTCGAAAGGAATATGAGCGGAAGGCTGGAAATGGCGTTTTCTTTTGGGGAATCGGAAGTTCGCTGGACTTCTCTAGACTCCGGTCAAGCGGCCGAGTCGACCTCATCTTCTCCAAAATGCTTTCAGCACCAAAGTCTGAGGACCGAGATCCCGAAAGCGTGCTTGTTTGGCGTAAGTACCTAAATGCCGCCGGGCAGGAGGTCGATCTCCCTCCGCACGTCCTACTAACAAGCAAAGCGACAACCAAGCTCGGCCCCAAGAAACGGCACTACGCACTGGTGTGTTACTCTGATAAGGAGTTGATCCTCGCAGACGAAGGCGAGTTTGACCCCACCCTCTACCGAAACGCTGGTCAGAATGGTGGCAAAGTGGGGTTCTCTCAGGTCACGTCGTTGCTTGAGAAAACCCCAGAAGCTCCTGCGCCGTCCCGGTATCGAGTGAACTTCCGTGCAGAGCTCCGGCGGCCGTTTCTTGTGCGGCTCTGCGATCCCGTGCTGCTTGAGCCGGAAGATCGGCGCCGCGTGGAAGACCATCAAGCTGGGGAGCCCAGTACCTGGTTGCGGTTCGCCACCCAGATCCGTGCGGGCTCCGCCTCTTTGGTCAACGGGCAGGTCGCTCGCCTCTAAGCAGGACACCGAAGGGCTGCGCGAGCTTAGCCGTGTACGCCGACTTGACAATCCGCGGCGATGCCTCGTTCGCGGGGCCGACGTAGTCCAGCAATCCCTTGTCCACGCGGCCCTTGATGTACCCACCGGCATTTTTGCCTTCGCTCGGGCCGATCCCGACCACGTAGCGTGTCAAGTCGACCTCAAGGTCGCCCGGGACAATCTCGTTTAGGACGAGGGCATACTTCGATCCACGGACTTCGATCCCTTCCGGGATTGGCTTCCAGTTCTCGCCGTCCTCGGAATACTCGTCCGCAATCGCCGACACGAAATGGTTGGATCTGATTATTTCCATGACGAGACGGATGTCACGGCCTTGCTGAATCCGGTATTTGGCGAACGGCTGTAACTTGGAGATCGGGTGCATAGTACCGCCGCCATATCCCCAGAAGCTCATCCCTGCGCGATCAAACTCCTTGTTCTTACGCACTAGAATGTCCTCGAAGGATTCGGAGGCGTGCATTCCAACTTTCATGAAGACGATCGACTCCATTCCATTCATTCCGATACCTCGCTTTCGATCTTGTAATCACGTGTGTCTGCCATGCCACGTCCGATGTGCGCGATTTCTCGGACGAACTTAGCTTCGAGATGTTGGTCGCGACCGTAGAAATCCTTTTTATCTTCGATACTTAGAGGCGCGTTCGCCAACTCAAAACTCTCGACCTTCCTGAAAATCATTGCACAGGAGGCGAGTTCAGGTGCGTCCTCCAGATGATAGGTGTGCATGTGTGGTTGCATTTCCACCACCGCCATGCCGAGATCAATCGCTGCTTTCTGCGTCATCCTTAGCACCAGGCCCGGCCACGTCTTTGTATCGTCGTCAGCGATGGCGACCACGCCGAGCCCTTGCTCGGTTAGAAGTTGCGCGCCACGCCGTAGGAAGGAGACGACGCTCTTTCCTTCGTTATACTGTCCCCACGGCGGGTTGATGTGAAAGGCGTCGAATTTCCCCAAGAGCGTAGGATCGAGAGCGTCGGCAACATTATAAAGATGGGCCTCCATTCGATCAGCGAATTCATTCCCCTGTGCGAACCGGTTAACCGAATTCACCATCCGTTCATCGAAATCCAAGAGGAGAAGTCTGCTTGGACCATAGTCGAGGATGCCCTCATTCATGAGGTGGGCGATCGAAAGGCCAATGGCGTCACCGTCACCGACGAACACAAGAGAGCGACCGTCAAGTTTGCGGCATAGATATTCGGCATACACGACCATGTCGCCGACCTTCATGTAGATTTGGTCGAACTCTCGAATTGGGGGTGGGCGATTTTGTACGACGTCTGACAGTGCATTGAGAGCTAGACGGAGATCAAGTGGTCTAGATCGCGACTGGCCGTTGCGGCCGCTCTCGTTTTTCTTACGCTCGACGATTTCGCTCATGGATTCCTCGAGGGCTTCTTGCGTTGCGGAATTTCCGGTATCGGCAGCGAGAGTTGCTTGCCAAAAAGATACCGAGTGACGAGGTAACCCAACCCGAAGACTTGAGCGAGGACGCTTGGAAAGAGAACCTTAAGTAGCGTGACATCGAAATGCAGGACGTCGGCGCCGACAAGTAGGATGATGACGAATGCAAAAGCGACTTCCACGGATATGAGGGAGAAAATCATCTTCGCATATAAAGATCGCATTTTGCGCTCGTCGTCTGCTTGCTGTGACCACACACGTAGGAATGCCTGAAGTCGCTCACGGGCCTCCCATTCAGCGAAATTGTTTGGTTCCCAAGACGAACCGTCACGCGGCCTGACCTCGCCCAGCACGTCGACGACAGATGTGGGTTTTAGGGGGAGGCCAGCATCGTTCATTCGAGGAGACCGAGACTATCTAGACGGAATGTCATTGCTTGTTGGGAAACCTGGAAGAACGCCGCCATCCCCTCAGGATCGGAGATCTCGGCCCACGCTCGGAGAACAGCCTCCCTCGGCATGAGAAGGGCAGATGCAAAAACGTTTGCCTCCCATTCCGCTCGGCGGGCGTCATCCCAAGGCATATCGGGATCCTGGACAGTCCGAAAATTGTCCTGTGTGTCAATAAACTCGCCCTCACCAGCAGCAAGATGGAGGACGAAGTGCCCGAGTTCATGGGCGACGGTAAATCGCTTTCTTACGGGCCGGTCATTAACGTTGACGTAGATGCTGGTGTTGGAAGGTCGCTTGGCGATTAGCCCGTGAATACCTTCGTCTGCGAATGTTGCGTTATAAACCTTGAGACCCAACTCGTTCGCAACCGCAACTGGATCCACAGGGGCGCCTAGATCCGCACCGGTCTGCGCTAGCAACTTGCTCGCTTGCTCCTCGATTGCCTTGCGTGTTGCCAATCGTTTCTCCTGTGCGAATACGCGGAGGGCCGAATCAAGAATTACACGTATAGAAGTATAGATGATCCTTTGGTCGTCTCAATCATAACTTGTGGGCGGCAGCAGTTGATGTTTTCGAATGGTCCGCTGACTTGTTGCGGTCGATTGTTCTTGGAAAGCGCGTTGGCCACGGTTTGTCGAAGATAGACCGACGTACTCTTGAGCGGCAGATGGGCAAGAAGCTCACGCTTCTTAAAGTAGCGCTAAAACAAGATCGGCATTAGGACCGGCAAAGTGATTGCATGAGATGGTGCCTATCACTATGTTCATAAAGATAAATCTAGTGGCATAGAAATCGGCAAAAATGGTTACGCTCGCGAGCATTGAACCACTCCTCCCCGAAAGCAATCGGGACTTGGAAGATCTGACGATCGAATTGACCTCGGCGGCCAGCCGTTTCGCCGCGCGCCTACACCCGCTTATGCGGGCATCTGTCGGCGACCTGGTGCGCTCGATGAACTGCTACTACTCAAATCTCATTGAGGGGCACAATACCCTGCCGATCGATATCGACCGTGCCATGTTGGGTGATTTTTCTGGCGAACCGGAGAAACGCAACCTTCAGCTTGAGGCTCGCGCCCATATCGAGGTGCAGCAACTCGTCGATCGCGGGGACATGCCGTTTCCGGTGCTGTCAATCGACGGTATCTGCTGGCTTCACGGAGAGTTTTGCCGGCGGTTGCCTGAGGAGTTGCTGATTGTTCGGAACCCCGATACGGGCGAAGAAATCCGAATGATCCCCGGCGAGCTCAGGACACGGCATGTAAAGGTAGGGGAGCACATCGCCCCGGAGCCCGACATGATTGAGCCGCTCCTTGGGCGGTTCGTTGAAGGCTATGGCATGAAGATGCTCTCCAAGCTGCAGCGGATCATCGGTGTCGGCGCTTCTCACCATCGTCTAGCATGGATCCATCCATTCTTTGATGGCAACGGGCGTGTCTCCCGCCTGTTTTCGCACGCCCTTTTACGCGATCTCGGGATCGGCTCTGAACTGTGGTCGGTTTCACGAGGCCTTGCCAGAAACGTCTCGGACTACAAACGCCTGCTGTCCCAGGCCGATCAGCCGCGGCGCGGTGATCTGGATGGGCGGGGCAACCTGACGCAAGCCGGACTGACGGAATTCACCTCGTTCTTCCTTTCGTGCTGCCTGGACCAGGTCACGTTCATGGAAGAGCTTCTCAAGCCGGAGGAACTGCTGAACCGCATCGAGGTCTGGTGCAACGAGGAGGTTCAAATGCAGCGGCTTCCAAAGGGAAGCTGGCCTCTCCTGCGTGAAGCCGTCATCAGCGGGGAGTTTTCGCGATCACAGATCCAGGGGTTGACGGGTTATCAGGAGCGGCAGGCGCGGACGGTGCTGTCCAGTTTGGTCAATGTCGGCGTCCTCAAGTCGGACACGGCCAAGGGCAAAGTCCGACTCGGCTTCCCCGTCGATATAATTGAACGATGGCTTCCGCGCCTCTACCCCGCGATCCGCTAGTCAATAAGGTCATCGGCATGAAACAGCAGTTTGACTTGTTCGGGACCGGGGAGGCGAGGGAGCCCGAAGTGCAGGTCCGGTCTGTCCCCAGGGACGGCATACAAGGTGCTCAAGATGAGATCGATATTGTGCGCCGGCTCGAAGAGACGGGTCGCTATCGTATTCTGCGGAAACTCGTGGCTCGCGCCACCGCAGATGCGCCGCGGCCCGGCTTTCCATTGCGGGGCGTCATCGTCGATACGGAGACCACAGGCCTCAATGCCCGCAAGGACGAAATCATCGAGATCGGGATCGTCGTCTTCAGCTTCGACGAGGCTGGAAACATCGGCGATGTCATTGACGTCTATGGCGGGCTGCAGCAGCCAAGTGTCGCCATTCCCGCCGACATCACGCGGTTGACCGGTATTACTGACACGATGGTGGCCGGCCACACGATCGACATTGCTCGGGTGAAGGCCCTGATCGAACCCGCCGACCTGATCATCGCCCACAATGCCGGCTTCGACCGCCCCTTCTGCGAAACCTTTTCCCCGGTCTTCGCGCCGAAGGCGTGGGCTTGCTCGGTCTCCGAAATCGACTGGTCGGCACGGGGGTTCGAGGGAACGAAGCTTGGCTACCTCATCGGGCAGGCAGGTTACTTCCATGATGGGCACCGTGCCGTCGACGACTGCTTCGCGCTGCTCGAGGTTTTGGCCCAGGGTAGACCGGACCAGGGCAACACACCGTTTGCTGAACTGTTCGCGGCAAGCCAGCGCTCGCGGGTGCGCATCTTTGCCGAGCACAGTCCCTTCGAGATGAAGGATCATCTCAAGGCCCGTGGCTACAGATGGTTGGACGGAAGCGACGGGCGGCCGAAATCCTGGTGGGTCGAGGTCGCCGACGACATGCTCGACGAAGAACTCCGCTATCTGCGCGCCGAAATCTACCGCTGGCCCGACGCCGATCCTCCGATAAAGCGCCTCACCGCCCTTGAACGCTTCAAGGCATGAGCCATCGAGAAAACGACACACCACCGACGTGCGCACCTGTTGGCCACCTCACCATATGTTCACCCGTTCCATCGTCCGTGAGCCCGGCCGGCTAAATGGGCTAGCGCGATCTGAACGCCTTGATCATCGCCTTTGTGACATCGCCGGGGAAACACACCGGCGAATATCCGCCCGGCTTGCTATAGGCGCTCCGCTTGCCGCAGCGCCGCCCAGCGCGGTCGCGGCTATATGGACATGCACATGAGCTCGGATAGGAGTCGAGAGATTCGGCAATAATGCGCTGGATCAAGACTGAGTCCGGAACGACGGGAACGGCAACCTCGATTTCCTCCGGCTTTTTCTCCTTCTTTGCCGGTGCGGCCTTCGTCCTGGTTTCGGTTTCGGAGAGGAAGCGGGTGGCGATCCATCCCTCATGCTGGGTGAGATCATCTCGAATTCTGGACCAATCTCCGGCTTGCTCCATCAGGAAGACCTTTCTCCCGGCGTCGAAGCGATCGATGATCGGATCAGTCGTTGAGGGACCAGAGCGAAACCCGACGCGCTTGCCTGACACATAGCGGATCAGTGCATCGGCAGACCGAAGCTCTAGGTCATCGCTGGACGGCGTCTCAACCTTCGCGCTTGAGAACTCGCGCGTCGGCTTTGCGGAGACTTCAACAGGTTCGATATCAGCCGTCTGCTCAACGCGGGAAGGCACTACACCCTGGGACGAGGGCACGGTTGATCCATCGTCCGTCTGTTTGACGAACGCGTAGATCAGCAGGGCGCCTATGAGCCAGTATCGTTTCTTCATCCCCAATCCCCGCCAGAATTCTGGCTCACATGAAGCCGGCCGACAAGTCTAGGGTGAGAACGAAGCTTGATTTCCCGTTTCTCGTGAATTTGCTACAATGCCGCCTCGTGATCGGAGGCAGCACAATGACAGGATGGGATCGCTCACCCGGACCGGACAATGACTATGCCAGCGCACAGCCCACATCGTCTGTCTGGCGCGGTACCCTCGTCATGGTGCTTGTGCTCTTCGCGGCGGGGCTCGTCATCGGCTGGCTCTCATAGAGCCGGCGGCCTTCAGCCCCAACGCAGCGCGAGCGAAACGTGCCCGAGCGAATGGACGTTTCCGCATCCGCCCGGATATTAAGAGACTCCTGTTCGGTCTGGCCGGCTTATGCCGCTTCCCAAACCTGGTTCAAGATTTTTGCTGCCAGTGCCGCCTTGTCCTGCGGAAGAAACCGACCGTAGTGCTGCTGCACCACGTCGGGCGTATCCTGGATCGCGTAGCTCGCCTGCTCGTAGGAGCCTGTCTGCTTGAGAATGTGGGTCGCCAGGATATCGCGAAGGTTATGAGGGCCATGCGGCAGCAAGCCCTTGATGGCGCCACGACCGGTATAGGGATTGTAGATGCCGTACCGCTGGATCACGGTCCGCCAGGCCTCATAAAACTTGGTGGAGTCGTATGCCGCGTCCAGGCTCGTCGTCTTCACCGTCTTTACGAACAAGGTGCCGGGATCCTTTGCCGGACCGAGCAATACGCCGCGATGGCGATCTATATAGGCTTCGAGGTATTTGTAGAGGTCGAGCAGGTCTGGCAGAATCAGGCGAAACGGCTTCTGCCCGAAGAAGGAGGAGCCGGAGTTCTTGAAGGCGACCGACGGGATCAGCACTTCCCATCCCTGCTCGCGGTCGCTCCAGCGCAGCTCGCCGCATTTCATATCTTCGAGACGCCGTTCCGACGTTGGGAAATGATGGCGCGGGCAGACACGAAGCTGGCGAAGGTTCTTCTGCCGAAGCCCGAGGTGCAGGCCAAGGCGAAGCAGAAGGAAGGATCGAACGGCTTCCGCGGCCGCACGGGGATAGCGGTCCTCATCCGGCATGCGGTTCAAGATCTCGTCGGTGATCTTGCGATACTCCGCCAGCGGACTGTCGGCCTCCAGGACACACATGATCGGTTCGAAGGGGTCGCGATGCACGCGCATCACGCGCTGGATTTCCTTCGAGCGGTTGGCGGCGTGCCGATGAAACGCATCGCAGGCGCCATGCCAGTCGCGAGCACCATACTCGATCTCCTCCGTTGCGATTAGCCCTTCGATCGGCCGCACATTCTTCAAGAGTTCGGGATGCTGGCGGATCCAGCCAACCTCCGAGCGGGTGAGGGCTTGCGCGACCATCAGCATATCCTCTTCCCATTTGGTATAGAAGCCGCGGCGCTGTTCTCGCCATTGCAGATACCAGTCCCAGACGCCGGGGAAGATCAGTAGGCCGAAGGTCAACTGGCTGAGCGGCACGCCGCGACCTTTGACGACGCCGGCGGGGGAGGCGGCTAGCGCGCCGAACATCAGGCCGAGGTGCTCGATCTTCTGTGAGGCGGTTTCCTCGCCCCATACCCCGTTCCGCTGAAAGCCGATTGCCGTCAGCGTCGAGGTCTTGAACCGGATCAGGTCAGCCATCTCCATTGCAAGC
>Ga0182739_1003996_pt1 | contig 12486 bp, 15 predicted proteins | sample eDN5th30CBELigBY_FD_128873 | JGI IMG/M metagenome (GOLD analysis project Ga0182739, IMG submission 128873) | Enriched backyard soil microbial communities from Emeryville, California, USA - eDNA 5th pass 30_C BE-Lig BY (version 2) (version 2) | ecosystem: Environmental > Terrestrial > Soil >... | reverse complement strand
CCAGGAACGATACGAGTATGATCCGTATGGGAACACGACGTTCCTAGGGCCGGATTTCACAGCCAGAACGAGGAGTGATTATGACTGGACGACGACCTATGCCGGATATCATTGGGATTCAGCAATTCGACTCTATCAGGTCAGAAATCGAACGTATTCATCACTGACCGGAACTTGGCTACAGCGTGATCCCGTCGAATATTTTATGGGGCCGAACCTCTACGAGTACATCAATCCATTGACGGCGTCTGACCCCTATGGTCTTGGGTGGTTCGGTGCCTTGGTTGGTGGAATTAGCGGTGCCATTACAGGGGCGCTTACTGGAGCGGGGTTTGGGGCTGCAACTGGCAGCGTAGTTCCGGGTGTCGGAACCGCTGCTGGTGGATTTGTTGGCGCTGTCAGCGGCGCCATCAGTGGAGGACTCACCGGAGCTCTGGCAGGCGGCCAAAGCTCGTCGTTAGGCAATGCTGCATTGAGCGGCGCGATCACTGGTGGTGTAGCTGGAGCCTATGCGGGTGCTGGAGGAGCACTTGGTGGAGGATTAATTGCCGGTGGCGGTGGAGGCTTGGCAGCCGCGGGCATCGGCTCGCTGGGGGGAGCCACGACCGGCGCCATCGCGACCGGAGGAGTCTTGACAGGCACCGCCACCGGAACTGCTATCGGACAAGGGCTTGTATTATCAAGTGAAAGCGGCGGAACTCGGCCTCCAAATCTAACTCCTGAAGGAGCTGGCAGGTCTGGGGCGTTCAACGAAGCAAAGCGAAATACCGGCATTCCAACAAGTCAACAACCAAGTCGCATTGGGCCTAATATTGACAGGCGAGGCAATATCCAGCCCGGTCGGATCTATGAATTTGAATGTCCACGCCCAGGAGGTGGTACACAAACTCAAGGAATTCGAGACGACGCAGGTGGTCACTATTATGGCCCCGGAAATTCTCAAAATCGAGGGTCACATTTCAATGACCCACTGGGAGGACATTATGACTATTGATTTTATCGTTTCAGACGAATTATTCGCAAATAATTGTTCAATAAATCTTAACGCATTGCAACTTGATGTACTGCCCCCCCCCTCCTTGTCGGCGATCACGTTTTCCTCGACGTGCAGCTCAATCAATGAACAAAAACTACAAATACGCCTGTGCCTTGAATCTGCAATCAAATTTATTAACGATACAAGCTCAAATTATAACATGTTCGTGCTAATTGTTGACAATGCATGGTCTCCAGAAACAAGATTGACTCGCTATTATTCGATGGCAAAGAAGCACCCTGAATGGAGTAGTATAAAAGGAATTGATCAATGGCAAAACATGCTGTTGAAAAAAGAAAACCAGATACGGCACGCAGCCCTTGCGTCCATCCTACCGGATGCATGCAAGGGCATTGTTGACATTTATGAACACAACTACATTGTCGTGTTATTGGCTGCCGACAACACGTTGGATTTTGAAAAAATTTCTCCCCTTGAAATTGCTCATGCTGCATTGAATTTCAAAGACAAAAAATCAGCTCACTTCGACGTCGCATGGGAAAACATGGCATCTTGGGCACATGCAAAAGGCATCCTTCTTGGCCGAATGTTTGGGGCGTTCGACGATCGAGAAGTTGGCGTTAGTATTATTGGAAAAAGCGAAATCATTAACAGGCTCGCCGGTCGTAGTGATGGAAACGAAGCATAATCTGAACTGGACGTTTTAATTATTGTCGGCAGGATGGCATGTTCAATGGAATCTCAAATTGGGTGCCATGCTCATGTCGCGTCAGCAGCATGAGCATGCCGAACGGGGAGTCGAGGTGACATTATGAAAGAGGCTGTCGTTGCCGACTTCCAGTTCAGTCAATGCTGGAATCTCGACGCCATGGAAAACTGGACCGGGATGAAACAGGCCGAAGGCGGCACGGACTGGACACTGGAACAGGAGCGGACGGCCAACCCGGTCAACGAAATCACCGGCATCACCAACTCTGTCGGCTCCGCCTGGGCGCAACCCGCCTATGATACAGCTGGCAATATGACCGCCATCCCTTGGCCGAATAAATCGGCTCAAAGTTGGGATACATTGACGGCAAATGACTGGAGCAATCTGACCGCCGATGGCTGGGGAGCACTGCCGGTGGAAGCCCTAACAAATAATTCCTTGATCACCACCTGGGACGCTTGGAACCGATTAGTCAAGCTGGTCGACACCAGTACCAGCGATACCGTGGCGGAGTATTCCTACGACGCAAACAACCGGAGAATTCGGAAAAAACTCTACACAAACGGCACTCTCCACCAAACTCGACACATCTATGTGTCGAGCCAAAACCAGGTCCTCGAAGAACGCCTCGACTCCTCCGCGAGCGCAGCAATGCAGAACATCTGGGGACTGATGTATATCGACGGCCTGATCCTCCGCGACCGTGACTCAGACGGAAATGGCACCCTCAACGAACGCCGCTACTGCCTGCAGGACGCCAACTGGAATACCGTCGCGCTGTCGGATGAAACCGGCACAATCACCCAACGGTTCTGCTACCAGCCGTATGGAACGTGTGAGTGACGTAGGCTGGGTCGAGACCCAGCTTTGAGGTCGTGATTCCTCGCCTGACGTGATCTTTGATAATCCGGTATGATTGATTTTGTTAAGTTGACGGAGAATCGTCATGCGACGCTATCGACGGAATCGCGAAGGGAGCCTGTTCTTCTTCACGCTGGTCACTCATCAGCGGCGGGGAATTCTCACAACGGAATCAGGACGCAGCGCATTGCGGGAAGCGATCCAGACTGTGAGGAAAGAGCATCCATTTCAGATCCAGGCGATTGTCTTGCTCCCGGATCACCTGCACGCCGTCTGGGAACTCCCGAGGAACGACAATGATTATTCCACACGCTGGCGATTGATCAAGTCACGTTTCACGCGAAGGTGGATTCAGCTTGGCGGAGAAAGCGGCCTGATGACGTCATCCCGCAAACGAAGTGGGGAGCAAGGTGTCTGGCAGCGTCGTTTTTACGAGCACACTTGCCGTGACGAAGCAGATGTCACTCGTTGCATCGAATACATTCACATGAATCCGGTGAAGCACGGGCTGGCACAGCGGGCCTCGGATTGGCCCTGGTCGTCATTTCACCGCTACGTTCGAGCTGGAAGAGATCCGCCAGGTTGGGGCGGGTCGCCAGAGTTGTACGGGGATGAGTTTGTGAACGCTGAATAAAGCTGGGTCAAGACCCAGCCACATTACTGCCCGGTGGAATTGAATCATTGGTGATAAGAGTTTTGTTCAGGGGAGTCCTCATGGAGCGGGATGACACGGCATTCGATGAGTTGCTGGATCATGCCCGGTCGAGTCAGTGGCGGGGAGAGTTGCCGGGAGCCACGCACCGGGTCCGGCAGCGGAATCCCACCTGTGGGGACGAAGTGGCACTGGCTGTCCGGTTCCAGGAAGGAATCATTCAGGATGTCCGCTTTCAGGGGAAAGGCTGCTTTGTGAGTCAGGCGAGTGCGTCGCTGTTGTGTGAACACGTGGAAGGCCGGCCCCTGGCCGAGTTGCAGCAGCAGTCGTGCAGTGATCTGTTGGGGTTTGACCCAGCCCGACTGGCCACCGGCCGACAGGGCTGTGTGCGCCTGGCCTACACTGCCTGGCAGAAGTTGCTGGCCCGGATCGTAGATGAGCCCCGGGTTTCCGGTTCCGTTTCTGGTGTGAAAGAGGACTGATGCAAACGCTTTCTCAGAATCACCTGCAGCGTTTCACGCCGGACCACTGGCGTCCAGCCCCGCCGGTCGCCGCCCGGACGGCTCCGCCCGAAATTGTACCGGTGGCGGTCATCGTCACCTGTCACAACTATGGGCGGTTTCTGGAGGAGTGTCTGGAGTCGATTCTGAATCAGACTGTCGTGCCGAGCACGATTCTGGTGGTGGATGATGCCAGTGAGGATGACACCGCGGAAGTCTGCCGGCAGTTTCCGGAAGTGGATTATTTACGTGTTGAATTTCGGCACGTGGGACGGACCAGAAGAGCCGGTCTGCAGGCGACCCGGGAGCCCTACATCCTGTACGTTGATGCGGACAACTGGCTGGAGCCCGATTATCTGGAGGAGGGGCTGAAGAACTTTACGGACCGCACGATTGCCGGGATCTACTCGGACTATGAGCGGTTCGGCCTGCGAAATGGGATGACCCGCTTTCCCGAGTTCCAGCGGGGGGCATTGTTTCGTGCCAGTTATATTGATACCTGTTCCATTCTGCGGCGGGATGCCCTGGACCTGATCGACTGGGTCTGGGACGAATCACCGCTCGTCCCCGAAGATCATCTTCGCGCCCAGGCCCTGGTCCTGGAAGGCTGGACCTTCAAGAAACAGGAGAGCTTCTTTCATTATCGGTGCCATCGTCTGCAAGCCAGCGAGTTCTTCGAGCGAGCACGCCGTCAGATGGGGTATCCTGAACAAAGCGGAATGACCCGTTGGCCGCTGACTCTCTTTATCCCGCTGTCCGGCCGACGCTGGGCCTGGGAGCAGCAGTCAAAATTCCTGGATCGGCAACACTACGAACATCGTCAGTTGCGGCTGATTTTGTGTGACAGCAGTGGTGACCCAAAGTTTTCGAACGCGATTCGACAATGGGTCGCAGACTCCGACTATGAAGATGTGCGTCACATGGTGTTCTCATCACACGATTGCGGTCTCGCCGAGAGGCCTCGCAGCGTCGTGTCCGTGGAACGGGACGTCAATCTGGCCATGTGCCGCATCTACAATCGGTTGCGGGCGGAGTTGCAGACGGAATGGGTCTGGATTCTGGAAGACGATGTGATCCCACCCGACGACGTGCTGCCCCGGTTGATGAGCCACTTTGACAGCGATGTGGCGAGTGTCAGTGCAGCGTACAACAGCCGTTATGACGGCCTGCCACTGGCCTGGACGGGGGATGCTGTCATCAATGGAGGAACGCCTCGCTGCACTCCCAAACGGCGTGGCGTGGAACGCGTGCGGGGGACCGGCTTCGGCTGCCTGCTGTTACGCTCGGAACTGTTGCGGCAGCATGTCTTCTCCTTGCCGCCTGGCGTCCGGTACTACGACCCCGAGTTTTTTCGACAGATCGGTGATGAGTGGGTTCGACTCTGTGACTGGTCCTGCTGGTGCCAGCACCTCGACCCCACGAAGCCTAAAGGATATGTTTGATCCAAAATACTCATCATCGACTTAACTATTCTTGTTGTTGGATTATCGTTGACGGAGTGATCATGAAACCGCTGCCGATCATGAGTTGGGAACACTGGCCGCAGGCGTGGCAGTCGTGGGATCTGACGGACTACCGGCACGGCTGTTTGACGGGCGCGGAGGCGCATGCCTGGCTGACGAAAGCTCTGCAGCAACGGAATCCCTTGTCTCTTTGCGGTCTTTCCGATGGCGACATGGCGGTCTGGGCGTATCATGAACTTTTGACTGTACCAGAAATCCAGGCGGAGTGGGTCCAGAAGCTGGCAGACACAAATGGCATCATGCGTTTGACGGATCAATTTTTATGGCCCCTGCTGGATCTGGCCTATCAGCAGACATCCGCCTGGCTCATCCAAAATCATTGGGATATTGCCGCCCGGCTCTCTTATTGCTGTATGACGCTCAAGGGGGTGGAGATCCGGCCGGAAGGGTTCTGGTATCACGGTCAGCAGAAACAGAAGGTCGACTGCGAAGCGGTCTATTCCTTTGCCCAGCAGGGTCATTTACTCCCCGCAATCAAGGGCCGGCGGGTGGCTGTGCTGGGAGGGCTGCATGAGCCCCTGACGGAGAGTCTGCGAGCATCCGGGGTGAACGTGGTCGTTTCCTGTCCCTTCCCCCGGCCGGTCCATGCGCCCAAACTCCCGGCGTTCGCATACATTCTGGAAGTCCTCTTTCAGGCCGACTGGGACCTGCTGCTCTGCAGCACGGGGGGCTGTAGTCCCCTATTCTGCGACTTCGCTGCCAGGCAGGGACGGCAGGGATTCGATATCGGTTCCGCCGATTCCATCCTGATTACCGGAAAACGGTTTCACGCCCAGTTTCAGAATCAAACAGACGTCCGGAAGAATCCCGCGGGGTGAACTCAAACAGGAGAATGCGGAGTGCGGATGCTCACGGCACCGATCGCGGGAGAAGGGGTCCATCGGAGCGGCTGGCCGGCCATTCTTCGGGCTTTAACGTCCCGGGAAAACGGCTGCGGGCTGTGGCTGGATGACTTTGCCGACGGCAGCTATAGCTACCGGGCGATTTCATCTCCTCGGAGCCAACCGTGGGGCGGGATTTTCCATCATCCCGTGACGGTCGTCAGCCCGGTCCAAAGTGACCAGGCCATGTGCCTCAGAAACGTCGCCCATCATCCTCATTGGACGGTTCCGGCCAGGGCCATTGCTTTGACGGAAGAAGGCCGAACCAGCCTGTCGAACTGGCTGGGAATTCCGGTGATCGCACTGAAACATGGGATCGATCGTGATGTTCCCCGCTGGCGTCCTTCCGGCAGAAGAGACATCGTCCAGATCGGGGCCATTCTCCGGAACACACGGGCCATCTTTGATTTCCATGTTCCGGGATGGACCCGATCCTACCTCCGCGGTTCCTCCCCCTGGAGCCTGGCCCGGGACCGCCAACTCCAGGCCTTTGGGACGGACGTCGCCGATCTGCCCCGTCTCTCTGATCACGACTATGACGAACTGCTCTCGTCCTGCATCGTGTTTTCCGAGTACTTCGCCGCCTCGGCCAGTAACCTCATCCTGGAATGTCTGGTGCGGGGGACTCCGCTGATCATCAACCGGCTCCCCGCCATCGAAGAATAGGATGGAGAACAAACCATGTGGGTCTATTTCGGTTACTCACGCAATCCGGAAGTCCGCCACTATGGAACTCCGTTCGCACTCTGCCTGGCCGCCGGCGACGTCATTGACAAGCCCGCCAAGTGGGAAGATGTCTGGTCGACATTAACAAATCCTCCCCCCCTGGTCTGGTGCCAGAATCCCACGGGCGCGGCCACCTGGTGGGCGAGTGCCGGACAACATGCCAGACCACCAGAGACAGCAACGCTCATGAAAGCCTTCCCCCACGATGCGGCGTTTTAAGCGAGGAAAAACAGGATGCGATTCGTCATATTGGCTCAACCCAGGACCGGATCCAGCTTGCTCGTCTCCTCGCTCAGGCAGCATCCCCAAGTGATGTGTCGCGATGAAGTGCTCAACGCCTGGCAGGCCAAGTGGTTTCAGGATTGCCCCTCCGATGGACGAGGGCGGCTGCTGCACTGTCTCTCCGCGCCTGGCGAGAAGGCGGTTGGCTGCAAGCTGCATGTCTCGCAACCGGATGCAGACCATCACAGCCCTCTGGAATGGGAATCGGCCTGGGATGCGCTCTCCGAAGATCCCGAGATCCGCGTGATTTGTCTCTATCGCCAGGATCTCATTGCCCAGCTGGCCTCTTTTAAAATTGCCGCCAAAACGAACCAGTGGGGAGTGCAAAACATCGTACAGCGCCCCACGATCGAAATCCTTCCCGATGAACTCAAATGGTTTCAGAAGTGGAACCGGATGGCTTACCAGGCTCGCCTGGGGCGACTCACACACCATTGCGTCCTCTCGGTCTCCTATGAACAGCTGACCTCCGCCTGGGACACAACGCTGGAATTCATCCAGCAATTTCTGGAGGTCAACGTCGTTTCTCTGCGCCAGTCCATCTCCAAGGGAGAAACCAGAATGCTGGAAGACGTCGTGCAGAACTATCGACAACTCATCGCTCTGCCCTGGGCGCGCGAATCCGTGATCTCCATTCCCGTGCCAGACCATACTTCCTCCCCTGCGCCGCGATCGAAATGAAATTCCTGGGAGTCCTGCTGATCACGCTCCGTGAGTCCGGCGACTCCCGGCTGCTGGCGGAAGAGGGCAGAGATATCGTGCTGGACGAATATGACCGCGAAAAAGCCAGCTTCTGCCTGCGGGAACTGTTGGATCATTCGCAACCGGGGCCATTGAATCGGTCACTGGTGAGCAGGTGGTCGCCGGAATCCATCTATGACTCGATTGAAAGAGCCATCCTTCAGGAAAGTGTGAATTCCAATGGAGAGTGACTGAGCAACTGTTCCAGGTTGTCTTTCAACAACGCGCGTTTTGTATCGAAATCAGCCGGATCAAAACGGACCTTTGACAGCAAAGCGTGAAGGTCATCTCCCTCTGTCAGATCCGTGGCCAGAAGATACGGATATCCCATTGTCGTCGCCAGTTCCCAGGTCCGCGAATCAAAGGCGACACAAATACCGACAATGCCTGCCTGAATGGCTGCGACCGCCCCGTGAATCCGCATCCCGAATGCCACATCGAACCGCCGCATGTGATCGATCCAGCTGTGTGCGTCTGAGAAAAATTCCCCCCGCTGATCAATCAGGTCCAGGTACTCTTCCACCGAACTGCGATGCTGAAATGTTCGGATCTCTGAGTGCAGTTGAGCAACGAGAGCCTGGTCATGCCTGTCACCGTCAAACAAATACTTGATGGCCCGATGTTCCTGATAGATGATCCTTGCGCGGTGCGCATCGGCGATCTTCCACAGGATTTTTTCGGCATCCAGAAACTCCCGCCCCAGCGTTCCCCAATGATAGGCCACGCGCGGCGCGTCCAGCGTCCTCAAATTCTCCAACGCAGCGGCAATCGCGGCGCCCGTCAGACGGGGATTGATCAAATTCGAAGGACACCCCACCACGATCGTGTTGGTGATCCCGATGGAGTCCAGCACCTCCTGCGTATCGACGCCACGCACACCAATCTTCCAGGACCGCTCGGCGATCGCCTGCAGATACCGGACGGTTCCCGGCTGCAACTGCAACCGACTGCTTTCGCCCAGCGGCGCTTGCGCTCCCAGCCCCAAGGCCACCACCGGCAGATCCAACTCTTCCACAAAGCTGGCCCAGACGGACAAGTCCCAACCGGCATAAACCTGGTTTGCGGATGGAATCACAAAACAGGACAACCGGGCTCGAACCGCTTTCGGATCATGACCAAAGTCCAAGAGCAACTTCGGCGTGCGAATCATGCCCCACAACGCGGACTGAAACAGCAAGTTACCCAGATTCAGCCCTGCCCTGGCAAACGCCCCCTGATATCCCTCCCTCGAAAAACAAACCCCTCCCGCCGTCCCCAGAAACCCCGCCACCACAGGAGATCGGGGCCTGCCAGGTGACCATCGATCTCCGTGAAAATTGTGTGCTTCGGAATTCATAAAAGCCCCATCCAACAAAAGGATGGTCAATGAAATCGGCTTTCCAGCTTTGGGTTCAGCCAGTGGCTCACTGTCGAATAGAGCAACTCGGTTGACTGCAAATGGATCTACATCCAGGTCTGGAATGATTCCTTGCCATCTCAACCTCCCACCCGATGAATCCGCTCCCGAAATCCAAGGTCACAATTCCTCCCAGACAGCAAACTCAATTAATGAGCTTTTTGAGAGAAGAAAGTCACCTGCAGCAAGCCACAAGTCGCGACAACGTGATCAAGGTATTCCTAGCGCCCTCTGAAGCAGGCGCTGGGAAAACCTTGATTGCGGAATATCGGTGTAAATCCCATCACAGCAATGCGTTTCGGAAATACAATTTCTGGAGGCAGTGTCCATTGGGAGTCTTCCGCCTGCAAGAACAGGCAGTATAGAGGCTTTGGCGGCCTTGGATTTCCCATTTCCTCACGCCCCCATCCGAGACGTTCAACAGTTTACATCCAATCCAAAACCGACATCTACCGATGCCCTATCAGCTAAAAATTGGCAAAAAACGTGGCATATAAGGTGAGTCCTCTCACATAACTATCGGGAGGGTGAATTTCTGCGTGCCAAGCCTTGTGAGGACTGGTTTCGTCCAGTTTTTGCAAGGCTGTTTTTGTTTTGGGACCGGCGGTCGCTCCCAGGTTTCGCGATGTGGAAAGAAGGATCAAATCCTGATCTTCTGCCATGCTGGCACAAACAAAAATTCAAGATTCTTCACTGGATGGAATCCCAACCTGAAAGGAGCCCTCAATTGCTGACCAAACGCCATCTCGCGATCATCCGGGCGGCGCTGCTGTTTTTTGATGAAGAGATGAGCCCGCATGGCCCGGATGTGGCACGACCCTATTTTGAAGAGCCACTCGAAGAGGAACTGGCGATCGATGAAGTACGACAGTTGCGGCAACTGCTGCAAACTGTGGAACTGAGATATGTCTGCTGTGATGGAACTGGAGTGACCGTTCTCGACCAGGAACTGCTGAAGTTCGAACAGGCTCAAAACACTCTGCATCTCTTCGATGGTCGCATTGCCACCGTCCTGCTGATCTCTCGTCCCTGATCTCTGTCTTCTCCCGCTCACAGCCCTTCCATCAATTCCGAGAGCGTGATGCCCAGCGTTTGGGCGATGACGTCCAGATTCCGCAGGGCGAGGTTCCGTTCTCCCCGTTCGATCCCGCCGATGTAGGTGCGATCCAGACCACAGGCTGCAGCAAAGGCTTCCTGCGAATAGCCTTGCTCCTTCCGCAGGGCACGCACCCGTTCTCCGAACCGCTCCAGAATGTCTGCTCGTTTCGCCATCCGAACATTGGACTGTTGACTATTGGTATCACTCTACGGACGATGAGTATCATCTTGTTTTGATGACCATGCGCATCGGCGATTGAAGCTGGTGTGCCACCCGTTTCTCCAGCACCAAGGGCCTGCCATGCTGATCAATCTGTTTTCCGCTTTCCTGATGACGATCAGCCTGCTGCTGGTCGGTTGTGGTTCCGTGGCCACTCCCGCCGCCGCACCGGTTCGCCTGGCGAATCCGGTGATTGTCAATCAGCACGTCAACTCCGGCTGGTTCATTCCGACCGAGCTGGAACTGGAGATCCGCAATGACGGTCCATCCGGGACCGTGCATGTCGAGGTCTATTCCGTGCAGGACATCGGCGGTCACTACACCTATGGGGAATCGGGGGCTGAGAAAGTGTTGCGGGAAACATTCACCCGCTGCCTGGAACCGGAACCGGTCTACCACCCGAACATCGTGCGAACACCACACGCGGTGGAAAACGCCCTGTTTCAGGCGAACGAGACGCGCACGCTCACCATTCCCATTCCGCAATACCACCCTTCGATCTTCAGCAATGAGCAATTGAAGATTGAAGCCACCGGGATCTCAGTGATCTCCCCTCCGCTGTAAGACGGCAGTGGATGCCTTTCCCTTGTTTCAAATCCCACTCCCAGGAGAACTTCATGACCTTGTTTTGTTTGCGCTCCCCGTTTCGCTTTGTCCTGCCCCTGCTGATGCTGATTTCCGGATCGGTGGCCTCTGCCCAGACTGAGACTGTGGAAGCGGAGATCGTTTCCGTGAATGTCACGGCCGGGTCGGTTGAACTGGCGTATCAGGCTGCATTGGGAAAAGCGCAGTCCACGCTGGATGTCAGCAAGAAAGCCAAGATCACCATCAATGGCGAACCAGGAACCTTTGAAGGACTTCAGAAAGGCCAGAAGGCGACTGTGATCTACAACACGGAACTCGCCGTGGTCACTTCTATTCAGGTGACGGGTGCGGGTGATCCGCAGGCAGCTGAACTTGTCCATCTGGATGAACTCAACGGTTCGTTCGCAACACTCCCCGCCGACGGTCTGACAATCTGCTACGAAGCTCCGGGAGAGGGAGAACCGTTACTGATGATGGCACAGCGGAACAGTGCGAAAGACACTTTCGAGAATCCGCAACTGCTGTTTCCCGGCCGTCATCCGGCGCTCTCCGGAGATGGATTGGAACTGGTCTCGCTGCAGATGGCTCCCGGCAAGAAGATACGGACGCTGCATGTCGCGACGCGCCAGGCATTGACCGCGCCGTTCGGCAAGCCGGTGGAAATTCGGGAACTGAGTTCGATTGAATATCCCCGCGGCCCGTTCCTCTCGGAAGAGGGTCTGACGCTGTGCTTTCGAACTTCGAAGGAAACCAGCGAACTGGTCAGCTGCCGTCGAACCAGCCGCATGTCTGCCTGGACCAGCCCGAAACCCCTGCTGCCAACTTCCGTGGAACAGCAACTGGGAGGCCAGCTGACCTGGCCCTGGATCTCCGCAGACGGCTTGAAACTGCTGGCCGTGCTGGAGACCGGTGGAAAGTCCACAAGCAAACCGAACCTGTATCTATTGAAACGGGCCAGTATGGACCAGCCGTTTTCAGATCCGGCCCTGATCGAGAATGCGGCAATCTCATTCATGGTTCGTTCTCCGCGATATCTCCCGCAGACGGGAGAGCTGTTTGTGAGTGGCGTTCCCAAGACAGCCCATGCGTTTGGAATCGGGGTTGTGAAAGGGTTTTCCTTGCCAGAGTGATCTTTGAATTCCGCGAATTTTGAACAAGCGGCCGGCGGTTCTCACTTCAGGACCGCCGGCCGCTTTTGTGTTTGAGGCTGCTGACAATGCGGCAGACCGCCTCCAGTGAGCAGGGCACTTGAGCGTGTCCAGAATGGTTCGTTTCGTAATCGTCGCTCCGCAGGTGCGGGGCGGTTGTGTGTTTT
>Ga0182739_1003995_pt1 | contig 12486 bp, 11 predicted proteins | sample eDN5th30CBELigBY_FD_128873 | JGI IMG/M metagenome (GOLD analysis project Ga0182739, IMG submission 128873) | Enriched backyard soil microbial communities from Emeryville, California, USA - eDNA 5th pass 30_C BE-Lig BY (version 2) (version 2) | ecosystem: Environmental > Terrestrial > Soil >... | reverse complement strand
TTTATCTAAATATTTTTCAAAAAATTCATCTTCTCTGTATTTGACTTTACAATAAGCATTCAGGATAAATACAGCATCAAAAGCATTGACACTTTTAGAAACGGAATCATCCTTTAATCTGCTAAAGATGTTTTCGTAAAAAGGTTCAATAAAGAATAATCTAAACTTGCTGAAAATAATGAGAGTTTTAGCAATCATTGCTGGTTTTAATTCCAAAAATGATATGTTGAATCTATTCCTTAATTTGTAAATTAATTCATAAGGAATCGTTTTTTTCGCCATCATATTTGTTTTGACAATATTAATTAGGTCTTCATAAGTGAGATCAATAAAATTCATCTCACAATAGTAAAGCATAAAGTCTAGAATTTTATAATTAAAAACGTCAGTGTTCCTCATCAGGCGAAGGATATTGTTCTTTTGTTGAATATTCAAAGTATCAATTCTATCCTCAAATATACTCAAAATTTTAGCAACTTGATTCTCATATTCAGGTTTCATAGTCACTGTGGAATAGAATCTGTGTAAAGTAGAGTTAATAGCAAGTAGATCCTTTAAAACTAAAAACTATATCAGAAAAATTTTACTTGTGATTTAACTTTTGGAAATTTAAAAATAAAATCTTCTAAGCACTTTGCATAAAAGTCTTCAAGCTCAAGTATTAAAATTTTAGGAGTTGAGTTATTCAAAACACTTTGATAGACTCTATGATTTTCACTAGCTTGAACTGCAGCTAAAAATTTGCTAAAGAAATTTCGCAATAAAAGATCTAGCTCTTTTCGGTCAAATTTTTCGTTCAGATTCCAAATAATTTTTATCAATTTATCATATATAGCATTTTTTTCATTGAGAGATAAAACTGTATTTTGAGGTTTAGTCAGAAAGGTTTTTATTTCTTGTATATTTTGAATTCTGGAAATTTCTATTGCTCTTATTCCTGCCACACTTATTATACCTTTGGGAGGTACAACTACGTCTGCTTGTTTTTCTTTTTCTTGGTGTTTTAATTTTATGAAAACTTGGTTTTCAATTCTTACTTTTGTTTTATATTTGTTATAAAGTGATTCTTCATCTTTTGAAAATTCTTTATTTTGATCACATATTTTATTCATTTCTTCTCGAGACATTTCTGAATTGGAATTTTCTTTCTTTTTTAGCCTATTTTGATGTCTTTTATCTGTATCCAGTTTTTCTGTTTCCATATCGCTTGAAGAAACCTTTAGGACAATGTTTTTTTGTTTTTTTTCTTCAACTCCATTAGCTATAATTTGTTTGATTTCAGTTTTTTTTAGAAAAGGAGACTGTTTTTTCTGGAGGGAATCAATTTCTGAAGAAAAATGTTTTGAAATAATTAATTTGTTCAGATAAAGAGAATGATTTGTTAGCTTCAGAAAGCTCAATACATTTATGTTCTTTATTAAACATTTTGATTTTGATTGCATCTTAATAAATTTTATCATTCTTCATAATTTTTAAACGAAACTAAATGAGATTTTCTTGTATTTATTATCGCTTTGATATAGTTGAGAAATACCTTTCATTATATTTCAAAGGGAATTTCTGAAATCATTTAGCAAGTTTTAATTATGGTAAATATATTAAAGAAAAAATTTCAAATAAGGAAGTCTTGAAGCTTGCTTTGTATTTTATAATCTAATACTAACTATAAATGCACATAGTTTATAAATCTTTCATTCACTCCTCTTATATTTGTTATATGGTTAATATTTTTTAAGTGATAATCAAACTTCTTAGTTATTTATGGAAGAAAAAACATATCATTTTATAATCTTAATTCAATAACAATTACAAAATTGATAATAATAAAAAGAAGTTCAATAAAATACAAATATATATATATATTTTTTTTTTTAAGATTTATGTTGGAGGAATAGGATTAAATTAGTTGGCTATAGCCCTAAAAAAAACAATAATAGTAATAATTTTATTTAGTTTTTGAAGAGAAAGAGAAAAGTTTGAGCTCAATTAAAGTTAGGAGCAATATTATTTGGCCTTTCATAATTTTAATAGTTTTTATTTAATTGTTATGAGCCTACAATCCCTTGGTAAATTTGGAACTCTTTTTCAAGTCATTGGCATTCTTTTTGTTGCAAGGAAAATAATAAAGGGGTTGCTTGGGCTCTATAGAGCCTTTCTTCGTAAAAGAAAAGATCTTATCAAGCGTTATGGAAAGAATACATGGGCCCTTGTTACTGGAGCTTCAGATGGTATTGGACAAGAGTTTTGCCGTCAACTAGCCAAGATGGGCTTTAATATTGTTCTCGTTGCCAGGACTGAAAAGAAGCTTAGAGACACTGAAAAGGAACTTAATACTCTCAACCCAAAAATTTCAACAAGAGTTGTTGTTGCAGACTTATCAAAAGCAAGCGAAGAAGGATTTGTTGAGAATATTTATGAGCAAGTCAAAGATCTTGATATTTCAATGTTAGTTAATAATGCCGGAATTGATGTCTTTGACCATTACGACAAAATTGATCCAAAATACTTAAAAAATATGATTAATATAAATTGTACAGCTATTTATCTTCTCAATAGACAATTTGTTAAGCAATTAAATAGCCGCTCAACTAAATCAGCAATCATAAATGTTTCATCTGGTGTTGTTAAGATTCCACTTGCCTTCTATTCATCTTATAATGGAACTAAAACTCTTGTAGATTCTTTCACTCTTTCTATTGCTGATGAATATAAGAATATTGATTTTATGTCAATGCAACCTTATGATGTCTCAACCAATATGATTAATAATAGAGAAACTGATATTATGACTATTTCTCGTACAGAATGTGTGAAAGGATTTTTAGATTGCCTTGGATATGAAGTTCAAAGTGTAGGCCATTGGAAACATAGAATTCAAGACTATGTCTATTCTCTTATCCCAAGGAGACTCGCTAACATTATCTACTTTAAATTTTTGATTAAAGACTTCTTTGCTGAGAGAAAAGCTCTTATTCCTTCTTACAGGGGTTTGCCAGCTGATACTAAAATTGAATTTGGGCCTGACGAAGGTCACTTCAATCAAGATTCAAAAAAAATGAATTAATTAGAGGTTGAGGCAAAGCAATATTTGAGATAGTACTTAATTCATATAGTTTTTATACAAAGCATAAATCATATTTATCTAAACATTGGTATCAAAATCTAAGAGAAGGTTAAATAAATAACTAGAATCAATGAAATAAAATTTTTCGAAATCCTAAGAGAATGAGTGTTATAAACTAATTCACAAAGAATATTCATATTTTAGTTACTTAAAATGTTTGATAATATATAAAACAAAGATCCAACAGAATATGTTTATTTTAATGAAATTACCAATTTTATTTAACAGCTATATTTTATGATATGTATATTAGTAGATTATAAAATTCAAAAATTAGAATTTAAAGAATCTTTCCTGATTTATGGACACGCAAACTTATCAACCATGACCAACAGGATTTTCCTGAACGCCTTCTTCTTTTGTTCTTTTTTCCTCAAGTCTGTTTTCTTCTTTTCTGGTTATATTCTGTTCTTGTTTAATTTTTTCAAGACTTCTTTCTGCTATAATAACTCTTTCACTTTCTTCTTCAACTTCAGCCTGAATTATCCTCATAGATCCAAATGGAGCTATATTTTCTGTATCCTTAGAAAGCCATAAACTTTCTTTGTCTTTTTCATTCACCATGAAAGTTACATTGATCATTTCTTCAAGGACAGTATCGACTTCAGCTGCATGCCATTGATTATTTCTTCGAGGGTCGCTTTTGAAAATGAATAATTGAAAATAATAATTTTACAGATCTAGTTTCTCTTTAAGAATGAAATTATGGTCAGCGAGATCATCATCAGAATCCCAGTGATCTTTGGATTGAATTATTTCTCCTTTAATAATTTTTTGAAGCTTATACAATTTCAAATTGGATCTTGCTTTGTACTCATGCATTTCTAATAAAAATTAAGTTCTGATAAATATTAAAGGATACTATATTGAAGTTGATTCATTCCTGTGACATTTTTTCTTCTTTGTAGTTTAAACTAAAATAATAAATACCCTAATAAAATGTTGAGATCTTACAACACTCTCAGGTGATGTTTCCAAAGGAGGAGTTGGATTATTTACAAGCCAAGTTAAAATCCAATTCCAACTGTCAATATTGTCAAGTAGCCAGAATTGGACGCGTTCAAATTTGAATGCTATCTTTTCAAATGCTCAATATTATAAAATTATTTAAATCTACTTTTATTAAAAAGGAAATATAAGCATTCATCTCAAGATAATATATTTGATTTTCTTTCATAAGATTTATCAGAAGACTGCATATTTGTTTGAGCTAAATAATGAGAATATGGTTCATTGAAAAATAATACTCTGCTTCCAGACAAGGAATCTTTTAGAGTGAAAAGAGTGCTTAAACATCTAAATGGCGCTTTAAATGTATAATAATCATTAAAGCTAAGCTCTGCCTTAATTGCTTCTATAAATGTGTTTGTGAATGCTTGTTCTTCATAACACAAATAAGAATAAAGCTTTGCAACATTTCGATAACTTATCTTTGTTTCCGAGTCAGCAATTACTTTTTGAATAAATTTTGCTTCTGGAGTTAACAAAACAAATTCTTTCTGAACGACACTATAGTTATAATCTCCAATTTGCCATTCTGATTTTGGAGCATTTGGATTCATTCTACAATGTAATAATAAATAACATAAACTTTTCCACAAATAAGATTTTTGAGCCGCTCTACTTTCTACAACTTGTTTATCTTTTTTCCTTAGCATATATTCTTCCCAAGAACTTCGAACTTTTTTTTTTTCCTCGTGTGATTCTCCTAAATCAAGCTGTTCTGGCTCTTGATAATGAACATCTGACATATCTCTGAAGAAATCATTGAAAGGAGACACTTGTTCATAAAAGAAGTCCAGAAATCTACCAATAACTTTTTTTGAAATCATATAGTTGACAACTTGATAACCGCAAACAGCCATGTCGTAGAATATTCTAAAGAATTCAGTATAGTCTCTTCCAGCAAATTTAGCTTCGAATATCAAACTAATACAACAATTCATAAAGTTGATCATAACAGAATTTGGATTTCTTCTTATGTCAGTCTCTTTAACAGATAAAATCCCTTCTTTTTCTTCTTGAAGCTGATAATCAAAAATAGTTTTAAATGCTAATGAAAGTAGACCAACTACAAATCGTCTCATATCCTAAAGAAAAATTTAATAAGTGAGAACTAAAAAGAAAAATTACTATGATTGGACAATCAAGGAAAAATTCTAATTGAATTTTTTTCTTTGAAAACATTTCTAAAAGCCACATTGAAGCTGCTAGATTCTAATTCTGATAAAAATTTATAAAGACTTAAAAAATACTTGGCTAAGTTTTTCTTTAATAAAAGGAAGGAGTTTAAGAATGCCTGTTCTAAACTTATCTCTTATAACAGTGGTCAAAAGGAAAAGAATCCCAAGTTTTAGTAATTCTAGATCATAATACTCTTTAGCATTTTGTGTTGGATTCAATTGAAGACTTGAATTAAATTTAAGATTTGGTGTAAATGATCTTTGAGAGACCAAGTCAATCATAAACTCAAAATATTCCTTGCTAAAAATATTTCTGTGCATTTGAAAAATTTGATTCTTTTCCAGAACTGACAGTAAGAATTCATGTGGGTAGTTCCTCCTATAATCTTCGCTAACTTTAGGTTCAATTTCAGGCCTTTTGAATATATCTGGTCCTCTATCAGATCTGAAGATTTTAATACCTGAAGGAGGCTTATCGGGCGTCATTGTGGATATAGAGGCAATATCATCATGCTCCTCTTTAAATTCTTCTTTCGCCTTTTGAGGAGTTTCTTGAGGAACTTCTGGTATTTGTGAATGATCCTCTTCTGGAATAATTCTCTCATAGAACAATAAATATGCATTTTTTATTTTTTCTCTGTTGGAGTCATTATGTGATTGGTATTGTCCCCATCTATAAAAAAATATTAATAATAGTATTAATTTCAAAGGAAAACTTTTCCTGACCACCAAATGTCTCAGAAGGGATATCCTTGGGATCAAAGTATCTGACATCAGTATCATTAAATTCGTACCATTTTTTGTCTTCACTCTCATCTTTTGTTTCTTGATCTTGGATCAACGAAATATAATGACCTGAGTCAGCAAATCCCACATGAACAACAATTCCAGTTAATTTATATTCAAAGTAAGATTTAGGATAATCACCTTCTTCATAAGTATCTTGGAATGCTTCTTCATTTTCTTGTTCTTTTGCTTTTTCTGCTTTTCTTAGTCCTTGTTGTGTAAAAGGTTCAAGATCTAGTTTTGTTGGGAATTCACAGTAGTCATTAACTTTCACTTTTGCCATTGTATCATAATCAAATTCAAAGCGTTTTAGAACTAGCATTAAATGATTTGGAAGTTTTTTTAAGCAGACACGCCTAAGTGTATTGACCTTTTTATCACATTGAGCACAAAAATATGCATTGTCTCCTTCAAGCATTTCGCCTTCAACAAAAGCTGAAAGACTTTGATAGATATTTTTCTTATTTTTGACTTGTAAACTGACTGCAAGGAATGGTTCTTCTCTTTCACTATAATGAGGGCATCCTTTACAAATGAGTTCATTACTTAATACTCCTCCAAAATGTTGCTTAATGAATTTTTCTTGTTTTGAGCCTCTTATTTGGTTCTCCAATCTATCCATAAAAAGCAAAAAGAACTCGTCTGCATCCATCTGCTCAAATACATTTGTTGGATTTCCATCCCAATCTTTAAAAGCATAACAGAAATTCTTTGGATTGAAATATTCTTTTTCGCTGTTGTCAAGTGCAGAAAAAATGCACTAAACATTAAATTCAAATAAAAATTTGCTATGTACTTTTAGCTGATAAAGAAGATTGTCTTCTTTTGGAACTAAATTCTGTTGCTTATCTTCAGACTCAAGTATAGCATTTCTAAAAGATGGAATCATATAAATTTGTTGAATTGTTGAGTTCATATAGCAAACTAAAGATTAATAATAAATTAAAGAACATTTTTACTGCAACCGAGGTTTTTAAGACCAACGTATCCTGTTGCTGATCTTTCATTATCTTTTTGCACAATATTCCAATCAATATATCTTTTTGTCCTCCACTTTCCAAATTTATGAATAGGTGCAATGTAGTTAATAATTTCTTGTAAATTTTCATTGCTATCTTTTGCAAGTTCAATCAAAAGTTTAAAGGCCGCTGATCTTGTATATTGATTCTTGCATTTAGGTCCTGGAATTTGTTTTCTGTCTAATCTTTTTGTAATCTCAAACAATCCACTCTGTAATAAATCTGTTACAAGACCTTCTTCTTGTCCATATTTTTGAGCTTTTTCTGGATATCTTGCGAAAAGTCCTTTTAATAATAAAAGAACACCATGTAAAACAACATCAAGATCTCTTTGATTTTTCTCCATGGGTCTCTTAAGTTTTAAGAACTCAATAAGTTGATAGAATAGATCATCTGAATCAAGTTTAACTTCTCCAATATCAACACTGCTTATTAGGCTAGTAAGCATTCTGAAAAAAATTTCAGATTTATCTTGATTATCAAGAGCTTTTTGAAGCGTATTTTCCAAAAGAATAGGTAAAAGTATATGATGAGGAGGAAGCACTGTTGAAATATCAATTTTTGAAAATTTAATCATAAGATCAACAAGGCCTTGTGATAGTTTGTCTCTAAGATAGACATTATTTGATTCAACTAAACCTATTGAAAGTAGATTTTTAAGATGAGAATATTGATATATTTCAGTAAATAAAGATGTATTATTTTGAACAAGCTTCATAAAGGATGCTTGAGCATAGAACACAGCTTCTGATTCATAATATAAATTTTCTGGAATTCTTAAGTACTCATTATTCTGTTTATTGTATATACGAACAAAATTTAATTGGTCGATCTTTCCTTCTCTTGATTCTCGGGATTGTGAGTGTTCTGAGACTTTATAGATAATTTCTACCATTTTTTGAGCAACTTCGTTTTCATTAATTTTAGCTTCTTTACCATATATATCATTCAGAGTAAATCTATTGCACCAGTTAATATTTGAAAAATAGTTGTAAAAAAATAATAACAATATAATAACAATAAACAAAAACATTTACTTATCAAAGAAAGCATTTAAAATTCTCAGAATAATTGTCAAACACTTGAGAGAAATAATAGAATTAGTTCTGGTTATTTCAGATTTTAATAGAATATTAGCCAGACTTTTTAATCCTGAGCTTTCATAAAACTTCTGAGACCTTTTTTTTTTAATTATCAGAAAGAAAACAATTATTACCATTGGAGATCTCTAAATTGAGATCCTGGTCTTTCTTGGTTTTTATTCGTTGTACTAAGTTTTTAAAAGAAACTAATAAAAGAAAATACTTTTGTAAATCAGCATCTCCATCAAACAAATATTCCTCAATAATTTGAAGACAATATAATAAACGATATTGTTGCATTGACTTAAGGCCAAGGAGATTTTCCCAAGAATCATTTATTTCATAGAGTGATTTCTTTGTTTTTTCACTCACTGGAAGTCTCATTAGTAAATCCCAAATAATATTTACAACTATTAATTTTATTTATAATTAAAAACTTTCTACCTTGTAAATCTTCAGATAATAATTGAAAAAGGAGATCAAGACACTCAGCATTATCAGCAATTAATTGTTTAGGATGATATCCTGCATCAAGATTCTTTTTATACTGCATTTTTTGTATATAAAATGGTTCATTTGATATAAAGTTTTGTACAGGAAATCTATCTTCTTCCTTTTCAACAACAACTCCTCTTGCAAATATTTCAACTTCATCAAGATTAAAGCCAAACTTATCAGCAATCAGTTCTTTGACATAACCCATTGTTTGTTGATTATTTACAATTATGCTTCTTGTTATATTTTCTGGCTTCAAGACAATTAGAACTCTTATATTATATCCTTGCTTTGTTTGATTTTCTTGAGCAACTTCAAGTCTATTTTTTCCTTCAAACTTGTCAAAGAAATGCATCATAATTAAAACAGCTTTTGAAATTAATTCTTCGTTTTTCTTCTCATGTCCCTCTTTTAAATAATTTAAGCAGGTAAAAATGAAGTTTTCCCATATTTCCTTTTTTTTTCTATCAAGATTTGATCCAAGTTGAAAGTTACAATCAACAAGAAGATCTATAATGCTTTTTGTTGTGTTTTCGTTCTTGCAGCTAAAAAACATTGCCCATAAAATCTCCTTACCTTCATAGGCCGGATCTAGAATTTGAAATTTGGATGCTTTTTCAACTCGAAGAGCCCCAAACATCTCATTTAAAACTTTAAAATAAGTAAAGAAGCACTCGAAAGCATTTTGAGATAAATCAACAAAATCCATTTTGTTTTGGTTGCATAGAATTTCCTTGAAGAATTCTTCTATTAACTGCTTTGAAACCACATTAACTCTTGAAAAATTTTGACCTTCATGCTTGTAACTTAACCAATTAAAGAAATATTCCCTATCCTCATCCCAAATTGGGTGGAGGACCACTAAATTCCAAAGTCTTTCGATTTGATTAAAACTAAGAGGAAGTTCATAAGCTTGATTAGTCGTCAAATAAGCCAAGAATATTAGTCTGTTATTAAAATTTACAATGTAAGAGTATTTCCCAAGATAAGTCCTCATTCTTGGATCTTCAGAAATATCAGTTAAGGAAAAAACTTTTCTAGATGCTTCAACCATTTGATGATAAAAATGTTCAAACTCACTTACTACAAGCTCAATAATATCAAATCTTTCATTTAATTTTTCAAGGATAAGTTTAAGTGGTTCTTGAGAGCCTTCTCTATGAGCAAAGTAGGGACCGTTTAAAATGGAATGAATCAGATTTATACTTTGTGATACAGAATCTCTTGTTTTAAGATTTTCAAAGCATTTAAAAAGGTAAAATTTTCTTAATGGCTGGCAAGAAGGTTGTTTCAACAGATGAACTAAATGATTCAATGCCATTTCTGAAATAGCAACATTTATTTTATTATGATCTAAGAGTATATTCCAGAGAACGTTTATGCAATTATATTTTGATTCATCAATGAAGTCTTCTTCATTTTGAGTTTGAATCGTGTCAATTCTTGGAAGAGTATTTTGAGCAAAGCCTTTAATTAGATTTAGAGTCATTTCATTTTGAAGTTCATTTGGAATGCTTTCAATTTTCTTTCTTAAAAATTGAATTCCTTCATTATTCAGGTATCCAGAAATCTCAATAATAATATCATAAAGCCCAACCAAAGTAGTTTCATGCTTTCCTTCACAAGTGTTCCAGAGTCGTTCCAATAAGGATAAAGGAATAGTTTCATACTTTGCAACAAATTTAAGTATTTCATGGCACCTTTTGATAATTTCAGTATGGATAGAATCTCCTAAAATTAATTCTATAATTTTGTTTTGAAAGATCCATTCAATAAAAAACTTAGCACTAAGATGTTTAGGAATTTTGGAAAGACCAAAAGTTGTTTTAGAAGGACTTGAATTTTTTGAATGAAATTCATACATATCAATCTTTTCTGCAAGTTCGTTTATTCTTGTAATTCCTCTAAGTTTCTTCTCAAAGAAAGAACACGTTAAAAATCGATAATCAAGATCTAACTCTGCTGTTTCTGTCATTGTAAATACTTCATCTTGAGAATAGTAATGAACAAGAAAAGCTTGTGATTTAATTATAAACCGAGAAAGATCATCTTTATCAAGTTCTTTCAGTTCTCTATCAGATATACATCTTAATCTCCTTAATATAGCATCTTTAATTAAAGGAGTGATACTCTTTTTCAAGTCTTCGTTCAGATAAACATGTATAGTAGATAAAGTCTTCATTAAAGTCTCCATCATTCTAAACGGAGGAAGCTGTATATTATTTGGATAATTTGCGGCGTCCTCCTCCTCTTTAAATAAATTAAAAACTTTAATCCACTCATCAATCCCACCAATCTCACCAAACTTATTGACAAGTTGACAAATTAGTTTTGAATATTTTTTTCTTGGATTTGCTTGTTGATCAGTAATTTCTTCCTTTTCGTCTATTGTCCAAACTAAATTAATATCTTTTCCAGCATAGGCTTGTGTTTCACATATTGATATTCCCATTTGTTCAGAATCATAGTTCTAAACATTTATCAGAAAAAGTATATGTTAAAAATCAATACTTTAAATTGAGTCCAAAGTCTTTCAGAAGATCCAAAAATCTGATTCACCATTTCGCTCACTTCATTAAATGACAATATTAAAGCAATTCTTTCATTTGTAAGAAAACTATCAATGTTTGTTATTCCTTCTAAATACTGAAAAAATTAGACAGAAGTTCTGAATGATTTCTTACATCTGGAATATATGATGGAATTAATTTTAGAAAATGAATATAAAGTTGGAAGCAAACTTCAAAGTGCTTAAAGACATAGGGTAATTCTTCTTTTGGATTTTGATATTCATATTGTAGAAGAGAGTCAACAAAAATAAATTCATCTCCTCTAATTGTTTGAGTTATTTGAAAGGGGGTTTTTAAAGCATCAAAGTTTGATTCAATTAACTCTTTCAGTTTTTCTGTTCTCTTAATATATTTGACTGAAATGATTGTTTAAAAATTACCATTTGCACTTCTGAAATACTAAATTTCCAATCTCTTATTGCAAATTTCGCCTGTCCCGTGTAGCCTAGCTAATTAAAATACCTGACAAAGCAAACAACATTACCTGCAGAGAACTTTCTAAACGGAGCTAGTTTTGTTGAAGAAAATCTAAGCCACTAAAAAGAATTGATAATATGCATGAAAAAAAAATCAACCTCATTCCATTTCTGACTCCAACCATCAAAGTTGATCCTTAAAGTGCAATCGTCGTCGCATCTTTCAAGGATCTTTGCAACACACCATGCATTGACAGAATCTTTACAGTCAATATAAGCACCTTTTTGATAATAGTCAGTTGGATTGTATTTTGGTTTAGTTCGATCCTTCTTAAGCTGATTGTCGTTGTCGAAAACTTGACTCATGTCTTTTTAAATGTCCTAAATTATTATTTTACTTTATTTGTCGAGATAATTTAATAAAATTTCTATGAAAATTAGCCACCCGCAATATCTTACAAAATTAATTTTATCCCTTTATAACAATGCTAACTTTTGATTTAAAATTATTGTTTTCAGAGTTATTAAAAAAAACAAACAAAAACTTTCGATAGATGGCTGAATTTTTGTTTTCAGTGAGTGAAGACCTAGAAAGATTATTGATAGACTAAGAAATTAATTCTATTAAATTATATTTATTTAAATCTTTTGAATTTTTTTTCTTTTAAAGCGGGATTAATGAAACAAAATTCTTTTCGGATTTATCTCTTTTCATGATATCTTATTCAAGGAATTTTATTATCCCTTCAATATTTCTGCTAAACACTGAAAAAGAAGGAACAGATATAAAATTAAAATCATTTTTCTTGAG
>Ga0182739_1003994_pt1 | contig 12487 bp, 8 predicted proteins | sample eDN5th30CBELigBY_FD_128873 | JGI IMG/M metagenome (GOLD analysis project Ga0182739, IMG submission 128873) | Enriched backyard soil microbial communities from Emeryville, California, USA - eDNA 5th pass 30_C BE-Lig BY (version 2) (version 2) | ecosystem: Environmental > Terrestrial > Soil >... | reverse complement strand
GGTTCTCTCTGTCGCTTCCGGTCGATGATCACTGGTCAGGCATCAAGACCGCGATAGGTTTCCAGAGCTGTCAGCGTGCTCTGCATATCATCCGGTAAAGGAGCTTCAAAATCCATCCAAGCTTCGGTAACAGGATGACGGATGCGCAGTCGATAGGCATGCAGCGCCTGCCGGCAGATCAGCGGTTCCTCGTCAGGCGACACCGGCAGCCCCTGGAGTTCTGAAGCAAACAGCCGGTCATGTCCCGCGTACAGGCGGTCTGCCACGCAGGGGGCCTTCAACGATTGCAAATGCACCCGCAACTGATGAGTCCGGCCGGTCTCCGGCAACAACTGAACCTCGGCGTAACCTCGAAATCTTCGCAGGACGACGTATCGAGTGACCGCCTCGCGGGATTTTTCATCCGGCGGACAGACAATCATTTTTTCGTGCGCCTTGGGGTGCACCTTGACGTGAGTCCGGATGAGGTCTTCATTCCGTTCCAGCTTGCCACGGACGATTGCGCGATATTCCTTTCGCACTTCCCGTTGTTCGAACTGCCGGCTGAGTCGATGGTGAACCTGGTTATCCTTGGCGATGATGATCACGCCGGTGGTGTCCCGGTCCAGCCGGTGAACGATTCCCGGGCGAAGCTGGCCAGCCACATCGCTGAGTTGATCAAAATGATACTGGACAGCCGCAGCCAGCGTTCCGGTGAAATTGGCTTTCCCGGGATGAGTCACCATATCCGCTGGCTTGTTGATGACCGCGATGGCGTCATCTTCGTAGAGAATTTCAATCGGCAGATTTTCAGGGACCAGAGAATTATCAGGAATTTCCGGCAGTGTCAGCGCGATCCTGTCGTTCACCCGCAGGCGTCGTGCCGCTTTAACCGGCAGGCCGTTGACCAGCACCAGTTGCTGTTCGATCGCCTTTTGAAAGAGCACGCGGCTGTGATTGGGGAAGATCCGCGTCAGGTAATGATCCACCCGCCAACCGTGCGCCCGGGCCTCGACAGTCAGGTTTTGAAAATCTGGCTCTGACGAAGATTCACCGCTCATGATGGGGATTTGCACTCACGATCTGAGCGGCTGGATTTCATCGTGCACGCCTTTTCATCTGTTGATGAACAAACTCTCTCGCGCACGGCACAGATCTGGACGGGTGTGTTGCCTGAACACCAAGTCAGGGGGCCTTGACTTCCGGAGTGGCTGGCGCGGCTGGCTCTGCCGGCTTGGACTCCGCCTGGCCTTCGGAGGGAGCAGGTTTGGCTTCTGCTTCCGGTTTGGCTTCTGGTTTTGTTTCTGGTTTTGTTTCTGGTTTTACTTCCGCAGCAGGTTTTGCTTCCGCAGCGGGCTTGGCTTCTGCCTTTTCTGCCTCTGGCTTTTCTTTCGCGGGCTTGGCGTCAGCCGGTTTGGCTGCTTCTGCCGGCATTGCCTCCGCAGGCTTGGCCGGGGCGGCGTCTGCTTTCCCGGAAGCAGGCGTGTTGTCGACTCCCGCGGGGAATTCCGGTGCGGGAGTCGCTGACTTTTCGGGCATCTCCGCCCCGGCAGGAACAGCGGGGGCTTTCTCACCATCTTTCGCGGGAGTGTTTTCCTGATCACCCGGAATGTCCAGATCCGGGATCAGCGTTTCCAGAGAGGGAATATCCCTGGGGCCCGGTCGATCAGCCGGTTTTGGATCCTGTTTCCGGAACCAGGCATAGAACGACTGAGAATTGTTCGTGTTCAACTCGCGAATACGGGATTCGGCCCAGAGTTTATGAGGAGAATTGGGAAACTCCTTGAGCAGTGTTTCATAGGCGTCGATGGCAGGTTTGTTTTCCCCTGTGGAAAGCGCTTCCAGGCAGGTGGCCAGACCATACAGGGCTTCCTGGCGGAGTTCGGTGGGGGCCTTCTTGTTCAGCAGTGTCTCGTAGGCTTCTTTGGCTTTTTTCAGGCTGGCGTCGCTGGCGGCACGATTGGTCAGGGCCTGGGAGAGTCCTTCGGAAATGAAGAGTTTGCCCGCTTCCAGGCGAGCCCAGTCCCCGACCGAAGTTCTGGCATGCTCATCCGCGACACTCAGATAATCTTCGGGAGAACGGCATTCCATAAATGCTGTCCAGGCTGCGGTATTCTGGCGGGAGCCGGACCGCTGCCAGAACAGATAGGCCACGCCCGCCACGACCAGAACCAGGCAGGCCACGAGAATCTGTCTGGAGTATCGCTCAACTGCGGAGAGTCCCGTATTCAGCTTCCGTTCCAGCAAGGTCTGATCCGGAGCGTGCTGAAAGTGCTCGTGACTGCTCGTATCGTGCGTCGTTCCTGCCATTGCGGATTTCAGCCTACAGCCTTGTCAGGCATTTGAAAGACACCGTGGTCGTGATGTTCACTGCACTGCAATGTCTCACTGGACCAGGATGTCAACATAGAAAACACATAACTCATCACGTCCATGCGTGATGCAGGGGAGACGCTCCCCGATTCGCGGAGGCGATTATATCGGAAGACCTGAAAGAAATCCGACGAATCTTTCCACGATCACAATTGATTGCAGCAGACTGCCAGGCTGTTTGATTCCTCCCCGACCTCGTGCGATTTTCAAGTGAAAAACCGCATTCACCGCTGACGCGAAACGGGACAGGCAACAGCAACAGCGCCTTCAACACGGAAGACGATGAAGAACAACCCGCGCGGCAGTATAGGAGCGAGAGCGAAAAACGGTCAAGTTGCCGACAAAATCGCCTGAACCGGTCCATCGGTCACAGGCAATCTTCCGGTCATTTCTTTTGCAGCGCACTCCGGGACACGCGGTTCTGGCCGTTGCCCGGTTCAAAAGCCGGGATTGGAACTTCGCGGTGCGGGGGCGCCGGAGGAAGGTGTGCCGGTCGAAGGAGTCTCCGCAGTTCCCGGTGCGGCAGCCGGACGATTTCGCGGCAGGAAGACTTCATCCACATCAAACGTTTCCAGTGCGACTCCGACCCGTTGCCGAAAAGCAGCACTCGTTGATTTTCGAGTGAGAAAAACCAGCGCCACCTGAATTTTTCCCACCTTGCGTTCATAAACAGTGGCTTGCAGGTCCGCGGAATTGTATTCCGCATCCGGAACGAAGCGGATTACGGTGTAATCTTTGGGAGACGTGTATCTGGCCCGGGCGGAATTCTGCGTCGGAATCCATTGCCGGTAACGGACATTGTCGCCGATCCGGCTGGTTTCCCCTTCCGGGATCGTCACCTGAAAAAGACGCATCAACTCGTGTTCCAGGTCGGTCAGAAAGTCGTCGGGAGACGGCCCTCCCTGGTCGACGTCGCGAAACCGGCTGTGATTGGTCAGCAGGTAAATCCACGCATTCGGCTGGCCATCGGGGGAATCCAGAGCACATTCCCAGGCTTCCATCAGCCCCGGCAGCGGTGCCCCCAGTGAATTCTTCTCGCGGGGATCGGGGCCGGTGACCAGTTCCCCCTCTTTGTCTTTGTGAACAGCGGGCCCCGGCATCGTCACGGAGAACGGTTTGGGAACCCGCATCGACATCCCCAGATCCGGCCGTTTCCAGGGGGCTTTCGCCAGTGCCTCTTCGATGGTCTGAAGGTACTCGTAAAACAGTCGGCTTTCCTGAAGCCGCTCTTCGTAGACCTTCTGGCCACAGCCGGCCAACATCAGCACCCCGAGAACCCCGCTGATTCGCAGCAGGGAATAACAGTCATACCGGCAATACTGGGGCATGGGCAGCACGTTTGTTCAGAAATCCTCAGGGCTCTGCCAGCCGAGGGCTGACAAGTGGACGACGAGAAGACAAGATACCCGGAATCGAGGATGAGATTCCAGACGACAGCCGTCTGGAACGTTCTGAGCGGTCGGAATGAAGGATACGTGACGAGAAATCTCTTCCATGATCGGATTTTATGGTTCGACCTTCCCCGGTTTTGAAATGGACAAGGCACGAGAGTGTTTCTTTTGGGGACATTTTCGCAATTCGTCGCCTCCGCATGGCAATTGTTCGTGCAAATCAATCAAATAATCAGCTATCACCCGGAATTTTTTTGTTCCTGAAGGACATTAGACATGCAGACATTGGGGAATCCCGGGCGCAGCGTCGCCATGCAGAACCCGACGCTGGTCATTTTCGGAGCGTCAGGAGATCTGACCAGCCGAAAACTGATTCCAGCCCTGTTTTCTCTGAGCCGAAACGGGTATCTGCCCGAGAAGACGCCCATTCTGGGAGTCGCCCGGCGCGGTAAGACCGACGACGATTTCCGGAATGAGCTCAAAGAAACACTGCTGGAATTCGTCCCAGCCCAGGACGTGGAATCGGGCTGGGAAGCCTTCTCTCAGCGTCTTCGCTACATCCAGGCCGACTTGAGTCACACCAGTGATTTCGTGGCGTTGAAAGGGAAAATCGAAGCCATCGAAGAGCAGCTTGGGCTGCCCGGGGAGCGGATCGTTTATCTCGCCCTCACCCCTGAACTGTTTTTGCCTTCCGTGAAAGGGCTGGCTGAGGCTGGGATGGCTCCGACCGATTCCAGCAAACTGCGGGTGGTTGTCGAGAAGCCATTCGGGCACGATCTGGAATCGGCGAAGGAACTCGCCCGAAACCTGTCGTCGTACCTGCATGAAGACCAGATCTACCGCATCGATCATTATCTTGGCAAAGAGACCGTCCAGAACATCCTGCTGTTCCGTTTTGGAAACTCCATCTTCGAACCGTTGTTTAACCGCAACCATGTGGATCACGTGCAGATCACCGTGGCAGAGTCGCAGGGAATCGAAGGGGGCCGGGGAGGATACTATGACGAATCCGGAGCCTTGCGAGACGTCTTACAGAATCACGTGCTGCAACTGCTCTGCCTGGTGGCGATGGAGCCCCCCGCGCTCTTCGACGCGGAACGTCTGCGGGACGAGAAATTAAAGGTTCTGAACACGCTGCATGCCGGCAGCGAAAAAGGAGTCGACAGTTGGGCCGTGGCCGGTCAGTACGCGGCTGCTTCCGCTAATGGTGAAAAAGTCAAAGCATATGTGGACGAAGAACGCATTGCGCCGGACTCCCATACCGAAACATTCGTCGCTTTGGAATGCCGCATCGACAACTGGCGCTGGGCCGGAGTGCCGTTCTATCTGCGGACCGGCAAACGAATGCCGGTCCGGGTCAGCGAAATCGCCATCCAGTTCAAATATCCGCCAATGAACCTGTTTCATACCGTCGAATGTGAGGGAAACATCTGTGAAATGGTGGAGAGCCGGCCGAATTCGCTGATCTTTCGCATTCAGCCCCGCGAATCGATCGCCCTGCATTTCTCCGCCAAACATCCCGGCATGCAATACCAGTTGCAGCCTGTCGACATGGATTTCGATTTCCAGAAAGCGTTTCAACTCAATCTTCCAGAAGCCTATGAACGATTGCTGCTGGACGTCATCCGGGGGGATTCGACCCTGTTCACTCGCAGTGATGAACTGGAAGCCGCCTGGGAATTTGTCGACCCGATTCTGAAACGCTGGTCCCAGCCGGACCATCAGCCGATTCTCTATCCTGCTGGAAGCTGGGGACCGAAAGCGGCCTCGGACCTGCTGAAACAGGCCGGGCGCGCCTGGCGGACGCCCAGCGGAAAGTAAGCCGCATCGTTCAGGCATTCCCGGTGACTTGCCCGGGAACTCCTTGCCCAGGAACCGTCCGGGGTCGCCGCAATCAGGTGATTTCGCAGACGAGACTGGACTGATCTTGACCAAAGATCAAAAATCGAACTAAGTTTCGCGTGGCTTTCTGGGCTGCGAGATGGGCAGATCACGGAAATTCTCTGGGAAATTCTCTGGGAAATGCCCGATGAATTGGCTGCGTCTCTCTCCCGGAACAACTGATCCTGAGCGGATTCGGCCCGTTCCGGACGCAGTCACGAGCCGGACAAATCTCTCGAAACCTCCTGTCCCGATGGAGCTTCGAATCTGAGTGGACGGGTTAAGGGCTCTATGGTCAGCAAGCCCAGAATTGTCACCCGGAAACCTGTCAGAGTAGAGTGGTGAGACCACCGGAGAGAGTCGGGTCTATTTGCGAAACAACTGCCAGATTGACAAGGACACCACACGATGTGCGGCATTGTGGGATACGTGGGGCATCGGGATGTCTGCAACTTTCTGCTGGAAGGACTGCACCGCCTGGAATATCGCGGATATGACAGCTCCGGCGTGGCTGTTGCGGAGCAGGGACGGATTACCATTCGCAAAAAGACGGGGCGCGTGGAAGAACTGGCCTCGCTGGTGGAGCAACAGCCTGTCCGGGGAACCTCGGGAATCGGCCATACCCGTTGGGCGACTCATGGAATTCCGTGTGATCGTAATTCCCATCCACATGTCGGCGGCTCGGGAGAAGTTGTCCTCGTCCACAATGGTGTGATCGAAAACTATGGCTCATTACGGGCTCAACTCCAGTCGCTGGGGTATGTCTTCCACACGGATACTGATACAGAAGCGGTTGCCCACCTGCTGGCGCACCACCTGGAAGAGCAGGTCAAGCTGGGAGAAAGCCCGGCCGATCCTGACATCTGCCTGCGTTCGCTGGAAATGACCCTGCGAAAACTCAAGGGGACTTATGGACTGGCTGTGATGTTTCGGGATTGCCCGAACCTGGTGATTGCCGCCCGAAATGGCAGTCCTCTGGTGATTGGAATCGGAGAAAACGAATACTTTCTCGCCAGTGACGGAACTCCGCTCGTCGGTTATACGGATCAGGTCGTTTATCTGGCAGATCATGAAATCGCCGTGCTGACCCCGGATGGCATGGAACTGCTGCACCGGGATACCGGTCGTCAGTCTCCGTCGATCAGAACCCTCAACCAGGTTTCAGCAGATATTGAATTGGGCGATTACCCGCACTACATGCTCAAGGAGATTTTCGAACAGCCGCAGACAATTGAAAATGCTTTGCGCGGCCGACTGGATGATGATGAAGCCACTGCCCGGTTTGGCGGACTGAATCTGACCTCCCCGCAATTACGACGGATCGACAGGATCGTGTTGACCGCCTGCGGCACGAGTTGGCATGCCGGTCTGGTCGGCGAGTACCTGATCGAAGAATTCTCGCGGATTCCGGTGGAAGTGGAATATGCCAGCGAATTGCGCTATCGCAATCCGCCGATGTCTGATCGGACCATGGTCTTTGCAATCACTCAAAGCGGCGAGACTGCGGATACACTGGCTGCGATGCGGGAGTGTAAGCGAAAAGGACATCCGACACTGGCCATCTGTAACGTGGTCGGCTCTACGATCGCCCGCGAAGCGGACGGCGGCGTGTACCTCTATGCGGGATCGGAAGTCGGCGTGGCGTCGACGAAAGCCTTCACCTCTCAGGTGACCGTGCTGACGATGCTGGCCCTGTACTTCGGCCGGATGCGGCACATGTCCTATCAGGCCGGGAAAAATATCATCCGGTCGTTAAGGTCGGTTCCCGAGAAAGTGGAACAGGCACTCAAGTGCAACGATGCCGTCCAGGAGATTGCCGCCAAGTATTATCACTGCTCGAACTTCCTGTATCTGGGGCGGCTGTATAATTTTCCGGTTGCTCTGGAAGGGGCTTTGAAGCTCAAGGAGATCAGCTACATCCATGCGGAAGGATATCCTGCTGCCGAAATGAAGCATGGCCCCCTGGCGCTGGTCGATGAGTCCACTCCCAGCGTCTTTATCATTCCCAAAGGGGGAATTTATCCCAAGGTGCTCAGTAACCTGGAAGAAGTCAAAGCCCGCAAGGGGCCGGTGATTGCTGTCGCCTGTGAAGGGGATCGCCGCGTCGGGGAAATCGCGGATGATGTGATCTATGTGCCGGAGACGGAAGAGTGCATGTCTCCGCTGGTGACCAGCATTCCTTTGCAACTTCTGGCATACCATATCGCTGTGATGCGAGGGTGCAATGTGGACCGACCTCGAAATCTGGCCAAAAGTGTGACTGTGGAATAGGCTCTTCGTGGCAGCCTGTTGAAAGACGCACAGGCAGAAATGTCTGTGCCCCCAGACGGTGCTGATTCATTGGGAAAAGCGGGCCGGACATTTTTGTCTGGCTGAAAGTTTGTGTTTTTCAATAGACTGGCAGCCTCTCGCAACTCAATACTCACCTGAAAAACGTAAACCGGACGACTGCGGAGTGGAATCGCGAGAGACCGGCCAAAACCTCAAGTTGCGGAGCAGCACTCGCATCCTGAAGGGAATCGCATCGTCTGCAATACAGGAATCTCTGCCCGCCTCACGCACCGCTCAGGACTCTGCCTGTTGAGAGTCGTCCTGATCTGGTCCGCGGTCTGTTTCCCCCGATGCTGGGCACAGGACGATGCGGAGCACATTCCGACCGGGAATGTTCAGACGGTCTCACTTTCCGTTACAGCGGCTTCTGATCAGGCGGAAACAGGCCCCAGCAGCTTCAGCGAAATCCTCAGGCTCATGCTGCTGGAGTCCATGAAGGAGGAATATGTCGACCTCCGTGACTGGAACGGGTTTGTGGAACGATTTGACGGCTTCCGAATCCGGGGAGCCCGCATTTCCAAACGGGAACGTGACGTCCCCCATGGAATCTGGCATCGCTATCGGGTCAGCCTGATTCAACCGGAAAAAACCTTCGATGTCCGGGTCTCTCAACTGGAACCGACCCCGTCCGGAAGCATCCCCTTCTCTATCCTGATTTCATTGCGGGCACGGTGCGAAGCCACATTCGTCTGGTGGGCCTATGGAGTCAAAGGACTCAACGGGACAGCCGTTTCCAAAGCCACTTTGCAATTGCGGCTGACGCTGGAAACCAGTCCGAAGCTTAAATTTCGACTGGACAGCCCGCTTCCCCGGGTCGAATTGCGTCCGAAGGTCACTGCTGTGGAGTTGAAGTTGAAGGATCTGGATGTGCGTCAGATCGGAATCCTGAAAGGCGACCTGGCGGAGATTCTCGGCGACGGCTCCCGAAAAGCGGTGGAAGCCCTGATGCAGCAACAGGAGGGGAAGGTTCGCAATCGGCTTCAAAAGAGTCTGGACCGGTCTGTTCCCTGAACGCCAAATTGTCTTCGCCAGATCTTCCCCGACCGGGAGCTCCGCTCATCTTATGCCGACACCCTGAGCAGGCGAAGTCTGCCCAAGGTGTCTTTATATTGTCTGTTGACAGTAATTCCAGATTGTTGAGATTGGTATTGGCGAACGCACGTGGCCTTCCTCAGATCGGTTTGTGTCAGCAGCACGATCCAAGGAGGGAGTCCATGCGTTCACAGGCGATTGCTGTTGGGCCGGGCCTTCCTTAACGTGTCAGTGACGCCGCTCCTGCAGCCGGAGAACATCCCGTTTCTCATGCCGGTGGTCTTCCGTGGTTGACCTCCTCGAAAAGGAAAGGCCGTGACCGGGCTGCGGTGGATCAAACGTCAGCAAGTCGGCTGGTACTCTCATGCACTCAGGAGCGGCAAGACACCAGCGCTGATGTGATGGTGACCGCGTGCTCCGGTTGATGGGTGTCTTTCGCGGTTTGCAGGTCAGACGGATTATTTGACCGAGAGTTCGGAGCGGACACAATGCCTGCTCTTGATGGCATTCACCGCATTGTTTTCACCAGAGCGATTCCCAGATGTTGTCGGGCAATGCACAAGCTGGAACGATGCGGGATCCGCTGACGTCCGTGCAACCGCCGTGAGGCGTTAAACACCTGGCGGATCGGTCGATCTGTGAATAATCCCATGGCCAAAGTGATCCATAGTGTGACCGCATGCGTGAGCCGACACCGGCGATTGTCAATGCGTCCGGTCTGCAGCAACACGCGCTCAAGACACTCCTGAGTGACAACCGCTTCCAATCCCACCAGACGATCGAGGACTCTTTCCTGCTCCACCGCTGGCGATCGCGCATCATCCTTGAGTAAACTCATCGTTGCCACAGCTTCCCCGCTGCTGATACGGGGTCGTTTCTAAACCGTAACATCGCAGATGGCTGTGGCTTATGTCTTCATCAAACGGTATTGGGTTCAATCCGTCTGCCACGGTTATTGTTGTAGACATCAGTGTAAAAACGTAGCGCCTGTCGGGGGAAAAGTGTGGCGCTCGTGACTGAAAAATGCCCGGCGGGGAGAGGGTGTTGTGCCGGGAGGGAAGAACTTGCCTGGTTGTTATGTCGTCGTGGCAGCGGGCTGGCTTGAGGGTTTTGCCTTCAGATTCTGTCTACGGCGTTTGGCATCGGCCAGGCGGTAGCTTTCCCCGCTAAACTCCAGGATGTGGCAGCGGTGAGTCAGCCGGTCCAGAGCGGCTCCGGTGAGCCGTTCGCTCCCCAGCACCTCCGTCCAGTTCTCGAACGGCAGGTTCGTCGTCACGATCAGACTCAGCCTTTCATAGGCTGTGCTGATCACGTCGAACAGCAACTCCGCGCCCACCTTACTGGCAGGAACATAGCCCAGCTCATCCAGGATCAGCAGATCCAGTCTCGAGAGCTGCTTCTTCAGTTTCAGCAGCGTCCGTTCTTCACGGGCTTCGAGCAGTTCCGTGATCAGCTCCGTCACCCGGTAGAACCGCACTTTCTTCCCCTGACCACAAGCAGCGATCCCCAGAGCTGTCGCGATGTGCGTCTTCCCGGTCCCGCTGTTCCCTACCAGCAGCAGGTTTTCACGCTTGAGGAGATATTCGCTTCTGAGCAGCTCTGTCACCAGCAGCTTGTTCAAGGATGGCTGGGAAGTGAACTCAAACGATTCCAGCGTCTTGTGGTGCGGGAACTGCGCCGCCTTCAGTCGTCTGTCGGCTGACTTCCGTTCCCGATCGATCAGTTCCAGGTCGCACAGTTGCAGTAAGTATCCCAGGTGATCGACATTCTCACTGGCACAGCGGCCAGCGACCTTTTCACACTCATTGTGCATTGTCGGCAGTTTCAATGCCTTGAGGTGATGGTGCAGCAGGACAGTGCTCTTCGTTTCGATCTTCTTCATGAAACAACTCCATTAAAGGACAACAGGGACTGGTACGCCAGCACACTCGTCTGGCGAATCTGGACAGACTTCAAGTGCGGGCGGCCTTCCAGACAGAACAGGTCAACCGGTTGTTCTGTCCGGTACTCCAGGATCAGCCGGACCGCATCCGCGCTGCTGGCTCCGATCTCCAGAGCGTGCTGGACAGCGTCTTTCAAAGCCGAGAGTGAATGACTTTCCAGCAGTCGCAGCACCTTGATGAACTCCCGGGTTTCACGACCAGAAAACTCCGCTTCAAACCGGCGTCGCAGGATCCCGAAGCAGACCGGCAGGTCCCAGTTCTCCAAGGGGCGAGCATGATCGAACCCGCCCGGCTTGCGTTCCAGTAACGCCAGGTAATGGATGGGATCGTAGAACGTCTGTTCCTTGTCCCAGCAGCGAGAATGCGTGGCGATGAGTTCTCCCTCACAGATCAGCTGCACCTGGTCAATCGTGGCCTTGACTGTGATGAGCTGATAGGCATGCTTCGTCGGCACCGAATAGCTGTTGCGGTCGAACCGCACCAGAGAAAGAGCGTCTGCCTGGACAGTCTCGAGCCGGAATGAAGAGAACTCTTCTTTCGGAATCGGCCGCAAGTGATCACGACGCTCTTCTTCCAAAAGCACCTGTTTGGATGAGGGTTTGCCGCGGAGTGTTCTGGTCAAGTCTTTCTCGCAGAGCATAGCCAGCTGCGCATTCAGTTCCTCCAGCGACCTCACCTGAGGCACCGGCACCAGGAACGTCTTGCGGGCATAATCCAGCAGGCGTTCGACATGTCCTTTCTCATTCGGCCGTCGCACCAGACAGAAGTGCTCTTCATAGAGAAAATGGCTCTTCAGTCGCAGGAACTCCGTGGTGAGCTTTCGTTCCCGGTTACTGATGACCTTTGAAACAGCCACCTTGCTGTTGTCGTAGCTGATGCGGGTGGGAACTCCGCCGAAGAAGTCGAAAGCTCGCACGTGTCCTTCCAGAAAGGATTCGGTGCACTCGCGAGGAAACGCCTGCAGGAAGATCGCATCGGAATACGGCAGCGTCATCACGAACAACGCGACCTTGGTGAGCTGGCCGTTCAGGAAGAGATCGGCAAAGCCGAAGTCCACCTGCGCTTCTCCCGGTGGATGCGAGAGCGGCAGGAACACCTCGCGTGACTTCTGCTTCAGGTCCCGCACCGCCATCGCCACCAGCGTCTGGCCGCCGGTATAACCGTGTTCGTCCCGCAGTCGTTCGAAAATCTTCTTCGCGGTGTGCCGCTGCTTACGGTGCGAAGATTTGTCGTCCTTGAGGATCTGCTGGATCACCGGCAGAAACGGGGCCAGCTTGGACGTGCGGGATTTTGCTCTGCGATATCCCGGCGGCTGGCTATGCGCCAGCATCTTCTCCAGCGTGTCCCAGTGAATGTCATACTCTTTGCAGGCCGCCCGCTTGCTGATCTGACCCGTCAGCACACGACGTCGAATCTCTGCCCATTGCTCCATGTCCGTGTACACCCCGTCCCCCGCTGCCAGCTCCCAGAACTTTCGGTCCAAAGACCTCCAAGTCTGAACAACTGACAACAAGTGAACATCTGGGCGCTACGCTTTTCCCCGAAATTCCCCTCACC
>Ga0182739_1003993_pt1 | contig 12488 bp, 11 predicted proteins | sample eDN5th30CBELigBY_FD_128873 | JGI IMG/M metagenome (GOLD analysis project Ga0182739, IMG submission 128873) | Enriched backyard soil microbial communities from Emeryville, California, USA - eDNA 5th pass 30_C BE-Lig BY (version 2) (version 2) | ecosystem: Environmental > Terrestrial > Soil >... | reverse complement strand
TCACCTCATACTCCTTGCCGGTATCCCGGCGCACCGCGCATCCTGCGCGCTCATGATCGTATGAGCGCGCAGGATGCGCGCGGTCCAATGAAAATGGATCGTATGCGCTAACTCAGGTCCGCCGGGAGCGCGGCTTTCATAGGCGCTAACTTTGCCACGCCAGTGGTCGTGCAGACGTGTCGGCGCATCGGATTCCTCCCTGCGCGGAGCGCGGGGAGGAAAGGAGAAGCACCCCGCCGCGAGGAGGCAGCCACACGGCTGGAGCGGCAAAGTTGGCGCCCATGAGCGCGGCTCTCCGGAGCCGCTCTTCTTCGGATTGTCCGATCCCATGAGTGGCGCGCCGCCGGCAAAGACTACAGCACCATCTGCGTCTGGGTGACGACGGCCACGAGCCTGCCTTCGGCCGTGGTGATGCGGGTCGTCCAGACCTGGGTGCGCCGGCCGCGATGGATCGGCGTGGTTTCGCCGATCACCGTCGTGCCGACCGGTGCAGGCCCCACGAAGTTGGTCTTGCTCTCGATCGTCGTGGTGCCCTTGCCTTCCGGCAGGTTCAGGACCGTCGCGGCCGCGCCCAGCGTATCGGCGAAGGCCATCACGGCGCCGCCATGAAGTATGTCGGGCCGCGTGCAGAGCTCGGGCGTGACCACCATCTCGGCCTTCACGCCCGTCTCGCTCGCGGCGACGAACTTCAGCCCCAACACCCTGGCGAAGGGAAGTTGGCGGTCGTTCAGGAACTGAAGCTTGTCCATGTCTTCTCCGTCAGTGGGCGGCGCTCAGCCGGCGCAGGCCGAGATACTCCAGGATGGCGATGTCGGCCACGATCAGCGCCACGACGACGATGCCTGCGATACCGGCCGCGGTCCACGACGCGGGCAGCGCAAGCACCAGCGCGCTTGCCGCGACCCAGGCGATGTCGGCCGCGAAGATCGCGCGCGCCCAGCCTTGCGGCAGGGTCCGCTGCGAGGCGGCCCAGCCGCAGATCGCGCCGAACAGCACGACGCCGATGCCCAGCAGCTCGAACACGATCGCGAGGTCGAGGCCCGCCACCGAGAGCGGCGCCTGGGTGGCCCAGCCGGCAAACGGCGTGGCGCAAGCCACCAGCACCGCACCGGAGACGACGGAGAAGACGGCGTTGGCCCACAGAGTGCGCCGCAGCAGACGGTCGGACGAAGCGTTCATGAGGTCCTCCTCGGGTTGCACGAACGCCGCGAGATTTCGGCCGGAACCGGTCGGCCGGCAATTACGGGCGAGGTAATCGGCGGACCATCGGGCCAATGATATCCTGCCCGGCATGATGAACACCGCCCTGCCCGCTTCGGCCGCCCCGGCCGACCTGTTCGGCCCCATGCTGCGCGCGTGGCGCCGGCGCCGCGGCGCCAGCCAGCTCGCCCTGGCGCTGCAATCCGGCGTCTCGCAGCGCCATGTCAGCTTCCTCGAATCCGGTCGCGCCCGGCCCAGCCGCGAGATGGTGGTGCAGCTCACCTCCGCGCTCGATGTGCCGCTGCGCCAGAGAAACGCCATGCTGCTCGCCGCGGGGTTCGCGCCGGTCTATCGCGAGAGCAATCTTGCCGCCCCCGAGCTCGCGCCGGTGCGCCAGGCGATCGACCGCATGCTGAAGCAGCAGGAACCCTATCCGGCAATCGTGGTCGACCGGCTGTGGAACCTGCTGCAGGGCAACGATGCGGCCAATGCCTTCACGCTGTTCCTGTTCGAGGGCCCGCCGCCCGCTTCGCCGCCGGGCAAGGCCACGAACATCCTGCGCTGGCTGCTCGATCCCAGGGCATTGCGGCCCAAGCTCGCCAACTGGGAGGAGGTCGCCCGCCATCTCGTCTCGACCACCTATGCCGAGATCCTGGCCGACGGCGGCGAGCCCCGGGCGCTCGCCTTCATCGAGGAGGTCATGGCCTTCCCCGACGTGCCGGCCTCGTTCCGCAAGCTGCGCTTCGAGGAGCGGCCCCAGCCGGTGCTGACGCTCGACTACATCGTCGGCGGCCGCTCGCTCTCGGTCTTCACCACCATCGCCACCCTCGGCACGCCGCAGGACGTCACCCTCCAGGAAGTCCGCATCGAGTGCTTCTTCCCCGCCGACGACCGCAGCGACGCGCTGTTCAGGAGCCTGGCGGCACGCCGGTAGGTCTAACCCAGGTTGTCGACGTCGTTGCGCAGGCCCTGGCCGGCGCGGAAGCGGGCGAGGTTCTCCAGGAAGATCTCGAAGATCGCCTCGTTCTGGCCGAGCGAATGGCTGGCGGTGTGCGGCGAGATCAGGACGTTGGGCATGTCCCAGAGCGGCGAGGCCGGATCGAGCGGCTCGCGCTCGAACACGTCGAGATAGGCCCCGGCGAGATGGCCGCTCCGCAGCGCCGCGATCACATCCTTCTCGACCGCGATCTCGCCGCGCGAGACGTTGATGAAATGCGAGCCGGCGGGCATGGCGGCGAAGACGGCGGCATTCGCAAGCCCGCGCGTCAGCGGCGAGGCGGGGCAGCACAGGATCAGCCAGTCCGCCTGCGGCAGCACGCCGGGCAGGTCGGCATAGGCAATGACGCGCTCGAACCCCGGCGCGGGCTCGGCAGTCCGCCGGACGCCGATCGAGGCCATGCCCAGCACCTTCAGGAGTGCCGCGATGTTGCGCCCGATCGGCCCCATGCCGACGATGACGGCGGATTGACCCTTCAGGTCGCGCGGCGAGCGTTCGCCGAGGCGCGGTTCCCAGGCGTGGCGGCGCTGGGCGTCGGCCAGCAGCGGAAAGCGCCGGTTGATCGCGATCAATGCGCCCAGCACGCTGTGCGACACCGTCACCGCCGTCGCACCCGATGCCGTCGTGACCTTCACGCCGCGCCCGCGCAGCTCGCGATAGATCGGTCGCTCGGCACCGGCGGGATGGATCTGCAGCCATTTGAGGCCGGGCGACTTGCGGATCACCGCATCGAAACCTGCAAGCTCGGGTGTCGGATTGCCCGGATTCGACTTGCCGGTGACCTCGCGGGTCATGAAGGCGATGTCGGCGTCGCAGGGGCCAGCCGCCGCAAACGCTTCCTCCGACGTCACGAAGGTCAGATCGTCGGCCGGCAGCGCGGCCCTGATGCGGTCGCCCCAGGTACGCAGGGCAAAGGCGGAGAGAAGAAGCTTCGGCATCCGCCGATCTTATACGGTGCTTCGCGCTTCGCGCACCGCCTCCTCGGTCGTGTCGCGATAGGCGCCGAGAGGCGGCGTCACCCCTGCAGCGGTCAGCGTGCGGCGGACGGCGGGGCTGGTGCCGGTCAGGAACAGCCGCACCTTGTCCCGCCCCGTGCGGCGCGCGAGCGACGCGATGACATTGGCCGCGGTCGAATCGACGAAAGGCACCGCCGCGAAGTCGAGGACGAAGGCCTCGTGCCGGTCGCCGATTCCATCGAGCACGGTGCTGACCATCGACGCCGTGCCGAAGAAGAATGCCCCGGTCAGCCGGTAGACCGCCACCTCGCTGTCGGCGACCGTCGCCGGCTCGTAAGGCCCACGAGGTGCATCGGCGTCGGCGCGGTCCGCCGCCACGAGCGGCGTGTCGGCGTGGATGCCGGCCGTCTGCGACACGCGATGAATGATCAGGATCGCGCCGATGGCGCAGCCGACGACGATCCCTTCGGTGAGATCGCGCAGGGTGGTGAGCCCGAAAGTCGCCAGCAGGACGGCCGCGTCGCCGCGCGAACTGCGCAGCAGCGCGAGGAATTCGTGCTTTTCCGCCATGTTCCAGGCGACGACCGCCAGGACGCCGCCGAGCGCGGCCAGCGGGATGTAGGAGGCAAGCGGTGCGGCCACCAGGATGAACAGCAGCAGGAACGCCGCATGCGCCATGCCGGCAACGGGCCCCCGCGCGCCAGCCCGCACATTGGTGGCGGTGCGCGCGATCGTGCCGGTGACGCAGATGCCGCCGAACAGCGCGGAACCGATGTTGGCCGCGCCTTGCGCCACCAGTTCGCAGTTCGAGCGATGACGGCGGCCGGTCATTCCGTCGGCCACGACCGCCGACAGAAGCGATTCGATGGCGCCGAGCAGCGCGAATGCCATCGCATCCGGCAACACGGCCTGGATCTTCGCAAGCGACAGGATGGGAAGCTGTGGCGCCGGCAACGCCGAGGGAATGCCGCCGAAACGCGTGCCGATGGTCTCGACCGGCAGGCTGAAAGCCCAGGTCGCCAGGGCCGTGACCGCAACGGCGATCAGCATGCCTGGCCAATGCGGTCGCCATCGGCGCACGCCAACGATCAGGCCGATCGAAACCACGGCAAGCGCGACGGCCAGCGGATTGATCGTCCCTGCGGCCTGTGCGAGGGCGGCGAGCTTCGGCACAAGTGCGCCAGGCTCCTTGGCAGTGAGCGTAAGGCCGAACAGATCGCGGATCTGGCTGGCAAAGATGATGACCGCGATGCCGGCGGTGAATCCCACCGTCACCGGATAGGGAATGAACTTGATGTAGGTGCCGAGCCGCAGGAACCCCGCCGCCATCAGCAGAAGGCCGGCGATCGCCGTCGCCAACACCAGGCCATCGATCCCATGCCGGTCGACCGCCGCGGCGACGAGTACGATGAACGCGCCGGCAGGGCCGCCGATCTGGAACCGGCTGCCGCCCAGCGCCGAGACCAGGAAGCCGCCGACGATCGCCGTATAGAGGCCGCGCTCCGGGGTGGTACCGGAGGCGATCGCGATCGCCATCGACAGAGGCAGCGCCACGATCGCGACCGTGAGACCGGCCATGATGTCGGCCCGCAGCGCCGAAAGGCCGTAACCCTCGCTCAGGATCGTGATCAGCTTTGGCGTGAATAGCGCTCGGAAGCCTGGCCGCTCGGCAGCCGTGCTGAGGGAAGTCTCGACGGTCATTTTAACCAAAACTTTGTGTAGAATTGTTCCATTGAAGCATGCCGTGGCCTCGCTTGTCTCGTTTCAAATCAGAAAGCGCCAGCGATCGAACGTTCGTCCCGTTGCCGGGGGGATGCGGTAAAGGCCCTCAATGGTGCGGGCGATGATGCCGGCCACCGGCAGCACCTCGGCCCGATGGCCCTGCCGGCGAGCGCCAGCGAGGCCTCCGTGCCGCCACCGAAATAGACTCCTCCACGCGGCCGAAGATCGCCCGGCCGAAGCCGCCCTGGCGGTCGGTCTCCCGGCCGCGCCCTGTCCTGAGCGCCCGCACGCCCGAGGCGAGCTGGCTGCGGGCGATGAAGTCCATCGGTGCCTGGAGACGATCGGGAATTCGACACCGGTATGAGCGAGGACGCAGTTCATTCCCTCCCGTCTCCATCGCCCGGCAACGCCTTGACCGTCTCCGCCGCGCCCGCGAAGTCGGGCGGCGCGTCGGCACGGCAGGGCAACGGCCAGCGCGGATCGGGAGCATCGATGAATTCGTCGCGCAGGCGCGCCGCGCACTGGTCCTGGCTGGAGACGCCGTGACCCTGGGCGCGGAAGATCACGTGGCGCGATTCGGAAAGATACTTCGCCGCGTCGCGCCCCCAGCTCGACGGCGTCAGCCAGTCGTAGCCGCCGCTCATCAGCAGGGTCGGAATCGAGGACGTGACCGGCTGTCGCTCGGCTGCCGTGGCCACCGGCACGCGCCACACCGGGCAGAAGGCCGGCAGCTTGCTGAGCTGCGCCGTCAGGCTGTAGACGCCGCCCGCCCGGATCGCTCGTTCGCGACCGCTCTGGTCGACACCCGCCCACGTCTCGCGGCATTCGATGGTGTTGAACAGGCCGCCGAATTGCTGGGCATTGGTCTCGAGCAGGCCGCCGTCATCCTCCTCGAGATCCTCGGCGAACTGTTTGACCAGCTGCCAGTCGCCGCGCCTCAGTGCCGTCACGGCCTCGGGCACGAGCGCCGCCTCGCCCTGCCGCATCATGTGCAGCAGCACCAGCAGCAGCTTGGCGCCGTCGAGCTTCACCGCCTGCGGTCCGTCCTCGAGGGCCAGGGTGATTTGCAGAGGCGTGCGATCGGCTTGCGTGAGCACCGCCTTGACGTTCGCGGCAAGGTCGGGATTGCGCTCGCGGCAGAGCTTGTCCGAGGCGCACTCGCCATACAGCTGCTCGAACAAGGTGCGGATGATCTCCGGCTCGTTCTGCTCGCCGTTGATCTGCGGCGGATAAACGCCGTCGAGCACGCTGGAACGCACGATGCCGGGATGGCGGCGCATGGTCTCGAGCGCCCAGCGCGTGCCATAGGAGATGCCGTAGAGGTTCACCCTGGTCAGCTGCATGACCTTCACGAGGTCGGCCACGTCGTCGGCCAGCACCGGCGTTGCGTACATCGACAGATCGATCTTGCGCCGGTCGAAGTCGGCGCGGCAGCGCAGCAGGATCTCGCGCTCCTGCGGCTCGGTCACGGCACGGCGCCTGGCGCGCGCCGGCTCCGAGGTACGCGCCTCGAAGCAGTCGAGGTTGGGAGTCGAGCCGCCGGCGCCGCGCTGGCTGATGATGATCACGTCGCGGCGGCGGCGGATCACGGCGGTGTCGTTCCACCAGTCGCCTTCCGCCAGCGGGTCGGCGCCGGCGGTCGAGGCGACCAGCGGCGAATCGCCGGGCCCGCCGGCGAGGTAGATCACGGGATCGCGCGCAAGCGGCCGCCTGGCCTTGAGCACAGCAACCTTCAGTCGGACTTCCTGACCCTTGGGGTTGGCGCGGTTCTCTGCAACGACCAGCGTGTAGCACCCGATCTTGTCGCCGCGCGGCGGACGGAAGACGCACCGGTCGCGCTCGAGCCGCGGCACCGCGAGCGCACCGTCGGCGAGGAGCGCCAGCAGCAAGGCTGCCAGCGCGACGCGGAGGCAGGAGGCGATCATGGTTCCGTTGTGCCACATAACGGCTTGTGACGGCATGAAGTAATTCTATGGAAGGCTGCCTGGCCGATCGCTTGCAAGCTGCGTCGCCTCGCCGCAAGTTCCCGGCCATGACATCACGCTCCTACTGGACCGCCGTCTGGTGCGGCTTCCTCGTCCTCACGATCGGTCTTGGCGTCCGCCAGAGCTTCGGCATCTTCCTGAAACCCATCTCGGCCGAGCTGCATGTCGGGCGCGAGCTGTTCTCCTTCGGCACCGCGCTCTCGATGCTGCTGATGGGATTCTTCGCCCCCTTCTCGGGCCGGCTGTGCGACCGCTTCGGCTCGGCTAGGACCATCGCCGGCGGCGCGGCGCTCTATGTGCTCGGAATGATCGCGACGGCGACCATGCACGGGCCCTTCATGCTGATCCTGGGCAACGTGCTGGTCGGCATTGGCCTGTCCGCCGCAACCTTCGGTCCGGTGCTGGGCGTGATCCTGCGCATCGCGCCGCCGGCCAAGGCGGCGCTGGCCGTCGGCATCTGCTCGGCTGGCGGATCGTTCGGACAGTTCTTCATCGTGCCGCTGGCCTCGGTGCTGCAGGGCTATTTCGGTGACTGGCGCCCGACCATGTGGGCGCTGACGGGCCTTGCCGTGCTGATGATGTTCCTGCCCGCCGGCCTGAACGACAGCGCACAGATCGCCGCCGCAAGGAGGGCACAGGGCGGCCGGCAGACGTCGCGCGAGGCGCTGTCGGAGGCGTTCGGCCAGCGCAGCTATATCCTACTGGTCGTCGGCTACTTCGTCTGCGGCTTCCACGTCGCCTTCGTCGGCGGCCACCTGCCGGCCTATATTTCCGACAAGGGCATCGGATTGTCGCTGTTCGGATACAGCCTCTCGCCCGCCGAACTGGGCGGCTGGAGCATCGGCATGGTCGGACTCTTCAACATCGCCGGCTCGATCCTGTGGAGCTCGATGGGCGCGCGGCACAAGCGCAAGAACCTGCTGTCGCTGCTCTATCTCCTCCGTGCCGTGGTCTTCCTCGCCTTCGTGCTGGCGCCGCTGTCGGCCGGATCGGTTCTGGCCTTCGCGGCCGCCCTCGGCTTCCTGTGGCTCGGGACGGTGCCGCTGACCACTGCACTGGTCGGCTATCTGTTCGGCCCGGTCCATCTCACGATGCTGAACGGCTTCGTCTTCTTCGGGCACCAGGTCGGCAGCTTCTTCGGCGGGTGGGGCGGCGGCAAGCTGTTCGACCTGCAGGGCAACTACGACACGATGTGGTGGCTGTCGATCGGGCTCGGCGTGCTCTCCGCCCTGCTGCACTGGCCGATCGTCGAGAAGCCGGTGGCCCGCCCGCAGCTCGCCGTGCGTCCCGCATGAGCGCCGGCTGGCACTCCCTGATCGCCTGGAGCGGCGGCGCCCTGCTCGTGGCCCTGATCGCCGTCGCCTTCGTGCTCTGGGGCACGAACGGCCCCGCCTACATCGTCGACCTGATCGCGGCGTACTGCCTGTAACTTGTTCTCGCGGTCCGGAAGACTTAGAGCACGAACTTCGACAGATCGGCGTTCTTGGCCAGCTCGCCGACGCGCTCGCGCACATAGGCGGCGTCGATCTCGATCTTCGTGTTCGGCTTGTCCGACGCGGTGAAGCTGATCTCCTCGAGCAGCTTCTCCATCACCGTATGCAGCCGGCGGGCGCCGATGTTCTCGACCGTCTCGTTGATGTCGGCCGACAGCCGCGCCAGCTCGTCGATCGCCTCGTCCCTGAAGTCGAGCTCGACCTTCTCGGTCGCCAGCAGCGCCTTGTACTGCTTGACCAGACTGGCCTCAGGCTCGGTCAGGATGCGGCGGAAGTCCTCCTTGTTGAGCGAGGCGAGGCTGACCCGGATCGGCAGGCGGCCCTGCAGCTCGGGCAGCATGTCCGACGGCTTGGAGAGGTGGAACGCACCCGAGCAGATGAACAGCACGTGATCGGTCTTCACCGGCCCGTGCTTGGTGTTCACCGTCGTGCCTTCGATCAGCGGCAGCAGATCGCGCTGCACGCCCTCGCGGCTCACGTCGCTGCCGCCGCGAAGCTCGCCGCGCGCGGTGATCTTGTCGATCTCGTCGATGAACACGATGCCGTTCTGCTCGACCGAGTCGCGCGCCTCGCGCACGACCTTCTCCTGGTCGAGGAGCTTGTCGCTTTCCTCGCGCACCAGGGCCTCGTGAGCGTCGGCGACGGTCATCTTGCGCTTCTTGGTCCGCCCGCCGAACGCCTTGCCCAGCATGTCGCCGATGTTGATCATGCCGACCGACGCGCCGGGCTGGCCCGGGACCTCGAACTGCATCGGCCCGCCCGTATCGGCGACCTCGATCTCGATCTCGCGGTCGTTCAGCTCGTTGTTGCGCAGCTTGTGGCGGAAGCGGAGCTTGGTCTCCTCGCTGGCGCTCGGGCCGCACAACGCCTCGATCACGCGGTCCTCGGCGCCGAGCTCGGCCTTGGCCTTCACGTCCTTGCGCAACCGCTCGCGCGTCATGTCGATCGAGGATTCCATCAGGTCGCGCGCGATCTGCTCGACGTCGCGGCCGACATATCCGACTTCGGTGAACTTGGTCGCCTCGACCTTGAGGAACGGCGCATCGGCGAGCTTCGCCAGACGGCGTGCGATTTCCGTCTTGCCGACGCCGGTCGGCCCGATCATCAGGATGTTCTTGGGCAGCACCTCCTCGCGCAGTTCCTCCGGCAGCTGCAGGCGGCGCCAGCGGTTGCGCAGCGCGATCGCGACGGCGCGCTTGGCGTCCTGCTGGCCCACGATGTGCTTGTCGAGCTCGGAGACGATCTCGCGGGGGGAAAAGTCATTGCTCATTACGCGTTATCTCTCTGCCTCACAGCGTCTCGATGACGAGATTGTGGTTGGTATAGACGCAGATGTCGGCGGCGATTCCCATCGCCTTGCGGGCGATCGCCTCGGCATCCATGCCCTCGATGTCGATCAGCGCCCGCGCCGCGCTGAGCGCATAGTTGCCGCCCGAGCCGATGGCGATGATGCCGCCTTCCGGTTCCAGGACATCGCCCGTGCCCGACAGCAGCAGGGATACATCCTTGTCGGCGACAGCCATCAGCGCCTCGAGGCGGCGCAGGTAGCGGTCGGTGCGCCAATCCTTGGCAAGCTCGATGGCGGCGCGCAGCAGCTGCCCGGGATGGCGCTCCAGCTTGGCCTCGAGCCGCTCGAACAGGGTGAAGGCGTCGGCGGTGGCGCCGGCGAAACCGGCAATGATCTGGCCGTTGCCGATGCGGCGGACCTTCTTGGCATTGCCTTTGACGATGGTCTGGCCCATCGAAACCTGGCCGTCGCCCGCCATCACCACCGCGCCGCCCTTGCGGACAGACAGGATGGTCGTGGCGTGCCAGCCGGGGGACTGGGTCGAATCCGATTGTAGGGACATGCGACCTAAATAGGCATTTGCGACGGCAAATCAATCGTCATGCTACCCTGTCCGCATGACCACCGACGCCCCCATCATCGTCATCGGCGCCGGCATCGTCGGGACCGCCACTGCCCGGGCCCTGCAGCGGGCCGGACACGCCGTCACCCTGCTCGACAGCGCCGAGCCGGGCCGGGCGACCTCCTACGGCAATGCCGGCTTCATCGCCATCGACCACGTGCTGCCGCTCGCGCGGCCGTCGACCCTCAGGCGCGTGCCGCAGATGCTGATGGACCGCAACGGCCCGCTCACCGTGCATCCGCCCAGCATCCCCTACCTGCTGCCCTGGATGGCCCGCTTCGCCCGAGCCGCCTACAGCATGACCGAGGTGCGCAAGGGCATGGATTCCTTCGGGCCGCTGATGGCCGAGGCCAATATCGCGTGGAAAGCGGAGATCCAGGCCTCGGGGCTGGGCGAACTCTTCAAGAGCCGCGGCGCGCTCTATGTCTACGAGAGCGAGGGCTCGTTCGCCGCGAGCGCCGAGGAACGCGAGCTGCAGAAAGCCAAGGGCACCGAGTTCGAGATCGTCGACGGCAACCGCGCCCGCGAGCTGGCGCCCGGCCTCTCCAGCCACATCGTGCGCGGCGTCTACTACCCGCACGGCATGCACACCATCAATCCGTACCGTGTCGTGGAGATGCTGGCCGAACGCTTCGCCTCGGACGGCGGCACGGTGCAGCGAGGTCGTGTGCGCGGCTTCCAGCGCACCGGCAACCAGGTTACCGCCGTACAGCTCACCGACGGCGAGCTGCCGGCGAAGGCGGTGGTGATCGCCGCCGGACGCGCCTCGGGCGAGCTCACGCGCCTGCTCGGCTTCAACGCGCCGCTGGTCGCCGAGCGCGGCTATCACGTGATGCTGGCGCCCGACAACGTGCGCTTCGAGATGCCGGTCAGCCCGGCCGAGCGCGGCTTCTTCATCACGCCGATGGAGGAAGGCCTGCGCGTCGCCGGCACGGTCGAGCTGGCAGCGCCGCACCAGCCGCCGTCGTGGCACCGTGCCGACCTGCTGATCCGGCATCTCAAGGACATCTTTCCGGGCGTGGGCGGCGCCGAGCAGAGCCGCTGGATCGGCGAGCGCCCGAGCCTGCCCGACTTCCGCCCGGCCATCGGCCGCGCGCCGCGGCTCGCCAACGTCTATTGCGGCTATGGCCACCAGCATGTCGGCCTGACCCTCGCCACCGCGACCGGCCGCCTGATCGCCCGCCAGATGGAGGGCGAAGAGCTGCCGGCCGCGCTGGCCGCCTGCGATCCCGGCCGCTTCGGCTAGAGCGCGTTCCGTCGAAGCGGGCCCGCAATGCGTTGCGGCGTGCCGGGCTCGCCGTGTTTTCCCAGGACGCCGGGCGGGAGTATCGTCGTCGCCAGGACGCCGACGGAGGAACCATGAGCCGCACGTACAGCGTGATCGACGCCGATGGACACGTCCTCGAACCGTTCACGATCTGGGACGACTACATGGACCCGCAGTATCGCGAGCGCGCGCCCAGGCTGGTCCGGGACAAGGACGGCCGCGAGAAGCTCCTGCTGGAGGAGCAGCTTCTCGGCAGCCGGGCGGGCTTCGGCGGCATCGGCGGCGTCGGTGCCCGGCAGGGCACGGTCGCCGCCGACGCCATGGACTACAAGGACGGGCGCAAGGGCGGCTTCGACCCGCATGCGCGCATTCCGGACATGGACCTCGACGGCATCGACGCCGCATTCCTCTATCCCAGCCTCGGCCTGTTCGCCGGCGCCGTCCGGGATCCGGCGTTCGCCGCGGCGATGTGCCGGGCCTACAACCGCTGGCTCGCCGACTACTGCAAGCCCTATCCCGACCGCCTGTTCGGCATCGCCATGCTGCCGATGCAATCGATCGAGGCGGCACTCCAGGAGATGCGCTTCGCGCGCAAGGAGCTCGGCTTCCGCGGCGGCTTCCTGCGGCCCAATCCCTACAACGACCGCAAGCTGCATGCGCCCGACTACGAGCCGTTCTGGCGCGAGGCGGAGGAGCTCGACTTCTGCATCGGCATCCACGAAGGCGGCAACAGCGGCATGCCGACCGTCGGCGTCGATCGCTTCGACGGCCGCGGCGCGCAGCACATCATCTCGCATACGATGGAGATGATGCTGGCCGCCATGAGCATGATCTGGGGCGGCGTGTGCGAACGGCATCCCCGGCTGCGCGTCGGCTTCCTGGAATCGGGTGGCGGCTGGATCGCCCCCTGGCTCGACCGCATGGACCGGCACTTCGACGACAAGGGCTTCAACGATTC
>Ga0182739_1003992_pt1 | contig 12489 bp, 8 predicted proteins | sample eDN5th30CBELigBY_FD_128873 | JGI IMG/M metagenome (GOLD analysis project Ga0182739, IMG submission 128873) | Enriched backyard soil microbial communities from Emeryville, California, USA - eDNA 5th pass 30_C BE-Lig BY (version 2) (version 2) | ecosystem: Environmental > Terrestrial > Soil >... | reverse complement strand
GCGTCGCCCCAACGCATGAGGTCGAAATAACGCAGGCCTTCAAAGGCCAGCTCCCACCGGCGCTCCCGCTTTAAGGCTTCCAACGAATAGCCAACGGCTGGTAGATTCGCTCGGCTGCGCACAAGGTTAAGGTTGGTTGCGTCACCGGTCAGTTCTGCGTGCATGAGCAGTACATCGGCAAAGCGGATCAGTACGTGGTCTTGCGTATGGGCCAGCTGCATGTCTGTGGGTGCGGCATCTTTCAAAATGGCGTATGAAGGTAGCAGGTTACCATCGTCATAGGCGGTAACAGGGATGTATTTTTTCTGCCAGAACCCGGTTTCTTCCATTTGGGCATCTGCCCCGTAAATGTAATCGTCGAGGTCGTTATCTACGTCGATGATGGATGCAGTGCGGCGGATATCAGTGGGCTCGGCCTGGCGCCATTGCGACCACAGGGCGGTGTTTACTGGTCCGGCACCCCAACCCTGCCCGAAGGGGAATGTGCCGGCCTGCCCGTTGTTCGACCGCATGCCGAAGTGCAGCACGTATTGGTTGGAGTAGCCCAGCTTGTATTGGTCGCCCCAATCGACAAGCGTACCGAACTTGATGGCAAACACCGTTTCTTTGTTCCCATCACCTGCCCACTTCAAGCCATTGTCTTTAACGTAGTCATAGTCTTCTGCCGTGTATTCATTGGTGTAAGGCCAGAGGTTCCGGAAGTCCTCAACCAAGCCATGCCCGCTATTGGCTATGCATTCGTTAAGCCAGTTGACGATCTGGGCCTTGTCTAGTTCACCACCGCCCGCTACGGGCAGGGCGCTTTGTTCGTAGTAGCCCGTATAGAACAGGAACACGCGGGCTGCCAGGGCCTGTGCCGCCCACCGGGTGGCGTGGCCCGCCACCGTTTGGGTATAGGGCACGGCGGGGAGCAAGGAAATGGCCTGCTGGAGGTCATAGGCAATCTGCCCGTATGTTTCTGCAGCGGGAGCTTTGGGTAGGTTTTCGGCTTCCGGGACGATAACCAGCGGGACCTCACCGAAAAGCTGCGAAAGCTCGAAATAGAATATGGCCCGCAGGAAATGGGCTTCGCCAAGCAACTGGTTGCGCTGGGTCTCCGTTTCCCACTCGGTTACGTTGTCGATGGTAGCAATAGCTGTATTGGCCCGGAAGATGCCTTGATAACGCGCCCGCCAAAAGGGTAGAAACCGGTTGGGCTGCGTGTTCATCAAGTGGTCGAGTCCGTGCATGTCGCGATCGTTCTCGCCGCCGCCGCCAAAGCGGTCGTCAGAAGCCAGCTCCGCCGTGTAAAAATGCGTATGAGCTGCATCGGCAATGGCCGTGCTGAAGGTGGAATAGATACCGGTGATCATCTGCTCGGCATCGGTGGCATTGATCGGGAAATTGCCGGTGTTCTTTTTGCTGTAGTGTTCCGTATCCAGAAAGCTTTCACAGCCGGATAGCGTAACGATGCCTAAGGTTATTGCGATTAATCGTTTCATGTCTTTGCGTACTAGAAGTTAACATTGAGCCCGATGATGAAGTTGCGTGGGCTTGGGTAAAAACCGAGGTCGATGCCGGATACCCAGCTCCGTGTATCGCCGTAACCGATTTCGGGATCCATGCCTGAGTAGCCGGTAAACGTATACAGGTTTTGTGCCGACACGTACAGTCTGGCTTGGCCCACCGGCAATTTGGAGAATACCGACTTGAAATTATACCCGAGGGTGACGTTCTGGATTTTGAGGAAATCGGCATCTTCGACGTAGATGTCTGAAACATACTGGCTGTTGGTATGGCTGCCATTGGTGAGCCGCGGATACCGGTTCGAAGTACCCTCGCCATGCCAGCGCTGGAAAACTTCCGTGGTATAATTCTGCAGCGGGCTGTCCGCAAAAGAGCGGTACGATTTCGCAATTTGATGGCCGAAGGCCCCGAAAGCGGTAACACTGAGGTCGATGCCTTTATAGCCGAGCGAGACGTTGAGACCCGCTGTGAAATCGGGATGTGGGTTGCCGATCTGCATTTTATCGGCATTGGTGATGGAACCGTCGCCGTTGGCGTCGACGAAAATGACGTCACCGGGTTGGGCGGTTTCTAGCACACCATGTCCGCGGGCACGGTAGTCGGCGATCTGTTCATCTGTTTGGAAGATCCCGTCCGTTTTGAATCCATAGAAGTATCCCACCGGATAACCTTCTTGTGCGCGGTACATGGGCAGTGTGCCCTGGCTCAATACGTTGGCCTCGCCTTCGATAAGCTTTTCGGTGTTGTCGATCCGTACCACGCGATTACGGTTGTAGGCACCGTTGAGGTTAATGCTGTAGGTGAATTCGTTGATCGACTCGTTCCAGTTCAGCCCCAGCTCAATCCCTTTGTTCTCGATATCGCCACCGTTGATGAACGGCGGGTTCGTGCCATAGATGGCCAATACGGGGGCAACCAGCAGCCAGTCGATGGTGGATTTACGGTACCAGTCGAATACGACACCGAGGCGGTCTTGTGCAAACCGGGCGTCGAAACCGATGTTGAGTTGCTCGGAGGTTTCCCACGAGACGACCTCGTTGGGAAGGATGTCCGGATAAGCTCCGTTGAGTAACGTATTTTTATCGTTGCCGAAATAATAACCGTTCCTATTGTCGATAGAGACGGTGGCCAGGTACTGGAAGGGATCGATACGGGCATTGCCGTTTTGGCCCCAGCTAGCCCGCAGTTTAAGGTAAGTTAGCCAAGGGGTTGTGTCGTCCATAAACGACTCGTTGGTGACATTCCAGCCAGCGGAGACGGAGGGGAAGTACCCCCAGCGGTAGGTACGGTTAAAATTGGAAGACGCGTCAGCCCGCATAACGAACGAGGCCATGTAAGTTTCCTTATAGTTGTAATTGATCCGCCCGAAAAAGGCGGCGAATTTATCGTCGCCCCAGTGCCCACCGCCGATGGCGGGGGTGTACCCGGGATAGGGTGTCCAGTTGCCTACGTAAGCCTGCTTCCAACTTCCGGGAAACGAGGAGTTGGTGGTGTTGACGCTCAGGTCTTCGCCAAGCCCCCAGTGCTCAATGGACTGGCCCACCACCGCATCGAGTTCATGGCCGTTGCCCAGCATGCGGCGGTAAGCCAGCGTGTTTTCCAGCAGCCAGCCATAGCCTACGCTCTGGTTTTGCGAAAGGTCGTCGATGTCATTGATGGAGGTGGTGGATAAGTGGAACGTGGGTGTATACGAACGGTATGACGAAGCGTTCAACCGGTAGCCGAAGTTGCTGCGGAAACGGAGGTCTTTCAACGGCTGGATTTCCAGATACGCATTGGCCATGACTGAATGGTTTTTACTTGTATTCTGGCCGCGGCGGTATACCATATCGGCTATGGGGTTGGCTGTTGCCCCATCAAACGCCCAGCCATCTGCAATTTTGCTGGCATGGTCATAGTATCCGCCCTCGGCGTTGTAAACAGGCATCAACGGATTGCCCACCATCATGTTGTGGACATCGTTCCAGTAAATGTTGCCAATGCCGATACCGGAGTTGGCCCGGTAGGTATATGTGACGTTTTCGCCGAACTTAAGGATATCGAAGTCGTCGTTTTTGAGGATGGTGTGGTCGGAGTTGATGCGCACGGTGTGCCGGTTGAGGTGGGGCGCTACCGGCTTGCCGAAAATACCGTCTTGCGACGCCACCGAGTAACCCAGCGAAAACGTAGACCGTTCACTACCCCCCGTGAGGTTAATGGCGTGGTTTTGTGTCACTGCGTTGTCTTGATGGATGGCTTCGAGCCAATTCGTGCCGTTCCATGTACCGTTCTGGATCTGCTCGTACTGGTTGGGGATAAGCGATGCCCAATCATAGGGGACCAGTCCTTCATTGAAACGGCGCTCATCCTGGATGGCCATGTATTCTTTTGCTGTTAGTAAGGAGGGCATCTTGTAGGCATTCTGCCAACCGACAAAAGCATCGTAACTAAGTGTGGTCTTCCCGGCTTTCCCTTGCTTGGTGGTGATGAAAATGACCCCGTTGGCTGCCCGCGCTCCGTAGATGGCAGCCGAAGCAGCGTCTTTTAGGATGTCGATGGATTCGATGTCGGACGGGTTGAGACTGTTGATGTCGCCGCCGATCACGTTGTCGATAACATACAGTGGCTGTGAATCGCCGATGGTGCCGATACCGCGGATGTTGATTTTGAACCCTTCGCCAGGCATTCCCGATGTTTGCGTAATCTGTACGCCGGGCGACTGGCTCTGCAAGGCGTTGGCCACGCTCGTGGTGCTTAATTTCTGGATGTCGTCGCCTTTAACCTGTACCATGGCACCCGTGGTCAACTTTCTTTTCTGGGTGCCGTACCCCACAATAACCAGTTCTTCGAGCGTGTTGACTGATGCGACTAGCGTAACATCGATCGCTGCCGTGTTGGTTACCGGAATCTCTTGCGGTTCATACCCTACCGACGAAAACAGAAGGATGGCGGTGCCCGAAGATACCGAAAGTTGGTACCTACCTTCGGCATTGGTAGTGGTCGCCGTATTGGTGTTTTTCTCGGTAACCGAAACGCCTGCTAATGGCACGCCGGTCTCGTCAACAACGGTACCACTCACCTGTTGCTGGATGGCGGGAGCGTATCCGACCGCAAGGCTGGTCGTATTCGCGCGTGCAAATGCGGCGCCTGGCGGCACTGAAACGTTTAAGGCGAGGCAACCTATCGTAAGGTGAAACAGCCGTCGCGTGTACTGTTTAAGTAAAATCAAATGCATAGTATATTGTTTATAACTGAATAATGTATGTTGCTTCAACATGGGCTGATCCCTGCCGCGTTGGGCATGTTAGGTATTTATATTTTCAAATAATCCATGCCTCCTTTCTGGTATAGGTTGCTGTTTTTGCAGTAATCAGTAGCTCCTGCCTCGCCATCGTTGACGCTAACGGGCCGAATGGAAGGCATACCACATAGAAGGCATACCACGGCAATAAATGCGAGTCTAATCTTCCTCATAAAGTCAATAACGATAGCTGGCAAAGCAATTGGTTATCGGCCTCAAATTTAAGGGGGATAGGTGGAGGTGAGGGGATGCGTATGTTAATAAATGGGGGTGTTTTTGTTAACTTTCCGGAAGGCTAGCGCTTATTTCCGATAGGAAGAAGGGGCTACGCCGTAAAGCAGCTTAAAATATTTGCTGAACTGCTTAGGATTGCTGAAGCCCACCTCATAAGCAACTTCAGCAACGGTAAATCCCGACTGTTCGAGCAATTGAGCGCCGCGCCTGACGCGGATGTTCCGGATAAACTCGGAAGGTGTATGACCGGTGAGCGTAAGAACGCGTTTGTAAAGGCTTACCCGGCTGACATGCATGGCGTGGGCGAAGGATTCCACCGAGAAATTGGAGTCGCTGATGTGCTGCTCAACGGTGTCCAATGCTTTTCGGAGAAACGATTCGTCAGCGGTCATCACGGGTTTGTCCGACGGAAAGACTTCGAGCTTTTTCTTGTATGCCTGTGCCATCGACGCTTGTTGTTTTAATACGTTTTCCAACTTAGATCGGGCCTCTTGCCGTTCCCGCTGTAATGCGAAACGTGTCTTCTCGCGGATCCGCTCGACATGACGGATCAGGAGAATGGTACCTAACCCCGAAATGATATATAGCAAATAGGCCCATCCGGTCTTCCAAAAAGGAGGCATGATGGCAACGGTTGCCAGGGTGTAGGGCTTACTCCAGCTTTCGCCATCGGTAGATACCATCACCTGAAACCGATAATTGCCGGGATCTAGGTTGGTAAAGGAGGCCTTGCGCGTGCGACGGTCCATGACGTTCCAGTCTTGATCAAATCCATCCAATTTATACCGGAAATAAGCGCGGTCTTTGTTAAGGAAATAAAGCGAAGCAACCACAAAGGCTAAGGTATGCTCCTTATGGGAGAGTTCCAGTCGCTCACGACCCCGCCACCGTGCCGCTTCCACACTGCGGTTTGATAATTGGAAATCGGTGAGCATGGGAGCGGTTTGTATGGCAGGGTTCGGTTGGATATGGGCGGGGTTGATGATGTTGAATCCGGATGGGCCGCCGATGAGCAATTCTCCGGTGGCAGTCAAACAAAGGGCATCTTCATTAAACGCGTTGGCCTGCAGGCCATCACGTCGATCGTAATTGGAAAACCGCCATTTTCCCGGATGGCCTGGTTCTTCGTGTATAGCAGAAATGCCGCGGGTAGTGCTTACCCAAATCGTTCCCTCCTGGTCTTCGGTAATTCCCAGCACGGTATTGTCTGGCAGGCCATCTTCTGTATCGAAGGCTCGGAACATACCGCTGGCGGCATCGTATAGGTTGAGTCCGCCGCGTGTGGCGACCCAGGTACGGTGATGGCGATCGTGGATGATTTCGCTAACGTGATCGTTGCTGAGCGAACCCGGTATACTATCTTCGTGGGAAAATAGCTTCAACACGCCCTCCTGCGTCAACAGTTCGACGCCCGATGCGGTGCCGAACCATAGCCCGCCGAGGTGATCTTCGGCAATTGCTGAAATGTAAGCAGACTGCGTGGAGCCACCTTCGCCCCATCCGAGTCGGGCGAAACGTCCCGTGGTGCGATCAAAATGAGCCAATCCGGCTTTCAGCGTGCCGACCCAGAACCGTCCTTGGCTATCTTCAAGGATTTCCCAGACACTGTTGTCGGGAATGGACGTCGTGTCGGCAGGATCATACATATAGCGGATGAAGCTTCGGCCATCAAATCGGTTGAGTCCACCGTGGTAAGTGCCAATCCACAGCACATCATTGGAGTCGACATAGAGTTCGACGATGACATCACTGCCCAGACTATTCGGGTCTTGCGGATCATGCCGGTATTGGGTGAACCGATTAGTCTGTCTATTGAAATAGATTAAACCGCCTCCGTTGGTGCCGATCCATAGATTTCCATGAGAGTCGTCGGCAAAGTGGTTTATATCGTCAAACGATAACCCGGAATCGCCGATGCCCCGTTTTCGCTGGAACAGCGAAAATTGGATCTGGCTTGAATGATAATAACTGATGCCGCGCTTGAAGGTACCTGCCCACATGATGCCTTCTGAATCGCAGTAAATCGCCATGACGCTATTCTGGCTGATGGAACGGTCGTTGTATTCATCGTGGCGTAAATATGAAACCTTACGGCGTTGGCTATCCACAAGATTTATCCCGCCGTGATCAGTGGCAATCCAGATGTTTCCGTCGTGGTCTTCTGCAATCCCGAAAATGATGGGATTGTTTAATGGTAAGGTCTCTGACATGGTGGTTAGGTGTATCGGTCGGCTTTGTTTTTCAGGCCACCAGTATACCCCCAAAGGAAGTCCGGTTGCATATACCCAAGGGCGTCCGTTTTGATCGATAAAAAGCCGGAAATCAGTGCCGTATTGGCTTTTTATATCGCCGTCTTGCAGTCGGTAATCGAAACGTGGCGTGGCCGCCAGTTGATAGACGTTTCCTTTTTCATCAACAGCCCAGGCATGCTCCCTCCGATCCAGTGCAATCCCAGTGACTGCGGCGGTGGGGTCTATACGTGGATAATGGGAGACTACGCCGGTTTCTTCATCGTAACATGACACACTTCCGTCCAACTGCAAAAACCAGCATTTACCGTGGGACGTGCGTTTGATAGACAATATCTCGGCAACGGGTAATTCCAGCGATTGCAGTACACTGTCTACATTGCGTATGAATCCCTCTCGCCTATCGTCGTATATATTCATGCCTTGTTTCGTCTTTACCCACAGCCGGTTATGGGGCCCTAGAAACAAATCGAGGATATCGCTATCGATAATGCTATGAGGCCGGTTGGGGTCGTGCCTGAATACCTTGACCTCATGGCCGTCGTACCGGCTGAGGCCACTCGGCGTACCAAACCAGAGAAAGCCACGCTCATCTTTTACAATGGACGTGACGTGATTGTGAGATAGCCCGTCTTCCACATTTAATTGCTGGAACTGGACGGATTGTGCAAATGGCTGAAAGGAAAAGAGACATCCTCCCGACAGAACCAAGAAGCATGTCAGTATACGTAACATCGGCCTATGAATTCAGCCAAATCTACGAATTTTTGCGCTTAGTAGTCAGCGGTTGCCCTGTTACCCCGCCTTCCCATCGGCTACCAGCCGGAACTGCTCGACAGATCTGCCATTAAGATGTGCTTTCCATCGGTCGATCAGCGGCTTTTCCAGTCCGAATTCGCGGTATTCATCTGGGTTCATGATGGGAATACCTCGTACAATGGGGTAAATACGGCTGCACTGCCCACACAGCAAGTAGCCCTCGTCTACGTTGCCGGCTACGGTAGTATGGATGGGCGTGAGTGTGAGGTCCGCCCGATCGAACGGACAGCATAGCTTATTGATGGTTTCTATCTTCATAGTAGTCAGATTGTCGTGAATACGGGATGTTTTTCTGGTATTGGCGGATGGTCTTGCCGGGTGTGTCGCTGCTCATGATGCCCGATATGACAGCGATACCGGCATAATGGAGTTCGTTGAGTTCGGCTACATTGTCTGGCCGGATGCCGCCGGCTAGAAAGACAGGTCCGCTATATATGGCTTTCGCCCGGTTTACCGACGCGGGGGTAACGATCTCGCAGCTGTCGGCGGTGCTGGAAGGAAACATCGAACAGAACGAGATGTAATCGGCCTGATGGTCGCGTGCCCACCATACTGGCGTCATATCATTGGTTGCCGTGATGCCGCACAGGAAGGGACGGCCTATGGCGGCTTGCACAGCTTTATAATCGCGGGAAGCGGCATCGAAATGCACACCATCCAATGGGGTATCTATCAGGTAGGGCCACAGGTTGTTGATGAGTACCGGTACATCCTTCGCATGGCAGCGCAGACACAGCTCGTTAATCAGTTTGGGGATGTCGTCACCTTCGCGGAAATGATCCCAGATTTGCAAGGCGGCAATGCCTTCTGCAAGCACCGCGTCCAGCTTGTCGTATAGCTCGGATCGGTTCATCGATGGGTCGATAACGAGGTAAACCCCCGTGCCAATGGTTCGTTTTTTCTCCATTAGTTCCATCCGTTTTGGTGAGCATTGTGAAATGCAGCCCAGTAGGGGTCTTCGTCATGGTAAGGCATATCCGTTGCCTTACCGTGTTCAATCAATTTAATGCCATTTGCGGCATCGGTGAGCTGGCCCACTTCTGCACAGGCGATGCCTGCGGCCCCGAGTCGACCCTTGATGGCGGAAGCAGCGGTGGGCTGGCAGGCAATGACCATGGCACCCGCACCTACGCAGTAGCGCAGGTCAAGTCCGAAGATGCGACAGATCTGTTGCTGTACAGGGTGTATCGGCAGCTTCTCATTTTCGATCAACACGCCATGGCCGGAGGCCACCGCCAACTCGTAGATTGCGCCGAGTACGCCGCCTTCGGTAACGTCGTGCATGGCACTAATCTGCCTGCTGCCATTTTGATCGGCTACCGCAGCGAGTGCATCGGGCAGGGCGGAGGTGTGGTAAAAGGACTCGCAGGCCAGCCGGTATACCTCCGCACCTGCCTTGTTCCTTACCGTATCGGGGAAGCTCATAGCTAGTATGGCCGCCGATGACAGTGCACACTGCTTAGTGACCAGGATAGCGTCGCCTGTACGGGCTGATGAAGCGGTGAGTAGGGTATGGCGGGGGGCTACCGTAACGAGCGTACCACCACCAGAGATGGTGGAATGCTGGTGTGCAACAAAGCCGGTATGGCCACCCGTAATGGCTACGCCGATATCGGCACAGAACCGGTGGATATATTCCCAGTATTGCTTGAAATCAGGTTCGGTGAGTGTATCGGGCAGGTTCAGTACAAACTGGCCGTACATGGGAGGATGGCCGGTGGTAGCCATATCATTGGCCATGAGGTGCACCGACAGCCACGCGGAGGCTTCCAGCCCTAGCGAGGGGATGAGTGAGAGCGGATCGCTGGTCATGGCCATAGCAATGCCGCCAGGGAGGTCTACCACCGATACGTCCACGCCGAAGCTGGGTCCGGTGCTCACCTCGGGCCGTTGGTGGCCACCCATGGCGGCGATGGTGCGGTCAAACAGCGGGATGCCTATTTTGCCGAGTTGTTTTTCCATCAATCTACATCGTTAAACCGTACATACAGGCCGAAGAAATCGCCGTACGGCAGACTCCACTGCTGTATGGGAAACCAACGGGGCAGTCCTGTGCAGGTCCATTCAATGGTGTATTCGCGCCCCCGGAGGGCGGTATCGATGATAGCACTGAGCTTTGCGGGAGTGTAGAAGGTGGCCGTTAGGTAAAACGGGTTCTTACCGAACAACTCCTGCACACGGCGGCGCACGACCTTGGGCGAGTTGCGGTTCATCATGCCCATGGCAATGCCGTAGCGACCCACGCGGGCGGCCTCACGGATGACGCGTACCGGGTCGCGATAGTATTCAAACGTGGTGATGAAGGCCAGTGAATCGAAGGTATGATCCTTGAACGGCATGTGGTGTGAGTCGGCCATCACCAAATCGCCCTCAAAAAGATGCATGGCCTGAGACAGCATGAGCGGAGAGATATCGCCCCCGGTGGCTTCGATACCGATCTCTTTCCACCACCGTGTAAATCGTGTGGTGCCGCAGCCGAATTCGAGTAGTGTTTTTACACGGTCGTCTTTCGATACCAGCTGTTCCATCACCTTTTTCTGCCAAATTTCAGCACGCTTATAGCGGCCTTCATACCATTGTTCGTATGTATCGGTGTGCTCCCTGTTGAAGAACCATTCGGGTCGGTTCTGCCAGCTCTGTTGCTGTTGGGGGATAAGTTCGTTTGTTGTTTTTTCTTGTTCCATCATATTTGCCTTTGTGTTAGACAGCCCCTTTGAGGAAAAGCCTATGGCGCGCGGAACAAGAATGTTGGTCTTGTGTGGTCTGCATCCCTACGTTGGCATAATCCAAATCAGGTAATTAGGGTGTAATCTCAGCCCCGTTCCGGGGGCACCCCTTGCCGTATACTGCAACAAACTTAACTAAAGTTGCAATGATATGCAAACTACGAAAAAGGGTTGCCCATTTCATTGTGCAACCCAAGGGCATATGCAGCCATTTACGTTATTTACTAACGGTTGGTGTTTGTTCGCTATTTTGATGTGCCAACAAAGGTACGGTATAGCCAGCGTGCAGTAAATACTGGTTTTCGGTGATTTTTAAATCCGTATTTATCCGGTGGTTTATCGACGAAAAGAGTGCTTTCATCTAATCCGCCTCCCATTGGTCGACGATTTTGGACTGTTTGTCTATTATCGCCCCGGGGTGGTGCAACGTTTTTTGCGGTTCGTCGTCTTATCCATAGAAAGCAAATAAAACAAGTAAGAAAAAACAAAATTGTATAGTTATGAAATCGTTAGTATTAAGCGCGATGATTTGCGCAGCCGCAGTAGGAACCAGTATGGCGAACACCAACGCAACCCCGCCCGCTGGAAAAGAGAAAGTGGAGCACACGAGCGACCAGAAGAATGTAACCGCGTTCAAGCAAGTCATTGCATTCCACCAGCGTAACGTGGATGTGCTGTTCCAGCAGTTTGAAATAGCCAAGGACCAGGTGCGCGATAGCCGCGGTAGCCATGCCGATCTTGAACACGACAAGGCGTTCTTCATCAATGTGTACCAAAAAGATATCGATCAAGGCATTCGTGTGGAAGCCAGCAAAAAGGCCATCGCCGAAATCGAAACCTTGTATGTTCAGAAGCACGAAGAGCGCGATGCATATGAAGCAACACGACTTGCCAGGTTGCAAGACCAGTTGGGGGCTGAACTGAAACGTGAACAGAAACAGTTTAAGAAAGCTAAGCGTAAGTATGCCGGTTTTGTAAACGAAGAAACCCTTCCATTGCTGCAAAAAGTAGAGCAATATTTTGCCAAGGCGATAGACCAGGCCAAAAATGGCGATGCGGATCACATGACTATCGCCGCACGGTAAGTCAGGGATTGAAACAACATCCTTATACGGAATCTATATATAGGCTGCAGCCACTTCTAGAAGTGGCTGCCGTTTTTTGTACGAGTGGCTAGGATATCTTTTCCCAGCCAATACCAGGTTCGGATTGCGAAAAATAAGTACGAAGGCGGCTATTTTCGGGTTTTGCCAGTTGAGGGTCGGCCTCGAAAATGGTGATTACCGTATTGCGCACAGTAGCAAGCAGGGACTGATCGGTGGTGAGGTCGGCCAGCTTTAGGTCGAGCACACCACTTTGTTGGGTCCCCGCCAGATCGCCCGGCCCACGTAGTTGCAGGTCTACCTCGGCAATTTCAAACCCATCATTGGTACGTACCATGGTTTCCAGCCGGAGTTTGCTGTCTTTGCCGAGTTTACTGCCCGACATAAGGATACAGTAAGACTGTTCTGCACCACGCCCTACTCGCCCCCGCAGTTGGTGCAGCTGCGATAAGCCGAAGCGTTCGGCATTCTCGATGACCATAACGGATGCATTGGGTACATCTACTCCCACCTCGATGACTGTGGTGGCTACCATGATTTGAGTCTCGCCCTTGATAAACCGCTGCATCTCG
>Ga0182739_1003991_pt1 | contig 12492 bp, 17 predicted proteins | sample eDN5th30CBELigBY_FD_128873 | JGI IMG/M metagenome (GOLD analysis project Ga0182739, IMG submission 128873) | Enriched backyard soil microbial communities from Emeryville, California, USA - eDNA 5th pass 30_C BE-Lig BY (version 2) (version 2) | ecosystem: Environmental > Terrestrial > Soil >... | reverse complement strand
TTCCTGCCAACCGCAGGGGCACCCGAAGCGATTGTGTGTGGGGGGCATCAGCCTTGGGTTTCGACCCATTGGCGCGCGTCGAGGTCGGCGATGCGGCGGTAGAGGGTGGCGCGGGACATGCCGAGGTCGCGGGCGACGTGGGTGGCGGGTTGTCCGGCGTCGATGAGGCGGCGGGCGTTGAGGATTTGGCTGTCGCTGAACGCGGGGCGGCGTCCGCCGAGGTCGCCGCCGGCGGCCCTTCTCTTGGCGACGGAGTCGGTGACGCGTTCGCGCTTGATGTCCAGTTCCATTTGGGCCAGGGCGGCCATGACGGTGAAGACCATGGATCCCATGGGGGTGGCGGTGTCGACGTTGCCGCCGCCGAGGTTGAGCACGCGCAGGTTGATGCCGCGGCCGCGGAGCTGTTCGGACAGGCCGAGCATGTTGACGGTGGAGCGTCCCAGCCGGTCCAGGGTCGTGATGACCAGGGTGTCGCCTTCGTGGAGGGCGGCCAGGGCCCGATCGAAGGCGGGCCTGGATGCCCTTGCCCCGCTGACGCCGTGGTCGACGTAGAGGTCGTCGCGGCGCACTCCGGCGGCCAGCAGGTCCTGGATCTGGCGGTCGGCGTCCTGGGCGCGGGTGGAGACGCGGGCGTAGCCGATCAGCTTTCCCACATTGACCCTAAAAGTGTCTTGCAACCGATGTTCATGACACCAATCCTATCCCTGGGTTGCAAGACATGGTGGCAAGACAGTCGGTCCCTTGAATTTTCAAGGACCGGTGTCATTTTTCGAAGTCGTCTGCACGGAATGTCCGAAGTCGTCTGCACCGGCGCTCATAACGCGCCTGCCGGAAAAGTCTGCTTTCCCTCCGCTTGTCGGAACGCTTTGCTACTTGGCCTCAGCCCGCAGAGTTAGCCGGGCGGCACATGATCGGCCCGAGGCCTCAGCGCAACCCAGATGCCGCATCGCCGGCAAATATACGAAGGTTCGGATCCGAGGGCATGTAGCTTCTTGCGCTGCATCGTCCGGCCGCAACAGGAGCACATGTATCCGCCGTCAGAGGCCATTGTTCCTGAGCGCTTCCTTCAGTTGATCGACGGTCGGCAGGCCTGCAAGGCCGCCGGGGGTCTGGTAGATCCGGCATGCGAGGTCGCTGGCGGGGGCTCCGGCGGGGAAAATATCGGCTCCGTCTACCGTGATCGTAGGCGAACCGGCGAATGCGGTGCCCGTTGTATCTGCTGATGACTCCAACAGCCGCATATGTACTGCAACACCGGGGTGCCCGAGGGCGGCCAGGGCTGCTTCCACACGCCGGCCTGCTTCAGCCGAGTTGGGGCACTCACCGATATGCAGCAGTTCTATTCTCATGGGGCTATTGTCCATCCCACCCCTGCCATATGAGGATCAGCCCCAACTACGTACCAGATACCCGCGTCCCAGTTCCTTGATTGTGGGACTGTCCTGTCAACGGCATTCCAATGACGGCGGCGTACCTGGCGCCTACCGGGACATGAGCTTTTCGCCGTCGGGGCGCAGTTTCCCGGTGGGTGATACGTGCCGGTAGAGGGTTTGGCGGGTGATGCCGAGCTCGGCGCAGAGGTCGCCGACCTTGGTTTCGGGCTGGTCCATGGAGGCCATGGCGAGCCGGAGTTTTGCCGGGGTCATCTTGTACGGCCTGCCGCCCTTGCGACCGCGGGCGCGGGCGGACGCAAGGCCGGCGAGGGTGCGTTCGGAGATGAGTGCGCGCTCGAATTCGGCCAGGGCGGCGAAGATCCCGAAGACGAGCTTGCCCGAAGCGGTGGTGGTGTCGATGGCCGCGCCTTCGCCGGTGAGGACTTTGAGGCCGATGCCGCGGTCGGTGAGGGTGTGGACGGTGTTCACCAGGTGGCGCAGGTCCCGGCCCAGACGGTCGAGTTTCCACACCAGCAGGGTGTCCCCGGCGCGCATGCCCTTCAGGCAGGCGGCCAGCTGGGGCCGGTCGTCCTTCTTCCCCGACGCGTGGTCCTCGTAGAGGTTCGACGGGTCGACCCCGGCGGACAGGAGCGCGTCGCGCTGCAGGTCGGTGCTTTGGGATCCGTCGGCTTTGGACACGCGCATGTAGCCGATCAGCATGGTTCGCTTCCCCTTGTCATTTATACGGTCGTTTACGTGACAGCCAGGCCGCAAATCCCGACGGATCCGAAACCTGTCACTTAACCCGTTGTTTATTCTACGTCGCGCAAAGGGTCACGAATCATCAATATATGACAGCGGGGCGAGTGGGATCTTCAGCTCGGCGAAGGTTCGCCGCAAACGGGTCATGACCGAATCCAAGATCCGTTCCGCACGCAAGCTCCTCAGCCAGGGGAAACCGCCGAGGAAAGTCGCCTACAGCCTCGGCGTCTCCATCCCCACGCTCTACCGGTGGGTCCCCGCGGCGGGCAGGGCGCAGGTTCCAACGCGGCAGTCCCTGCTGTTTGGTGCAGACGACTTCGAGACAGAATGCCTGTTGTGCAGGCGGGTTCGAACACCGCACTGTTCGAACCCGCCTGCACAACCCCCGTGTTTCCGCCGATCCCCGTGCAGACGACTTCGAAAAACGACAGGCGAAAAGTGTCTCGCCGGACCGTCTTGCAACCCGTCGGTTGCAAGACAGTCCCGCGAGACAGAAGGGCCATCAACTTTTCGCGGCTCGGGTTGGTTGGGATATCGACTTCCTCGCATAATGAATTCATGCGTACCGCTGAATGGAACACCTCAACGTCGGTCTTGGACCGTGCCACCCTCATCCTTGGGGCCTTCCGGCTCGAGGACCGGTCCCTCGGGGTCTCCGAACTGACCCGCAGGACGGGATTGCCGAAGTCCACCGTCTCGCGCCTGACCGCAGAACTGCTGCGCCTGCAGTATCTCGAGCGCCACGGTTCCGGATTCCGTCTGGGGCTTACCCTGTTCGAGCTGGGGCAGATGGTGGTGACGCCCAAGGAACTGCGCCGGCGGGCCATGGGCATCATGGTGGACCTGCGCAACGCCACTGGCCAGACCGTCCATTGCGCCGTCCTGGACGGAACCGAGGTGGTTTACGTGGAAATCCTGCGCGGGAGAGGCACTCCGCCCTTGCCCTCGCGCGTGGGCGGGCGGATGCCTGCCCACGCCACGGCGTTGGGCAAGGCCATGCTGGCCTTTTCCCCGCCCGCCGTCCTCGACGGAATTCTCTCCAAGGGCCTGCAGCCACTCACCCGCGCAACCATCACCGATAAGGCGACCTTGCGCGCCGAACTCATCGAGGTCGCCGCCAGCGGTCTTGCCCGCGAGGAGAACGAATCCACGGCCGGCAGCTCATGCGTGGCCAGCCCGGTCATGGATTCGAGCGGTGCGCTGGTGGCGGCGCTCTCCGTTACCGGCGCGGCCGGACTCCTTGACATCGACCGCGTCGGGCCCGCGGTGCGTACGGCGGCACTGGCACTGGGACGCCAAATGCCACGCAACAGCGCCCTCACCGAGGCCTGAGCGGCGGAGGGCCGTGCTTTCCCTGGAAAATTTCGCACCGTCATCGGTCCTTCGTGCCGCTGCGCGAGCTGTAGGAGGGATACATGCACCGTGTCCCGTACCGCTGATTGGGACCACGGCTTGTCTCTTCTGGCATGCCAGTCAATGATGGGAGGCGCGTCACACGGACGTGACGCAAGCCACCCGAAGAATGAAGAGAAGCGATATGACCACCATGCGTGCAGCACGTCTCCACGAAGTCGGCGGAAAGTTCCAAGTGGACGAGGTGCCAATGCCGGTTCCCGATGACTATGACGTCATCATCAAGGTTGAATCGGCCAATCTGGTTCAGAATTTGCGGAACGTCATTAGCACCTACCCGTCGTTGAAGCCTTTCCTTCCGTTGCCGGAACTGCCCGCGATCTTCGGCATGGACACCGCCGGCACCATCAGCGAAGTCGGAGCCCGCGTGCGCAACCTGAAGGCAGGGGACCGCGTCTACCTGAACCCGGGACGTCACTCCGGGGATTCCTGGGCCTCGCGCACGGGAGACCCCCTCAGCGACGAGGCGTACACGTTCCAGGGCTACTTCGGCTTCGGTCCCGGATCCAAGGAGATCCACAAGGACTACCCCCACGGCGGAATGTGCCAGTACGTCAAGGCCCCCGCCTCGGGAATCATCCGCATACCGGAGAACGTTCCGATGGACCATGCATCGCGCTTCGGATACCTGGGCACCGCCTATTCGGGTCTGCGCAAGGGCGATGTCCGGGCCGGGACCCACCTCCTTATCCACGGCGTGACGGGCACCCTCGGCCTGAGTGCTGTGTTGTTGGCGCTGGCCATGGGCGCGACGAAGATTTTCGGGGTCGCACGCAACAGGGAACTGCTCGAACGGATCCGTCAGATCGCCCCGGACCGCATCCAAACGATGGCCTACGGCGACGGCGACGTGGGCGACTGGGTCCGGGCGAACACCGACGGGTTGGGCGCCGACGTCTACCTGGACGCGCTGGGCGATAAAGCGACGGCGGAGGTGAGCATGGCAGGCATCTGGGCGCTGCGTCGGGGCGGCAAGATGGTCAGCATTGGAGCGATGCCCGAGGACCTCCCCGTCCCGATGTACCGGCTGATGACCAGGCAGATCAGCCTGCTGACCTCGCTGTGGTTCAGCGTGGCCGAAGGGGAAGAAATGGCGCGGATGGCCTCTGCCGGCACCCTGGACCTCAGCCATTTCGAATCGTGGCACTACAGCCTCGAGGAGGCCAACCAGGCCATCGACGCCGCCACCGACCGCGCCGGCGGTTTCACCTCCATCATCCTCAAGCCCAACGACTAGCCAAGGAGCCACCCCATGAACGCCGTGAACCCCGCATCGACCGCTCTCCTGGCGGTCCACCTGCAGCACGACATCGTTTCGCCAGGAACAGCCTTTGGCGGACTGTTCAGCTCCGAAGTCCAGTCCCGCGACGTGCTCGCCCAGTGCGAGCAGGCCATGAAGTCCGTGCGCGACGCCGGTGGACTGGTCGTGCCGCTGCGGATCGCCTTCGCGGACGACTACTCGGACCTGAACCCCACCGTGCCGCTGCTGCAAATGGTGGTGCAGGCCGGCTGCCTGAAAGACGGAAGTGAGGGAGCCGCGATCGTTCCGGACGTGAGCATCCTAGAAAACGACGTCGTGGTCACCCACCAACTGCCGGGACCGTTCAGCGCATCGGGATTGAACGAGATCCTGACATCCCGCGGCATCGAGAACGTGGTCGTCTGCGGCGTGGCAACCAACGCATCCGTCGAAAGCACCGTCCGCCAAGCCTCGGACCTGGGATACACGACCTTCGTGCTTTCGGACGCCTGCTCCGCGGCAGACGGCCCGTCCCACGAGGCTTCCCTCGGATCCATGGGACTGTTCGCTCGCGTCACGACCCTTGCGGAACTCTCTGCCGCATTTGCCGGCGGGGCTACCCTCGAACAGCAGTAGATGAGGGCCCGGACCGGTTACTGCAAGCGTTCCGGGCTCTCTGGCGGGCCCCGCCCGCTAGAGCGTGTTTCCTAATTGGCATAGCTGGATCTGGCACGGGCAGGGAGGTCTGCCGGACAGGTGAACGCGGGCGGAGCCCTACCGGGTGCCGCTATCGACCCACCGACTGAAGCGACGGCAGGATTGCCTCCCGCGCTCCGTCCTGTCCCCGTGCGCCTCGACGTCGACGGGACAGCCGCCCCCTTGCACCGGTGGGTGGCAGTCTCTCTTTCCCGGGCAACGGAGCGCTGAGAGGAGGAGGCGCGGCATGCCGCGCTGTGGCGCACACACCACATCAACAAATCGCACTACGAAAGGCATCGCGATGGCAAACCCCGAGGAGTGGAGTGACCTGCTCGGCCGGCACGTGCAGATCCAGCACCACGGGCGCACCATCCGGACCGGCTACGTCGAGGCCGTGACCGCGGCCGCGGACGCGCTCTGGATTGCGGCCCACGGGGTCGAAGGGCGGGCCCTGTATGAAAAGGCTCCGGGCCGTACCGTCCTGCCGGTCACCGAACATGAAGGGACAGGCCCTGGACACCAACGCTGACACCATCATCGAAGTCAGGGTCCATGGCAGGGACTCAACGGACGACTGCATCAACGCGGCGGTCGACCGCATGATCGAGGTCGCGCTGCGGGGCCGCAGGCGCGGCATCCTGGTCACCCGCCTGGGGGCAGGGCACTTCACCGTCGGGCTCAGCGAGGCCGTCCCCTTCGGCCGCACCGAGCAACTCGACGAATGGAACAGGTCCTCCTGATCGTCTGACGGCACCGTTGCGACGCTGCCACGTGCTCGGGCCCACGACGCAGCTGTCGTGTCCGCACGGCCCGTACGGGTACCCGTCACCCGGTACCGTCACGCTGCCCGTGGCGTCGCCGTGAGCCACCAAGGTGCCCACGCCATGACCCATGGGCGGGACGACCCGGGAACTCCAGCAGGAATACCGCCCTGTCCCGCACCCCCTAAGACCTGGCGGCGTCCGGAACGGCGCCGCCGGGGACGGATGCCTCCGCCACGGGCAACACCGGCATTGCCCCGTGCCGGTGCTCCCGGGCGTCCGTTCCGCAGGTTGCTACCGGCAGCCGTGCCGGATCCGTACCCCGTCCCCCTGCAGGGTCCGGATCCGGCACCGGCAGTGTTGCAAATAAAGGGCCGGCTCCCCGCAGACCTCCCCGGTCGCGCACCACGGTCCGTGGTCGGATACTTCTGGCTCAGGGTGCGTCCCCCAAAGAGGTCCGGGTTGCACTGGAATGCCTGGGGCGTGCCGCATTTCCCGGTTTTCACCCATGACTTGCGGATCCGCATCGAGCCGGTGCTGCCGCCCTTGGACGGGCAGCGGTGCCAGCCGATCTGCCCCCGCCGGCAGGACGCCATCGCTCGTGCCGCTTGGAGCGGCAGGCTCAGCGTGGAGGAGTACACGGTGTTCCTGAAGACGATGGGCGCAAACGCTATCTGGCCCGAGGACTGAGCCCGTTGCCAGTGTTCGGCGTGCACCAGGGGAACTGTCCGGTGCCTCGCGCTTGGCAGAGCCTGTGCACGGCCGCCGGCAGTGTGCGGCGACGTGCGGTGATTGACAGCTATAGGTGCGTCGTGTGCGCGGGAAAAACGCGGCGCGGATGGGCTTTTGCTGTGTACATGTGGGCACGGGGCTGACATGTCTGATGACAGACAGTAAGAGCCAGGTCCAGCGCATCCGGCGCGCGGAAGATGCTTCGTCAGCACTGTCTCGACAGTGTGTCTTGCATCCCACCGGACGCAAGACACCTATCCCGCGATACAGGAGGGTAGGGGACCCGATGCGCTCGGGAGCAGCGGACTCAAACGGTGAGAAGACGATTGTTAGTGTGGGCAAGTGACTTCCATGGAACTTCGCTGGACTACGCAGCTTTGCGACGATGACTACGCGGACATGGCTGCTCTGTTTGATAGTGAGTACGCGGAAGACTGGGGCCCGTGGAATCCGAAGCACGGCTACGGTTATGCCAGAGGTGAGTTGCATTCCTTCGCCCGGGTCGATGGCGAACTCGTCGGATATGCCGCGTCAGCGCGTCGCTTTGTGGGTGTTGGCATGGGCGAGGTTGTCGTTGCGGGCATCGGTGGGGTGGTGACCGGGGCTGCTGCTCGAGGCCAGGGGATCGGTCGCGAGGTGGTCTCTGCGCTGCAGGATGCCATGCGTGGCCTCGCTCCTGCCGACTTCGGGTTGCTCGGGTGCAGGACAGAGGTTGTGCCTTTCTATCAGTCGTGCGGCTTTGCCCTCCTTCACTCTGTCATTCGAGATATTTCGCCCATAGATGCCATGACGGTGATTGAAAGTCAGGGGCCGACCTTGGTCTGTGCCGGTCTCCGGCCCATCGAGGCTTGGCCAGCGGGGATCATCGATTTGCGGGGCTTGCCTTGGTAGGAGCACGGATGCGGGTCGGCCGGACGGCCCTCGCAGTACGTTCTACGCCCGATCGCTAGTCGATCATCAGCGTGGTGTGCTTCCTTGGGGTGTCTCGACAAACCGTCTTGCATCCCTCCGGTTGCAAGACGATGGTTAGGAGCCGTGCTGACCTTCGTGTGCTGCGATTCAGCCCCGCGGAGCGGATCGCTGGTGGTGGGACGGTGGGGGTGGCTCCTGCTTTCCTGGAGCTAGGTGGCCCGCTGGTCGCGGCCGTTGCCTCGTCCGTGGTTCCGGCCCTGACCGCTGGCGCGCCGTCCGGCGCGCTGCTGGCCGGGTTGTTGCTCCCTGGACGGTTGCGGACGGAACGGGATCTCTGGTTCCGGTAATGCTTCGTCGAAGCCTTCGGGTGCCGGGGGCGCGGTGAACACGGCCGGGGGAGCGACAGTTTCGCGGGGTGCCGGGTTCACCGGCGGGGCCTCTCCGGCCAACGGGTTCATGAACAGGGGGTCGGGGCCCATGGCGTCCTTTCGGGCGGGGTGGGAGCCGGACCAGCCTATCCTCGACCTGCGAGAAATTACTGCCGGATGCCTTGCTGTTCGTCGCTTGCTAGGCGCTGGCGAGTAAGTCCGGCGTGACTGTGCTTGAGGGAGGCGTCTGGATCCTCACGCCAGGTCCCCCGGCTGGTCGACGGTGCTGAGGGGCAGTGGGACGCGGGTTCCGCGTGGGCGTGGGGCGCGGATGCCTTAGGGTTGCGGGGCAGAACCCGCAACCAAGGAACAGGACATATGGCACAGGACTATGACGCGGCACGCCCCGAAGTGGCCGAGCAGAGCGAGGAGACGTACAAGAACGTTCAGAGCATGGCGGCGCCGACAGCCCGCACGGTCGTCGAGGAACTCGACGTCGCCGAGGACGTGGACGGGCTCGAACTGCCCGGGGCCATCGTCAACGATGAGCTGGTCGTTGCGGTGATCCCGCAGGGTGCGGACGAGTTCATCTGCGGCTCGTGCTTCACCGTGCGCCACCGTTCCCAGTTGGTGCGCGACAAGGACGGCACCGCCTACTGCCGCGACTGCGAGCTGTAGGGCGCTTCGGGTGCGGGGTTCGTCGCCGGTGACGGGCGGGCGAGGCGCTATTTGGGCGGCGGGTGGACCTGAGCGTCCCTTCTCGGGACCGTGATCTGTCGGATGATGATCAGGATCGAGGCTGTGACGGGAATGGCCAGCAAAGCCCCCAAGAGGCCGGGCAGGGCAGCCCCGGTCATGGTCCCGATGATGATCAGCACGCCCGGGACATCCACCGCGTGGCCCATCACTTTCGGTGTGATCTGGTAGGCCTCGATCTGGATGTGGACGAAATACGTGATCGCAAAGACGAGGGCGGCCGGTCCGCCCTGACCGGATGTTCGTGGCTGGCGTGTCAGGCCGCCAGGCGGGCATTTCCGACGGTCGTGAGGACCTCCGCGGGCGCGAGAACGCTGAGCCTGCAGTCCGCTTGCCGCGGATCAATATGTGCGGGCAGGTGGCCGGACTCCGAGGATGCGCGCAGCTGGTCCAGGGCCGCCGGTGCGACACTGGCACGGGTGAGGTCGATGTCCATCTCCAGGCCTCGCATCAGGGCGTTGGCGCGTTTGGCGACCACGTAGAGGGCCTGGACGCTTTGTTCCGTCACGCGGCCCTGGACGGTGATCTGGACATGGGCGCCCTCAAGATCCACGCGGACCAGGACATCGAGCTTCTCGGTCATGGTTCTCCTACCCTTGTGTGGGCGGCCGCGACGCTGCGACCGCCCCCGACAGCGTAGGCATGAACTGTGACCTAGGCAACACCGCGGCGCTCATCCGGGGTCATCGGCTCTCTTGGCCCTGACGGGCCGTCGGAGGATTCGGTGGCCGGGTGCAAATGATGCGCAGGTTCATGTCAGGGGAATGTAAGGGTCCGCAGATGATGCCGGGACGGGGGATCCTTCTGGGCTTTTCGCGGTGGCACGGTTCCTTCAGGCATCGGCCATGGAAGCGGACGCGGGTTACGAGATCATGCGCCCCTCCGCTGCGGAATTGTGGCGGGAAATCAATGATCTTCCGTGGCCGCTGCACGGCGGGCCGGCGTCGCAGCCGGACCTGGAGTAGCCGCGGTCTCCGTTCGGGAGGACACGCCATCGAGAGGGACACCGCCGGTGAGTGAGACGCCGTTGGGAGCACCGGCAGAGGGGTGAACCCGGCCCCGGAACATCGAGGCTGTGCACGGCCGCCGGAAGCACGGGGCGAGGTGCGGGCGGGTGGTGACCTGGCGGCGGTGTGCAGGCGGTCGGGTGGGGCCCGGTGTCCATGTGGGTGCGGGAAAAGCAGCGGAGCGGGTGGGCTTTTGCCGTGCACCTGTGGGCACGGGGTTGGCAGGTCTTAGGGGAGGCAGAAGAAGCCGGATCCAGCACGGTTGGCGCGCGGAAGATGCGTCGTCAGCACTGTCTCGACAAACCGTCTTGCATCCCGTCCGTTGCGAGACATGCTTCCGGTGGACGGTGACGTTGTGGAAGCCGAAGTGAGCGCCCCCGCGCCGCTCGTCTCTCGGACGGGAAATCGCGCTTCGGCCTGATCGGACGAATGTGGCAGTGGATCGATTCCGTCTTTGATTCCCTCAAAGACCACCTCGGACTTGACCACGACAACGGAAGAACGTGTCACGGCGCCCGCAACCGCATCGGTTCAAAGCTCCTCGTTCTGGCATCCGGTATCTGGCACAACCGGAAAATTGGGGGCATCTAACAAAGGCTCCCGCATAGCCTACGATCACCCACTAGACGGCGGTGATCGGGACGCTCGACGGGGTGATCGAGCGGCTCCGCCACTACGAGGCAGTGGGCGTGGACGCGTTCAGCTTCTGGTCCGACAACAGCCTGACCCATGAGAAGAAGCGCTCGCTCGAGCTCTTCATCGAGCACGTCGTGCCGGCTTTCCAAGTGCAGTCCGCACCAGCGCAGCCCGCGTCAGCAGCACGCTGATGTCCAACGGCCGCCCCGCAGACCCTTGGGTTTGCGGGGCGGCCGGTTCCATGTCCAGACCCAAGTCATGAGGCCGGGGCGGGAGCCTGTGCGTGCATCCACCTCCAGATTCCTTGGCATTGTTCGGCAGCGGTGGATCCTCCGGTCTCGAAGGGTTTCCCGTCTTGGAGAAGGACGAAGTCCTGCGCCTCCAGGGGCGAGGTCTTCTGGCAGACGAGCCCCGCGGAGACTCCGTTGTGGCGCAGGTCCACGTAGAGGGACTGGCCGCAATCGACGATCCGTTGCAGGGCAATGGGAGTGTGCAGCCTGAGTTGTGTCAGGAGATCGTGCATGGGAAGGGTGGTCCTAACGGAACGCTGTTGGGTGTTCTAGGGCGGTTGGTTGGGGAGAGCCGAAGGCACCCTCCCGCTGTCACCCTTGGGCGGTCTGGACCGCGGGCAGGGTCTCTTGGGGTTGGAGCTTGGTGGCGAAGTCGAAGTCGCAGCCGCGGTCGGCCTGCATGACGTGGTCGCGGAAGAGCCGTCGGTAGCCGGTGGCGGGGGCGTCCTCGACGGCGGGCGGCGCGGCGGTGCGGCGGGCTTCGAGTTCATCGGCGTCGACGAGGAGGTCGAGCCGGCCTTCGGCGACGGAGAGGCGGATGCGGTCCCCGTCGCGCACCAGGGCCAGGGGCCCGCCGACGGCGGCTTCGGGGGCGATGTGCAGCACGATCGTGCCGTACGCGGTGCCGCTCATGCGCGCGTCCGAGAGGCGCACCATGTCCCGGACGCCTTGGGCGGCGAGCTTGGCGGGGATTGGCAGGTAGCCGGCCTCGGGCATGCCGGCGCCGATGGGGCCGGCGTTCTGCAGCACCAGGAAGTCGTCCTCCTTCACGTCCAGGTTCGGGTCGTCGATGCGGGCCGCAAGGTCCTCGAGGGAGGTGAAGACCACGGCGCGGCCGGTGCGTTCGAACAGGTCAGGGTTGGCGGCGGAGCGTTTGATGAGGGACCCGGTGGGGGCGAGGGTGCCGGTGAGCCACTTCAGTCCGCCCTGGGGCCGGATGGGGTCGGTGACGGTGCGGATGACGGAGTGGTCCACCCACGGGTCGGCGGCCTCGATCACCTGACCGATGGTCTGCCCGGTGACGGTGGCCGCGTCCAGGTCCATGAGGTGGCGCAGTTCGCGCATGATGGCCGGGACGCCGCCGGCGGCGTGCAGGTCCTCCATGTAGTGGGTTCCGGTGGGCTTGAGGTCCACCAGGACGGGGGTCTCGTCGGAGAGGGCGTTGAGCTGCGCGGGGTCCAGTTCGATGCCGAGCCGGCCTGCCATGGCGGTCAGGTGCACCAGGGCGTTGGTGGATCCGCCGATCGCGAGCAGGACCCGCAGGGCGTTGCGCACCGAGGCCTCGGTGACGATTTGGGAGGGCGCGAGCCGGTTCGCGGCGAGGTCGACGGCGAGGCGGCCGGAGTATTCGCCGAAGCGGAGCCGGTCCGCGTGCACGGCCGGGGCGGTGGCGCTTCCGGGCAGGGCCATGCCCAGGGCCTCGGCGATGCAGGCCATGGTGCTGGCGGTGCCCATGACGGCGCAGGTGCCCGCGGTGGTGGCGAGGTTGCGTTCGACCTTGGCGATGGTGGGTGCGCCGATCGCGCCGCCGCGGTACTGGCCC
>Ga0182739_1003990_pt1 | contig 12493 bp, 12 predicted proteins | sample eDN5th30CBELigBY_FD_128873 | JGI IMG/M metagenome (GOLD analysis project Ga0182739, IMG submission 128873) | Enriched backyard soil microbial communities from Emeryville, California, USA - eDNA 5th pass 30_C BE-Lig BY (version 2) (version 2) | ecosystem: Environmental > Terrestrial > Soil >... | reverse complement strand
GCAAGGCGCGTCGCGGGCTCACGATATCGCGAAGGGTTCCGTCGACGCGGTAGCGCACGATGGAATGCGTCTCGAAGGGTTCGATATGGATATCGCTGGCGCCGTCGCGCGCCGCCTGGGTGAACAGCGCGTTGATCATGCGGATGATCGGGGCGTCGTCGCTCGTTTCCAGCAAATCCTCGATTTCAGGAATGTCCTGCATCAGGCGATCGAGGTCGATCTCGTTGGCGACGGCGTCCACCACGTCGGCGGCGTCGCCCGTTTGCGCGTAAGCGGCGGCCAGCAGCGTATCCAATTCCTCGTCACTCACCTGCCTGACGGGCAAGGCGCCGTGGCGCCGACGGATCTCGGCCAGCGCCCAGGCTGGCGTTCGCTCCGAAACGGTCAGCGCGACGCCCTTGGCGCCCGTTTGCATGAGGGCGCGGTGGGCGCGCGCCCAGCTATAAGGCAGGCGGGTCATCATAAGGCGCCGGATGGGCCGGGTCGCGATAGGCCGGGCTGCGATGGGCTCGGCTGTGCCGGGGCCGGCGTGTCCGGACGTTGCCCCGGATTGGCCGCTGGCGCAGACTCGGGCGCAGCGGCGTCACGGTCCATGCCGCGCAGATCCAGCAGGCCGGTGGCGGGATCGCGCCTGATGTCGGGCAACGCAGCCGTACTGGCGTCGGGCACCAGCCACGCTGCGGCCCTGACGGGCAGGTTGGCCTGCGCCGCCCGCATGTAGTTGTACCGGTCCAGCGTCAAGCCGGCGCCATCCTGCGCATTGCGCACGATATGCGGTCGCAGGAAGACCATCAGGTTGGTCTTGCTGCGACCGCGCCTTTGGTATTTGAACAAGTTGCCCAGCACCGGAATGTCGCCCAGCAGGGGCACGGACTGGGTGCTGTCATCGACCGTTTCCTCGAGCAGGCCACCCAGCACGATGATCTGGCCGTCGTCCACCAGCACATTGGTCTCCAGTGCACGCTTGCGGGTGATGATGGCGCCGTTCGAGCCTCGCGTGGGCAGCGTGGATGACGGGTCGATGCTGCTGACCTCCTGGTACAGCGACAATTTGACCGTGCCTCCTTCCGAGATTTGGGGCCGGATACGCAGCGTCAGGCCGACGTCTTCGCGCTGTACAGTTTGAAAGGGATTGCTGGCGCCGTCCCCGGTGGTGGTGTAAGTGCCCGTGACGAACGGTACGGTGCGTCCGACGATAATACTGGCCTGCTCGTTATCGAGTGTCATGAGATTGGGCGTGGACAGAATGTTGACGCCGCCCTGCTTCTGCATCGCTCGCGCCAGCACGCCCAGGTTCAACAGTTGGGTGCCCAGCACATTGACCGTGCCCTTCACGACACCGAGGCTCATGCCGGATCCCAAGGCGTCGATGGTGCTGCGCGCGTCGGACAGGTTGGTGCCGATGCCGCTCCCGCCAAGATTAGCGCCGCCAAAAAACGACGTGCCGCCATTGTTGATGTTATTGGCGCCGGCGGACCACTGGATGCCGAATTCCGCGGCGTCTTCCGCATTGACCTCGACGATGAGGCTTTCGATCAGCACTTGGGCGCGCCGCTGGTCCAGCAGGTCGATGACCTCGCGCAGGCTCCGATACAGCGGGTCGGGTGCGGAAATGATCAGCGTGTTGGTCGTGGGATCGGCTTGAACGGTGGCGCCGCCCGCGGAAAAAGCGACCGATTTGCGGTTGCCGGCCATCATGTCGGGTAGTGATCCGCTTGCGTTTGAGGCGCCGGGGGTCGTCCCGGCGGCGGTCCCCGTCGCGGTGCCGCCCACCTGCGTGGCATAAGCGCCTTCCATGGCGGAGGAACCGCCGTTACCGTCGAAAGCGCCCGCGGACAGCGGAACCGCCGCGTCAAACGGCGAGCCGCCGCCCTGCCCCGTCAAGGCTCCTTGGAGGACTTCGGCAAGATGCGTAGCGTGTGCGTTGCGCAGGTAGACCACATGCAGGTTGCCGGCCCGCGATTCGGGCGTATCGATGCGCAGGATCAAATCGCGCGCCAGCTTCAGGCGCTCCGGCGTGCTGGCACGTACCAGCACCGAATTGCTGCGCGGATCGGCGACGATGTTGACTTGCTTGCCCTGTTCCCCCGCGTTGCCCTGCAGCAACTGCTGCGCAAGTGCCGCGACGTCCAGCGCCACGCCATATTCGATCGGGATCACGTCGGTGCTGATGGCCGTGGGTGTGTCGATACGGGTGATGACCTCGGCGATGCGGTCGAGGTTATCGGCGTAGTCGGTAATGACGAGGGTATTGTTTCCGGCGTGTGCGGCAATGGTGTTGTTGGGGGCAACCATGGGACGCAAGATAGGCACGAGCGCCGTCGCACTTTCATAGCGCAGCGGAAAAACGCGCGTGACGAGTTCGCCACCCCTGGCACGCTGGTCGCTCGATACGACGGGGCCGCCCTGCAATTTGGCGTCTGCTTCCGGGACGACGCGACTGACGCCGTCCACATCGATCACGGCGAATCCCTGCATGCGCAAGGCGCCCAACAGCATGGAGTACGCAGTGTCGGCATCCACCGGTGTTTCGGAGATAAGCGTCAGTTGTCCGCGTACACGGGGATCCACCACGAAATTGCGTCCCGTGAACTGGGCCAGCGTCCGCAATACGCCATGCAGCTCCGCCTCATTGAAGTTCAGCGTGGTGCGCGCTCCCGTAGCCTGCCCGCTGGTATGGCGCGAAGGCGCGGCTTCGTCTTCGTAAGCCGGGCGTCCGCGTATGGGCGCCAAGTGTCGAGGCCGGGTCGCAGACGACTCGGGTTGGGTTGTGAAAGGCTGCGCGCGCTGCGGTTCGCCCGAGCCGACTGTGGTGTAGGCGACCAGAGGCACGTGGCTTTCTTGCTGGTGGGTCTCTGTGGCCGCGCATCCGCCCAATGTGACGGCGAGCATCAGCAAGGGCATGCGTCGGTGCTTCAGGGCGAGGCTCGTGAACTGACGTTTGATTGAGTGGTATGAGGTGGTCATGGCAACAGTGTCATAGGAGGTGAGCGCGCGCTAGCGTATTTTCATGATGGCGTGGCCGTTCTGGCCAGACCGCGGGTCCATGGCATCCAGCAGGCCCTGCAAGGCGGCACGGGTCTCGGCGCCGGCTGACGGGTCCACCCACGCCTTGCCGTCGAACGTCATTGCGCCTGATGGGGACAGCGCGCCAGCACCCTCCATCATCCAGGGGCCGCGGTCGGTGCCCAGTGTCAAGGCCACGCGCCCATCCGGGCTTTGGCGGAGGAGCAGGTTGTAAGCGCCGAGCGGCCGTATGCGAGCCAAAGACGACGTTGCGTTGCGCCACTGGGCGGAGAGCAGCCGGGTATCGCCGTTGGCGGCCATGATGCTGGTCGACAGCAACAGTTCGGGCCAATGGAGCAGTACATCTCCACCGGGGTCCAGTGCGTTAAACATGCCGTGCGCAGTGGTTAGCACGGATGCCGGCAGTTGCAGCGCTTGACCCGATATGCGCAGGCCTCGCCACGACGGGGCGAGTCTGAGCGGACCGCGTAGCCAAGGGTGCGTCAGGACAAGGTGTGGCCCTCCGTCGAATGCCAGGCGCCACTTCAGTGGATCGGGCAGGCTGCGCCGCAAGCCGTCGGCGCCGACTGCCAAGGTCGCGCTGGCATCCCACAGTGTGCCTGCCGCGTCGGTCACGATGACGGGCGACGACGCCGGTATCCACGCGATGATCCAACGGGCCGGCAGGATGCATAATGCGGCCGTGCACGCGGCGGCAGTCAGCAGCGCGTATCCCGCCATACTGCCGCGGCGATTCATGTGCCCTCCTGCGGTGCAAGCGCCAGGACGATGACGCCGCTGAGTTGCCCGGGCCGATCACGGCCGTCCACATTGCTGCGGGCCAGATCGACCCGGCGAGTCTGCAACTGCGCCACAAAAGGCAGGTTGGCCATCCATTCCATGATCCGCCCCGCCGGTGCGTTCTCGAACTGCACCTGCCATTGCGCCTCGCGAGGAATCGCCCCTTCCGGCGTGCTCAGGACACTGACGTTGTCCAGACCCATGCTGCGCAAACTGGCCTGTAGGGCGGCTTCCGTATCGGCGGCCGACAGAGCGCCCGACCGCCCGCGACCCAGGGCCTGCGCCTCGAGGATGATGGCGTCGAGTTGCGCCGCCTGCGCCTGTAGCGCGGGAAGCTGTTCGTGCGCATGCTGTATCGTTTGTAATGCAGGCCGCAGCCATACGGCCCAGAGCAGCGCAGCGACGAGCAAGAGCGCGCCAGTACGCAGCAGCCGCTGCTCCCGCAAGGATCGCTGTTGCCATGCAGCGCGGCCGCGGCGTGCGAGCGGCTCGATACGTACCCGCCATGACTGTTCCCATGCGTTCAGCTTGGTCGCGATGCTCATGGCCGCCTCGCCGACGGTTCGCCTTGCACGAGTCGTTGCGCATGCCAGACATAAGCTTGCGTGTCGTCCTTCTTCAGCGACAGCCGATGCACCGACGCAGACTGTGCCAGGGCCGCTTCATTCGCTGGAGGCAGATAGCCCTCGGCCAATGTCAGGGTCAGCACGCCGTTCTCGTAGGCCAGCTTGCGCACGTGGCTTTGCGCGAAATCGAGGACGCGTGCCGTGGCGAGCGCCAAAGGCATGAAGTCGTCATCGGCGGGCGTCCCTTGAGCCAGACGCAAGGCATCGCGCTGATGCTGCGCCTGGCGTATGGGATCGATCACGACAGGCACTTGGGGAAATGCCTGCATCACGGCGTCTTGCATCCCTTGTCGCAATCCCGAAACGCGATCGCCGAGTTGGGCCGCATACCAGTTGAGGCCAATGAGCCAAACCGCAGCGGCGGCCACCGTCCAGCGGATGGCCCGGCCCCAACGGCCACTGACCGAAGAAGGCCGCAATGCATCGCTGGCCAGTGACCAGTCGGGCAGCGGCGCGAGCCAGCGCGGCCCGGCGGGCAACGCGAGCGGTGCGGAAACGTGGGGATCGCCTGGAGGCAACGCCAACGAATGAGGGATGAATGCCACAATGTTCAATCCCGCCTCGGCAAGTAAGGCCCAGGCCGATTCGAGTGGTCGTCTTGCCGTCCATGCGACGGTGACGGCGCCATCGGCGGCGCGCGCGCTGTGCGCCACGCTGAGTTCTTCGAGATCCGATAAGGCCATGGGCTCGATGCAACCCGCTACCGCCGCGCTGAGCCGCTGCGCCGAAACGGGCGGAACCGTGATGCCCGCCACGATGGCATCGTCCGGGTGCAGGATGGCATAGACCGGCTCGGACCGTGTCTGCGCGCCTACTTCGGCCAACGGCAGGTGCCCCGCGCGTGCGAGTCGTCCGGCACGGTCCACCAGGGCGAACGCAACGCCTGTATCGGATGTCAGCGAGGGAAGAGGCGGCAGGGCCAGTCGCAGATGTTGTCTCATATTATTAGTAAGTGACCCAACGGATCGACGTCGATCCCTGGTCGCTTCGATGAAGCAGCGCCCTAAGGCTGACCATCGTATCACCAACTGTAACTTCACCGGTGACACGGAACCAATTGCTGTTGACCGTGATGCGTCGTCCCGCATCCGGTTTCATGCCTTTCTGTCGATTGACAAAGTCGGCGCGATTGGAGAACCACACGCCCTTATCTCGCTGGACGATCAATTCGCGCGCACCGGCCAGCCCCAGGTCCTTGACGACCGCGCCCAGCACCTCTGCCGTAGCGGTATTGGCATTGACGGGCGTCGTAGCCGGCAAGACCGTCACGAACGGCTGCAAGGCGTTGATCACTTGTGGCGTGAAGCCTTCCAGGCTTCGCAGATCGTCGATGTCGCGCAACCCCACTTGTGTCGGTGCACCGTCCTTGCCAAACTGCGTGCCGGCCACTCGGTGCGCCATGACGGCGGCCAACGAGGGATCGACATTGAGCCATTGCAGCAAGCGTTGCAGGGAGAGAAGCTCCTCTGGATGGGCCTCGCCCTTCTCGGCCAGGTTGCGCAAATTGAACTTGCCTTGTTCATCTTCGATTTGTCCGGAAAACAGTATGCGTTCGGGATGGTCCGCACTGCCCACCGGCAACGCAATGATGGACCGCGCCCAGATCCCGTCTGCCCGCGTCGTGGGGCTTTTTTCGGCATCGAGCTGCAGGACGATGCGTGACCAGTCCAGTCCCGCCCGCAGCGCCCAGGCCGCTTGGCTGCGTTCGCCTTCGGAAATAAGAATACGGGCCAGCAACCCTTGTCGTTCGATGACGGACGTCGCGAGCGCCGATGCGGCGACGACGACAAGCAAGGCGGCGATCACAGCCATGCCGCGCTGGCGGAAGGTCTTTGGCTTGGTCATGGCAGCACCACGACTTTGCGGTAAGGCTGGTCGGTGCCGACGCCTTGTCGGTACAGGGCGACTTCGAGGCCGACCAGTCCTGCTCCGTCGCTGCGGGCAGCCGCCACCCGTGGCCTGTTTTGCGACGGGTCGATCCAGCCTTGTTCCGTTTGCCATACCCGCACGGTCAGGGCCCGGACATGGTCGAGCACGGGAACGCCCGTGGTTGCCCGCGGGAGGGGCAAACGATGGGATGGCGTCCCGGCCGCCCTGAAAAGACGGCCCTCTTCGAGATACCAGCGCAGTTCCTGGTATCGGCCGTCGCCTGCCGCACGCACGAGGTTCAAACCTGTGCCGGGATCCCAAGTGATGCCGGGCGGCATCTTCGCAGCAGCGCCCGACGTCAGTTCCGCGCGCACCTCTTGCGGCGGAAGGATATCGGGTCCGGCATGAAGCAAGATGTCTCGTTCGATTTGGCCCAGTACGCGGACCAGCGACAAGGTTTCCTCGGCGCGTTCATCGAGGCGTTCGCCGGTACGCTGAACCGCTTCCAGGCCGCGCCAGGAAATAAGACTCACCAGCGCCATCAACGTGAGCGCCACCAGGACCTCGATGAGGGTAAAGCCGTGCTGAGTGCCGTGGACGTTTCTCACCGCAACCTCGACATCAGGCCGTCCATTTGGGCCAGGACAGGTCCCTTCGCGAGACTGACCCGCACCGTGACGCGTCGAAAATTGAAATTGGGCGTCGCCTGTACCACCTGTTCGCATTGCAGCGGCAATGTGCCCTGCGGGCAGGGTTGGGTGCGCCGGCCCAGTGCGGGCAGGACGCCTTGCAATCGCATTTCCGCCAGAAAGTTGTGCGCTGCCTGTTGTGCGAGGCTGCGTTCCTGGACGTTGCGCACCCCATTGACACCGACACCCAGGGCGCGCACGCACGCTGCCAGCGCAACGCCCGCGATCGCCAGGGCGACCAGCACTTCGATCAGCGTGAAACCCCGTTGGCGATGAGCGGCTGTCATGGCTCTACCACATAGCGTCCGTTGCCCAGCCGGGAGAGTCGGACAACGTACCCATCGGCTTCCAACTCCATCTTCAGCGGATCGGCTAGCCAGTCATCGCCGAAAACCATACCCACATTGGGGTCGATGCGCACGGACACCGTGTCGGATGAGATCCAGTTGCGCTGTCGCAAGACCGTGTCACGGCCAATGGCGGCGTCGGTAACGGGTTGCGCCCTGGCCGCCATGCGAGCCGGCAGAACCAGCTTGCGCGGCATCCGCGCAAAACGGTAGCCCCGGTCATCGTAGGTCCAGACGATGGGCCGGCCGCTCGCGCGCGCTTCGGCTTGCGCCGCGGTGAACAGATGCGCCAGTCTGGAAGCGTCCTGGTGGAGGGCCCGAGCCTTGTCTTGGCCGAAGGCCGATACGCTCGCCAGGGAAGTCGCTATGCCGATGATGACCAGGACGATCATCATCTCGAGCAGCGTGAAGCCGCTTTGGCTAGCGTGTCCAGGAACCAATGTCGGCATCAACGCCTTCACCTCCCGGTTTGCGATCGGCGCCCAGTGAGAACACGTCGACGTCGCCATGCACGCCCGGATTGAGGTACTGATAAGGTGTATTCCACGGATCGTTCGGAATACGATCCATATACCGTGGTCCTTTGCCCTGGGGTGCTACGAAGGCGTCCAGGCCTTCGCTGGACGAGGGATAGCGGCCATGATCCAGCCTGTAGAGTTTCAGCGCTTGCATGATGGCGCCGATATCCTGTTTGGCTGCCACGACGCGTGCTTGGTCGGGCCTGTCCATGACGTTCGGAACAACCAATGCCGCCAAGACGCCCATGATGACAACCACCACCATGATCTCAATGAGCGAAAAGCCCTGCTGTGCGGCGGGGCTGCGTTTGAGGTCCTCGGGGCGTTCAAGATAGCGTGACATTGTTAAAAACCGGCATGGTTGCAGTCGTGGAATGAAGTACGTCGACGTAATCGGATACATGGCTTAGGCCAAAAGGATGCTACCCGTCATGAAACGGCGGCGTCAATGCCATTTACATTGATGGATGCGTTCTCCGCTCTTTTCAGGCATGATTCGAGGCTCCAGCACTCTTGATCCGGAACATGCTTTTACGCAAACCTTCCATATCGACGTGGCGCAGTCGCGGTCCCCACATGGCGCAATGGGCGGCCACGGCGGCGTTCGCGGTGGGCATTGGCGTATGGACTCCGCTGCTGCTAGCGCCACGGCCTCTTTCGGCGCCGCCCGCGCTGGCGTCAGGCCCCGCGCCGGGGCAGAACATTTCAGCCGTGGTTAATTGGTTTGGCGGCGGCAGCGCGCGATTGCGCGTGACGGTCGTTGGGCTGATCTCGTCCGGTGAACGCGGCGCCGCCCTGCTCTCGATCAATGGCGCGCCGGCCAAGGCTTATCGGGTCGGACAGACCTTGGCGCAAGGCGTCAGGCTTGCTGCGGTGCTGCCCGATGGCGTGTCCATAGACCAGGACGGGGTCATTGAAGACGTCAGGGCGCCTCATCGGGCCTTACCGACTCCCGGTTTTGTTCCTGCCGCGCCGCTCGGGTCGGCCTTACAGTCTTAACAAGGCGACGATGCCTGCAATGGCCAGGTAAGGACCAAAGCTGAAGGATTGCCCTGCCTGCATGCGGCCGGCCATGCGTCGGACCAACGCCACCGCCAGGGCGAGCAGTGATGACATCAGGACGATGGACGATAAAGGCGCCCACCCCAGCCATGCGCCCAGCGCGGCGAGCAGCTTGAAGTCGCCCCGGCCCATTCCGTGGCGGCCCGTGACGAGAAAGAAAGCGCCACATATCAGCCACAAGACCAGATATCCCGCCGCGGCACCTATGACGGCATCGGCCAGCATGGCGAACGTGTCACCGATGTTGACGAGCAGACCCAGCCACAAAAGCGGAATGGTGAGCATATCGGGCAGAAAGCCTGTTTCGGCGTCGATCCACGCCAGCGCGAGCAGCATGGCGATATAGACGACGGCCGCAACGGTGGCGGGCGTGGCACCGAAGTGCCACGCATACAAAGCCGCCAATGCGGGCGCGGCAATCCAGAACCCCGCGCGATATAGCCTGTGAACCGGCGCAACGTCGCGCGGAATCCCGCTATCCAGCGCGCGTGGCAACTGATAGGCGGCGCGGCTTAACGGCGCCGAGACAAGCAGCGCAAAGGCGGCAGCGGCCAGCGCGGCAGCCGTTGGCCCGATGTCCCATGCCATCCAAATGCCCATCTTTATGTCCTTATGCGATGTGTAACGCGTCGTGACGCACCAAAAGTTTTCTGTTACGATTTTTTCACAAAAACACAATACGAGCTTTTGCGGGGGCCAACCGGCCGGCCTGCGGCAGCTATACGGCCTGATTCCTTCTTTCTGGCGGGCATCTGGCAACAGACTGGAGAATACCTTGAAAAGAACGGTTCCAGCCGTGCTCGCAGCAACATTGTCCGTGTTCGGGTTGACGTCGTGCGACAGCAGCAGCACGGTAGCGTCCAGCAACCCATCCCAGCCGCCCAATATCCTTTTCATCGTCCTGGATGACCTGGGCGTCGATCAGCTATCGGTGTTCGGCTACGGAGGACTCGACAACGCGCAAGTGCCGAAGGCGCCCAACATCGACGCTATTGCCCACGCAGGCATCCGTTTTCGCAATGCCTGGTCCATGCCCACGTGTACGCCCAGCCGGGCCACGTTCTTCCAGGGCCGGTATCCTTTCCGTACCGACGTGAAGAATGCCATCGTCGCCTCGGACTTGGCGAACTCGCAAGTTTCGCCCTTTGAAATCACAACGCCGAAGCTGCTCAAGCAAAAGGGGTACGTCAGCGCCGTCATCGGCAAGATGCACTTGTCCGGCTCCAATCTGAATCCGGCCAATAATCCGCTGGGCGATGGCGTCATGCGCGAATTGGGTTGGGATTATTTCGAGGGCTACCTGGACGGCGGCCCCTACCCGATCGATACGACGGCCGGGGGCGCCAATCATGCGAACGGGGCGGCCTATGGTTGCGGCTTTGTGCCGAATCTGGCCAATGATCCCGCCAACGGAGCCGACACGGGCGCCTGCTATCAACCTGATGGCGGCTGTACTGCGCTCTCGACCAACGACGCCGCGACGCCGGGACTGATGTGCGTCGAACGGGGCGGTTTGTTCGATCCCGGTCAGTCGTGCCAGGCCTCCGTGCCGGCCTACCTGGATTTCAGCCGCCAGAATGGCTACTACACAAGCGAACTGATCATCAACCGCCCGGATGGCGGCATCGAGGTGCTGCCGCCCTCCGATGCGCGCAGTCGCGGCTACCGAAGCACGCTCGAAACGGATCGGGCCGTCGATTGGGTGAAGCAGCAACAGGCCGGGCAACCGTGGATGCTCAGTGTTGGTTATTCGGCCATTCATACGCCGCTGCAGCCGCCTTCTGCATCGCTGTTGCCTGACGACGCATTGAAGATCGGCGCTTATACCTGCTCTTCCGATCTGGGCGAGCAGCGCGACCTGACCAATCACATGCTCGAGGCCATGGACAAGGAGATCGGGCGCTTGCTCGTCGAAACGGGCATCGCCCGCTATGCCAAGGACGGCTCGCTGGATTACCGTCCCCAGGACAGCAACACCGTGGTGGTGGTCATGGCCGACAACGGCACCTATGCCCCCAGTGTAAAGCTGCCTTTCAATCCGGCTCGCGCCAAGGGTTTCCCGTATCAGACTGGTGTCTGGGTGCCCCTGATCGTCGCCGGGCCGATGGTCAAGGATCCGGGCCGGGTCGTGCCGCACATGGTCAATTCCGTCGATATGTACAGCTTGTTTGGCGAGCTGGCGGGGGTCGACGTTCGACAGAGCCTGCCGCCATCGCGGCAAGTTGACGCCCAGCCTATGCTGGCCTATTTGACCGAGCCGGGCCGGGACAGCATACGGACCACCAACTACACCGAGATGGGCACCAACATCACAGTGAAGGATGCCCCCAAGCCGCCGCCCTGCGTCATTCCGGCTTCCAATGTATGCGTGCAGGTCTTTCCACAGAAGGCAGTCTGCGAAGACCAAAGCGGGATCTGGTATGGACCGGGCGGTGTCGCAGGCAGCACCGGATTGGCTGACTGCTGCGCCGTGAACGATTATTTGCTTGCGGAGGGCGACGACGCCGTGGACATCCTGCCGGATTCGCAAAGGGCGATACGCAACGAGTTCTATAAGCTCGTGCGTATCGAGCGCCTGAACTGCGCCAGCCAGCAAATAGAATCCACCGATGAGTTCTATCGCATCGATGAGGCGGCACCCCGGCCCAAGCTCGATAACGCGCCCAGTAACCTGCTTGCCCTGCCCCAGATCGCGATGCCGCCCGAGGCCCAGCAAAACTATGCAGCTCTACATACCGAACTGCGCAACTTGCTCGACAGCCGCGTCGCATGCCCGGGCGACGGCAATCTGGATCTGGTGGTGGACGACACCGACGTCGACGACTGGAAGCACTACAGTACTCTGAACGGCGGGCGCTCCAGCTGGTACGACTTCAACCTTGATGGGCTGACCAACGAGACGGATCTCGCGACCATCCAGCAGAACATGGGGAAAGACTGCCGCCCGGCCTCGTAAGCGTTCAACCGCCGGCGCGGGACGCCACTTGGGTGGCCGGGGCCGGCGCGTCCTTGACGAGGCGGAAGCCGACGTGCGACATGGGGCTGTACGGATCTGACCCGCGCCGCGCGCTGGGTCGGTACGACAGGCAATAGCTTTCGTTGCACAAGAACGAGCCGCCGCGTATGACGCGTTTCGGGGCATCGGCGGGCACGCCGGGGTCGGCGGGATCGAAAGCCTTGGCGGGGCCGCGCGGGTTCTTGATGGGCCCCTTGGCCGTTGCCTGCTTGCTGAAGTAGTCGGCGCCATACCAATCGGCCACCCATTGCCACGCGTTCCCGGTCATGTCATGCAGGCCATACCCGTTGGGCGGGAAGGTCTTGGCCGGCAGCGTGCCTTCGGCGCCACCGGCCTTCGGGCTGACCACTGGAAACGTACCCTGCTGCTTGCTGTCCCAGTAATTGGCCATGGGTTTGCCGTCCGGCATAAGCTCGTCGCCCCACACATACGTGGCCTGTTCCAGGCCTCCGCGCGCGGCGTACTCCCACTCAGCTTCGGTAGGCAGTCGCTTGCCGCGCCATGTTGCGTACGCCTGCACGTCCTCATAGCTGACTTGCACGACCGGGTGGTCACCCTT
>Ga0182739_1003987_pt1 | contig 12496 bp, 9 predicted proteins | sample eDN5th30CBELigBY_FD_128873 | JGI IMG/M metagenome (GOLD analysis project Ga0182739, IMG submission 128873) | Enriched backyard soil microbial communities from Emeryville, California, USA - eDNA 5th pass 30_C BE-Lig BY (version 2) (version 2) | ecosystem: Environmental > Terrestrial > Soil >... | reverse complement strand
TAGAGAATCGGCTGCCTTTAAGAAATAAGTATTAGACTAAACTTCACAATAACGAAAGGCAGTCTTAAGACTTGGAAAATAAAGTCGTAGACTGCCTCAAATTGATCTATCGAGTTAGCGTAACTGGCTAACCGCATGAATGTGACTGTTCCTAAGCAAACGCTCAGTTATCCAAATGCTGGAGGAATTCGAGTACACGCTGCAACAGCAGCGTCGTTGCGTTGGCGTCATATGACGGCAAACTGTTATCCGCGAACAAGTGCTGATCTCCTGGGTACAAAAAGAGTTCGGCGTGATCGGCAGTAGTCACGAGCTCGCGTGCTGCCTCAATGTCGCCCCCATCAACGAAATAGGGATCCGCGTCCATGCCGTGAATCTGCACCGGCAGTTCGGTCGGCCAGGGACAACCGAACATCGAGGTCGGAACGCAAGAGTAAAACAACAATGCACCACGTGCGGCTTCACGAGTCTGAGCGAGCTTCTGAGCCGCGACCACACCGAGTGAAAACCCCGCGTAGATGATCTCCCGCGGAAACTCGCTGGCGACACGTATACCTCGCTCTGTTATTTCTTCGAAGCCGATCTCATCGACATAGGCCATGCCATCCTCGATCGTGGTAAACAGATGACCGTCGAAAAGGTCAGGAACATGAACCGTGTGACCCGCCCCTCTGAGCTCGTCGGCGAAAGCATGAATACCCTTTGTCAGTCCCAATGAGTGGTGCAGCAAAAGAATCTCTGCCATTTCTCTTCTCCTTCCAAGAACTAAAATATGAAAAATTGCGCCTCAATCGAATTCGCTTCCTCACTGTCGTTATCCTGCCTGTTAGCGTAATTACGCATGGTCAGTCTAATACTGATGGGGATTAATGACATGTCGGACTTAAGCCGAAGAATAAGATTAATACGAAATGAGCAAAAACGCACGCAAGATGAAATTGCGCCTGCTTGCGGCTTTACTCAGTATAAGGATATCAACAAATAGGCGGCCCGCAAACAGCTGCTGAAGAAAGCGGCGGCAGACGCAAAAAATAAAGGAGCAAGGCAGATTCAAGCCGCCTTGCTCCTTTACTGCTGTAAACATTATTATACTTGCGCATTGAGCGTCTCCCTCAAGCCTTAATTTCGGGGGCGTATTCGCAATATATGAATCAGCCCCAGAGCTGCATCAGATCATATAGTCGTCATACGTTCTATCGCTGTATTTACTGCCGCTGCTGGATTTTCTCTTATGAAAAAACATCGATACCCTTATCAAAACCGCAAAAATAACATAATAAACCAGCGCTTCGAAACCGTTCCGGGAATTCAGGTAATACATCAAAACGAAAGGAAGCGGCGAAAGTAAGGGGAGCCAAATTTGCTTTTTCACGGTGCACCTGCCTATTGATATTCACTTTGAACTCATCATATCATAAGTTCGTTCCTCCAGGTATGTGCACCTTTAATCCGCTCTCTGGAAACACCCTCCAAAATGAAAAGAGACATCGGGCATATAAATCAGCCGCCACGTCCCTTCATCTCTTTCTCCCGATCGGAGCTTGAATGACACGGGGGAGCGCCTATCCCCCCTGCATCGTCGTTTGTCCGTTGCGCTCCTTCAGAATCACATCGTGCGCGCCGCCCTCCACAAGGCTGGTCGAGGAGACCATCGTCAACCTGGCCTTTTGCTGGAGCTCAGGGATTGTAATCGCGCCGCAGTTGCACATGGTCGATTTGATCTTGCTTACAGTCAAATCCAGATTGTCCTTCAGCCGTCCTGCATACGGAATAAAAGAGTCGACTCCCTCTTCAAACTCCAGCTTCGCTTCCTTGCTCTCGCCGCCGAAGTCGTAGCGCTGCCAGTTGCGCGCTCGGCTGGAGCCTTCGCCCCAATATTCCTTGACAAAGTTGCTGCCGAGCAGCAGCTTGCGTCCCGGACTTTCGTCAAAGCGGGCAAAATAGCGGCCCAGCATCACGAAGTCCGCGCCCATGGCGAGAGCCAGCACGATATGATAATCGTGGACAATGCCTCCGTCCGAGCAAAGGGGGACGTAGACTCCTTTGTCCTCGTAATACTTCTGCCTCGCCTCCGCCACTTCAATGACGGCGCTTGCCTGACCGCGGCCAATCCCCTTCTGCTCGCGGGTGATGCAGATAGAGCCGCCGCCGATGCCGACCTTGACGAAATCCGCTCCGGCTTCGGCCAAATAGAGGAAGCCTTCGCGGTCCACTACATTGCCTGCGCCGATTTTTACCTGCTCGCCGAACGTTTCTTTCACATAGCGGATCGTTTCCGCCTGCCATTCCGAATAGCCGTCGGACGAATCGATACAGAGAATGTCCGCCCCTGCCTCGACCAGAGCCGGAACCCGCTCCCGATAATCCCTCGTATTGATCCCGGCCCCGACGATGAGCTGTTTGTTTGCGTCATGCAGCTCCAGAGGATACTCCTTGTAGCTGTCGTAATCTTTTCGAAAAACAAGGTACAGCAGATTTCCGTTCGCATGAATGACCGGAAGGCAGTTCAGCTTATGCTCCCAGATCAACTCATTCGCCTCGGACAGCGTAATCCCTTCGTGGGCCACCACCAAGGAAGCCAGCGGAGTCATGAACTCGGCAATTTTCGTATCGGCCGGCATCCGGCTCTCCCGGTAGTCGCGGCTCGTGACGATTCCCAGCAATTGCCCCGACGGCCCTCCGTCGTCCGTAACGGCAATGGTGGAATGGCCCGTTTGCGCCTTTAATCGAAGCAAATCCGCGAGAGTATGCTCAGGCTTAAGGTTGGAATCACTGAAAACAAAGCCTGCTTTGAATTTCTTCACCTTGCGGATCATTTCCGCCTGCTGCTCAACCGGCTGCGATCCGTATATAAATGAGATGCCCCCGCATTGGGCCAAGGCGATTGCCATGTTATGATCGGACACCGCCTGCATAATGGATGAACTGACAGGCAGATTGATTTCCAACGGCGGCTGTTCGCCTTTCTTGAATTTCGCAATGGGCGTGCGCAGCACGACGTTATCCGGAATGCAGTTCTTGGTCGTTAAGTTAGGGATAAGCAAATAATCGCTGAACGTTCTCGAAGGCTGGTCATAATAAAAAGCCATGGGCATCTTCTCCTTGCCAAGTAATTTATATGATTTTCCTTTCCTTACACCTTGCCTAAGCAATAAACAGGGACGTTCAAGTCCTGCTCAAGCTGCAGATAATGCTCTCCTTTGGCAAGAATCGCCTGGATGCCGACAAGCTGGATGCCCATTTGCTTCAACTGAGCGGCAATCGAACGGATGGTTGCGCCGGAGCTGATAACATCATCGAGCAGGAGAACCCGGTCCCCTTCGTTGAATCCGTCAAAGCAAATATAATTTTCATTGTACGCCGTCTCCCGCCGCACGCATATTTGGAAATCCTCGTACAAGTCCGTACTCAGCCTCAAAATATTGATCGGCTTCCGAAGCCGGTAGGCGGCAAGCATCCCCCATGTATGACCGCCCGGCTCAGGCGAGACGATGTAATCGAATGCCGGAAAATGTTCCGCAATACTTCCAGTCAAATGCTCCGTTATCTCCTCCGTCAGCTTCGGTTCAATAAAGGTTCCCCTCTCGCCGAACGGATAGAGTTTAAAATCGTACGTAGTCTTACTGTCCTTTACGATCTTGACGGTTCGCGCTCCGTTGATGGAGCTGTTTAATTCAGATAGGCTGCTGTACATGTCCTTCACTCCTCTGAAGTTAAGTCTTGTCTGGGTAACACAAACAGCCCGAGGAACAAGAGGCGCAGACCAGAGCTTCTTTCCGGACAGAAACGCATAGATCATCCACGGAAGAAATTCTTTACTTGCATCTGCAGCCTCTTGTAGCCTGGGGCAATTTACGGTTGCCTGTAGAAACGCCCATTCCGATTAATGAGCTTATACAAGAGTTTTTATGTTAGATTATATAACATAATTCTTTTTCAATATCCTATCACTCTCAGCATCCAGCGTCAACAAGAAACTTTTCCGCCATTAACCTCCGTAATTCCCTAACACAAACCTTTCATATAAATATGTCAAACCCACACCTCATGTTACAAAACAAGACGTTTTTGGACGCAAAAAAGCCGCCCCCATCGGGCGACTTTTCATAAACAACTATGGTTTAGATCGGGTAAGCAGCAGCATAAGGAACGAAATAAAGATAATCGCTACCGTCCAGGCCCAAGCCATCCCCACATGTCCGGAATCCACAGCGACATAAATAGCCGTAGGAATCGTCTGCGTTTTCCCGGGAATATTGCCCGCGATCATCAGCGTGGCCCCGAATTCGCCCAGACTGCGTGCAAACCCGAGAATATAGGCGGTGACGAGCGAACGAACCGTCAATGGAAGCGTGATATATCTGAACACCTGCCGCTCGTTAGCTCCATAAGAGCGCGCAGCCCCTTCCAAATCGCGGTCTACCGCGGCAAATCCAACCTTCATCGTTTGATACACGAGCGGGAAGGCCACGACAACCGAAGCGATCACGGCGGCCCACCAGGAAAAAATGACCGGGGCGGCAAACAGCCATTCGATGAACCGGCCGAGCAGGCTTTTCCGTCCCAGCATGACCAGGAGCAAAAAGCCGACGACCGTCGGCGGAAGAACCAGCGGCAGCATCGCAATCGTTTCAAGAATCATTTTTCCTTTAAAGGTATGCCGGGACATCCACCAGGCTGCGCCTACCCCAAGAACAATAACGACTAAACTGGATAAGAGCGAAACCTGCAGCGATAGCCTGATCGGCGTCCAGAATTCATGCCAGCTCATCATGTTCACATTTATTGAATTACGGAAAATCCGTATTTAACGAATACGTCCAGCGCTGCCTTGGACTGCAAATAAGTGTAAAAGCTTCCCGCTTCCTTCGCATGCTTCGTCGCCTTAACAAGTCCGATCGGATATTCGACAGGCGTGTATGTCTTAGGGTCGACGGCAAAGGCAACCTTGACCTTCTGCGAGGTTAACGCGTCTGTCTTATAGACGAATCCAACCTCTGCATTTCCGGTTTCCACATATTGCAGCACCTGTCTCACGTCTTTGGCCTGCACCAGCTTGGGCTGCAGCGAATCCCAGAGCTTGGCGTTCGTCAGTGCTTCCTTGGCATAGCTTCCGGCAGGCACGCTCTCGGGGATGCCGACAGCCACATGCTTCACATCCGTTTGGGCCAAGTCTGCGACCTGTGCGATTTGCGCCTTCGCATCCGTTCCTACAACAGCCACCAGCTCGTTAGTCAGCAGCTTTTTTTGCTGATCCGCCTGGATGTACTGCTTATCTACAAGCTCTTTCATATTTTTGGCCGCTGCCGAAAGGAACAAGTCTGCCGGAGCTCCCTGCTCAATCTGCTGCTGAAGCGCGCCGGAAGCACCGAAGTTAAAATTTAATTTGATGTTCGGATTTTCCGCTTCGTAAGCCTTCTGAATTTCTTTCAGTGCGTCGGTCATGCTCGCTGCAGCCGACACGGTCAGTTCCACCTTTTCCGCCGGCGCTGGACTTGGCGTATTTGCGGCTGGAGCCTGCGAACCTGCATTACTGCCGCCGGCAGCCGAATTGGATGCAGTACCGCATCCGGCAAATACCAGCATTACGGATACAACCAAACACAAGATATAACTACTTTTAACCATTTCAAACCATTTCCCCTATCCTAAGTATGATTTAATTATAAATAAACATGATTATTATACCTGCCGTACACCTCCTTGTAAACTTACGCAGACGTTTTATCCCCGCATATTACGTCGAACAGCGAAAAAATGTTGCCCTGTCTAAATTCATTCCCATTCCGCTGCAATGATAATCTCGTTCATAGGATTGTGTTATAATTAGGCATATCACATAAGCCAGTTATGCTTCTGACTAGGAGGTTCGCGATTTGTCAAGCGATATGTCTTATACAACCGAAGAAATCGCCAAGCTGCTCAAAATATCCAAGCTCACCGTGTATGATCTCATAAAAAAAGGCGATTTGCCTTCTTATCGCGTCGGCAAGCAAATGCGGGTGGACGCTTCCGATCTGGAAGCTTATAAACAGCGGGCAAGGACGCTTACCGCGGCGGATCGTCCTCTTCCGGCGAGCCAATCGACGCCCTCTTCCGCCTCCGTTAGCACCAGTGCCATTCGCCCGCTCGTAATTACCGGGCATGATATCGGACTCGATATTTTAGCTAAGCATATGGAGAAAACCATTTCGGGCATCCGCCCTCTGCGCTCCTTTGTCGGCAGCCTCGACAGCCTGATCTCGATGTACCGCGGAGAGTCGGATCTTGTCAGCACCCATCTCTTGGACGGAGATACCGGAGAGTATAACCTTCCGTACATCCGCAGCTTGCTCGTCGGCTCCTCTTACTTGGTCGTCAACCTGCTTTCCCGCAGCGCCGGACTTTACGTAAGGCAAGGAAATCCGTTCGGACTTCAGCAATGGTCTGACCTAAGCCGGCCGGGGCTCAAATTCGTGAATCGGGAAAAAGGCTCCGGCGCGCGGGTGCTGCTGGACGAGCAGCTCCGTCTTCACGGCATCAAGCCGGAGCAGCTGGACGGCTACGAGAACGAACAAGCCAACCACCTCGGGGTGGCCTCGAAAGTGGCGTCCGGCGAAGCCGATGTCGGGGTTGGCATTGAGAAAGCCGCATCGATTGTCGGACATGTCCAGTTCATTCCGCTGATTCAGGAACGGTATGACCTCGTGATGCTCAAGAAACCGGAAAACCGGGCCTGGATCGATTCGCTGCTGCGAATATTGCAGTCTGCAGCATTCAAACAAGAACTCCAGGCTATCTCCGGATACGATCTGTCTCGTACGGGAGACATCTTAGTGGAGACCTAAGAAGACATCAGCTGTATTCCAAAAAAACCTCTTCCGCCCGGAAGAGGTTCATTCCTTATCAAATACAAGCAGCCCCGCCCGTTTTAATTCATCGACATGAATTTCGGAAAGCTCCTCCAAGATCCCCATTCCCTTTTCGGTCAAACTAATGAGAATGCTCCGCCTGTCCTGCCGGTTTGGACAACGCTGCACCATCCCTTGCTCTTCGCAGCGCTGGATAAGCTCTACGCACGCATGAGGCGTAATTTGCAGACGCTCCGCCAGCTCCTTCGGCGTAGCATAATTTCTTTCAGGGAATCCCATGATCGACAGCATCAGCTGATGAGATTGAGGGGTTAACCCTTTGCTTCTGGCGGCCTCTTCGCTAAACCGGATAAATTTGCGAATACGGTACCGGAAGAATGCCAGCTGCTCATAGATATGTTTAGGTAAATGTTCCTGCTCCATTGCCGTCTCCTCCGTTCCATTTATATCTCAGTGTATGGGATAGGAAGCTCCAGGACAAGTTCATTGTTCAATAAGTGTAATGTTTTATAACACAAATCCGCGAGATTAGAATAATTTTCATAAAAAATTATTATTTTATGTTAGTTATTATAACACGATTTATTGACTTCATTCGTAGTGCGATATATATTTAGTTGTAAATAGTTAGTTTGGCAGTTCTCCCGCTTCAACCGTTTCCTATTCCAAACGTGCTAAATACGTGAACACTGGTGATCGATAATGACGACTATGACGACAAAAAAAGTGAAAAGCGTCTGCCCCTATTGCGGTGTCGGCTGCGGCATCGTGCTGGAAGTGGCCGGTAATCGCGTAACGAAAGTGACCGGCGATAAAGAGCACCCTGCTAATTTCGGCAGATTATGCACGAAAGGCAGCACTTGCGCGCAAGCCATAACGGAATCGGGACGAATGGAATCCGCTTATCGCCGCCCAGCGCGAGGGGCTGAGCCGGTTCGGCTCGCAATCGACGAAGCGATCAGCGAGACGGCAGGGCGGCTGCGGGCTATTCTCGATGCGCAGGGGCCGGACGCCATCTCGTTTTATGTATCGGGGCAAATGTCGCTGGAAGCACAGTACCTTATTAACAAGCTGGCCAAAGGCTTCATCCGGACCAACAACATCGAATCCAACTCTCGGCTATGTATGGCTAGCGCCGGAAGCGGGTATAAGCTTTCGCTCGGAGCGGACGGTCCGCCCGGCTCTTACCAGGACATGGACCGGGCGGATCTGTTTTTCCTTATCGGGGCCAACATGGCGGACTGTCATCCGATTTTGTTTCTGCGAATCATGGACCGCGTGAAAGCAGGCGCCAAGCTCATTGTAGTCGATCCCCGGCGCAACGCCACGGCAGACAAGGCATCGCTATATATGCAGATCAAGCCGGGCACCGACCTGGCTCTGCTCAACGGACTTTTGCACCTGATCGTCAAAAACGGCCATACCGACCCCGCCTTCATTGCTGAATTTACTTCAGGCTGGGAGGCTATGCCGGGATTTTTGGAGGACTACCCTCCCGACAGGGTGTCTGAGATAACAGGCATTCCCGAAGCCGATATTCGCCGGGCGGCACAATGGATCGGCGAATCCCCCGAGTGGATGAGCTGCTGGACCATGGGGCTGAATCAGAGCACGCACGGCACATGGCATACGAATGCCATCTGCAATCTGCATCTGGCCACAGGTGCCATATGCCGCCCCGGGAGCGGCCCCTTCTCGCTTACCGGACAGCCGAATGCCATGGGAGGCCGGGAGATGGGGTATATGGGGCCCGGTCTGCCCGGGCAGCGCAGCGTGCTCGTTGAAGCGGAGCGTCATTTTATCGAAGATATGTGGCAAATTCCGCGCGGCTCCCTCCGGACCGAGACAGGTACGGGCACCGTGTCCATGTTCCAAAAGATGCAGGAGGGAGAAATTAAAGCCTGCTGGATCATCTGCACCAACCCGGTCGCAACGGTAGCTAACCGCAAGAACGTGATCGCAGGCCTGCAGGCTGCCGACCTCGTCATTACGCAGGACGCCTTCTTCGACACCGAAACGAATCGCTATGCGGACCTGATGCTGCCCGGAGCTCTATGGTCGGAAGCCGAGGGCGTGATGATCAATTCCGAACGGAATCTGACCTTGATGCAAAAGGCGGTTCATCCTCCCGGCGAAGCGATGCCGGACTGGCAGATTATCGCGCGGGTCGCATGTGAAATGGGCTTTGCCCCGGCTTTTACTTATGACTCTTCAGCCGATGTATACCTTGAAATCCAACAAGCCTGCAATCCGAAGACGGGATACGATATTCGCGGCGCTTCCTATGAGCGATTACGAGAAACGCCATGGCAGTGGCCCTGCGCTCCCAGTAGCGTGAATGACCGCAATCCGATCCGCTATTTGAACACAGGCGTCAGCCAGCAGCTGAGGGAAAATGAGGATGGAAGCCGTCCGCGCGTCGTTTTTGCAACCGAAAGCGGGAAAGGCGTTTTTCTTGCCCGTCCTTTTTTGCCCCCCTCTGAAATGCCGGACGACGAGTTCGCATTCGTTCTCAATACAGGCCGCTTGCAGCATCAATGGCATACCTTGACCAAAACCGGCAAAATTACGATGCTCAATAAATTGAATCCAGGCCCCTTCCTTGAGATTCATCCCGAGGATGCACAGGCGCTTGGCATCAGCGACAAAGATCGGGTAGAGATCCGGTCGCGCCGGGGTTCGGCCATTTTACCGGCCGTCGTTACCGACAGAGTGCGCCCGGGCAACTGCTTCGCTCCCTTTCACTGGAACGATGTGTTCGGCGAGAAGCTTGCAATTAACGAGGTGACGAATGACGCGACCGACCCGATTTCTTTTCAGCCGGAATTTAAATTTTGCGCCGTTTCGCTGGCTCGGACTGCAGAGAAGGCTCCGGCTGAGCAAACGTCATCGCCGGTCGAGAGAACGCCCGTTCTCTCTGGGGCAGCGGCAGTGAAATCGGCGCAAAAGGAGGAAGTTTACATGACCAAAGTGGATACACTCGCAACCATGTTAGGCATCGAATCATCGGCCAGCTTATCTTTAGAAAATCATGAGAAGCTGTATCTTGCCGGTTTTATGACCAGCTTGCGTACAGACGATGCACGAAGCGCTTCGGGCGTTCCCGTCCTTCCTCCTACAGCGCCGCTCGAGCCTGCCAAAAAGTATTGGCTCGACGGGATGCTGGCCGGGATGTTCTCCCGCACCTATCTTCCGGATGCAGAGCGCGCATGGACGCCATCCCCTGCCCCGGCTGCACAGGCATTGGCAGAACGGCCTGTTCCAGCTGCGCAGGCCGAAACTAACCGGACGCAGGTGACGATTCTGTGGGCTTCGCAAACAGGCAATGCCGAAGAAGCGGCTCATGAATGCGCCAAGAAGCTGCAGGCGGCCGGACGCAGCATTCGAATAAAGAGCATGGACGCCTGTGCACTCGATGAATTGTCTTCGGAGCGCTGTGTCCTGATAGTCGCCAGCACGTTTGGCGCCGGCGATCCGCCGGATAACGGCACAAGCTTCTGGCAGGCGTTACAAGCGGAGAACGCTCCTCGACTACCGGAGCTGCGTTATGCCGTTCTTGCGTTCGGCGATTCCAGCTACGACCTGTTCTGCGGGTTCGGACGAAATCTCGATGCCCGTCTGGAACAGCTTGGAGCACAACGTCTTAGGGATCGTCTCGACTGCGATACCGATACTCGAGAGCAAGTCGATGTATGGCTGAATTCGATCTCTTGGACAGCGGCCCCGGGAAACAACGCTTCAGTCGAGACAGCTCATTCTGCAGCCGCTGTGCTGATCAGCCATGAAACGGAAACGGCCGCAGCGGCGGAAGCCTCCATCTCCATGACCAGGACGTATGACCGCAATCATCCGCTGCGTACGCGCATGCTCTCCAGCCGTCGCCTGAGCAGGGAAGGCTCCGAGAAAGACACGCGCCATTACGTGTTCGATTTAAAAAATACCGGTCTGCATTATGAGGTCGGCGATGCGCTGGGCGTCTGGCCTTCCAACTGCCCGGAGCTTGTTAAAGAGCTGCTTGATACGACCAGCTTGCTTCCCTCTGCGCTCGTAACGGTAAAGGACCGGCAAATGCCGCTCGAGGAAGCGCTTCTCCGGCATGTTGAGATTGCGCGTATCCCTCCCGGCGTTCTCCAATTCCTCCAGGAACGCTCCGGCAGCGAGACGCTCGGACAGCTGTTGAAGAAGGAAAATAAAGCCGAGCTGAAAAAGTGGCTTCAGGGGCGCCAGCTGATCGATCTACTTCAACAATTTCCCGCTGCGCTGAATGCCGAACAATTGATCGGGCTGCTGAAGCCTTTACAGCCAAGACTGTATTCGATCTCTTCCAGCTCCAAAGTGAACTCAGACGAGGTTCACATAACCGTCTCTACCGTTCGTTACCAGTTCAACGGACGTATCCGCAAAGGCGTCTGCTCCACCTTTCTCGCTGAGCGAATCAAACCCGAGGAGGAGGTTTCCATCTTTGTACAGAAATCCGCTCATTTCCGCCCCCCTGCCCATCCGGATGTACCGATGATTATGGTCGGAGCAGGCACCGGCGTAGGGCCGTTCCGTGGCTTTCTTCAAGAGCGGCAGGCTGTCGGCGCGAAGGGGAAAAATTGGCTCTTCTTCGGCGAACAGCGCTCCGAGTATGATTTCTACTTCAAAGATGAGCTGGAGGCGATGCGGGACAGCGGGATTCTTCACCGGCTGAGTACAGCCTTCTCTCGCGATCAGCAGGAGAAATTGTATGTGCAGCACCGGATGCTGGAGCATGGAGAAGAGCTCTGGGCATGGCTGCAAGACGGTGCTCACTTCTACATTTGCGGCGATGCGAGCCGAATGGCCGCAGAGGTTGAAGAAGCATTGAAGCAAATCATCCAACAGCATGGAAGCATGACCCGGCCTGACGCGGAGAGCTATGTGAAGGAAATGGCGAAATCCAAACGATATGCACGCGACGTTTATTGATTTCCCCCACAACAAACGAAAATAAAGCCGGGGCTATGGGCCCTTCGGCTTTATCTTCGTTCCCTCATTTGAACGAAGCGGTCCGAAAAAGCGCCGGATGCCCCTCGCCCATCAGCCAATGGATTTCGAGCGATCGCCGGCCTTTCCCTCCCCGTCAGTTCAAAAAGTATTGCCTCACTTCCAGCCAGTTGTGAACCCGTACGTAACCGGACTCATGAATATTATGAGGCGATGTAAAGAGGATTCCCTGCCCCGTAAAACGTTGAAAATGCCGGGCATTATCGTCAATCAAATAATCGGCATGGATAATGCTTTTATCCCCGCAAAACACAAAATTGAGTTCATTTAAAAAACTAAAATGCTCCTTTAACCATTCATACTTTGCGGTGAAGGAAGCCGGATGCTCCATGGCCGCGGTCGTTATGAAAATTTCATAGCGTTCGCTCAATTGCTTGATCACTTCCTGACTGTCCTTCATGACCTCCAAATCGCGGAAGAACAACGGGTCACGCAGGTAAGCGTTAATTTCATTGTGCAAATGAGGACGCAGGTGCCTGAGGCGTGTCCCCATCAGATCGTTCATCGTCAGATTGTCGTTATGGTCGCGATTAATGACCCGCAGCATTTTCGGATTAAAGTCAGCTACAACCTCGTCCATATCAATGGCAATTCTCTTCATGAATTGTACGGCCCCC
>Ga0182739_1003986_pt1 | contig 12497 bp, 11 predicted proteins | sample eDN5th30CBELigBY_FD_128873 | JGI IMG/M metagenome (GOLD analysis project Ga0182739, IMG submission 128873) | Enriched backyard soil microbial communities from Emeryville, California, USA - eDNA 5th pass 30_C BE-Lig BY (version 2) (version 2) | ecosystem: Environmental > Terrestrial > Soil >... | reverse complement strand
TGACGATCTGGGCGACGCGCTCTTCGCCGTACTTCTCGGTGACGTAGCGGATCACCTCGCCGCGCCGGCGCTCGTCGAAGTCCACATCGAAGTCGGGCATCGAGACGCGATCGGGGTTGAGGAAGCGCTCGAAGATCAGGCCGTGGCGCAGCGGGTCGAGATCGGTGATCTTCATCGCGTACGCCGCCATCGATCCCGCGCCCGAGCCTCGGCCCGGACCGACGCGGATTCCGTTGCGCTTGGACCAGTTGATGAAGTCGGCGACCACCAGGAAGTAGCCGGGGAAGCCCATCTGCTTGATGACGCCGACCTCGTAATCGGCCTGCCTCTGGACCTCGTCGGGGATGCCGGCCGGGTAGCGCTCGGCGAGGCCGGCCGCCACCTCTTTCTCGAACCAGCTCGCCTCGGTCTCACCCTCGGGCACCGGGTAGCGCGGCATGTAGTTCGCGCTGGTGTCGAAGGCGACCTCGCAGCGCTCGGCGATGAGCAGGGTGTTGTCGCAGGCGTCGGGGTGGTCGCGGAACAGCTCACGCATCTGCCGCGGGGTCTTCAGGTAGAACTCGTTCGCGTCGAACTTGAATCGGTTCGGGTCGGCCAGGGTCGAGCCGGACTGGATGGCGAGCAGGATCTCCTGGGCCCCGGCGTCCTGCGCGTGCACGTAGTGCAGGTCGTTCGTCGCCACCAGCGGCAGCGCCAGCTCTTTGGCAAGCCGCAGCAGATCGGACATGACGCGCTTCTCGATGCCGAGGCCGTGATCCATCAGCTCGACGAAGTAGTTCTCGGACCCGAAGATGTCGCGGAACTCGGCCGCCGCTTTCAGCGCCTCGTCGTACTGGCCGAGGCGCAACCGGGTCTGCACCTCGCCCGACGGGCACCCGGTGGTGGCGATCAGGCCGGAGCCGTACTGCGACAGCAGCTCGCGATCCATGCGCGGGCGGAAGTAGTAGCCCTCGATCGAGGCCAGCGACGACAGCTTGAACAGGTTGTGCATGCCCGCCGTGTTCTCGGCCCACATCGTCAGGTGGGTGAACGCACCGGATCCCGACACGTCGTCTTCACCGCCGTTGCCCCAGCGCACCCGGGTGCGGTCGCTGCGATGCGTACCGGGAGTGAGATAGGCCTCGGTGCCGATGATCGGCTTCACCCCGGCCTCGGTCGCCTGCTTCCAGAAGTCGAACGCGCCGAAGTTGTTGCCGTGGTCGGTCACGGCGATGGCGGGCATGCCCTGCTCGACGACGGCCTTCATCAGGTCGCCGACACGCGCCGCGCCGTCCAGCATCGAGTACTCGCTGTGCACGTGCAGGTGCACGAAGGAATCGCTCGAAGCCGCCATCGTCCTCCCAGACTAATCGGCGCGGAGGACGTCGAGCGCGTGCTGCAGATCGTCGGGATAGCGTGTCTCGAAATCGACCCGCTCGCCCGTGCCCGGGTGGCGGAATCCGAGACGCATCGCGTGCAGCCACTGCCTCTCGAGGCCCACACCTGCCGCCAGCATCGGGTCGGCTCCGTACAGCAGATCGCCCACGCACGGGTGGCGCTGGGCCGCCATGTGCACGCGGATCTGGTGGGTGCGCCCGGTCTCGAGGTGCACCTCCAGCAGGGTCGCGCCGCGCATCGCCTCGAGCGTGTCGTAGTGGGTCACGCTCGGCTTGCCCTCTGCGGTGACCGCGAACTTCCATGCCGAGCTGGGGTGACGCCCGATCGGTGCGTCGATGGTGCCCGAGAACGGGTCGGGATGACCCTGCACGACGGCGTGGTACACCTTGTCGACCTCGCGGTCGTGGAAGGCCGCCTTCAGTGCGCTGTAGGCCCGCTCGCTCTTCGCCACCACCATGAGCCCGCTGGTGCCGACGTCGAGGCGGTGCACGATGCCCGCTCGTTCTGCCGCGCCCGAGGTGCTGATCCGGAACCCCGCTCCGGCCAGGGCGCCGAGTACCGTCGCGCCGTCCCAGCCCGACGCCGGATGCGCCGCGACGCCGACCGGCTTGTCGATCACGACGATGTCGTCGTCATCGTGCACGATGCCGAACCCCGGCACGCGGACGGGGACCACGGTCGGCGGGCTCTTGGGCTCCCATTGCACCTCGAGCCAGGCGCCGGCGTTCAGCCGGTCGGACTTGCCGAGGGGCGCACCGTCGAGGCTCGCCCCGCCGGACTCGAGGACGTCGGCGGCGAAGGTGCGTGAGAAGCCGAGCAGCTTGGCCAGGCCCGCATCGGCTCGCTCCCCCGCGAGCCCGTCGGGCACCGGGAGGCTGCGACGCTCCACCTACGCCTGCTCGTCGGACTCGGCGACGGGTTTCGGCGTCGTCTTCACCGTCGCGGTCCGGGTGCCGTCGAGACCGACGCCGCGCAGCGAGAGCAGCACGAACAGTCCCATCGCCGACACGACGCCGATGTCGGCGACGTTGAAGATCGCGGGGAAGGCGTAGAGCTGCAGGAAGTCGATGACGTGCCCGGTGCCGATGCTCTCGCCCCGGAACACGCGGTCGGTCACGTTGCCGAGCGCACCGCCGAGCACCAGGCCGAACATGGTCGCCCACCCGAGTGAGCGGATGCGCGGGGCGAATACCACGATGAACACGATCACCCCGGCGGCGATGATCGACAGCACCCAGGTGAACCCGCTGGCCAGCGAGAACGCGGCCCCGGAGTTCGTCACATAGTGCAGCTGCACGAGCTCACCGAGCACCGGGACGGTCTCGCCGAGCTCGAGGTTCTGGGTGATCAGGTACTTGCTGAGCAGGTCCAGCCCGTAGACCCCGACGGCGACCCCGGCGAGCAGCAGCAGCGCGCCGACGCGGATGCGTCCGCGGCGCGTCGTGGCCTCGGTCGCGTCGGTGTCAGCTGCCCTGGGCAAAACCGGGGTAGTTGGCGTTGGCCGGAGCGGCATCGGTGGGCTGCGGGAACGCCGCGTAGTCGCTCGGCTGCGGGCCGTTGTAGGCCGGCGCGGGGTACTGCTGGCCCGGCTGCGCCTGCGGTGCGGGCTGGGCCTGCGGTGCCTGCGGCGCGGGCTGCGCCTGCTGAGCCTCGGCTGCGGGCCCGGCGGTGACCGCGGCCGGCTGCGGCTGTGCGGCACCGGCGCCGATCGCGCTGGATTCCAGGTCGCGCAGCTGACCTTCGATGTAGCCCTTGAGCTTGGTGCGGTACTCGCGCTCGAACGTGCGCAGCTCGTCGACCTGGCGTTCCAGGGCCACTCGCTCCTGCTCGAGGGCACCGAGCTGGGCGCGCTGGGACTGCTCGGCCTCCGACACGACGCGCGCGGCGGCGGCGTGCCCCTCCGCGATGAGCGCGTCGCGCTTCTCCATGCCCTCGCGCACGTGCTCCTCGTGGAGGCGGCGGGCGAGCTGGAGCAGGTTGTTGGTGTTGGCAGGGTCGCTGGGGTCGCCCGCCTGCGGGGCGAAGGTCTGCTCGGGGACGGCGACCGGGGCCGGAGCCGGCGCGGCGGCCGGAGCAGCGATCGCGCCGCCGGCCTGCAACTCGTTGATGCGCGCCTCGCCGGCCATGAGGCGCTGACGCAGCTCCTCGTTCTCTTGGTTCAGACGGCGCAGTTCGACGACGACCTCGTCGAGGAAGTCGTCGACCTCGTCCTGGTCGTAACCCTCACGGAATTTGGTCGGATTGAAACGCTTGTTGACCACGTCTTCCGGCGTCAGGGCCATCGGTTCACCTCGGTACAGAATCAGGGAGCATAGGTCTCACCCAATAGGTGAGACTCCCAGCGTACATCCCCGCGGGAGTGTTACCTGTGGGGTTGACGTGAATGCCTACTGACCGAAGAACCCGGCGTCGACCTCGGACTCGGCTTCGCTCTGCTCGCCGCTGATCGCGACATGCTCGGGCGACAGCAGGAACACCTGGTTGGTGACGCGCTCGATCTTGCCGTAGAGGCCCTCGGTGAGGCCGCACGCGAAGTCGATGAGGCGCTTGGCGTCGGGCGCGCTCATCTGCGAGAGGTTGACGATCACCGGGACGCCCTCGCGGAAGGTCTGCGCGATCATCTGCGCGTCGCGGTACTGCCGCGGGTGCACGGTGAGGATCTCGTTCATGCCCGAGGCGGCGGCGTGACGCGTCGCGGCAGGCGCAGCGCGGCGCAGCGGGGTCACCTCGGCACGGCGGGTCTCGTGGCGTTCGGCCCGTTCGGCCCGCACGACGGGGGCGGCGGGAGTCGCCGGCATGACGTCGTCGTCGTAGCCCTCGTCGGCCAGGCCGAGGTAGACCATGGCCTTGTGCATGGGGTTCGCCATCTTGTCCTCCGGTGATCGTGCGGTCCTGCGCGTGTTCCTCAGAAACTTAACCTGAGGTTGAACGTTTTCCCGTGATTGCGGTCCCGATGCGCAGGTGTGTCGCGCCTTCCGCGATCGCGTCGGCGAAATCCTCGGACATCCCGGCCGAGATCGCGGTCGCATCCGGCACGATCGCCCGGACGCGGTGGCTGGTCTCGCGGACGCGCGCGAACGCCGGCCGCGGGTCGGCTCCGAGCGGCGCGACTGCCATGACGCCGCGCAGACGCAGCCCCGCGGTGGAGGCGACGAGTTCGGCGAGCGGTTCCACGGCATCCGATGCCACGCCCCCGCGGGCGGGATCGTCGGTGAGGTTGAGTTCGATGAAGCAGTCGAGGGTGTCCTCGCCCGCGAGTGCGCCGACCAGCGAGGGTCTGTCGACCGAATGCACGGCGCTCGCGTAGCGCCGCACCGCTCGGGCCTTGTTGCTCTGCAGCTGGCCCACGAAGTGCCAGGAGAGCTCGAGGTCGGTGAGTTCCGCGGCCTTGGCCGCCGCCTCTTGGTGCCGGTTCTCTCCGACGTCGCGCACCCCGAGGGCCGCCAGTTCCCGCACCAGCGACGCCGGGTGGAACTTCGTCACGACGATGCGGGTCAGCTCTACCGGATCGCGACCCGCCTGACGTGCCGCGTCCGCGATCCGCTCATCGACCTCGGCGAGGCGATCGGCGAGGCTCACGCGCTACTTCAGGAAGTCGGGGACGTCGAGGTCGTCGTCGCCGTCGTCGAAGTCGCGGTCGACGGGCGCGATCGGCTGCGTCATCGGCAGATCGGGCTCGGCCGACCAGCCCGTGCCGGACTCGCCGGCCGCCACGTCGGCGCCCACCGCGACCGGAACGGCCGCCTCGACGAAGTTGCTGCGGCGCTCGTGCTGCGGCCGCGGGGTGGGCTCGCCACCGTCGAATCCGGCGGCGATGACGGTCACCCGCACCTCGTCGCCGAGGGTGTCGTCGATGACGGCGCCGAAGATGATGTTCGCCTCGGGGTGCACGGCCTCCTGGACGAGCCGCGCGGCGTCGTTGATCTCGAAGATGCCGAGGTTCGAGCCGCCCTGCACCGACAGCAGCACGCCGTGCGCTCCGTCGATGCTGGCTTCGAGCAGCGGCGAGGCGACGGCGAGTTCCGCGGCTTTGATGGCACGGTCGGCACCACGGCTGGCTCCGATACCCATGAGTGCGGATCCCGCGCCCTGCATGACCGACTTCACGTCGGCGAAGTCGAGGTTGATCAGACCGGGCGTCGTGATCAGGTCGGTGATGCCCTGAACGCCGGCGAGCAGAACCTGGTCGGCGGTCGCGAAGGCCTCGAGCATGCTGATACCGCGGTCGCTGATCTCGAGCAGCCGGTCGTTGGGGACCACGATGAGCGTGTCGACCTCGCTCTTCAGGGCTGCGACGCCGATCTCGGCCTGCGCGGAACGGCGCTTGCCCTCGAATCCGAACGGCTTGGTGACCACGCCGATGGTGAGTGCGCCGATCGACTTGGCGATGCGGGCGACGACCGGCGCGCCGCCGGTTCCGGTTCCGCCGCCCTCCCCCGCGGTGACGAACACCATGTCGGCGCCGGCCAGCGCCTCTTCGATCTCCTCGGCGTGGTCCTCCGCCGCACGGCGTCCGACCTCGGGGTCGGCGCCAGCGCCGAGTCCGCGGGTGAGCTCTCGCCCGACATCGAGCTTGACGTCGGCGTCGCTCATGAGCAGCGCCTGGGCGTCGGTGTTGATGGCGATGAACTCGACCCCGCGCAGGCCGAGCTCGATCATGCGGTTCACCGCGTTGACCCCGCCGCCGCCGATGCCGACGACCTTGATCACCGCGAGGTAGTTCTGGTTCGATGTCACGTCCGGCCTCCGTGCGGTGCGAAAATCTGGGCGAAAGTCTCAACCTCTACTTGAAGTTCGGAGTCTTTCTCAGTACTATCTTTCGTCCCTCACGGTACGGTCGCGCGTGTCCCGCAGCCGGGAGGAGGGCGCGCGTGTCGCGCCATTCTCAGGCAACCTCCCGGGTCAGTCCTTGTGGAAGATGCCGATCCCCGGCGCCGAGACGTCGTAGACCCCCGGCCCGTGACCCTTGTGCAGGGCGATCAACTGGGCGAGCACCGCCGCCTTGCGGTCGGAGTCCTCGGCGCTTCCCCAGCGGACCCGCTGCGACGACCCCGCCAGCGAGAGCGTCACATCGTCGCGCGTGCGCGCCTGGATCGTCGTGACCTGCGCGAGGACCCCCGGCGGGAGGGCGAGCAGCACCTCGGCCATCGACCGGAATGCCGGTCCGCGCACGTCGTTCCCGTCGGCCAGCTCGATCAGCGGGGTGCCCTCCGGCTGGGTGAGCGTGGTGTCGATCGTGACGCCCGCCGGGTCGACCAGGCGGAACCCGTCCGGACCCGCGATCACCCCGATCGGGGATCGCTCGACGATATGCACGAGCATCGTGTCGGGCGGTACCAGCTCGGTCACATAGCTGCGGATCAGGGTGAACTCCCCCAGCGCCGATCGGATGCGACCCTCGTCCAGCAGCGCGAGCGGCGTCCCGATCTGGTCGTCGAGCGCATCGACGAGCGCCGCCGGCTCGAGCCGCTCGGTCCCGTCGACGACGATGTGGCGCAATGCGAGCACCGGCGAGAACACGGCGGTCGCCACCAGGCCGGCGAGCATGAGCACCACCAGCACGCCGGCCAGCACGCCGATCCGGCGATGACGCGCCGCCCGGGTGAACCGGCGGATCTCGGCGCGCTCCTCGCGTCGCCGCCTCCGCTCCGCCGCCGCGAACTCGGCGCGTGCGCTGCGCGGGCGGGCCGGGTGCTCGATCACCGGACGCACCGCCCGCGGCTCACGCGGGGCCGGCCGCGGTGCCTTCCGGGTCTGCGGCCGGGTGGCGGGCTCCGCCGGGCGCTGCCGGTCGAATCCCTCTGGCCGCTTCACCAGCGCAGATTACGTCAGGTCGCGGGCGCGACCGGGTCGCCACGCGCTAACGGGACTGCGGCACCCGCTCGAGCGCCTCCAGCAGCTGCGGGACCATCTTGTAGACGGTGCCGCACGACAGCGTCATGACGATGTCGCCCTCGCGGGCGATCGAGGCCACGTACTCGGAAGCCTCCTGCCAGTCGTCGATGCGGACCACCTTGGACTTGTCGGAGAAGGCATCGACCACGAGCTGGCCGGTCACCCCGGGAACCGGGTCCTCCCGTGCGCCGTCGATCTCGACGACGACGGTGAAGTCGGCGTTCTCTTCGTACGCCCGGGCGAACTGGTCGGCGAACATCCGGGTGCGCGAATACAGGTGCGGCTGGTGGATGGCGATCACCCGGCCCTCGCCGACCACGGTTCGGGCCCCCGCGACGGCGGCGGCCGCCTCGGCGGGCTCGTGGGCGTAGTCGTCGTAGACCGACACCCCGCGCACCGCGCCCTTGAACTCGAACCGGCGGTTGGTGCCGCCGAACTGCTCGAGCGCGGCGATCGCGTCCTGGAACGGGTAGCCGAGCTCGACCACCGTGGCGATGGCTCCGGCGGCGTTGATCGCGTTGTGCCGTCCGGCGACGTTCACCCGGGCGCGGTGGGTCTCGCCCCCGCGAGTGAGATCGAAGGCGACGTGATCGGAGGCGACGATCTCGCTGACGCGGACGTCCGCATCCTGCCCCTCACCGAACCGGATCGCGCGGGTGCCGGGCGCGCGCGAGAGTGCGGCGTCGACGGCGGGACCCTCGCCCGCGACGACGAATCCGGGTGCCGCCGCCACGAAACGGCCGAAGGCCTCGATGACGCCGTCGGCATCGCCGTAGTGATCCAGATGCACCGTGTCGATGTTGGTGATCACGGCGTACGAGGTGTCGTAGAGCTGGAACGAGCCGTCGGACTCGTCGCCTTCCAGGACGAACAACTCGCCCGAGCCGGTCGCCGAACTGGTGCCCAGTGACCGGATGACGCCACCGTTGACGAATCCGGGATCGGCCCCCAGCTCGCGCAGCATCGTCACGATCATGCCGGTGGTCGTGGTCTTGCCGTGCGCCCCCGCGACCGTCACCACCCGGCGCCCGCGCGAGAGCCAGTGCAGGGCCTGCGACCGGTGCAGCAGGGTGAGCCCCCTGTCACGTGCCGCCAGGTACTCGGGGTTGTCCGGCCAGAGCGCGCTCGTGTAGACGATCGCCGTGGCGTCCTCGGGCAGATTCGCGGCATCGTGGCCGATCGTCACCGTCGCGCCCCGGGCGCGGAGCTTGTCGATGTAGGGGTTGTTCTCGCGATCCGAACCGGTGACCGTCAGGCCCGCGTCGAGCATCATGTGCGCGATCCCGGTCATGCCCGAGCCGCCGATCCCGATGAAGTGCACGGGGCCCAGTTCGGCAGGGACCTCGAGGGCGAAGTCGGGGGGAATCACGAGTCGCGAGTCTACCGTCGTCCCGCATCGCGCGCCGCGAGCACCAGGTCGACCATCCGGTCGGCACCGTCGCGGTGCCCCGCTGCGCTCATGCGCGCGGCCAGCTCCGCGATGCGAGCCGGATCCCGCAGCACCGGGACCAGCGTGCCCTCGACCCAGGCGGGGGTGAACGCGGCATCCGCGACGAGCAGCGCTCCCCCGGCGGCGACCGTCTCGGCGGCGTTCAGCTCCTGCTCGCCGTTGCCGACCGGGTAGGGCACGAACACCGCGGGCAGCCCCACGGCGGCCAGCTCGCTCACCGTCGCCGAACCGGCCCGCGAGACCGCGAGGTCGGCGGCGGCGAAGGCCAGGTCCATGCGGTCGGAATAGCCGACGATGCGGTAGCCGGGCAGACCCGGGTCGGCGATCGCCTCGCGCAACCCCCCGGTGAGGTGGAGGACCTGCCAGCCCGCGCCGAGAACGCTCTCGACCGACGCCGTGATCGTGTCGTTGATGCGTCGCGCCCCCGATGACCCGCCGGTGACCAGCAACACCGGCCGCCCGGCGTCGAGCCCGAACTCGCGAGCACCCGCCGCGCGGGAGGCCGCACGGTCCAGCTGCTCGATCTCGCGACGCAACGGAAACCCGACGACCCGCGCCCCGGGCAGCCGCGTCGAGGGGAAGGTCACCCCGACGAACGGGGTCCACCGCGCACCGAGCCGGTTGGCCAGGCCCGGTCGCGCATTGGCCTCGTGGATCGCGATCGGCAGGCCCTCGCGGCGCGCGGCCCGGTACGCCGGGGCCGAGGCGTACCCGCCGAACCCGACAACGACATCCACCCCCCGATCGCGCAGGTGCCGGCGCGCGGCCGCGATCGTGGCACGCCAGCGAGCCGGGAACCGCACCAGGTCGGCATTCGGCCGGCGCGGGAACGGCGTGCGCGGGATCGTCAGCAGCTCGTACCCGCGTGCGGGGACGAGCCGCGCCTCGAGCCCCTCCGACGTGCCGAGCACGAGCACCGTCGCATCGGGTTCGCGCTCACGCAGCCGGTCGGCCGTGGCCAGCAGCGGATTCACGTGGCCGGCGGTTCCACCCCCGGCGAGCAGGTAGACGGTCACCGGGCGGGCACCGGGATCGGCCGGCGGCGGGCGAACGACAACACGATGCCGATGGCGGTGAGGGTCGTGATCAGGGCCGAGCCGCCCGCCGAGACCAGCGGAAGCGGCACGCCCAGCACGGGGAGCAGACCCAGGACGACCGCGATGTTGACGAACGCCTGCCCGATGATCCACACCATGGCCGCGCTCACGGCGAGCTTGGCGAACGGGTCGCGGTTCATCCGGATGATCCGGACGAAGCACACCGCGAGCACGGCGAACAGCACCAGCACGAGCAGGGCGCCGGCCAGACCCAGTTCTTCGCCGATGATGGCGAAGATGAAGTCGTTCGAGGCCTCCGGGATCCACGACCACTTGCCCGAGGAGTTCCCGAGGCCCACCCCGAGGACTCCGCCGTGGGCGAGCGCCTCCCAGCCGTGGATCGACTGCCAGCAGTCGTCGGAGTAGAGCTTAGGATCCTGGCACTGATCGAGCCACGCGGCGATGCGCCCGGACCGGGAGTCGCTGAACTGGATGAAGAGCAGCCCGACCACGGCCACCCCGGCGAGCCCCGCGGCGATCAGGCGCAACCGGACGCCGGCGTAGAACAGGGCGCCGAACACGATGGCCAGGATGATGGTCGCCGTGCCCAGGTCGTTGCCGGCCAGCACGAGGCCGACGGCGATGATGGTGATCGGCAGGACCGGGATCGCCACCTCACGCCACTCGTACAACGCGGCGCCCTTGCGCGACAGCACCCAGGCCAGCCAGATCACCAGGGCGAGCTTGATCAGCTCGGAGGGCTGGGCCGTGAAGGATCCCAGGTTGATCCAGTTGCGGTTCTGGCCGCGGTCGTACCCGAGACCGGGGAGGAAGACCAGCAGCTGCAGCGCGACGCCGATCACCACGGCCGTTCCCGCCCAGCGCTTCCAGAACGCGGCGGGCGCCCGGGCCGCCAGCAGCATGGCGGGCACGCCGACGAGCGCGTAGATGCCCTGCCGGGAGGCCTTGGCGAAGAAGTCGCCGTCCTGCGCACGCGACTCGATCGAGGACGAGGACAGCACCATGATGAGACCGAAGCCGAGCAGGAACAGCGTCGTGCCGAGCAACAGGAAGTACTCGGGGGTCTCGGCGTCGAACAACCGGCGCACCGCGACGACGACGCTGCGCGGGCGCTGCGGGTCGGGCTCGGAGCGGCCGTTGCGCGGGGGGCGGGTCGTCGTCATCGCCTGCCTCCCCGCTCTTCCTCAGCCGCCGTTAGGGCTCCAGCAGTTCGCGGACCGCCGCCGCGAACCGCTCGCCGCGATCGACATAGCCCGTGAACTGGTCGAAGGATGCCGCGCTGGGCGCGAGCAGCACCACATCACCCGGCTGGGCGACGGATGCGGCGGCACGCACGGCGGCGGGCATCACCGACCCAGTCTCTTCCTCGTCGACCTCGATCAGCAGAACGCCGGGCGCGTGTCGTGCGAACGCCTCGCGCAGCCCGTCGCGGTCGAGGCCCACCAGGATGACGCCCTTGAGCCGCGCGGCGTGTGCGGCCACCAGCGGCGCGGGGTCGACCCCCTTCAGCTGACCCCCCGCGATCCACACCACCGAGGCATAGGCCTTCAGGGCCGCGTCGGCGGCATGGGCGTTGGTGGCCTTCGAGTCATCGACCCACCGGATGCCGTCGACGTCGGCGACCAGCTGCGTGCGGTGGGCGTCGACGCGGAAGGCGCGGACGGCCTCCCGGATCGCGGCGGGCGGAACGTCGGCCGCGCGCGCCAGAGCGGAGGCGGCCAGGACATTCGCCACCGTGTGCGGGGCCGACAGACCGGATGACTCCAGGTCGTTGAGCGTCGCCAGCTCGAGCGCGGCGTGATGACGATCGTCGAGGAAGGCGCGGTCGACCAGGATGCCCTCGACGATGCCGACATCGCTCGGCCCGGGGATGCCGCGGCCGAACCCGACGGCGCGCGCGCCCTCCTGGACATCGGCCTGCTCGACCATGACGCGGGTCGCGTCGTCCTCGAGGTTGTAGACGCAGGCCACCCGGACGTTCTCGTAGACCTTGGCCTTGGCGTCGCGGTAGGCCTCCGCGCTGCCGTGCCAGTCGTAGTGGTCGTCCGCGAGGTTCAGGCAGGTGGCCGCCAGCGGGGCGACGATGCCGGTGCTCCAGTGCAGCTGGTAGCTGGAGAGCTCCACGACGAGGACGTCGAAGCCGTCCGGTTCCCGGATCGCGTCGAGCACCGGGACGCCGATGTTCCCGCACGGGGCCGCCCGCAGGCCGCCGGCCACGAGCATCGTGGCCGTGAGCTGGGTGGTGGTGGTCTTGCCGTTGGTGCCGGTGATGAGGATCCACTCGGCGGGCGTCCCGTCGGCGCGCAGCACCTTGTCGCGCACCCGCCAGGCGAGCTCGATGTCGCCCCAGACCGGGATACCGTGCTCGGCCGCCCAGACCAGCAGGACGTGATCGGGGTGGTAGCCGGGCGAGGCGATGACGAGCTCCGGCGCGAACGCGGCCATCGCATCCGCCGAGGTCCCGGCGAACCCGGCCCCGATGACCTCGAGCAGGCGCCGGCGTTCCTCGTCCGCGCCGTCGGCGAGGACGAGCACCTCGGCCCCGAGCTCGGCCAGCGTGTCGGCGGCGGCGAACCCGGTCACGCCGAGCCCGAGCACCGCGACGCGCAGGCCGCGCCAGTCGGCGTTCCAGCTGGTGAGACCGTCGAGGTCCCTCACGAGTCCAGGACGATCCACTCGAGGTAGAACACACCCACCCCGGCGGCGACGAACAGGGC
>Ga0182739_1003984_pt1 | contig 12506 bp, 13 predicted proteins | sample eDN5th30CBELigBY_FD_128873 | JGI IMG/M metagenome (GOLD analysis project Ga0182739, IMG submission 128873) | Enriched backyard soil microbial communities from Emeryville, California, USA - eDNA 5th pass 30_C BE-Lig BY (version 2) (version 2) | ecosystem: Environmental > Terrestrial > Soil >... | reverse complement strand
TCCCGCCTCCGTCCGGTCCGACCGATCTTCGCGTTCACCCCCACCCAGCAGGTCCGCTCCCAACTCGCCCTGGCCTGGGGCATCACCCCCGTCCTGGCGCAGCCGGCCTCCCACACCGACGAGATGACCGCCCAGGTGGACGGGCTCCTCTTCGACGCCGGCCTGGTGCAACCCGACGACCTGGTGGTCATCGCCGCCGGCTCCCCGGCCGGCCGAGCAGGATCAACCAACGCCCTCAAAGTCCACCGCGTCGGGGACCTGGCCGACGCTGGGGGAGTACTGCCGGGCAGGACCGCCCGCGAAAGCATCGGCCCCTGGCGCGTTTGAGGGCGCGCTGCAGCCAAGAACCGAGGGGCCCGAACCGCCTGCCCGAAGGAGGGAAACGATGGAGAACCCACCGGTCAGCCGCCTGAGCGAAGGGGACCGTGTTATGGCCCGGGAACCGGGAGGGGGCCGGATCAGCGGCCGCGTCGAGGAAACGGCCCCGCACCTGGACGCTGCATGGATCCGCGAGGACGGCTTCGGGGCCCGGCACCTGATCACCAGTCAGGACCTGCTGGAGGACCCCGCAGCCCCCACCGGCTAGCCGGAGCCGGACCACTTCGTGGAGCATGTGTTAGATCAGTGCCTTATCTCATACACCACAACACAGGAGAATGCCCATGAGCGGAATAATCGTCGTCGGGGTCGATGGCAGCGCAACCGCAATGAAGGCCGCGGAATCGGCACGGGACCTGGCAGTTGCCCTCGGCGCCTCACTGCACGTGGTGTCGGCCTTCGGCGGCGACCGCGTCGAGATTCTTGGCAGCGGCAGGGACCGAATGGTTGTCGCCGAGGCCGACGCTGCCGAATACCTCGCCCGCACTGTTGCGGAGTCACTGGGGCAGGGCATCACGGCGACTTCCACCGCCCTCCTCGGCAAGCCCGCCGCCGTCCTGGTCGAGGAGGCAGCCCGGGTGGATGCGCAGATGATCGTGGTGGGTAACCGCAGGATGCGGGGTATCGGCCGCGTCCTGGGCAGCATCGCCAACAGTGTGGCGCATGACGCCCCGTGCGACGTGTATATCGCCAACACCTACGACGCCGAGTGACCCGGACGCCCGCACTACACGGTGCGTCAGAACAGCCGGCCGGAGGGGCGTCCTAGCCGCGTCCTGCTGCCTCTTTGATGAGGGGCCACCGCTTGGGGCTGGGAGTCGTGCACGGCGTGGCTCGCGGGACCGGGAACGCCTTGGACGCTCGAGCGGGCCGCTGCTTGCCGCGCCAATCTACAGTTTGTGCAGATCGGCGATCTACTTGGTCCTTTTGGTAAGTAGTTTGCTCCTGAGAGGCGTCATTCCACTTGAGAGTACGGACATCTAACTTGAGTGTGAGCCGGAGGCCTGGTTGGAAGACTTACAAGCAGGCCTGCGCGATGGGCCTGAAATGGAACTGGTGAATGGGGCTCGGCTTTGTCCCGGCCCAAGAGACAGAAGCGAGTTGCCCCTTGCTCGCGCAATCGACAGCGGTGCGTTCTCAGCCATTCGCGTTCCGTAGGGGCTCGTGAAGTCGAAGCAGCGCAGCGCGGACCACAGCTCCAGGAAGCTCACGGACATCCCGTTACGGGGACAGCACGACGTCGCAGCGCCGTTCGTAGGCTCCGGCCGCAACGGTAACCTGGTTGACTGCGAGCCAGCCGCTGCTTCCGGCCGCAGCAATTGGCGGCGCACCGCCTCGGATACGCCGTCAGGGATCATTCCGGTATCGGTGGCGCCGCCGGGCAGCAGGCCGTTGACGGTGACGCTGGATCCGGCCAGGAAGGTCGCACTCATATATTTCATGCCGCGACCGGCGTTGTTGACCAGGATGTGAAGGCCGCCGAAGGCGGCGATTGCTTCGTCGACCAAGCGCCGGCAATCGGCTTCCTGGGTCACGTCCGCCTGCAGTGCCAGCACGCGGCGCGCACCGAGCATCACGTTGATGTCATCAGCGACCTTGCGGATCTCGTCCGCCTGGCGCACGGCCGAGATGACGACGCCGGCGCCGGCGCGGGCCAGGCCGAAGGTTCTGATTAATTAGACGCTGGTCTTCATTGTTCTTGTTGCGGGGGAAAATGTCCCGGACGATTCGGCTCCGACCCCGATTCCCCATTGGGGCCAGAGGCAAATTGTCCGGCAACGCGGGGGACGTTCCCGGGCGGCCGGGGGCCGCGTCCGATGCAAAAGGACCAATCAGTCCGACCACGGGAAGATGGCGCCGGGCTTGCCCCGCTGTATCAACGCGGGGGAAGGGAACGGTCCTCCGCTTCGGCAGCCCGGGCCAGGTCCGCCAGTGGAACGGGTCCGTCGTCGACACGCTCACGGGCCGGCTGACCCTCGAGCAGCACGGTGGACGGACCCTGGCCGGGGTCTATGCCCGGGCTGCGGCCCGGCCCTTCGCCCTGGCCGCGGGGACCTGGCACAACCGGCCCATCAATGCCACGCGGAAAAGGTCACTGACTGCCTACGACCACTGAACCTGAACGGACTCACTCATCTAGGCATCGATCACCAGGTCGGTCTGCGCTGTGGAGCAGCAGGGCAGGAACTTGCCTGCATCGATTTCGCGTGCCCGGATACCGCCCTGGTGGTTCATGTCGACTTCCCCGGAAAGCTTGACGACCTTGCAGGAGCCGCACATGCCTTCCTTGCAGTTCGCGCCGATCCTGACACCGGCACGCTGTGCCACCCCGAGGATGTGTTCGGCGGGATCGATCCGCACATTGATGCCTGTGCGCAAGAAGGACATGGTCAGGCTGCCCGTACCCACGGTGTCGAAGCTCGAGGCATCGGGGGTCGTGGCCCCCGGCTCGGCGTCCGAACTGCCCTCGGGGACGGGGGCGTCCGGGTCGACGGTTTCCAGAGGCAGCCCCGAGGCCTTCAGGGTTCCCTCGGCGTCGTAGCCGGGCTCGTAGAGCCCGAAGGCGCTGGGCTGGCTTTCATAGTAGTCCTCGGCGGAATCGGCGATTTCCTCGGTGATTTCCTCCGCGATGTCCGACGCAAGCGCGATCTCTGCCTGGTACTCAAGGAGTGTCTGGCGATCTCCCGAGAAGAACTCCATGTAGATGGAGGTGTCATCGACGCCGACCTTCTTGAGGAGCTCGGTGGCGCTGTTCAGGTAGCCTTCGGGGCCGCAGGCATAAACCTGGCGGCCGTTGGCATCGGGTGCCACCTGGTCGAGCATGGCCGCCGTCAGCCTTCCGCTGAGCCCTTCCCACCCCTCGGGCTTGCTGCGGTCGCCCAGGGAGTAGAAGACCTTGACGCGCGAGTCCACGGAGGCGATGTAGGCCAGCTCCTGGTGGAAGGCGAAACCTCCGGCCTCGGCTCCATGGTAGAGCACCACGACGTCGGCATGTCCGGGCAGGGAATGGATGGTCCGCACCATGGACATGATGGGAGTGATGCCCGCGCCGGCTGCCAGCAAGAGGTAACGCGCCCGCCGGTCGGCATCGGGCAGGTGGAACGCCCCGACCGGTCCGAGCATGTCGAGGACGGTGCCGGGTTTGACGTTCTGGTGCACCCACGGGGAGACGAGTCCTGTGGGGTCGCATTTGACGGTGACGCTGAAGGTCCAGGGCTGGGTGGGCGAACTGGACAGCGAGTAGCTGCGGTCGACCGGTTCCTGGTCCTCGCCGTTCACGGGAAAAGCGATGTTTACGTACTGGCCCGCACGGAACGCCAGCGGCGCACCGTCGCAGCGGCGAAACACGAAGGTCATCATGCCGCCGGCTTCGGGTACGGTCTCGACGCATTCGGCCATGAACTCCTGCGGATGCCAGGGACCCAAGGCGCGGGCGGCGTTGGCGGGTGCCTCAGTGCTGCCCATCACCCGGTTCCACGGCATCTCGAGGCCGCGAATGCGCTGTGGTTCCTGGATCACCGTCTCAGTGAGGAGTTCAGTCATGCCAAGTGCTCCTGTACGCGCTGCACGTACCAGTTAATGAACGCCTCCACCTGGTATTCGCTCTTCATGTACGGACCGGGCTCGTAGGCGGGGCTGCCGGCACCCTTCTGGCACAGCTCCACGAACGCCTTGTCCTGCAGGTTGGTCTGCTTCCAGGTGTAGGTGAGTTTTTCCAGATCGTAATCGACGCCTTCTTCGGCGTCATCAGCCACCAGCCAGGTGGTGCGTACCAGCGACTGGTGTTCGTTGATGGGGAAGACGCCGAACGTGATGACGTGGTCCCCGAGGAAATGGAACCAGCTGTTGGGCTGCAGGTGCATCGAGCAGCGGCCAAGGCGGAAGTCCGGCAGGTCGCCGAGCAGCTTCTTGGAAAGCCTGCGCCCGTCGGCCGAGAACGATTCGCCCTCTCCGTCCAGTGATTCACGTGAGATGCGGATTCCCGCGATGCGCGTGTCAAGCTCCTCGACCACTTCGTAGGGCAGGCCGTAGCGGCGGCAACGCTCCTCAAGGGAGGACTGGGCTTCCTTGTTGCGGTCCCACACTTCCTCGAGGTGGGGCGGAATCAGGCCCTCCGTCAAGCCCCACGTCGGGAAGAGGGAGCAGGCGAGTTCGGGGTGGCCGTCGCAGTGGTAGCACTCACGGTTGTTCTCCATGACGAGCTTCCAGTTGCCCTCTTCGATGATGTTCTGCTGGTAGGCGATTTTCGTCTTCGACAGGTCGTGGGGGGCGAGGTAGGGCTCAAAGATCTTTGCGGTTTCGTCGAAGTCGGCCGGAGGTTCGTCCGCAATGCAGACGAAGATGAGTCCGGCGACCACGCGGCTGTGGGCGCGCTTGAGGGCGAAACAGCTCTTGTCGAACTTCGCTTCTCCGGGTGCGGAGGCGTGGATCAAGTCGCCGCTGGGCGAGTACGTCCAGGAATGATAGCCGCACACCAGGTTTCCGGTTGAGCCGGCGGATTCAGTCAGGACGCGGGCGCCGCGGTGGCGGCACACGTTGTGCAGGACGTTGACGCCACCGTCGTCGTTGCGCAGGACAATCAGGGAATAGGGCCCGTAGTCGACGGTGACGTAGTCGCCCGGCTCCGGCAGTTCAGCGACGCTGGCGGCAAAGATCCAGTGCTTGCCAAAAATGGCCTCCATGTCAATCTTGAAAACCGTCGGGTCGGTGTAGAAGGGGGCGTCGAGGGAATATCCCGTGCGGCGGAACGCAAACAATTCGGTGATCTCCGCCAGTTGCTCTGCAGGCAATGACGTAGCGAGTTTTCCGCGTGAATTGAGGGGCGCGTTCACTGAAGTAGACATCTGTTTCCTCACGGGAGGGCTGGATAGTGGGCAAATCGTGGAGACCACGGGTTTAGTGGGGCAACCGGCTTTGTCGAGAACGTTTCGGTCATGAAATTAGGGAGGATCGATGTGCAATAAAACGCACGATTCAGGAAAAGCCGTGGATAGCAGTAGCGACTCCAATATTTCAGCCTTCCAGGTGCGCCTTACGCAACAACAATCGGGATACGCAACATCGTGACTTACGTCACGCGTGTTGTCAAGGATCCAAAAGATGCAGCGCAAGACGCCAGAACGGCGCTGGGCAACGAGGTTGCCGGCCAGACGGTCCATGCTGCGCACCACCACGGTGGCCCTGCTTATTACCGGTGTCCTGCCGGGCCGGAAGGAATTATGGGAGGTATTGGGTTAGCGCCTGGCGGCATCGGTGGTGGAACGGGCCATCCGGACCGGGTTGAAACAGCGTGGAGGCGTTCAATTCGACTTGATCACCAAGCACGACTGCACCGAGGCCGGAACCCGCGTCTCCTTCGACCTGTACCTGGCCGAGGCCGGTGCTGGCCGCTCACCGAGGCCGGGGCCGCCGTGGCCGAAGCGGAACTGGCAGACTTGGCCGCCGCCGTGCCGGGGGAAGGCGAGGAGGAATCCAAGCGCTTCGGCCTGCTGGTACTGCAGGCCGAACTGGCCGCGCTCGCCGGGGATTCAGCCCCTGCCGCCCGGATTGGGGCGCAGCTGGTGGGGATCGCCGCCGCATTGCAGGACCAGGGCAACATTCCGCGCATCGCCGCCCAGCTGCCGCTGATCGAAAAGCGCAAGCGCAAAATCGTCTATGCGGACTTCGAGGACACCCTCGGGGAGGTCGCCGAGGCGGAACTGGAGGGTGTGCAAAGACGGTGTTCGACGCCTCCTACTGCCGCGAGCGCGTGAAGATCCACCTGCAGGCCCACCTGGACCACATGGCGATGCAGCGCCTGCGCCGCGGCCGCGCCCCGACCGGCCTGGAGGCGCTGGAAGCGATGCTGCTGGAGAGCGGCCCGCCATGGTTCGGTGCGGGTTCCGGGCCGTGGCGGACCGGGCTGGCGGGCGGCCTGGACTCCACTTTATCGAAGCGCGTCGGCGCCGTCCGCGTGGGGTCCGGCGTTGCCTTGGATGTGTTCCCACAGCGCGACAACCCGGGCCTCGATGTCCGCAAGAATCGCGCGTGCCTCCTCGAGGGCGGCGTGCTGCGGGTCGGCCACGTCCCAATCGACGTATTCCTTGCCGGGGTAGATCGGGCAGGTGTCCCCGCAGCCCATGGTGATGACATAGTCCGCGGCGCGGACGACGTCATCGGTCAGCGGTTTGGGGAAAGCGTCGGCCAGCTCGATCCCACGTTCGGCCAGGACCTCGGCGGCCAGCGGGTGGATCTCGCCGGCAGGCAGGGACCCCGCGGAGCGGACCTCGACCGCCCCGCCCGATACCTTGGACAGCAGCGCCGCGGCGATCTGGGACCTGCCCGCGTTCTGCACGCAGACGAAGAGCACCTGGGGCCGGTCGGACTCGAGGCGACCCATGGACTGGGCGAGGGCGCGCAACCGGTCCGCGGCGAAACGGCCGGCCGTCGTGGCGAGGTACGTGCGGATCCTGGCCGTGCGCCCCAGCGTGGCGTAGGACTCGAACACGTAGCGCTCCACCATCTCGGGCGTGAAGTTCCCGTGGAACTTCCCGGCCAGTTCCCGGGCGGTGCGTTGCAGGACGTGGGTGTCCTTCTCGGTCGCGGCATCGGCGTACGGGTTGATCGACATGGCAGGCTCCTCGCGGTCGCGGTCGGGGGCGGTCCGCCGGGGCCGCCGATGCGGCCCCGGCAACAAGACAGTGCTAGGCGGTGGCCGGCAGCAGGGAAGCGATGAGCTGCTCGACGCGGGACTTGATGTCGTCGCGGATCGGGCGAACGGAGGCCACGCCCTTGCCGGCCGGGTCCTCGAGCTTCCAGTCCTCGTAGCGCTTGCCCGGGAAGTACGGGCACTCGTCGCCGCAACCCATGGTGATGACGACGTCGGAAGCCTGCACGGCCTCGGTGGTGAGGACCTTGGGGGTTTCGGCGGACATGTCGATGCCGACCTCGGCCATGGCCTCCACGGCGGCCGGGTTCACGGCATCCGCGGGCTGGGACCCGGCGGAACGGACCTCGATGCGCCCTTCGGCCAGGGTGGTCAGGAACGCGGCGGCCATCTGCGAACGTCCCGCGTTGTGGACGCAGACGAAGAGGACGGAGGGCTTGTCCGTGCCGGTGGAAGCATCGGCGGAAACGGGAGTGGGGTTGCCCATGGGGTCAGGCCTTTCGGATGGCGGTGGAGGTGGCTGGGAAAAACCTGCGGGAGGCGAGGGCCGCGTAGACCAGGCCCACCAGGACCGGGACCTCGATCAGCGGACCCACGACGCCGGCCAGCGCCTGGCCGCTGGTCACGCCGAACGTGGCGATGGCGACGGCGATGGCGAGTTCGAAGTTGTTGCCGGCGGCGGTGAAGGACAGTGTGGTGGTGCGTTCGTAGCCCAGGCCCAGGCCGCGGCCGATGAGCATGCTGGCGCCGAAGACGACCACGAAGTAGACCAGCAGCGGCAGCGCGATGCGGACGACGTCCAGCGGCTGGCTGGTGATCGCGTCGCCCTGCAGGGCGAAGAGGATCACGATCGTGAACAGCAGGCCGTAGAGCGCCCAGGGGCCGATCTTCGGCAGGAACGTGGCCTCGTACCACTGGCGGCCCTTGGCCCGTTCGCCGAGGGTGCGGGTCAGGAACCCGGCGACCAGCGGGATGCCCAGGAACACGAGCACCGAGAGGGTGATCGCCCAGACCGAGAACTCGGCGCTGGTGGTGGGCAGGCCCAGCCAGGACGGCAGGACCTGCAGGTAGAACCAGCCGAGGACGCCGAACGCGATGACCTGGAAGACGGAGTTGATGGCGACCAGCACCGCCGCTGCCTCGCGGTCCCCGCAGGCCAGGTCGTTCCAGATCAGCACCATGGCGATGCAGCGGGCCAGGCCCACGATGATCAGCCCGGTGCGGTATTCGGGCAGATCGGCCAGGAAGAGCCAGGCCAGCGCGAACATGAACGCCGGGGCGAGCAGCCAGTTGATGGCCAGCGAGGTGACCATGAGCTTGCGGTCCCCGATGACGCGCTGCGTTTCGTTGTAGCGGACCTTGGCCAGCACCGGGTACATCATCACCAGCAGGCCCAGCGCGATCGGCAGCGAGACGCCGGCGACCTGCACCGACTCGAGCACGGCGCCGAGGCCCGGGAACAGCCGGCCCAGGCCCAGGCCCGCGGCCATGGCGGCCAGGATCCAGACGGCGAGGTACCGGTCCAGCGTCGACAGCTTGGCCGAGACGGGGCCGGTGTCGGCCGGAGCGGCCGTAGTGGCGGGGTGCGTCACAGGAGTTCTCTCCAATTGAAGATCAGTGGATCGATAGATTTCGATGTCCAGTATCGAATGAAATATTGACGCATGTCAATGTATAGAGGGTCCCTGCGGGACGAACGGCGGGTGAAATCCCTGCGGCGGCCGGGCTAGGGATGCCGGGTCGGGGCAGTGTCGAGGGCGTGCCGTGCGGCGGCGGCGACCGTGTCCCGGGCGAAGGGGCCCACGCCGACCAGGGTGGCCGAGGCCGGTCCGCACCAGTCGCCGTAGCCGAGGAAGAAGAGCCCGGGGCGTTCGGCCGAGCGGGTCGGCAGTCCGGGGTCGGTGGCCGGAGAGCAGCCGTTCGTGGCCAGCGCGAGCGGGTGGAGGTGGTCCAGGCCGGGGCTGAACCCGGTGCACCAGATGATGGCGTCGGCCTCCAGTTCGCGGCCGTCGTCCCACCGCACGCCGGTGGGGGTGAGGGCGGTGAACATCGGTTCGGCTTCGAGCAGTCCCCGGTCGCGGGCCTCGCGGACCGACGGGACGGCGACGATGTCGCCGAGGGAACCGACGCCGCCGGGGCTCGGTTCTCCCTTGGCCAGGGCACGGACGTGGCGGTTTGCGACCTGGAACAGCGCGCGGCCGTCAATGTGGTCGGGCAGGAAGCGCGGCGGCCGCAGGGCCGCCCAGGTGACCGAGGCCGCCGAGGGCAGGAGGTCGGCGGCGATCTGGGCGGCGGAGTTTCCGCCCCCGACCACGATGACCCGGTCGCCGGCGAACTCGGTGCGGCTCCTGTAGCCGGCGGTGTGCAGTTGGCGCCCGGTGAAGGCTGCGGCACCGGGCAGGTCGGGGACGTGGGGTTTGGACCAGGAGCCCGTGGCGTTGATAACGACACGGCTGGTCCAGGTCCCGGCGTCGGTTTCGGTGGCGAAGCCGCCGTCGTCGTAGCGGACCGCGACCACCCTGACGGGCCGGTGGACCGGCAGGCCGTAGCGCTCCTCGTAGGTGCGCAGGTACTCGGCCACATGCCGGGCGGAGGGGTTTCCGGGCCCTGCCCAGCCCGGCATCCGGTATCCGGGCAGGGAGCTGTACTCGGCGGGGGAGAAGAGTTCGAGGGTGTCCCAGTAGTCCTGCCATGAGCCCCCCGCGTGGGCGTTCGCGTCCAGGAGCGCGTAGCTGGGCGCAGCCGCCTCCCGGCCGGTACGGGCGTCCCGTGCCAGCCGGTGCAGGTAGAACCCTGCCGCGAGGCCCGCCTGCCCGGCGCCGATGACCAGGACGTCGACGTCGTTGTGTGGCATCTGCTCTCTCCGCCCCGCTCCGCTAGTCCGCCTGCCCGCCGGAGCGTCCGTGGGCGAAGCCGGTGGGGAACCCGATCAGGACCGGTTCCGGCGTGCCGCAGCAGGCCGCTTCGGTCGCGGCGGCGGGAACATCGCAGCTGGTGCCGATGTCGCTGGAGCAGACCCCGGTCTCCGGCAGGACCAGTTCGACGTTCTCGGCCGCCGCGCGGTCCCCGGCGAGGGCGGCGGCGATGGAGCGGACCTGTTCGTAGCCGGTGGCCATGAGGAACGTCGGCGCCCGGCCGTAGCTCTTCATGCCCACGATGTAGAAGTCCTGCTCCGGATGGGCCAGCATCGACTCTCCATGCGGGGCGACGGTGCCGCAGCTGTGGAACTCCGGATCGATCAGTGGGCCGAGCTGCCGGGGCGCCTCGACGGCCGGGTCCAGGTCGAGCCGCAGCTCGCGCAGCACCTCCAGGTCCGGGCGGAAGCCGGTGGCCGGGATCAGCAGGTCCACCGACAGCGTCCGGTCCCCGTCCGGAGTGGTTCCCTCGACGGCGAGGGTGTCGGAGGCCTTGAACCCGGTGATGGTGAAGGAGGTGTGCACTTCGATCGTCCCGCTGTCCACCAGGGAGCGCAGGCGCGTGCCCAGCGCGCCGCGGGCGGGAAGCCCGTCGAGGTCGCCGCCGCCGAAGACCTTGGCCAGGGATGCCCCGCGCACGGCCCAACTGATCCGCGTTCCGGGCTCCGTCTCGGCCAGTTCGGACAGGGCCAAAAGCGTGTTGGCCGCCGAGTGCCCGGCGCCGACAACCAGCACGTGCTTTCCGGCGAAGCGTGCCCGCTCGCGCCCGGCGACGTCGGGCAGGGGGTCGGTGACCAGGCCCGCCGCGCGGGCCTCGGCCTCGCCGGGGGCCGGCAGGCCACCCTGACCCAGCGGGTTGGGGGTGTTCCAGGTGCCGGAGGCGTCAATGACGGCCCGGGCGAGATGGTCCTCGAACGTTCCGTCGGCGCGCTGGACGCGCAGCAGGAACGGTGCCGCCTCCCTGTCCCGGGTGCGGGTCTTGTCCAGGCCCTGGCGGGTGACGGAGACGACGCGGCTGGAGGTGCGGATGGAGGCGGAGAGCTGCGGGAGCTGGGCGAGGGGTTCGAGGTAGTCGCGCACCAGTTCGGCGCCCGTGGGCAGCGCAGCCGGGTCAGGCTCCGACCAGCCGCCGGCGTCCAGCAGGCGGCGGGCCGCGGCGTCGATGTTGTAGCGCCACGGCGAGAACAGGCGCACCTGACCCCACGCCTCCACCGCCGCCGCGGGCGCGGGACCGGCTTCGAACACCAGCGGTTCCAGGCCCCGCTCGACCAGATGGGCCGCCGTGGCCAGGCCCACCGGACCTGCGCCGATGACGGCCACGGGAAGCTTCTCGCTCTGGGACATTCCTCTGCTCCTCTGCTTGGTTTGCGGGATGCGCGCCGTTGCCCGCCCTGCGGGGTGAACGGTCTTCATCGCCCGGGGACTGCTTCCCGAGGGTATCGACCTTCTTCGATGTGTCGAGTATGCTTATAGACATCGATGGATGTCAATCCCCGGCGGGTCGTCGCCGGGGCCGTCCGAGACCAGGAGGAACGATGCCCCTCACCGACACGGCCGAAGCACCGGCACCCACTGAAGCGATGGTCGCCGAGGCCGACGGCAGCAGCACCCCCTGCTGTGTCCCGGCCGAAGGCGGGGGCGCCCTTGATGCCGCGGAGGCTACGGCGCTGGCTGCCCGGTTCAAGGCATTGGCCGACCCGAACCGCCTGCGCATCGTATCGATGGTCTCGGCCGCCCAGGGTGCCGAGGCCTGCGTCTGCGACCTCTCCGAGCCGTTGGACCTCGGCCAGCCCACGGTGTCCCACCACCTGAAGATCCTGGTCGACGCCGGGATCCTGCACCGCGAGAAGCGCGGCGTGTGGGCCTACTACTCCGTGGTGCCCGGAGCCCTCGAGGATCTCGCAAACGCCCTGATTCGAAAGGCCTAAGTCGTGACCGAGACCCCACCCGCCGCCGGCCGGAAACCGGCCGTCCTGTTCGTCTGCCAGAAGAACGGCGGCAAGTCCCAGATGGCCGCCGGGCTCATGCGCCTCGAAGCGGGCGAGGCGGTCGAGGTCTCCTCGGCCGGCACCAAGCCCGGCGAGAAGATCAACGCCCTGTCCGCCGAGGTGCTGCTGGATTTGGGCGTCGACATCCGCGGCGAGAAGCCCAAGCAGCTCACCGAGGAGAGCATGCGCGCAGCCGGCCTCGTCGTCGTGCTCGGCACCGACGCGAAGGTCGACCCGGTCGACGGCGTCACCGTCGAAACCTGGGAAACCGACGAGCCGTCCGCACGCGGCATCGAGGGGCGCGAACGCATGGAACTCGTGCGCGACGACATCCACGCCCGCGTCCGCGAACTCAAAGCCCGGCTCCTGACCCGCCCTTCCGCCTGACCCACGACTTTAGGCACCCGAACGTAAGGAATCCCACCAGCATGAACCCCACCCCCACCGCCGGCACCGTCCGCAACGTCATCATCGTCGGGTCCGGTCCTGCCGGGTACACCGCCGCGGTCTACACCGCCCGGGCGAACCTGGCCCCGCTGGTGATCGCCGGTTCGGTGACCGCGGGCGGTGAGCTGATGA
>Ga0182739_1003983_pt1 | contig 12507 bp, 6 predicted proteins | sample eDN5th30CBELigBY_FD_128873 | JGI IMG/M metagenome (GOLD analysis project Ga0182739, IMG submission 128873) | Enriched backyard soil microbial communities from Emeryville, California, USA - eDNA 5th pass 30_C BE-Lig BY (version 2) (version 2) | ecosystem: Environmental > Terrestrial > Soil >... | reverse complement strand
TTACTGGTTTGAACTTGCCGAAGTATGGTAAAAAAATAAGTAAGATAGTAAAACCATTTAATAAAGAAAACGAACCAACAGTGAGGGTTTTTCATCCCCCACTGTTGGTTCGTTACACTTATCGGACCAATACGATAGAGAGTTCCATCCTCGTATCCTAATTTTTGGCAGCTTGCGGTTAGGTCTTACTGCCAGCAACAGTGAGATAAATTCACATTTCCTTCTATTAAAGACATAGTTAGTTTACCTCTATCGTCTCATACGTATCTTGGTTTATCTGATCGAAATATGGATTTAATTTACCATCATCCATATACATTGTTAATGCGTGCATTGCTCTTGTACAAGCAGTATAAAATAATTCTTTTTCCAAGTCTCCATGATAACTGGAAGCATTATAAAGAACTACACCATCAAACTCAATCCCTTTCGCCAAATAGGCAGGAATTACGGAAATGCCCTTTTCATAAGATGTCGTTCCTTTTTGAATGAAGCGTACGTCTATTTTCTTTTTTAGCAATTCATAAACTTCACTGCTTTCCTTAATTGTTTTGCAAATGATTGCAATTGTTTTATACCCGTTCTCCTGCCAATCCTTTATTCGAATTAATAGATCATCTATCTTCTTAGTCGAATCCTGAGCATGTATAACTTTTGGTTTTTCTCCATGACGATTAAAGGGCTCAATCAAGTCTCCATTTACAGCAAGTCCTCTTGTAAATTCAACAATTTCTTTTGTTGATCGATAGCTTTTCATTAACACAATTCGTTCTACTTCTTCATTGACTTCCTTGCTAACTATTTCGTTATGCTGATGGGCATAAATCGCCTGGTTAATATCTCCAAGAAGCGTCATCTTGCTATACGGAAACAGCTCTTTTAAATAATTCATCTGAAAATCAGAATAATCCTGTGCTTCATCGATAAATACCTGACGAATACCGGATGTCGATTTTCTTCCCTCTATTTTATCCTTTAAATAGGCAAAAGGCGTACCATCTTCATACGATAGGAAACTTTGTTCAAGATTGGCGATTGTTTGCTCTGCTATTTTTCGCCAAACCTCTTCTGTTAGCGATTCTGGACAACTTAATTGGAAAATCTCTCGATACATAGCAGGAATATCAATAAATCTCCTTTTCTTAATAGAGACATATATCGATTTAAAATGCCTATTCACAATCACCTTTCGCAAAAACCTTTCCTCTTGATCAAAATAGTCGAATTCATCTTCTTTGCCATTTTTCTTTTGGGCTGCATGAAAGGCTTCTAAGTACTCCTCTTTATCCAATAGTTCTATTTCATCATCGACCCATTGCTGTTTTCTTTCCGCTTTTGCATGCTTTTTCATTTCTTTTTGAGCCCATTCAATTAGTAACTGGATTCGATTTGGAATGGAGATGTGACTTTCCATCTCGTAAAATTTTCTCGTCAGTTCTTCCCTTGAAATAAACACTTTGTTACGAAAAACGATATCCTTAAATGCCATGCCGTCTTTATGTAACGCACGGAAATAATTGTCTATTAGGTCTTTAAATGCAACACTGCTTTTAAATTGAATACTCTTTAATCTACTTTCTTTTTGAAGTGTATTTGTTTCCGTTAATAAATATTCTAATTGCGAAAAAGAATCTTCCACTTGGTGCGCTTTTCCTATCCGTGTCTGTAAATACTCAAAAAAAGTAGACTGGCGCATATTTTCTTCCCCAAGTTCTGGTAGTACGGTGGATACATAGCTATTAAAAAGTGGGTTAGGAGAAAAAAGCATGATATTATCTGATTTCAATGTATCTCGATGCTTGTATAATAAGTAGGCTACCCGTTGCAATGCTGCAGATGTTTTTCCGCTTCCTGCCACTCCTTGTACTAGCAAATACCTACTTTTTTCGTTACGAATTATTTGATTTTGTTCCTTTTGAATTGTTGCAACGATTGATTTCATCATCGAATTTGCGTTATTGCCAAGAACTTCAAGCAATAACTCATCCCCAATCGTCACACCTGTATCAAATAAGCTAATTAGCTTTCCATTCCGGATGATAAATTGTCTTTTTAGCAATAATTCACCGTCAATTTTCCCACCAGGTGTTTGATAAGACGCAGGTCCTGGCGAATAATCGTAGTAAACGCTAGAAATCGGTGCTCTCCAATCATAGATATAGAATGTTTCATTTTTTTTATCCATAAAAGAAGCAATTCCAATATAGACTTGTTCTGTTCCTTCACCAGCTTCATCAAAATCAATTCTTCCAAAGTATGGAGTATCTTTCAGTTTATGAAGAATCTTCTGCTGTCTATGAATCTGTCCATATGTTCGCTCTCTCTCTCCAAGCAGCTCTGCTTGCTGTTTTATACTTGTAAATGTTTCGATAACGTCATCTGGTTCATCTAAGTTAACTGTAACATCTTCCCAAAAGTTAGAACGAATTTGACTCACATCGCCGCCAATATTGTGAATGTCTTGTTCCATTAGTTTCAACTTATCGTCCATTTCGTTCCGCACAAAATCAATTCTCTTTTGTTCGGTGACTTTTTCTAGTGCTTCCTTATTATTAGTCATAGTGCCCCCACCCCTAATCAATTAGCTTGACAAGCAGAATCATTATGTGATATCATTATTATAGAAAAACTATACATGTTTTAATCAAAATGACATCACTAAAAGATTCATTTATTTTATCATATTTACAATTTAATTTCCACTTTAATAAGAATAAGCATCCCATATCTTTTACAGATATGGGATTTATTATGTGTATTTACCCCCACTCTTAACGGAGAGTAAGACTCCCGCCTCAAGTTTATAAGTATACGAGGAAGATGGGTAGGATATCAACTGTCCGTTAAGGTCCAATTGGTTCAACTAACCAGCAGCGGGAGAGGAGGGAAGCCTCCCACTGACGGAAGTTTCCCTTTATATTTTTGCCATTTTTCGCTTGAACGTAACTCCTTCTCTTCTTTTTAAATATAAATAAAGAAAAAAGAAGAATACACCGCTAAAAGCTCTTAAAAAACCTGAAATATTCATTGCAGTATATATATTCGTTGTTTCTAAGAGATAAACACCAAATTGAGGTGCGATAAACGCAATGAAAGCAAGTAGTATATTATAGTTGGAAATACAGATACTGCGGTTATCTTCTGTCGTCACATCCAACAGCTGATTAAACAGTAACAAGACCGTTCCAGATACAAATAAACCAGCAAATATATTTGTAATTACAAGAAAAACAAGATTTGTGGAAACCAGTGTCATCCATGGAGCAACAGCCATTCCGATAGACACTAAAATAAGCATTTTTGCATTTGAATGCTTATCCGCCATTCTTGCCCACCATTTAAAACTTACGATTTGACCAATCGAATTAGCAACTGCAAATAAACTGATCCATAGCCCTGTTGCTCCAGCAAATTTTATTTGATAGATACTAAACAATATCCAGCACATTTGCCATGCAAAATTAAAAAACAGCGCACTTATGATGAAGTATAAAAATGGTTTATTTTTAAAAACAGCTATTCCAAATAACGATGGCTTTTCTTTTATAACTACTTTCTTTTTTGGCTCCGCATGCTGTTTTAAATAATGTAATTCTAACAAGCCAAACGCAAAAGCTAATAAGTATAAAACGACATAAGGTGTCGGATTAGATTTGTCAAAAAATTGCAAAAATATACCAATAAAGAAAGTCGAAACCATGCCAATTATGGTCATCATTTTATTTCTCGTGCTAAAAAACCCACTTCTTCTATCTTCTTGAATAATATCTCCAATGAATGCCTGCCAACTTAAATTTGCAAAGGAAAAAGGAAAATTCATAAGTCCGACCAAAACAATAAAAACGATTGCTTGATATTTATCAGGTATAAATACGACTAAAGCAATACCAACTAAAAAAAGCCTTGCAACGAAAAAAGAATACACGGTAAACATCTTTTTCTCCTGAAGCCGATTAATGATAATAGAACCAATGATCATTGCGAACATTCCAATAAACTGTGGAAGTGAGCTAATTAATCCTACTTGATAATTGGTTGCCCCTAAAACACTTATCGCAAAAAGGGGAAAATAGTTATTAGAGATATTTAATATAAGCGTTGTGTAAATTCCATTCTTGATGCTAAGCCTCTCATTTTCTGAATTAGTCTGTTCTGACTCCATCATCCCTGTATCATCCTTTTTCTAATCAAAATTATTTCAATTTCTGAAATATTCATTGTTATCATACTCTCATCCCTACAAACCTGCAAGCCTTTTTGTTGAAGATTTATTGAATTATTTTTGAACGTTTACACACAAAAATCCCTTTCCAAATGGAAAGGGATTTTTTTATTATTCTTCTACTGATTCTTCTGTATTAGTTGTTGAACCTTTTAAATAGTGATAATCATCGCGATTGATCGGAGTGAATCCATTTGGTTTATGGAATCTCAGTAAATCTTTCATCACAATACTATCAGAAGCTTGTAATTCCGCAGCGGCTGCTTCTGCTTGTTCTTTGCCTTGTTCAGCATCGACTAACTCACCATCTGCATTATAATAGTTATCACCAATTTTTGTGAGTGTTGGAGAAACGAAGTCTCCATTTCTAAATGGAACTGTTTCACGGTGTTGCTCAGACAGCAAATCAGAACCAACTTGTAAATAATCTTTTGTATCAATACCTAGAAGGTGCATTAATGTTGGCATTACATCTACTTCGCCACCAAATTCGCTTACTACATTTCCTTCTACACCTGGCACATGAATAAACAATGGAACACGTTGAAGCTGTGTATTCATAAATTGTGTTATTTCATCGACACCAAGTACTTGTGCCATAGCTTTATTATGGTTTTCAGAAATACCATAATGGTCCCCATACATAACGATCACTGTATTATCATATAATCCAGATTCTTTTAACTCTTCAAAGAATAAACGGATTGATTCGTCTAAATAATTAGCAGATTGGAAATAGTGGTTTACCGCATTATCGCCAAAGTCACCTGCTGGGAAGTCTGTATCGCCTTCATCCATTTCGAATGGATGGTGGTTAGATAAAGTAATGAATTTTGTATAGAATGGTTGCTTTAACCCTTCTAATAAAGGCATGCTTTGCTCAAAGAAAGGAATATCTTTCATTCCATAGTTTTTCGTATTTTCTTCGGACATATCATAATACTCTGCATCAAAGAAATAATCGTATCCAATCGTTTTATACATTTCATTACGATTCCAGAAGGTTTTATAATTACCATGGAACGCAGCAGAAGTATAGCCTTTTCCTTTTAGGATGGCTGGTGCTGATTGTAATGTATTTTGTGCTTTATTTACAAAAACAGCTCCTTGAGACATTCCATATAAAGAATTTTCCATCATAAATTCTGCATCAGATGTTTTCCCTTGTCCTGTTTGGTGAAAGAAATTATCAAAATAGAATGTGTTTTCATCTTTAAGTAAAGAGTTTAAAAACGGTGTAACTTCTTGCCCATCTAACTTGTAATTAATAATGAAGCTTTGCAATGATTCAAGGGATACATAGATAACGTTCTTGCCTTCTGCAACGCCAAAGTATTTATCATTTGGCTCAGCATAATTGGCACTAATAAAATTTTGCACCTCGGTAATATCACTGCTGTCTGCCAACGCTCTCTGACTTTCAGATCTAGCGTTTTGCACAATATCATATACAGTAAAGTTATAAGCACCTAAATATTTCACTAAATAGTTTCTATCGAAAGATCTACTTAATAACTGAGGACGATCTGCCTCTGCTAATCCTAAATTAATAACAAATGTTAAAATAGCTAATGCAAAAACAGATTTTGCTGCTCTTCTATTTTTTTGTATAGTAGGTTTATATGCTTTTGTAGCTAATAAAACAATCAAAATAATAACATCTAGGAAATAAAGAATATCATATGGTTTTAGAAGTGATAAAATACTGTCACTCAATTGTCCACCATTTACTTTTACCTGCATCATTACTGGAACTGTTATAAAGTCAGTAAAGAATCGATAGTATACGATGTTTGCATAAAGCAATGCTGACATCAACGCTGTGTTTATCGTAATATAAACAGGTTGTAATTTTCCTTTAACAAATAGAGCAAGTCCGATAAAGAGCAGTGCGGAGCTCAATGGATTAATAAATAATAGAAATTCCTGCATTGGTCCTTGTACTCCAATGCTAAACTCTACCTTATATCCAATATACGTTTTCATCCAAAATAAAAATATGGCGATTAAAAAGAAAGAAGAATGTTTTGTTAAAAATTTACGAAATAATTCCACTGTACCTTTCAATCCCGTTCACCTCAATTCAAATAATTAACAATTTTTAATATGCTGTTGATTTTCCCTTAAATAGTGCTACCTTATCTACATATGTTACTGCCCTTCCATTTGTTCATCCTATCAAGAAGTAGCAGTTGAAGAAATGACGTAATCCATTATAACACATGATTTTCAAAATGGTCATTCCTTTTACTTCCTGTTAATGTAAATTTACATTAAGAGAGATTTCAAATTAACCACATCTTACATTAAATTAATGAATATTTCCAGCAATATCTATATTTATACGAAAAAAAGGGAGAAAAGAACATGTTTTGCGTATTTTCGACAAGAATGAATAATAGCAGATTTTATTAAAAATGAAAATGGTAAATACTCACAACCATCTCTTTCTACCCTGCAAATAAGTAAGCTAAACTGCGAACAAGCATATTTAATATTCATTTTTTTAATAGTATAATGGAATGGATTTAAAAAGGAGGAAATTCAGTTGATACATATTGATCAAAAAGAGTATATCGCTTTATTAGAGCAGTTATTAAATGTTACAAGTCCATCAGGAAATACAGAATCAATCATTCAATTATTGGAGAAATATTTACAGGAAGCCAATATTTCAACCTATCGAAATAATAAAGGAGGATTGATTGCAACTATCCCTGGCAAAACAACAGACAAACAGCGTATGCTTACTGCTCACGTTGATACACTTGGTGCCATGGTCAAAGAAGTCAAATCGAACGGAAGACTTCGCTTAGATTTAATTGGCGGTTTTACATATAACAGTATTGAAGGAGAAAATTGTATCATTGAAACGACTTCTGGAAAGACGTATACCGGAACCATTCTCCTTCATCAAACTTCTGTACATGTCTATAAAGATGCTAGAACAGCAGAGCGTAATCAAGCCAATATGGAAGTCAGAATTGATGAAATCGTTAAAACCAAAGAAGATGTGAAAAATTTAGGTATTTCAGTTGGTGACTTTGTTTCTTTTTACCCACGGGTAGAAATAACTCCGTCTGGATTTATTAAATCCAGGCATTTAGATGATAAAGCAAGTGCAGCCATTCTTTTATTATTGATGAAAACAATAAAAGAAAGTAACGTCGAACTACCATATACAACTAACTTCCTCTTTTCTAATAATGAGGAGATTGGTTATGGTGGAAATTCAAATATTCCAGTAGAAACAGTGGAGTATTTGGCTGTAGATATGGGGGCAATGGGAGATGGCCAATCAACTGACGAGTATACAGTGTCCATCTGTGTAAAGGATTCGAGCGGTCCTTATCACTATGCTTTAAGAAAACACCTTGTTCAATTAGCAGATAAGCATGAGGTTCCCTACCAGCTAGATATCTACCCGTACTATGGATCTGATGCCTCTGCTGCAATCCGGTCTGGTCATGATATTAAACATGCGTTAATCGGACCTGGAATTGATTCTTCTCATGCCTATGAACGCACTCATTTTACTTCTATTGAGGCAACAGGGAAATTAATTTATCATTATTTATTAAGTCAATTGGTTTAATCTTTACAAATTTAAAGAGGATGACACCGATTATTATGAGTCATCCTCTTTTTTGTTATTCAAGGTCTTTTGCCTCTTTGTAAGTCTTCAATGGACAAGCCAAAATCCATTTGAAAGTGTGGGTAATCTTTAAAGTTAGTCCAGTCTCCTCCCCATTGAAAGCCTAGCTCTTTTGCTATTTCTACTACTTCAGACCAATCAGTTTTGCCATTTCCATTCCCATCATATTTCATATCCCAAATAACTGCTCCGTTAATATCCAAAAGGGCAAAATCAATAGCAAGTCCATAATTATGATACGATTCCCCACCCTTTGCATTGGTAACAACAGAACCTTCTCTCGTTCTACCTTGTTCATATAGACGGTCTTGTTCTTCTACACTTCTGAAGTCCTCGGTAATTACTACCCGAATTCCAATATCTCCTGCTTTTTTGACAAGAATATCTTTATTCTCCTCTACAACTGGATTTAAGCCTGTAGGCATAGGCGCCTTACTATAGTCAGGTTGATTTAATTTCCAATATAATAGAAGAATGAAGAAAAAAATCAATATAATAAATATCGTTCTTCCACGTTTCTTTCTTTTTTTTCTCAAAATAATGCTCCTGGTTTCTGTTGTTGTTTATTAATGTAAATATTCAAATCGAGTAGTACTTCCTGTTTGTCCAGCGATTACCTCTAGTCTTACTTCCATTCGATCTTTCAATTCAGGTACATGGGAAATAACGCCGACCAGTCTTCCTGAGCTTTGAATATCCATAAGTGTTTCAATTGCTTGATCCAATGATTCCGGATCTAGTGTGCCAAATCCTTCATCGATAAACATTGTTTCAAGTGAAATTCCCCCGGCAAAATTTTGCACGACATCACAAAGTCCTAAAGCCAACGATAATGCTGCCTTAAAACTTTCCCCACCTGACAAAGTTTTAACATGTCTTTCTTGGCCTGTGTACTGATCAAATACAAGTAATTCTAAGCCACTTTGGACATTTCCTTTTGAGCGATCACTCTTTCGGACAAGCTGATAGCGGCCACTTGTCATTTTATTAAGTCTACTGTTCGCCTGCAGCAATATTTCATCTAAGAAAGATGCCAATACATAACGTTCAAATGTAATTCGCTGCGCATTTTGACCTCTTGCTATATCGGATAAATGGCCAACTAGATTATATTGATTTTCTAGTTCTTTTACCTGTTGATTTATTTGTACAACTTGATTATATATCGCTTTATTGTCTTTTTGTTTTATTAGCATATTCGTATGTTCTTGCTGAAATTTATTTACTTCTTCCACTATTATGGTTAACTTGTTTTGTAACTCATCCATATTTGGTACGGTTATATCTTTAAGCGCCTCTTCCAAATCTTTTAATCGATCAGAAACGGAACGACACTCTTCGCGATAAGACTGTACCGCTGCTTTCAGCTGTTCCACTTCTTTATCAGGTACTTTACTTTCCGCATAAGAGCGATACGTTGCAAAACCTTGTTGTGTCATTCTGTTTAAGAAAATCTCTCTTTCCGCCTGTAAATTTTCGGATAACTGTATTATCTGTTTTTCAATACTTTCTAATCGAACCGACTCTTTTTGCCAGTCTTCTTTTGTGCGCTGAACCTTTTCCTGCGCTTTTACAAATTGTGCCTCCAATTTCTCTAATTGTAACGAGGTGTCCTTACACATTTTTTTATACTGAGATATTTCCCGTAAATCGGTAGGAATTGTATTTTTCATATTTTTTAGCATTGTGTTTTGCTCTGTATATTGAATGGTAGTTTCTTGGATTTCTCCTGCTATTTTCTCAAGCTGTGCTTGTACATCTTGATGTTGATCTTCCACCTCTAATAAAGATTGCTTCATTTTTTCCATTTCCGCTGTTTGTTCCACTAATTTCCTTTGTTCAAGGCTGATTTCCTGGAGCTCATTTTGAATTGTATTTGCTACTATCTCTCCATCCTCCACTATAAAGGAAGGATAAATATCTACAACTTTTTGCAGCTTCATTTGCGCATCTTCATTTAGCAATTTCCATTGGGTATTTGCTTCTACCCAAGCCGTTTCAGCTTTCATTTTTTCCTTTTCTATTGCTGACAAATCATTTTTCGCGCTTTTTCGGTCTTCTTCAGAGATATCTTGATGCTGTGTAATAGTTGTTGCAGGGTTAGGGTGATGTACGCTCCCACATACTGGACAAGCTTCATCCACCTTTAAATTCCTTGCTAAAATATATGATTGATTAGTAAGCCATTTATTCTCTAGCTCTTCTACTAATGCTTTTGCATCTTCAAATCTTCTTACGATAATTTCTAGCTGTTTTTCCTTCGAGTCTGCATCAGCCTTACGTTTTATTACACGCTGGGACACTTCTAAATAGTCATTAATACGTTCTAATATAGATTGCAGATTGCGAATTTTATCTTTATTACTAACCAGCAATTCTTTCATGCTGTCTAATTGTTTGATCCGTTCTTTATATCTTTGAATCGTAGACTCTTTCTCTTTTCGCTGTACTTGGAGTATTCCTTGTTTAGAAGCAAGGTTTTCCATGTCTCTTTTTAATTTTAAAAGTTGCCCTTCGACTTCTGCGTATTGCAGGACATCCTTTTCCATATTTTTTAAATCAGCAAGGTAATTAGCCAAATGTTTGCGTTCCTCATCCCTCGCTAATTCCTGGGTATATAGCTGTTCTGCTTTGACAAGTTTTGCCTGAATATTTTCTAACGAGGATCGAATGGTCTTTTCTTCTACCTGCTTACCATCGATTTGTTTTTTTAAATGGTGGCAAATTTCTTCTTGCTGGGCTAGAAGAGCTGCTTTTTGAGCCAACTCTATTTTCTTTTCTATTTCGGAATAATCCTTTTTTTGTTCATCCAATTCTTTTAAACGTATGGAAAGCTCTTCTTTTAGCTTCATTTGTTTTATAATTAATTCAGCTTCATATAAATGCTGTCTAATAACATCTCGTTCTTTATTTTTTTGATCAAGCATCGTTTGTAATTTATTTACTTCTTCTCCCATTAGCACTATTTCTTGTTCTAATAGAGGAAGAATTGCCACATCATTGTCACTTCCTGCTTCCATCAAAGCTATTAAGTCATCTTTGAAAACAGCATCTATTTTAGATAAGGCATTATTGCGCAGCAAAACCTTTTGCTCAACATCTTTTTTTAGCCCCTGTGCTTGGTCCCTTAATTTATCTTCTATGCGCTTATACATTTCGGTATGAAATAACCGCTGCAAGATATTTTCTTTTTCTTTGCTATCTGAAGTCAGTAATTTGCGAAATTCCCCTTGTGGAATCATCAGTATTTGCCGAAACTGATTACTGTCAATCTGCATTATTTCTTTTACTTTTTCGTCCACATCACGAATGGAAGAGGCAACTAGTAACTCCTCTCCATCTTCATTAAACGTAAATAGCTCGGCTTTTGCTCCAATTGTAGTAAACCCTTCTCCCCTCGCCTTCTTCTTCTCTTGCTGAGGAGAGCGTGTGATTAAAAATCGTTTTTCTTTTAGTTTAAATTCAAAACTAACTTCTGTTAGCAAAGAATCATCAGCAAACTGACTGCGTAATTCTGGCCCATTTCGGTCTTCTCCGCTTGCTTTCCCATAAATGGCATAGCTTATCCCGTCAAAAATAGTTGTTTTCCCGGAACCAGTTTTCCCTGAAATTACAAACATCGTTCGATTTCCTAAAACAGTAAAATCAATTACTTCCTTATGAGCATAAGGACCAAATGCCTGCATCGTAAGTTTTAAAGGTCTCATTTAGCACCCTCCGCTCTTAGAACTTTGTTAATAACACTTTCCATCCAGTCTTTTTTCTCCTCCGTAAAAGAAGCTGTTGTCATTTCTTCATAGAATGATGCAAATAACTCCAGTTCATTTTTCTGAGCATCTTTTTGTACCTGTAGCAGCGACTTTTCTTTACGATCTCTATTTTCTATTTTTCGTTCTAAGTGCAGAACATTAGGATACACTTGACGCAATTTTTGAATGGGATCTAAAATCGCCCCTTCATCAAGCAATGTAATTTTTAAATAATCATCCACTTTTTGATGCTGATAATAAGCAACATCTAATAATTCTTCTAAATGTCCCTCTAGCTCTCGCATATCTTTTTGCGGAGTAAGTGCATGATACTTTTGCGTGAAACTTCCTTTTTCATCTATTTCTATAATAGATACAGATTTATTTTGTTTTGCTTCCGAAAAAGAATATTTCATTAACGAGCCAGAATACTTTACAGTTTCATGATGAATAGCATTTGGACTATGCAAATGCCCAAGCGCAGTATAAGAGAATGGAGCAAATAGTTCCGCACCAACACAACCTGATCCCCCTACAGATAAACTTCTCTCGGAATCTGTTGTTTTACCACCAAGTACAAAACTATGACCAATCAGCACATTCGGTTCATTTGTATTTAAATTATCTTCAATCTTTCCAATTATCGCTTTCATTGCTTCATGATGATTAAGTATCGTATCATCCGCTAATAATTTTCGTACTACAACTGGTTCGCAGTACGGTACTAAGTAAAAATTCACTCCACCCAATGAAACGGGAGTAAAACTGTTTTCGATTTTTCCATTTAAATAAAAGCGATTTTTCTGATACCATGAGCTACCAAAAGATAACCGCTCTGCGCTATCGTGATTTCCTGAGATAGCAAGAATTGGTGTATTTAA
>Ga0182739_1003982_pt1 | contig 12508 bp, 13 predicted proteins | sample eDN5th30CBELigBY_FD_128873 | JGI IMG/M metagenome (GOLD analysis project Ga0182739, IMG submission 128873) | Enriched backyard soil microbial communities from Emeryville, California, USA - eDNA 5th pass 30_C BE-Lig BY (version 2) (version 2) | ecosystem: Environmental > Terrestrial > Soil >... | reverse complement strand
TTGACCTCCTCGAATTCTCCAAAAGACAGCAGTCGGGCGGTGAACGGATTGTCAGGCAGTTCAGGGATCACTCGCATCACGCATCCTTTTCTTCCTGCAGCAGAACGAGCCAGATATCCGACTCATTTAGTAGGCATTATAGAACGGGATTGCCATGAATGGTGTAACTTCCTGTTTCCCCTTGCTGCTCAGGTAAATTCTCCTGACAGGTTCTGTAGAAGTTCAGATACATGTGAGACAGATGGGGAGATGAACTGAGGGGATCATCCCGGGTATCTTGGATGTGTTGACCAACCGAGATACGTCAGGAGTGATCCCCTCATGGGTAAGCATAGCAAGCGGAATCGTCGTCGGATGCACCAGACCCGGTCGCTCAGCGATGAGGCCTGGTTTCGGCTGCGGTGCGTGGAGTATGCGAAGCAGGCGGGGGTGGGGACATAATCACTTTCGCCTTCCTTCTCCCCCAACTGGATAAGGTCAGCGCAGGATCAGTAAATGGTGGATACAGTCAGACATTGAACAGGCGCTGAAGTTGCGCTCTTACCACCTCAGCACCACTCTCTGACAGGACAAGAGGATTGATAACGATCCTTCCAAGTTCGCCTTGCTGCTCACCCACTGCTACTCGTGGCTGTCCGTTCAAGAGCTTGCCAACAGCCTCATACGCGGTGAAACCTAACGTATCTCCATCCAGATCCAGCCACAATTGTGGAATCGGCTGATGGTCCGGACAGTGGACGTGGATGTTCAGCCCCGGGATGTCGTGGAGAGGCCCGGCAATGTGATCCAGCATCCGCTGCCACCGTTGTGCGTCGGCATCATCGTCTCCCGCCACATACTGCCTCAATGCAGTCACCAACCCTGCGATTTCCTCACGTCCAACCTTCATGGCACGTCCAATCCCTTGATGAGGGATGCCCGAAATGGCGCCCCGTTCGATGAGATCACGTTTTGACCAGGTTGGCACCCGCACATCCAAATCAAGCTGCTGGAGTGCCACAGAACTCACGAGATCTGCGCGCCCAGCCAGAATCCCGCTCGCCTGGGGTCCACCGAGCGCCTTTCCTCCCGAATAGACAACGAGGTCAGCCCCTTCCGCAATGAACCGTCGCAGGTTGCTGCGCGGTGGCAACGTGGCGGCAGCATCGACAATAACGGGCAGATTATGCCGATGAGCGATTTCAGCCACTTCCGGCAACGGCAGTGTTCCAGGTGTCCTCATGATGGGACAGGCAATTGCTGCAGTACGCTCAGAGATGCCCGCTTCAATTTGCCAGGCATATGTACCACCAGCACCGGGATAGCCAAGATAGCCCACCTCAACAAAGCGCACACCTGCCGCTCGCAATGCGTGGTCGTACGAATTACGATGTCCCCTCTGGACAACAATCTCGTTCTTCAATCCGGCAGTATCGGGAAGGCGATCCATGGCCGCCGGATCGAGCCCGGCAACACATGCAGCGGCGGCCAGAGTCAGCCCCGCTGCCGCCCCTGAGACAACATAACCTGCCTCTGCACCGGTGGCATCTGCAATGACGTGTCCGGCTGCTTCCTGTAACTCATCCATGGCTACATTCGCCAGCGCGGCCTCCCTCATGGCTTCCAAAACTTCCGCCGAGATGAGATTACCGCCAACACGAGTTAATGCGCCGGCAGCGTTCACAACCGGTTGTACACCCAAATCTTCGTAAAATCCCATTGCTCTCTCCATATTTCCTGGACCTTCACGGTAACGTCTCTGAAGGTCCGGCTATTGACACGCACACGGTAGATAACTAGACTTTGGTAAGTTGTGTATTCCAATTTACCAGAATCGCCCTTCGCCGTGAAGGCCGCGGACACAGGATGATCATGACATCCGATTCAGGAGAATCGATGCAGCCGCCTCGAACGAGTACCTCCGTGTATCAGACACTTGGAGTAAGAACAATCATCAATGGCCGTGGAGCAACGACGGCCGTCGGTGGGACGATTATGGCTCCAGCCGCCATCCAGGCAATGGTGGAAGCGTCTCAGGATTTTGTCTTTCTTGATGATCTCAATGTGGCGGTGGGACAACGGATCTCCGAGGTGACAGGCGCTGAAGAGGGATATGTCACCGCCGGTTCCGCGGCGGGCATGGCTCTTGCAGCGGCAGCATGTATCACCGGCAATTCTGCAGAACTCATACGGAAGCTTCCGAACACCAGCGGGTATCCAAACGAAATCATTGTCCAGCGTGAACACCGGCTCCAATATGATCAAATGTACCGCGTTGCAGGCGGCGTCCTGGTGGAGATCGGGGCGACACTCTCCGATCTGGAAAAGGCTGTGGGGCCAAACACTGTGGCGCTTGCGTACCATGACTCACCAGCGTGTGAAGGACCGGGGTTGGACTTCCCGACCTGGGTCGAATTTGCTCACACCCGAGGGCTGCCGGTAATTGTTGATGCAGCTTCAACATTACCCCCCGTACAGCACCTGCGCTCCTGGATTCAACAAGGTGCGGACCTTGTGATCTACAGCGGAGGCAAAGGTATACGTGGTCCTCAAGACTCTGGCATGTTAGCTGGCCGAAGCGACCTGATCCAGGCAGCAAGGATGAATGGCAGTCCCCATGCTGCGGTTGGCCGTGGAATGAAAGTCAGCAAGGAGGCCATGGTTGGACTGTGGGCAGCGATTGAAGACTTCATGTCCCGGGATCACGAGGCTGAGTACCAATTTCATCTGATGCAAGCAACGTCTCTCGCGTCCTTCTTCCGCGATCGTAACGATATCCGATGTGAACTTGAGTCAGATTGGGAGAAATGGCCGGCGCCAGTCGTACGGGTGTTTCCCGTGACCAACACATGGTCACCGGAAGATATACGCAAAGCATTGATCGCTGGCGAACCCTCAATCCACATAAATGTGGAGCGAGAAGGTCTCATGATTAATACGCACTGCCTTCGCAGTGGGGAGGACGTGATTATTGGCGAACGTCTGTGCCATCTCATCGACAAATCTCTAGCACCACGGGATTAGCCCGGAGTGCCTACTAAAGGCAGTAGTCGCTTAAGGAGTCTCTATGCTTATCAGACCGATCTCCGGGAAAAAGGTGCTCTGGCAGGAGATGCTAAGGCACGAACTACTGACAGCACTCGACCAACGTCCGGTGGTCATCGTCCCGGTGGGATCAGTGGAGCAGCACGGTCCCCACTGCCCGATGGATGTTGACATCTCAATCCCCTATCATCTCGCGATTCAGGCGGCAGATGAGATCAACGATTTCCCGGTGATCGTCGCTCCGCCTGTTCTCTATGGGTTCACGCATTACAACATGGGCGAAGTCGGCACATTGACGATCAAACTGGAACTCTTCATTGAGCTCCTGTGCGACATCTCCCGCAGCCTGTGGGCAAACGGGTTCCAGCGGATCATCCTGCTGAACGGGCATGGCGGCAACCAGGCCCCGACGTCAGTGGCCTCTGTAAAGCTGGCGGAAGAGGATGTCTGGGCACTCGCCCTCACCTACTGGAACATGGCACTGGCTGAACTCGCGGAATGGGGAGAGGAAGATGACCTCGGCAGCATCGGCCATGGCGGCGAGTGGGAAACAAGTCTACAACTCTACCTTCGCTCCAACCTCGTCGATATGAATCTTGCCGTCAAAGATGAATGGCGAATGAAATTCAGTCCCGAGGTCCAAAGGTACGCGAAATTCCCGGAGCGCCGACGGGAAATGGAGCACGGCGTCATGGGCAACCCGCTCGTCGCGTCTGCCGAAAAGGGAGAGCGCCTCTTCACGATCCTTCTCGAAAGACTTGTGCGGCTTTGCCGAGAATATCATGAAGAAGATCCTCCCCGGTACAGGGAGTTCGGATCGCATTGCCCGTAAACCAGTGTTTCGTCTCTCGGTAACACACATAGCCATGGAGCAATCTGTGTTACCGAAAGGCATTGGTGAGCTCACGTGTGGATGACCGATTCAGGAGTGTCGCGTCCGGCTTGACACCGAGCCAATGGAGTTCAGCCTGAGACCCCGGTAACCATGCTCCTGAACCAGCGTTCTGAGTTCTTCTGGTCCTCAGGGGCGGACGGGATTGACAACGCATACACCGGCCAAGCGATTGGGATAGGTCTGGTCTGGATCGCGTCAGTGAGATAGGCGTGGGCGTAACCGTAGACTTGAGGCTGCAGGCAGATTCCACTGGCACCCCCCTGCCCGATCGAATACATCAACAGGATCCTCTGCACTGGTCCGTTCTGTTGGTATGGGGACTTGATCATGCGGTCCCCAGGGAAAGGCATGAATATCCGGGAACCAGGTATGGGTAAGGGCATCGACAATGGACAAGACTCTGTCCTTTAGGTTAGCTCCATCCAGGCAGCCAATTTTGAACATGCTCGACCACGGCGATTAAATCACAAAAAACAATTGACTCATTGTTCGATCACTAACGAGTCAGATGCGGAGATTCCCGGAATCGAACGCCAGCACCACCATCAACCATGAGGATCTCGCCGTCAATGAAACTACTCCGATTTGACAAGAGAAAAAGCACGGCCTCGGCCACTTCACCCGGCTTTCCGGCACGGCCCAGTAACGTAGCAGATGTCCTGGCTGGTGCCATCGAGCCGCTTTCGGAAAGGTCTATTGGCCCCGGTGCTACGGCATTGACGCGAATTCCGGCACCCGCAAGCTCCCCAGCCAGAATACGCGTCAGCATAATCAGACCAGCCTTCGCGGTACTGTAGTCACCGTAATACCGGGTAGCGAATGCACCCTGGATCGAGGCGATATTGACGATAGATCCACTTCCCGCGCGGATCATCTCCTGCCCAACATATTTGGCGCAAATAAACGCCCCGTTAAGATTGACGTCCAGCACCCGACGCCACTGATCAACGGGGATATCGAGAATCGCCCCCCAAGTGGTAATGAGGAGCTTCCCGTGATCGCAGCATTGTTCACCAGAGCATCGATTCGACCAAAGGACTTCAGCGTAGTCGAAACCATCCTCTGCACTGCGTGTTCATCAGTCACATCAACCTGACAAGCGACAGCATTGGGTCCAAACTGATCAGCAACCCAAACAGCTTTATCGGCATCGATATCTGCAATCACAACACGCGATCCATTCCGGATCAGATGTTGTGAAATGGATCTCCCAAGTCCGCCGACTGCACCTGTCACAATTGAAACTGTACCCGTTAACTCGTCCAACAGCCTGCCCTTCGGTGAATGGGATACCGGAAAGATGCTTTCCTCTCGTCTCATGTCAACCATGTTTCACAGATATCTCTACTCCTGTAGCAACGAATGGTGTTTTGTCTAGTTGGCCAGCGCCGGATCTGGTTCGTTCTTCATCGCTTCCCGGCGCAATTGCTCTACCCTCTGCTCCCACTGATGCGCCTTTTCCAAATGCTCGCGCATTGCTGTGCGTGCCATCTCTTCATCACCAGACTGGATGGCGGCGAAGATCGTCCGATGATTCGCTTCCTCCGATCCCATCACTTCTGGCAATGCAGATTCGATTCTCAGTCCTCCAATCATCATCGGCTGCGCCAACTCCTCAAGGATCCTGGCCAAAACTGAGCTATGGGCCGCCTTGGCTAATGACCGGTGAAAGCGAGACGTTGCACTGACCGTCGCCTTCTTTTCCCGGATTGCCGTCTGGATATTGGCCAGACTTTGTTCCATTTCCTCAATATCCGCAGGCGTTGCTCTTCGTGCGGCAAGAGCGGCGATTTCAGACTCAATGACCATGCGAGCTTCGAGAACCGCGAAAGCGGATTCATGCGAGTAGAAAGCAGTATCTGCGTGATCCGAGGACGAAGTCAGTCGATGCTCAGGTGTTTGTGCGGCATCAGACCTGGCAACCGGTACCCGCGAAACATACATGCCGCTTCCCTGTCGCACGAACACGACCCCGTCGTTTTCCAGCTGCACGACAGCTTGCCGAAGGATGGGCCGGCTGACCTCCAAACTGTCAGCCAAATCCCGTTGTGGCGGCAGCAAGTCTCCCGGCTGGAGATTATTGGCCAGGATATAGGCCATCAGGCGGTCGACAACAGATTGCACCAATCTGACCGGCTTTACTGGACGCAGGGCCTGAATATCACGATTATCCAACGGCTGTTTGGTCCGCTTTTCCGAATCAGCATCCTCATATCTCATTTCTCAACTCCTCGAGCACCTCATCTGGCAGGTTTACGGATCAGTATCCTGGTCGGGGTAAGCAATCATAAACAGTATCTCACCAGTCCGTACCGCCGGATTTGTCCTGGCGGTCCAGATTGTCCCACTATTTGGGGCAATAATGTGATCCAGCTCATTGCCAAATATATCAACTATTGTGCCTAACGTCTGTCCTTGCTCGACGTGTTGGTAAAGTTGCGCTGCTTCCTCAATCAGACCACTACATGTGGCAAAAAGTGTGGTGGCGGGACGAAAGATACCAGGAGCCTCCGGGGCTTGGGGTGCATTCATCAGGATTCCGTAAAGCGCCAGAATATTGCGAAGGCCCTGCGTGAATGACGCCGCACCAGCGGGATCACATCCGGACCTCCCCACTGTTTCCGTACCTATCGTAGGGATCCCCAGTCGTGATGTTGTGGCATTGAGCGGTCCCGACGAGTCATCGATAAGCCAAAGGTCAGTGAGACCGAAGTGTCGAGCCGCTCGTTCGGCCGCGGCACGCCCGGGAGAATCGATATCCCGAATACCAACGACGGTTGCAAACGCGGCATCGTGACTTCCACTGTGGAAGTCGATCAACAAATCACCACTTCCTATATGTCGCCTGATGAATCCTAGCAAGTGATGTGCGAGCTCCTGACTGGGTGTACCCGGTAAGGCACCAGGAAAAATCCGCGCGAGATTCAGTCCATCTACATCACCTGGCGCCACCCGGCTGCGTGCATCAAAAGCAAAGGGGTTCGCCATCGGTATGCCAATGAACGTTCCGCGCATTTGATCGGGGTTCAGATCGACAAACACCCGCCTGATAGCGGCCATCCCCTCGTACTCGTTGCCATGCACGCCGGCGATCGCCATCACCGTCGGACCGGCAGTTGCACCACGTGCAACCATCAGGGGTAGGTTGACGGGCCGCCCTAATCCCTGCATCACGTTTATCCAGCCTGATCCCTTGTAGGGTCCGGGGAGTGTCTCGAGATCGAGTTCAGAAAGCCAGGAATCCGCATACGCATCGCTAGTTTGCTGTGCCATATCGATCATCCTCCCCGCCCCTAACTGGCACCCGCATCCCGGTCGCGGCCGACTCCTGAACCGCGAGCGCAATCTCCAGTGCGCGCAAACCATCCTGTCCCGTCACCGGAGGTGAACCTTTCGCGAGAACAGTATCCACAAAGGCAGAGAACGAGCGCTCCAGTGCCCCACCTACGACACCGCCGATAACCGGCGCCAGTGTTGTGTCGGGCCAACGCAGACGCTCGGCAGTAGCGAGTGAGAAGCCCGAGTAAACCCCATCAACTGATGCCCACCCCTCGGTGCCGGTAATTTCAAGATGCTGATCGAATCCACTCGGGTGCCCTGGGGGAAGTATCCAGCCGAGTTCGACAAGCGCAAGCGTGCCCCGGGAGAAAGTCAGCGTGGCAAAGACAGCATCTTCCACCGGATAACCAAGGCCCCGAAGGTGACCTTCACGCGCGCTGGCACTTACCTCCACGACCTCATCATTGAGGACCCAGCGCAACAGATCAAAGTCGTGTACTCCAAGGAATACGGGTAGTGTCGAACGTCCCCTAAGCCGGTCCTGAGCGTTGACGGTGTTCAATCGCCGTGCCATGGCGGTAAGTGGAGTTCCCAGTTCCCCAGCCGCAACAGCATTTCGCAACGCGGCGTACCTTCCATCGAAGCGCAACAGATGGCCAACCATCAAGGGAGCCGGACTTTTTGCAGCGGCAGCCAATATGGTCCGGGCTCCGCTGACGGTGCTTGACAGCGGCTTTTCAACCAGGACTGCCACACCGACCTCGAGCGCCATAACACATGGCTCCACATGTGCATCTTCAAAGGTGGCGACAACAACGGCATCGACGCTGGATTCCTGTAGTGCAGTCCCCACATCCTGATATGCTTTCGCACCATATTCCAGCGCCGTCGTTGTCGCCACATCTGTATTTACATCAACCACGGCTATGAGCTCTGCGCCGGGATGTTCACTGGCAATGCGCGCATAGCGCTGCCCCATATATCCCGCACCTACGACTCCGATTCTGACTGGATGTGTCCCCGCCGGCTCAATGAACTTTCCCATAGCTGATCTCCTCAACAACTGCAGATGATGACATGCAGCGGCGCGTTAGCAGGAATCCGCAACAGACGGTGCTAGAAAAGGGATTGTCTCCCACCCCCAAGCCGACGTTGAGCCGCATCTCCGAGTGCGAAAAACGCCAGAACAGTGAGCGTCAAGGCAATGCCGGGAAAGATGCCATACCACGGTGTCCGGTACAGGTAAATTTTCGACGCACTCAACATCCCACCCCATGAGGGATCGGGCGGCTTGGCACCCAGCCCCAAAAAGCTAAGACTCGCCTCCAGAAGAATGGCCCAGGTCGCGATGAAGCCAGCCTGGACCAGGATGGGTGCCATACAGTTGGGGAGAAGCGTGACAGCCATGATTCGTCGGGAGCGGGCACCCATCGCACGACTGGCCGCAACATACTCTTGCTCCTTTTCAGCCAGAACGGTGGCGCGCATCAATCGTGCGAAACCCGGCACACTTACCACGGTGACCGCTATCGTGGCTGTTAGAAACCCCTGACCCAGGATAGCGACCATGCCCAAAGCCAACAGGATCGCCGGAAACGCCAGAATGACATCAATGACACGCATGATGACTGAATCCAAAACGCCGCCAACATAGCCGGCAAGCAACCCCAGGGGGACGCCTATCATGGCCGAGGCCAAAACGACGACCACTGCGGTTGTCAGTGAGATACGCCCTCCGGTGATGACACGGGCAAACAGATCGCGACCCAACTCGTCCGTCCCGAACCAATGGCTGCTCGACGGTCCGACCAGCGCTTCCTTTGGGTTGGTAACGAACGGATCTGGAATGAGTCCTACCCAATTGCCAATGTAGGCGAGGATTGCCATGATGAGAAGAAACGCAACGGCGAGAATGGTACTCACCTGGCCATTGAGCGATTGACGCCTGATGCCCCGACGCTTCCAGAAAACCTTGACCACACTCGACCCTCCGGTTGCTGATGTCTGTATCGCGCTTTCCTCAGCCACGGTGTAACTCCATCACATACTTTTGATACGCGGATCGAGTGCTCCGTAGATCAGATCAGTCAGGAGGTTGATGACGAGGAATAACGTTGCTGCCAGCAAGATGATGGCCTGTACCACCGCGTAGTCGCGTGTCTGAATGGAAGAGATCAATAGCCGCCCAATTCCAGGCCAGGCAAAAATGCTCTCGACGACAACAGCGCCCCCCAGCAGACCCCCAGTCTGCAAACCAATCATCGTGACGATCGGGAGAAGAGCATTCCTGAGCACATGGCGAACGAGGACGGTCTCGGAGGCCAGACCTTTGGCCCGAGCTGTCCGGACATAGTCATTCCCCAGGACATCGGTGACCGCAGCACGAATGAATCGGGCAATGACTGCCGACACATACACGGCAAGCGTGATTGCCGGTAGCGTAATCACCCGCATCCATTGAACGAAATCTTCGGTGTAGGACACATACCCGGAGGGAGGAAGCCAGCCCAATCGCAACGACATCAGGAGAACCAGGAGAATTCCCAACCAGAACGAAGGGATCCCGATCGCAAGCACGGTGTACGCCGCCGCCAGTCGGCCGGCGATACGGTTCGGCCATAGTGCACCTGCGATGCCAATCGGGAAGGCAAGGATGATTGCCAGCAGCATCGCAACAAGTGCCAACTGGGCGGTTGCACCAAGGTTCCGCGTAATCAGGCTCGAGACAGGAAAACCATTAATCCAGGACTGACCGAGATTGCCGTGCACAATATCATTGACCCAGATGCCGTACTGAACCCAGATTGGACGATCAAGGCCCAGTTCACGCGAGAGAGCCTCGGCCTGCTCCGCGCTCCCCTGGGGTCCCAGCAAGACATCTGCCGCATTACCCGGCATGGCGCGCACCAGACCAAAAACAACCAGCGAGACGAGGAACAACGTCGGGATAAACTGCGAACAGCGTCGAAGGAAGTAACCAGACATCGTCCACCTGTCATTATGGAACAGGCCCCGGTAATGTCCGGGGCCTGTTCGGGCAGTTACTGTTTGGTTGCAGTGTCCACTCGAATCTGATCGTAGACACCATAATCCAGACCGCTAACTTCATGTGTATGGCCGAATATCGTGAACTTAAAGGCGATGGGATGCGCCCATGCTTCGTCCAGGAATGCGGAGCTCATGCGCTGCAAGGCATCCTTTTGCACCTCAGGGTCAAGGGACGTGTTGGCCTCCTGCATGGCATCGACGTAAGCACTTGGTGGCGTTCCATTTTCCCACACCGGGTTATCAGCCGGAGCAAACGCGGAACTGCCCGCGATCATCGTCGGATACATCTGGGAGCCGCCAGCAAAGGACAGTGTGGCCTGGTAGGTTCCGTCGTAAAGATGAGGGTACCACTGCGCATTATCCATGGGTTCGATACTTACCTTGGAGCCAATAGAGTCCAAATCTGCCTGAAGAATCTGCGCAAACTGGGCGAGTTGGGGGAACCCATTCGGAACGATGATGGTGAACTCAATCCCATCGGGGAATCCCGCATCCGTCAGCATCTGCGAGGCATGGTCAAGATCGTAGGGGTACAGGTCCTCATGCTCTGGATTATAGGCGGGAGAGAATTCGGGAAACGGAGACACGATGGGTTCACCAATATCGAAGAGCACATTGCTCACCATGGTCGCCCGGTCCATGGCATACCCGAGCGCCTGCCGAACCTGTTTGTTGTCAAATGGAGCCATGGTGGTGTTGAGAATCAGGTAATAGAATCTGGATGCTTCCTGCCCCGTGAACAATTCATACGATGCACTCAGCCGATCATTGTCAATGCCCGGAACGTCAATGATGGCATCGAGCAATCCCCCCTCGAGCGCCGCGACAAGCGAGGCCTGATCTACATAAAACCGGTACGTGACCTCATCCACGAGAGGGCGGGATGAATCCCAATAGGCCTCATTGCGGACGAACGTGGCATGGTCTCCGGGCACCCATTCCTGAAGACTGAATGGTCCGGTTCCAGCCGCTTCTGAACTGAGGGTTTCAAAACCGTCAGGATCGACAATCGACACCAGCCCCAGAACCTGTTCCAGGGCAGCACTGGGCTCATCCAGGGCAAGAATCACCGTGGCGTCATCGGGAGCTTCTACCGACTTGAATCTGGGAAGGAACGAATACAGGTTGCCACCAGTCTCTTGCACCGCGATCCGGTCAAAGTTCTTGACGACAACATCGGCGGTCATCGGTTGCCCCGAATGGAACGTGACATCTGTCCGCAGCTTGAGCGTCAACTCCAGCGAGTCCTCACTCCAGGACCAGGATTCTGCCAGGTAGGGATGCGGTTTGACCTCATGGTCGAGGCGCATGAGCTGATCGTATGCCGTCTCCATGTGTGGGTAATTCACGAAAGACATAACATAGGGGTCGAGGTTGAGAAAATCCCCGACCGTGCCGACAGTCAATGCTCCTCCGCCTTGTTGCGTGGCGGCATTCGAAAACGCGGATTTCAGCGAGCCCGGTGCGGCTGAAATCGCAAGGGCACCCGTCAGCGCTGCGCTTCGAGATACGACCCACCTACGTGAACGAGTGACATTCATCGGAGAACTCATCGTTGGCTCCTTGACTGTGACTGCGAGTCCGATCAAATCCGATCGGGCCAAGTGGTAATGTGGTGATATCAATTTCCCAATCATAATACCTAAGCAGGTATGTGTAAAGACCAACGTGAACAATCACCATAGCGCGATCTTGACATCAATAAGGATGACGACGTACGATTCGCCTAATAAATCTGATCGATTCAATCGGATATAAAAATGCTATAGCGCGAATCGAAATGGGCGAGCCGCCCGGAGCCGAGCGACTGACCGCCTGAATACGCTAACGAGGTGTACCATGCATCACTCGAGTTCTGTTGCCCTTTCTGCTCCCCGGCGAATCAGCACGCGCGCCCGCGTGATAGCCCTGCCCACCGCCATGGCCTAGGCGATTCTGGGCGGCCGCAACGTCACCCTGGCCCAGGACGCATCGCCGGCGGCATCACCCATCGTTGCCGGTGAGGCCGATCTCAGTGCCCTGAAAACCTACGTCGTCGAACATGTCGCTGCCCTCTCCGCCGGATCGCAATCATTGCTGACGTTGGCTGAGAACTACTTTGGAGCCGCCGAGGCGGTTGGCTTTGACTACGAGGCTCTGTGGGAACAATCCGGGAGCGAAATCGCAAGCGATCTGGATCAGGCTCGCACGATCTTCACCGATGAGGCGCATGGCAATTATGAGTTGGTTGAGGGCCTGGTCGCCGGATTACCGAACCTCGTC
>Ga0182739_1003981_pt1 | contig 12509 bp, 13 predicted proteins | sample eDN5th30CBELigBY_FD_128873 | JGI IMG/M metagenome (GOLD analysis project Ga0182739, IMG submission 128873) | Enriched backyard soil microbial communities from Emeryville, California, USA - eDNA 5th pass 30_C BE-Lig BY (version 2) (version 2) | ecosystem: Environmental > Terrestrial > Soil >... | reverse complement strand
CGCGCTGCGCAAGGACCGCACGAGCTTCGTCATCGCGCACCGGCTCTCCACGATCCGCGACGCCGACCTCATCCTGGTGATGGAGGCGGGCTCGATCGTCGAGCAGGGCACGCACGAGCAGTTGCTGGCGCAGGACGGCGCCTACGCGCGGCTGTACGAGGCGCAGTTCGCGGCCCCGACGGCCGAGGAGGTACCCGCGATCCCGGTACCGGTGGGCGTCGGCGCGGGAGCCCCGCCGACGGCGGCCGCGATCGTGCGGGAGGAGCTCGCCGAGGACGGCGTCGAGGATATCTGAGCCTCAGGCGCCGGGTCCCCGCAGCACGGTCTTCAGCCCGACGCCGCGTTCGACATTCTCGAATGCGGCGAGCGCGTCGTCGATGCCGAACTCGTGGGTGACGAGCCTGTCGAGCGGCAGGTCGCTCGCCGCGAGCCAGGTCACGGCGCGGGCGTAGGTCGACGGGGTCCCCCCGAAGGCGCCGATCAACTCGAGTTGCTCATAGTGCAGAAGGTTCATCGGGACGGGGACGGTCGCATCGGCAGGCGGCAGACCCGCGAACGCCAGGATGCGGCCGGCTCGTCCCGCCACCCGGAAGGCGAGGTCGGCGGCGGCCGCGCTCCCGGCCGCGATCACCACGACATCCCAGTCGGCGCCGAGCGCATCGGGCCGAAGCAGCTCGGCGGTTCCCGGTCCGAGGAGCCCGCGGGCGGCGTCGACGCGCTCCTGCCGGAGGTCGACGGCGAGCACCTGCGCGCCGAGCGAGAGTGCATGCATCGCGTGCAACGTGCCGATCGCACCGAGCCCGAGGACGAGGACACGGTCGCGTAGACCGATACGCGCGAGATCCTGCCCGTTCACCACGGTGTGCAGGGGTTCGGCGAGCACCGCGTCACGCAGCGAGAGCTCGGACGGCAGAGGGTTGACGCATGCCGCGGCGATGCTCGCGGCCGGCACCGCGAACGACTCGGCCATTCCGCCCGGGAAGTCGTAGCCGAGGACGTCGCGGTCCCGGCAGAGGTTGTGTCGCCCGGCCCCGCACAGCGCGCAGCGTCCGCACGGGACGCCCGGGCACACCGCGACCCGGGTGCCCACCGGGTACGCCGCGGCGTCGCTGGCGACGACGATGCCGACCGTCTCGTGCCCCAGAACCTGCGGGCCGGTCAGCCGCCCGGACCCGTGACGCCAGTTGCGGACGTCGGACCCGCACACCCCGGTGAATGCCGTGCGAACGACGAGGCCCCCGCGGGGGAGCACGGGGTCGGGAAGCTCCTCGATCCGGAGGTCACCGGGGGAGTGCAGCACCACGGCGCGCATCAGCCCACCACCTCCCGCACTTCCACGACGATGTCGCGCGTCGCCTCGTACAGGCGCCGGAACAGCGGAAAAAGTTCGTCGTAGCGGGTGGATGCGGTGCGGTCCGGCTCGACGACGCGCACCACGCGCACCCAGGCTTCGTCGTCAGGTCCGGCCAGTCCGGCGCCCTCGGCCGCCAGCCGGGCTGCGCCGAGCGGGGCACCGAGCTGGGGGTCGACGACCTCCTGCCGCAGGCCGGTGGCGTCGGAGACGATCTGGGTCCACAGCCGGCCAGCTCCACCGCCCACCGCGCGGGCACTGGACACCTCGAGCCCGCCCGCCCGCGCAGCACCCAGGAGGTGGCGCATCCCCAGCGCGGCGCCCTCGAGCACCGCGCGGTACAGGTCGCCGCGCGTCGTGCCGAGACCCACCCCTGCGAACACGCCGCGCGCGTGCGGGTCGCGGAAAGGGGTTCGCTCACCGGCGAAGTACGGCAGCGCGAGCACGCCGTTCGCTCCCGGCCGGGATCGCGCGGCCTCGGCCAGCAGGGTCGCGTAGCTGCTGCCGCTCGCGAGGTGCTCCCGGAACCAGGCGGTGACGCTGCCCGGGGCGCTCAGTCCGCCGACATACATCGTCTCTCCGGGGCGGTTGCCCGGCGTGCGCCAGAGCCCATCGACCGCGCGGCCGGCTCCCGTCGTCGTGATCGTCATTCCGAGCGTGCTGCCGTACCGTACGAGCGCGACGGGCCCCGGACCGACGCCCGCACCGACCGGATCGGTCGCGCCGTCGCTGCTGCCGATCACGACCGGGATGCCCGAGGGCAATCCGGTCCCCGTCGCGATCAGTTCGCCGGCGACGCCGTCGCTCCAGATGGCATCGCTCGGCACGTCGGGTGCCCAATACGCCGCCTGGTGGTGGTCGAGCACCCGGTTGCCGGTGAGTCGCATGGCGAGAAACGCGTTGGCCGTCATCCAGCCGTCGGCGGCGGCGGCCACCTCCGGTTCGTGATGCTCGACCCAGCGACGCTTGGGGGTCAGCGACTGGCTGCTGAACGGCATCCCGAACCGCTCGGCGGCGTCTGGGTGGGCGGCGGCGAGTTCTTCGGTCTGCTCGGTCGCGCGTGTGTCGATGCCGTAGAGCATGCCGGGACGCAGCGCGCTTCCCGACGAGTCGACCGGCACGAGGCAGGGGCCGAACGAACTGAGGCCCAGTGCGCGGACAGCCCCGTCGGCGGGCGCCTGTGCGGCGAGCTCGGCGCACACGTCACGGGTCTCACCCCACCACACGGCATCGGCGTCCTGCTCGACGCCGCCATCGGCGCGCAACTGCGTGTCATGAGAGCGCGTCGCGGTCGCGAGCACCCTGCCGTCGGCGACCGAGACGAGCACCCCCTTGGTCGACCGGGTGCCGACATCGATCCCGACGACGAGGTCGGCGGCCACGTCAGACGACCTGTGACCAGGGGCGGGCATGGGTGTCGACGATGTCGATCAGCTCGCGAAGACGCGCCCGGCCACCGGTCGCGAGTTCGGCGACCGGGTCGGCGGCCGACAACGCGGGTCGCCAGATTCCGCGGCCCGCGAGCAGCCCCGAAGCGCCGCCGCGGCAGGCGGCGGCGACGGCGGCCGGGAAGCGTGGAGCATCGACGCCGTTCGACAGCACGACCCAGGGGACGCCCACGGCGTCGCTCACCCGGCGCGCCTCGCGCTCGACGGTCTCGTCATCGCCGCGGCCGAAAGTGGGCAGTTGAGTCTTGTAGACGTCGGGCGAGAGGGCGCCGAAGCCTTCGGCGGCCCGCACCAGCGCGTCGTCGAATCGCGGATCTCCGGGCTGGACCGCGACCACGCCCTCGAGCAGCGACAGGACGCCGAGCTCCTGGCAGCGCTCGATGAAGCGGCGAGCGTCGTCCAGCCGGGCGACCTCGTCGGCACCGGGGCGCCAGAACAGGTAGAGCTTGAGCGCAGCGACACCGCCACCGGCGACGGCGGCGGCCATGGCTGCCTCGTCGAGCCGCGATTCGCGCAACGGGCCGAACCGGGGCTCGTCGAATGCGTCGACCGCGACGATGAGGCCGGTGTCCGGATGGTCGTCGCGCATCGTGGCGATCGCGTCGGATCCGTAGACCGGGTCACAGAGAACGGCGGACGCCAGCGAGCCGAGCTCCTGCGCGGCGACGCGCTTGAACGAGCTCAGGTCGCCGTCGTCGCTCGGCCGGCCGGCATCCCGGAAGAGTCCGCGCATCGATTCGCGTGCGTCGATCGCGATCATCGCGAAGCCGCCGCGGGGGCGGGCGAGGGCGTCGTAGCCGACCTGGCTCATGGGGTCCTGTCGTTGAAGTTGCCCTCAGAGTAGAAATGTCTTTACAAAGTTGTCAAGGCCGATGCAAACTGCTCGACACAATGTAAGTACATATGCGAATATGTTCGGACATGGGACCCCACCCCGCGATCACCCCAATCGCAAACCAGCCCATCAAAGGAGATTGGTACACATGAACAGAGGCACCAACCGCCGCCGATTCCGGTGGCTCTCGCTCGTCGCCATCGGTGCGACCGCCGCCTTGCTCGCCGCGTGCTCGGCACCCGCCGACAGCGGAGACGGTGGCGACGAGGAGCAGGTCTACCTCGGCATCGTCGGCTACAGCGACGCCGTCGCCCAGTCGAACGAGGTGCTCCAGACCATCGTCGAGCTCGGCGAGGCCGAGGGCTGGAAGGTCGAGTTCCAGAACGCGAACCCCGCCGGCGACGCCGCCAGCGCCAACTCGATCATGCAGGTCATGCTCACGAAGGGCGCGAACATCCTGGTGACCGCGAACTTCGACCCCGACCAGCTCGCCACCGGCATCTCGGCGGCGAAGGAGGCCGGTGTCCCGGTGCTCGCCGCCAGTGCGGGCAAACTGGCTGACGGCGTCTCGTGGGCGAGCGACGTCGGCTACGTCCCCGCCATGGGCGACGCGATCAAGGCCGACTACGCGGACTACGACGAGGTGCAGGTCCTCAACCTCACCTATCTGCTCGCCACTCCGGGCCAGGGACGTAACCGCCTGATCCAGGACGTCGCCGCCGACGACCCGAAGTTCAAGCTCACCGACAACGAGGTGCCGATCCCGGGTGCCGTGCAGGGTGGGCGTGACTCCACCGCCGCGTGGCTGGCTGCGCACCCGCCGAAGGAGGGCGTCGGGCTCGTGATCTACGCGGTGTTCGACCAGCCTGCCGAGGGCGCGGTCGCCGCGCTGAAGCAGGCCGGGCGTACCGACGTCGGCATCTACAGCTACGACGCCACCCCGCAGGGTCTCGCCCTGGTCAAGGAGGGCTACATCCTGGGCAACATCTGGAACGGTGGTGACGGTCAGTCGAAGCAGATCTTCACGGCTGTCAAGGATGTCCTCGCCGGCAAGTACACGGCCGAGAACCCGCAGCTCGACCCGGTCGCCTTCGAACTGATCACGCCGGACAACGTCGCGGACTTCGAGAAGGAGCACCCCGAGTCGTTCGTGGTCGCCGGATAGCAGTCTGCACCGCTGCGGCGCCCGCATCCCTCCGGGGGTGCGGGCGCCGTCGCAACGGACCATGAACGAGACAGCGCTTCGTGCTCTCGCGCTCCCGTCGCTCGGGCGCGTGCTGGAACTCGCGCCGCTGCGCGAGCCCGGTATGTCCGACCCTCAGGGCCGCGACTGGCGTCAGGTGATGCGAACCGGCGACGCCCTTGCCGGAATGCCGCCGCTGGGCGAGAACGACGTGACGGGATTCGAGGAGATCGTCACGGCATCCACCCATCTCGGATGCCATCTCGATGCTCCGGGCGCGCGGCACATCGCCGGGGTGGCGTCCGGGATGCCGTACGCGGAGTTCTACGGAAACGACGGCCTTCGTGCCCTCGGCGCCGATGCCCTGCGCCCGGTGCTGACTCGCGGCATCCTGCTGGACGGCGCTACAGATGTCCACTTCGAGCACATCGAGCCCGGCGATGCGGTGCTGATCCGGGGCGGGATCACGGAAGGCCTCGCGGAGGATCTCGCTGCCCGCGATGCCGGGTTCATCGGCCTCGAGACCGCGGGATGCGACCGGGACCTGCCGCTGCCGGTCATCTCGAATCTGCTGCTCGATGAGCTCGCGTCCGCGGCGACCGGACCCTTTCTTCTCGTGCTGACCCCCATCCGCGGCGACGGGTCCACCGGTGCACCCGTGTCTCCTCTGGCGATCCTGTGACGGCGGCGTACGACGGCAACGGGGATCGCAGTCCCCGGTGGTGGCCGTCCCGATACGGCGAGGGTGACGAGCGCGGCGCGCTCAACGAGCTCACCGCGGAGGGCGTGTTGTCGGCGCTGCGGCTGCCCGCCGCGGGCCGGATCATCGAACTCGCCCCCCTGCTCGAGCGCGACATGCCGAGCCCGATCGGCCGGGAGTGGAGGCAGGTGGTCCTCGCCGACCGCGCGCTCGGTGAGCGGGGCTCGTTCGACGACGAGGTCTCGGCGCCCGCCCACGTCGGGTGCCACGTCGACGGGCTCGCCCACCTGGGCATCGCCCGCCGGGCGTACAACGGCATCCCCTATGACGAGCTCGCGACGCGCACGGGGCTGCGCCGACTCGGGGCCGAGCACATGCTCCCGTGGGTCGCCCGCGGGGTCTGCCTGGATATCGCCGCGCTGCGCGGCTCGGAGGTGATGGCGGCCGGGGATGCCGTCACGCCCGCTGATCTCGACGCGGCGTGTGAGCGCCAGCGCGTCGAGCCGGGGCCCGGCGACGTCGTCCTGATCCATACCGGATGGATGGCGCACTGGACCGACGCCGCGACCTACCTCGACGCCGAACCCGGTCTGGGCTGGGATGCCGCCCGCTGGCTCACCGACCGGCGGGTGTCCGCGGTCGGCGCCGACAACTGGGCCGTCGAGGTGCTTCCTCCCGAGGATGCAGCGCGTCCCTGGATCGTGCACCAGCACATGCTCGCCGAGACGGGGACCTATCTGATCGAGAACGTCATGACCGCCGAACTGGTGGCCGGCGGGCACGCCGAGTTCCTGTTCATCATGGCTCCGCTCAAGGGTCGTGGGTCCTCCGGAGCGATGGTCTCGCCCGTCGCGGTCGTGTAGGTGACAAATGTAAGGACATATGCCACCATGAATCGCAGTCGACGCTCCGAGAATCAGAGAGAACGAGAATGTCTATGACAACCGCCCCCGGTGACGCCGCGGTCATCAAGAAGGTCCGGCCCTTCCATCTTCAGGCCCTGTCGTTCGGCGGGCGCTACGGAACGATCGTGGTCCTGATCGGCATGATCATCGCCTTCTCCATCGCCTCGCCGAACGCGTTCGCGAGCTCCGGCAACATCCTCGCCGTGATCACCAACCTCGCTCCGGGTGCGATCGTCGCCATCGGCCTCACGATCTGCCTTGTCGCGGGCGACTTCGACCTGAGCGTCGGGTACCAGGCCAGCATCGCCGGCGTGTTCGTGGTCGGCCTCCTCAGCGGCCTCGGCGTCTTGGGAATCGCGAACGCATCCGTCGACCAGGTCGGGATCCCGCTCTGGGTGGCGATCCCGATCGTGCTCGCCGTCGGCTGCGTGTTCGGGCTCGTCAACGGCCTGGTGGTGACCAAACTCGGGGTCAACGCCCTGATCGCGACCCTCGGCACCGGAACCATCATCTTCGCGATCAACCTGCTCTATGCCAACGGCACCACGTACTCGGTGCGCGACGACGGCAGCTTTCTGCGCATGTCCCTCGGCAAGGCGTTCGGGGTCATCCCGATCCCGATCATCATCCTCGTCGGCTTCATCATCGCGAGCTGGCTGCTGCTCAACCAGACACGGCTCGGGCAGCACATCAAAGCGGTCGGCGACGACCCCGAGGCGGCTCGCCGACTGGGCATCGACGTCGCGCGCACTCGCATCTACGCGTTCATGATCACCGGCTTCTGCGCGACCGCAGGCGGCATCCTGCTGGCGGCCTCGCTCGGATCCGGGGACGCCAACGCGGGCGATGTCTACCTGCTGCAGGCGTTCGCCGCGGCGTTCCTCGGATCGGCCGCACTGCGAGACGGCGAGTTCCACATCGTCGGGACCATCCTCGGCTGCCTCACCGTCGCGATCGGCTTCAACGGCATCGCGATCTTCGGAGCCCCGCCCTTCACCCAGTACCTCTTCGCCGGAGGTCTTCTCGTCGTCGCGGTCGCCTTGAGCACCCTGAGCAGGAAGTACGTGTCAGACCTGTGAACGCCCAGCCCCTTCTCGAGTTCCGCAATATCCACAAGTGGTTCGGAGGCCTCCACGCCCTCGACGACATCTCGTTCACCATCCGGCCGGGTGAGGCCGTCGGCCTCGTCGGCGACAACGGCGCCGGCAAGTCGACGCTGCTCAAGACCATCTCCGGGGTGCACGAGCCGGAGGAGGGCGAGATCCTGGTCGAGGATCGCCCGGTCAACTTCACCAGTCCCGCGGGCGCGCGCCGTGCCGGGATCGAGACGGCCTACCAGGACCTCGCCCTGGTCGGCAGATTCACCATCTGGGAGAACTTCTTCCTCGGTCGCGAGCTGCGGCGCTTCGGCCTGTTGCGCAAGAAGGAGATGGCGCGGCTCACCGACGAGGCGCTCGCGCGGCTCGACGTGCGGGTGCCCTTCAAGAACCGCAAGGTGTCGAAGATGTCGGGCGGTCAGCGCCAGGCCGTCGCCATCGCGCGCGGCGCCTACTGGGCGAAGAAGCTGCTGCTGCTCGACGAGCCGACCGCCGCGCTCGGCGTGCGGGAATCGGCCGAGGTATTGCAACTGCTCGACGGGCTGAAGGCCCAGGGTCTCACCATGGTGCTCGTCACCCACAACATCGACCACCTGTGGCACGTCTGCGACCGCATCCTGGTCATGCGGCGGGGCCGGCTGGTCGCCGACCTCATGAAGAAGGACGTGACGCCGCGCGAGGTCGTCGCTCATATCACGGGCGCGACCGAGGCGACGATCTCGGCGAGTTCCTCCGCGGAGGCCGAGCAGACATCCGCCGGAGCGGCGACCGCGCAGAGCACGGAGGCGCTCGCCACGGCGAAACCGGTCCAGAAGAGATCCGCCCCGAAGAAGTCGGCCGCGAAGTGAGCGCCGCACCCTACGACGGCACCGGAAGCCGCAGCCCGCAGTGGTGGCCGTCCCGCTACGGAGCCGCCGACCAGGCGGGTGCGCTCAACGAGATCACGCCCGAGCGCACGATGGCCGCCCTCGCGCTGCCCTCGAGCGGACGGATCATCGAACTCGCGCCCGTCCTCGAATCGGATATGCCGGGTCCCGCCAAGCGTGACTGGCGCCAGATCATCCTGGCCGAGAGCGCTCTGCCCGGGATGGTCACCGACTCCTCGGAGTGGACCGGCTTCGAGGAGTACACGATGAGCTCGGCGCACGTGGGCTGCCACGTCGACGGACTCGCGCACAACGGCATCGCGGGCCGCGCGTACAACGGGGTGCATTACACCGAGTTCCTCGCGCGCGACGGCCTGAAGCGCCTCGGCGCCGAGAACATGAGCCCGTGGGTCACCCGCGGTGTCTGCCTCGACATCGCCGCCATCCGCGGAGTCGAGGTCATGGAGCCCGGCGACCTGATCACGGTCGCCGACGTGGAGGCCGCCTCCGCGCGCCAAGGGGTCGACATCGGCCCGGGGGATGCGGTGCTGCTGCACACCGGCTGGATGTCGCTCTGGCAGGTGGACAACGACCGATTCCTCGAGGGCGAGCCCGGCGCCGGCTGGGACGTGGCGCACTGGCTCACCGACCGACGGGTGTCCGTCGTCGGAGCCGACAACTGGGCGTTCGAGGTGATTCCGTTCGAGACACCGGAGCGCGCCTTCGTGGCGCATCAGCACCTGCTCGCCGAGACCGGCACCTACATCATCGAGAACATCAAGACCGCCGATCTCGTCGCCGGCGGCCACACGACGTTCCTCTTCATCATGACGCCCATCAAGGGCAGTGGATCGACGGGCGCGATGGTCTCTCCCATCGCGATCGTCTAGGCGGGAGCACCATGGGATTCGAAGGATCGACGGCGATCGTCACCGGTGGCGCGTCGGGGATCGGCGGGCGGGTCGCCGAGCGGCTCTTCGATGCCGGGGCTCATGTCGTCGTGGGCGACTGGAACCAGGAATCGCTGGACCGGATCGCCGGGCTCGGGGATCGCATCCACCCGGTCAAGATCGACGTTCGCGACGAGTCCGACATCGAGCGGATGGTCGCGGTGGCGCGTGAGCTGGGCGGCCTGAAGCTCGCCGTGAACGCGGCCGGGATCGGCGAGGGGCGCCCGATCGTCGATCAGGACCTGGAGACCTGGAACAAGGTCATCGGCGTCGTGCTCACCGGCGTGTTCCTCGCGGTCAAGCACGAGGCACGGGAACTGATCCGGCTCGGGAACGGCGGCGCGATCGTGAACGTCGCCTCGATCAACTCGAACATCCCCACGTGGGGTTCCGGAGCGTACTCGGTGGCGAAATCGGGGGTCGAGATGCTCACGCGTTCGTCGGCCTACGAACTCGCGGAACACGGCATCCGCGTGACCTGCGTCTCGCCGGGCCTCGTCGACACCCCGATGGCGGAGCGCACCGGGAACATGACCCCCCAGCACATCGCACGTTGGATGGATCACACGCCCCTCGGGCGGGTCGGCACCCCCGACGATGTCGCTTCGGCGATCCTGTACCTGGGTGGCGACGAGGCGACCTGGGTCACGGGCCACAATCTCGTCGTCGATGGCGGGCTGAGCCACACGGCAGGCCCGGTCACGCGGGATCTCGGCTAGGGGTCTACGCCGGCGCCGGGGGACCGAACGGGTAGACGACGGCCTTCAGGCACAACGGGTCCTGCACGGCGGCGATCGCGTCGTCGTACCCCTCGAGTGCGAAGCGGTGGGTGATGATGCCGTCGGCGACGACGCGCCCGCCGGCCAGCAGATCGACGGCGCGTGCCACGCAGTTGGTCTGCGAATACGAGCCGGCGATCCGCAGCTCGCGACGCATGACCTCGTACGGCCGGATGCCGACCACGGCGTCCTCGTCGGCCATGCCGTAGACGAAGAACGTGCCGCCACTGCGGACCAGCGGCAGGCAGTTGACCGGTTGGAACGCGGCGCCGTTGGTGTCGATGACGACGTCGAATCCCTCGGGCTCGTCATCGAGCAGTTCGTCGAAACTCGCGGAGAAGTCCGCGTGGTCCGTGATGACGGCGCGCGTGGCGCCGTTGCGGACAGCGACATCGAGGTTGTGCGGTGACGGGGCGGCGATCGTCACCGACGACGCCCCGCCGCGGGCGAGCAACTGGGACATGATCTGCGCCGTGGGCCCGCCGCCGATGACCAGGACGCTCGATCCGGGTCGCATGGCCAGCACGTCGAGCGCATGCACGGCACACGCCGTGGGTTCGGCGAGCACGGCGGTGTCGATGTCCATGTCGCCGATGCCGACGGTGCGGGACGCCTCGACGACGATGTGCTCGGCCGCACTGCCGGGCAGCGACAGCCCGTACCCCCAGAGCCGGACGCACTGCGTCCCCCGGCCGGACTGGCACATGGTGCACCAGCCGCAGGGCACCGCGGTGTCGACGACCACCCGGTCGCCGATCGAGAACTTGCCGGTGCCGCGGCCGATCTCGATGACCTCGCCGACCATCTCGTGACCGGGGGTCAGCGGATATTCGGCGCCCCATCCGCCTCGGTGGATGAGCAGGTCCTCCGGACAGACCCCGGAGGCCAGCACCCGCAGCCGCAGCTCGCCCTGCGCCAAGGGCAGATCGGCCATCTCGCGCACGACGGCGCGACCCGGTTCGTCGTAACGCACCGCCCGCATCGTCGCCCCATTCCCGGGCAACGTCGGACCCGTGCCTACCAATATCGCACCGCGGCAAGGGCGGCGTCGATCTCGGCGCGATGCGCGATCGAGCTGCTGGTCCCCAGCCGGGTGACGCAGAGGGATGCCGCGACAGTGGCCGCGCGGACGGCGGCGAGCAACTCGGCGCCCTCCGCGAGCCACGCCACGAGAGCCCCGACGAAACTGTCACCGGCCGCCGTGGTATCGACGACCTCGACCTGCCGTGCGGGTATCTCGTGTTCGACGACGCCGTCCCGCACGACGACGCATCCGCGGTCGCCGCGCGTCATCACGACGATCCCGGCTCGCCTGCTGAGAGTGATGGCCGCCTCGAGTTCGTCGTCGACACCGGCGAGTTCGCATGCCTCGATCGCGTTCGGCACCAGGATGTCCGTCAACTCGAGCAGGTCGCCCGGGTCCTGGACGGGCGCCGGAGTCAGCACGGTCGTGATGCCGCGCGCCCGAGCCTCGGTGAACGCCTCGGCGATCAGGGGCAACGGGCGCTCGAACTGAGCGACCAGGAAGCGCGTCTCTGCGAGGCGCTCGGAATCGTCGAACCTCGTCAGTGCCGAGTTCGCGGCGGGCACGATGGCGATCGCGTTCTCTCCGCCGTCGAGCACCGCGATGTGGGCGGTGCCGGTCGGCCCGGGGACCGTGCGCAAACCCTGAACGCCGACCCCGGAATCCCGCAAGCACTCGCGCACCTGCGCGCCGAAGTCGTCCTCGCCCACGACGCCGAGGAAGTCGACGGCACCGCCCGCACGTGCCGCAGCGATGGCCTGATTGAGACCTTTGCCGCCCGGGACGATCACCAGATCCGTTCCGAAGATCGTCTCGCCCGGCCGCGCGAGCCGAGGTTGCCGGACGACCAGGTCGATCGAGCAGCTGCCGAGAACCGCGATCGCCGACATGGCGTTCCCGTTCCCCTGCCTACGGGTTCGGCGGGGAGGTGGCCAGCAGCACCGTGAGCATCTCGGTGCCGGTGTTCTTGATCCCGTGGTCACACCACGGTGGCATGTAGATGAAGTGGCCAGGACCGACCTCGGCATCGCCTCCGTTGCGCAGCATCGTGCCGGTGCCCGAGATGACCACATAGGTCTCCTCGGTCTCATGCGAGTGCAGCGCCATCTCGGCGTGGGGAGGCACGTACAGCATCACGACGCTGTGGTGGATCGAGGGCGCCTTCGGGTTGGTGGGGTGCACCACGCGCACGGCGGAGACCGGGGAGGTGTCCTCGTCGTAGTAGATCGGCAGGCCGTCCTGAACGGTGAGGACGGCGGCCTCCTGCTTGTAATCCGGCTTGGGGACGGTGGGGTTGGTGCTGCCGTGGCTGGGCAGCAGCTTGTGGGTGAGTGACATGCTCTCTTCTCCGGGGTGGACGTGCGGTGGATG
>Ga0182739_1003980_pt1 | contig 12510 bp, 12 predicted proteins | sample eDN5th30CBELigBY_FD_128873 | JGI IMG/M metagenome (GOLD analysis project Ga0182739, IMG submission 128873) | Enriched backyard soil microbial communities from Emeryville, California, USA - eDNA 5th pass 30_C BE-Lig BY (version 2) (version 2) | ecosystem: Environmental > Terrestrial > Soil >... | reverse complement strand
TCCACGCCACGACTCGCGACATCACGGTGCAGGTCGTCGACGAGGGCATCGGGTTCGACCCCTCGACGGTCGCCGCCGACCGGTTCGGCCTGAGCGAATCGGTCCGCGGACGCATCGAGCGCGAGGGCGGCACGGTCGAGGTGCGCAGCGCGCCGGGCTCCGGCACGCACATCCTCATCCGGCTGCCGCGCGAGGCGGGCAGCTGATGGCCGGGCCTCGAGTGACGCCGCAGCAGCTCGACCCGCTCGGCGGAGTGACCGCCCAGGCGTACGCGTGGGTGCTCGGACTCGGCGCGCTCGGCATGGCCCTCGTCGTCTCGGCGATCCAATGGCCGGCCACCGCTCCCGGCTGGCTGATCGCGGCGATCGTCCCCCTCGCGGGCGCCGTCGCGGTCGCGCTCTGGGCGAGTGCGCCGCAGCGCGCGCCGTTCACGTGGCGCTCCGCCGTGCTCATGCACGTCCTCGCCCTCTGCGCCGTCTGGTTGGAGGCGGCATCCCGGTGGGGGATCGACGCGGCGCCGAGCTGGGGCTGGGGGCCGCTGGCGCTCGCGCTCCTCATCATCGTGACCGGCTCGTTCCGGCCGGCGATCGAGGTCGCCATCGAGTCGCTCGCGGCCACGATCGCGGTGTTCGGGATCGCCTACGCCGCGGGTGCCGCGTCGGGCGCCGAGCCGATCGCGGCGGCGACGATCGCGGCGATGCCGGTCCTGTGCGTCGGCGCCGGGGCGACGGCGTACTCGGCCGTGCTGGTGCGGCGCCTCCTCGCCTGGCGCGAGGACACCAGCCGTTCGCGTCGCGCCGAGGCGCTGCGCCTGCGCGAGCAGGCGCGTGAGGAGCTCCGGACGCACCGCCTGGGCCTCGTCGAGCGCGAGATCGAGCCCTTCCTCCGATCGCTGCTGGCGGCCGGGTCCTCGGACGCGGCCGCCGCGGCCGAAGCCCGGCGGCTCGCCGGCGAGCTCCGCGCGCTGCTCACGGATCAGCGCGAACAGGCCTGGCTCTCCGAACTCGTCGGGGAGCTCACGGATCCGGACCGGCTCGCCGCGCGAATGGACGAGACGCAGCGCGCCGCAGTCGAGGCGCTGTGCGCCGCGCTCGGGCGGCGGGCTCCGCGCGCCGTCCTGCGGCGTCAAGGCGCGCGCGGCGTGCTCGTCATCACCTGGGAGCGAGGCCCGGGCCGGCTGGGGCCCGAGCTCCTCGCGATGGCGCGTCACGTCTTCCCCGGTACACGGATCGCGCTCACGGCTCGGCGCATCGAGCTCGGCTTCGCGGCAGGTGACGGCGCCGAGCTCCGGCGCTAGAGTGACGCGCAGCCCGAGCAAGGGAGCGAAGATGACGACGACCACCCCCGCGCCCCCGCAGGGCAAAGGACTCGCGACCGGCACGCTGGGTCTCTTCGGCTCGACCGTCATCGGACTCGCCTCGACGGCCCCCGTCTACTCGCTCGTCGCGACGCTCGGCTTCGTCGTGCTCGCCGTCGGTCCGCAGGCGCCGATCGCGTTCATCATCGCGTTCGTCCCGATGTTCTTCGTCGCGTTCGCCTACCAGGAGCTGAATCGCGCGGTGCCCGACTGCGGGACCACCTTCACCTGGGCGACGAAGGCCTTCGGTCCGCGGGTGGGCTGGATGGGCGGCTGGGGCGTCGCGGTCGCCGGCATGGTCGTCCTCGCGAACCTCGCCCAGATCGGCGGCAAGTACCTCTGGCTGCTGATCTACCCCGACTTCGCCTCGAACACCCTCGTCGTGACGCTCACCGGCGTCGTCTTCATCGCCGTCATGACCTGGATCAGCTACCGCGGGACCGAGATCGGCGAGAAGCTGCAGAACGTCCTCCTCGGGCTCCAGTACCTCGCCCTCGTCGTCTTCGTCATCGCCGTCATCGTCGCGATCTCCACCGGACAGGCGCCCGAGGGCTCGACGATGCCGAGCCTCGAGTGGTTCAACCCGTTCGCCTTCGCCGACTTCAGCGGGTTCATCGAGGCCGTCCTGCTCGCCCTCTTCATCTACTGGGGCTGGGACACCTGCCTCGCGCTCAACGAGGAGACGAAGGACCCGCAGCGCACGCCGGGACGCGCGGCGATCCTGTCGACCCTCATCCTGCTCGTCACCTATGTCGGTGTCACCGTCGCCGCCATGTCGTATGCCGGCCTCGGCGACACCGGGCTCGGCCTCGGCAACGAGGCGAACGCGCAGGACGTCTTCTTCGCGCTCAAGGACGTGCTGCTCGGACCGGTCGGCATCCTGCTCGTGATCGCCGTCATGGTCTCGGCGGTCTCGTCCACCCAGACGACGATCCTGCCCACCGCGCGCGGCACGCTCGCGATGGCCGTCTACAAGGCGCTCCCCAAGCGGTTCGGCACGGTGCACCCGAAGTACAAGACGCCGGCGTTCTCGACCATCGTGATGGGCATCGTCTCGACCGTCTTCTACGTCGGCATGACGATCATCAGCGAGGACTTCCTGTCCGACACGATCCTGTCGCTCGGGCTCGCGATCGCGTTCTACTACGCGATCACCGGCTTCTCCTGCGTGTGGTTCTTCCGCAAGACGCTGTTCTCCTCGTTCCGCAACGTCATCCTGCGGTTCTGCTTCCCGCTGCTCGGCGCGCTCATGCTCACGGCCGCGTTCGTGCTGTCCGCGATCGACATGTTCGATCCGGACTACGGGTACACGGTCATCTTCGGGATCGGCGGCGTCTTCGTCATCGGGATCGGCGCGCTCGCGATCGGGGTCGTGCTCATGATCGTCTGGTCGTTCTTCCGCGGCTCGCGGCCCTTCTTCCGCGGGGAGAGCCTGAACGAGGAGACCGAGGTCCTCGTGCCGGATGAGGTGTCGCCGCCCGTGCGCTCCGTCGACGGCGGTCTCGCCTAGGCGAGCCGGCTCAGGATCGGCACGCCGACCTCGAGCGACTGCAGGCCCATCGACCCCGCGAGCGCCATCACCTCGACGATCTCCTCTGGGGCCGCGCCGTGATCGAGCGCCTGGTTGATGTGGAGTCGCAGCCCTGTCAGGTGCATGTGGGTCGGCGAGGTGTCGAACGCGATGTAGATCAACTCGCGCACCTTGGGCTCCAGGACGCCGAGGCGCCATGGCGCGCCGGAGAACGCCAGATACGACTCCAGGAAGTCCGGTGCGAGTCGCAGCGTGTCATCGAGGAAGTCCCGCCAGTAGCCCCGGACACGGGTGTACTCGTCGCGGATTCCCACCTGGGCGGGCGTGAGCGGCGCGCTCATCGCGGGATGCCCGCGCTCGGCGAGCACCTCGGCGAGCACATCCGCGTTCATGCCGTGCACGCCGATCGTCGCGGAGACCATGAGCGTCTCGAAGACCTCCTGCACGCTCGCGCCCGCGTCGAGGGCCTCCCGGATGCCGCGTTCCATGCCGTCGGCGTTCAGATGGGAGACCGCGGCGTCGAGTGCGAGTCGGATGAGGGCGCGAATGCGCGGAGTCAGGGCGCTGATCCGCTCGGGCGCCGCATGCAGCCGCGCGATCGCCTCCAGGTACTCGGGGCGCTCGCGCAGCTCGCCCTCCCAGATGGCGTTCCACCCGCCGAAGCGGTCTTCGATGAGTCCCTTGAGCACGGCGGGGTCGGTCATCGCGCCAGGCTATCGGCCGGCGTCCATCGGTCCGCTTGGTCGACGGCGTTCTCGCCGGACGGGTTCGGCACTTAGGCTCCGTGCATGGCGCCGCACGAGTCCGAGCGTCCCCACGCCGCCATCATCTGCAACCCGGTGAAGGTCCAGGTCGACGATGTCCGCCGCGTCGTCGAGGCGGCGGAGGAACGCCATGGCTGGGGTCCGTCGCAATGGTTCGAGACTCGCAGCGAGGACGCGGGGCGAGGTGCGGCCGAGGCGGCGCTCGCCGGCGGTCCATCGGTCGTGCTCGTCGCGGGCGGCGACGGCGGGGTGCGCGTGGCTGCGGAGACGTTCCTCGAGAGCGGGACGCCGATCGCGCTGCTGCCGTCCGGGACCGGGAACCTGCTCGCGCGCAATCTCGGTCTTCCCATCGGCGACATCGAGCGCTGCGTCGAGATCGCCTTCGGCCGCGCGACGCGTCAGATCGACGTGGGGATCGCGGACCTGGAGGACGAGCACGGAGCTCGGAACCGTCGGATGTTCCTCGTGATGGCCGGGATCGGGCTCGATGCGGAGATGGCGGAGCGCACGAGCGCGCTCGCGAAGCGCCACCTCGGATGGTTGGCCTACGTGGCGCCGATCGCCCGGTCGATCGTCCGGAACCGGCTGTTCCACGTGCGCTACCGGGTCGACGGCGGGCGAACGCGATCCGCGCACGCCCACACGATCATCGTCGGCAACTGCGGCACGCTGACCGGCGACATGCTCCTGCTGCCGGCCGCGCTGGTCGATGACGGTCTCCTGGACGTGATCATGCTGCGACCGAGAGGGCGATTCGAGTGGGCCCGAATCGGGACCCGCTTGACGCTCCAGGGTCTCGCGAGACGCTCCCGCCTCACCCGGCGCCTGCTGCGGCGCGTGCCCGAGCTCCGGTCGCTCGCCTACGCGCAGGGGCGGAGGTTCGACGTCCGCTTCGAGACGCCGCATGGCGCGGAGCTCGACGGCGATAGCTTCGGACCCATCATCGGTGCGCGGATCGCCGTCCGCGCCGCCGCGATCCGGATCTGCGTGGAAGCCCATCCCGCGCCGTAGCCGGGGACGGGGCTCAGATCCCCCAGGCCTCCGCGGGCGCCTCGACCACGGGGACGGGTGCGGTGCTCCAATGCCCCCCATAGTCGTAGTGCCCGGTCGCCCAGGACGAGTACCAGATCGCGTAGGCCGACTGATCGGACGGCACCGCCGACTCGAACGCCGCCTTGATCCCCGCGTATCCGCCGAGCGAGTGGATCGCGTCGGCCGCGTATGCGGCGGAGGCGTCGAGGCTCTCGGCCGGGTTCATGTAGTTGCCGACGCCCCAGCCGTTGTTGAGCGGGTTGTTGCGGTTCCACCAGTTGTCGACGTAGTTCTCCTGGCGCATCCAACGCACGATCGTCGTCACCGACTCGTCCGTGATCGGCCAGCCGCCGTACCAGAGCACGAGCTTCGCCCAGGAATAGTTCGTGTGCTCCGCGACGAGCGCCGCCTTCTGGCGCTGGGGGCTGATCTCGGCGGCGTAGACATCGCGTTCGGCGATCACCGGTTCGATGGATTGGGCGATGTCCACGGACTGGTCGTCGAGGGCCGCCCGCGCGAGCGCCGCGTCGGGATCCGGGTACGGCGCGATCGCGCCGACGAGCAGCAGCAGGGCGGCGCCAGCCGTGGCGAGCGCGGCCACGAGATTCGGGCCGTTCACTCGCCGGGACGGGGTCCGGTGGGGAGCGGAGAACATGATCGGTGAGGCAGGCTAACAGGGCATCCTGGGCGATCCGGGCATTTCGGAACACTTCGGAGCCAACCGTGGTTGACTCGATCGGGTCGAATGACAGGAGTTGCGACATGTCCGGGATCGCCACCGCCGATGTGCTGAGTGCTGCGGCGCTCGCCTCGATCCGGGCGGATTTCCCGATCCTCGGCGAACGGGTCAACGGCCACGATCTCGTCTATCTGGACTGGGGCGCGACCTCGCAGCGACCGCGCCAGGTCATCGACGCCGAGGTCGACTACGTCGAGCACCGCAACTCCGCGGTGCACCGCGGAGCGCACACGCTCGCGGCCGAGGCCACCGAGGAATTCGAGCACGCGAGGGAGAAGGTCGCGGCATTCGTCGGCGCCGCCCCCGACGAGATCGTCTGGACCTCGAACGCGACCGAGGCGCTCAACGCGGTCGCCTACGCGATCGGCAACGCCTCGCTCGGTCGCGGGGGAGCGGCTGCCGCTCCCTACCGGATCGGCCCCGGCGACGAGATCCTCTCGACCGAGCTCGAGCATCACGCGAACCTCATCCCATGGCAGGAGCTCGCCGCCCGCACGGGCGCGACCTTCCGCTACGTGCCGGTCGACGACGACGGCGCGCTCCGGCTCGACCTCCTCGACGGCCTGCTGTCGGAGCGGACCAGGATCTTCGCGTTCACGCATGTCTCCAACGTCACCGGCCAGGTCCAGCCCGTCGCGGAGCTCGTGCGTCGCGCGCAGGCCGTCGGCGCGCTCACCGTCCTCGACGCCTGCCAGTCGGCGCCCCACCTCGCCCTCGATCTGCATGCACTCGGGGTCGACTTCGCCGCGTTTTCCGGGCACAAGATGCTCGGGCCGACCGGTGTCGGCGTCCTGTACGGCCGCCGCGAGCATCTCGAGGCGCTGCCGCCCTTCCTCACCGGCGGCTCGATGATCACGACGGTCACGATGGAGGCGGCCGAGTTCCTGCCGCCGCCGATGAAGTTCGAGGCGGGGACGCAGCGCGTCTCGCAGGCGATCGCGCTCGGCGCGGCCGTCGACTACCTCACCGGGATCGGGATCGATCGGATCGCCGCGCACGAGGCCGCCCTCGGTCACCGGCTCGTCGAAGGCCTCGCGGCCATCGACGGGGTGCGGATCCTCGGACCGGTGGAAGGAGTCGAGCGCACCGGCGTCGCCGCGATCGACGTCCCCGGCATCCACGCCCATGACCTCGGCCAGTACCTCGACGGGCAGGGGATCGCGATCCGCGTCGGCCACCACTGCGCACAGCCGCTGCACCGTCGTCTCGGCACGACGGCATCGACGCGCGCGAGCACCTATGTCGCCACCACGACCGACGAGGTCGACGCCTACCTCGCGGCACTGCCCGAGGCGATCGCGTTCTTCCGGAGGCTCGCATGAGCGAGCTCGAGAGCCTGTACCAGGACATCATCGTCGACCACGTCAAGCACCCGCGCAGGCAAGGTCTGCATGCCGGTGCGACGGTCGAGTCGCACCAGCTCAACCCGACCTGCGGCGACGAGATCACGCTGCAGCTCACGCTCGACGGCGACACGATCACCGACGCGGCGTGGACCGGGCGCGGCTGCATGGTCTCGCAGTCCTCCGCATCGATCCTCGCGGAGCAGCTCCCGGGCCTCACCGTCACCGAGGTCGGGGAGCGGATCGAGTCCTTCCGCGCCTCGATGCGCTCGCGGGGGGAGATCCCCGTCGATGAGGAGCTCCTCGGCGACGCGGTCGCGCTCGAGGGCGCCGCGAAGTTCGTCGCGCGGGTCAAGTGCGCGATGCTCGCGTGGGTCGCCGCCGAAGACGCCCTGGCGAAGCGCTGATCCCATTAGCCTGAGCGGGTGCAACGTCGCCTGGTCGTCGCGATCAATCCGAATGCGTCGTTCGGCAAGGCGAAGGATGCCGGGCCGCGGGCGGTCGAGCTGCTGCGCGCCGCCGGACACGAGGTCCGTTCGCTCGTCGCGCCCACCGGGGCGATCCTCGCCGAGCGCGTCCGCGAGGAGGTCGAGACTGGCCCCGACGCCCTCGTCGTCGTCGGTGGCGACGGCATGGTCCACCTCGCGGCGAACATCCTCGCGGAGACCTCGACGCCCCTCGCGCTCATCCCGACGGGCACCGGCAACGATCTCGCGAAGGCGTTCCGCCTCCCGGAGCACTCCGTCGATGCCGCTGTCGCCGGGCTGCTGAGCGCGCTCGAGGGGGAGCCGCTCACGATCGACACCGGGATCGTGACCTGGGACGAGGCGGGAGCGCCCCAGTCGCGCCGCTTCGTCGGCGCCGTCTCCTGCGGCTTCGACGCGATCGTCAACGAGCGGGCGAACCGCATGCGACACCCCAAGGGCCAGTCGCGGTACACGCTCGCGATCCTCCGGGAGCTGCTCGCCCTCCGGCCGATTCCCTATCGGATCGAGCACGACGGCGGGGTCCTCGAGCTCGATGGCGCCCTCGTCAGCGTCGCGAACAACCGCTCGCTCGGGGGCGGCATGCTCATCACCCCCGACGCGTCGATGACGGATGGACTGCTCGACCTCTTCGTCGTCCGGTCTCTGAGCCGGACCGCGTTCCTGCGGATCTATCCGAAGGTCTACAAGGGCGAGCACGTCACCGACCCGCATGTGCGCATCATCCGCACGACGCGGGTGCGCGTGGTCGCGCCGGGCATCGTCGCCTACGCGGACGGCGAGCGCCTCGGCCCGCTCCCGGTCGACATCTCCGTCGTGCCCCGGTCGTTGCGGTTCTATGCGTCCGGAGCCGTCACAGCTTCGTGAGCGCCGCCGCACAGATGTACTCGGTGACCGTCCGGTCGCCGATCTTCTCCTCGGAGACGAGGAACTCCTGGTCGGGACGAGTGCCGACGGGCGCGTTCGCCTTGAACGCCTCGAACGGATCGGCGCACTTCGCCGAGATCGCGGTCTGCAGTCCGAGTGTCTTCTGCTCCTGGAGCGTCACCTCGCCCTGGCCGATCGCCTCGAACGCGTGGTCGTCCGAGCACGGCACGATCTCGACCTCGGTCCGGGCGGCGTCGTCCGGGAAGTTGAAGCAGTCGCCCTGCTCCAGGTAGAACGAGTGCGCCAACGCCGGCTCCGTCACCCGGCCGTCCGACCCACGCTTCGGACCGAACTGGTCCGGGAAGGTCTCGTGCAGGAAGCTGTCGACGGTCGCGCACCCGGTCAGGGTCGCCCCTACGATGAGCGCGCTCGCAATGAGAGCGACGGGACTTCGGTAGCGCATTCTCTCCCCGGGAATCGGCTATACTCGATGAGTTGTCGTGACGGCCCCATCGTATAGCGGCCTAGTACGCCGCCCTCTCACGGCGGTAACGCGGGTTCGAATCCCGCTGGGGTCACGATACCTTGCAAGAGCGTGAAAACCCCGGGTGACCGGGGGTTTTCGCATTCCTGCCGGACGGTCAGGACTTGGTGGCGGCGAGTTCCTCGCGGACGATGTCCGCGCCCGCGCTCAGCGCGCTCAGCTTCCTGAGCACGACATCGCGAGCCAACGGCGCCATGCCGCAGTTCGTGCTCGGGAGGAGCTTGTCCGCATCGACGAACTCGAGCGCGTTCCGGAGGGTGTCGGCGACATCCTCCGGGGTCTCGATCGCCTCGCTCGCCACATCGATGGCTCCGAGCATGACCTTCTTGCCGCGAATGAGCTCGATGAGCTCCATCGGGACATGGGAGTGATGGCATTCGAGCGAGACGATGTCGATGGCGGACCGCTGCAGGAGCGGGAACGATGCCTCGTACTGCCGCCACTGCGACCCGAGGGTCGCCTTCCAGTCGTTGTTCGCCTTGATCCCGTAGCCGTAGCAGATGTGCACGGCGGTCTCCGCGCGGAGTCCTTCCGCCGCCCGTTCCAGCGCCGCGACCCCCCAGTCCTGCACCTCGTCGAAGAAGACGTTGAAGGCCGGCTCATCGAACTGGATGATGTCGACCCCTGCCGCCTCGAGCTCTCTCGCCTCCTCATTGAGGATCGTCGCGAACTCCCAAGCCAGCTTCTCGCGGCTCTGGTAGTGGCGGTCGTAGAGCGTGTCGATCATCGTCATCGGGCCGGGAAGCGCCCACTTGATCGGCTGATCGGTCTGCTCGCGGAGGAACTTCGCGTCGTCGACGAACACCGGCTTCTCGCGGCTCACGCTGCCGACGACCGTCGGCACGCTCGCGTCGTATCGATTGCGGATCCGAACCGTCTCGCGCTGCTCGAAGTCGACGCCGCTGAGATGCTCGATGAACGTCGTGACGAAGTGCTGACGAGTCTGCTCCCCGTCGCTGAGGATGTCGATGCCGCCGCAGCGCTGCTCCTGGACCGCGATCCGCAGCGCATCCTGCTGGGCCTCGATCAGCGCGTCACCCTGCAGCTTCCAAGGAGACCAGAGGGTCTCCGGCTCCGCGAGCCATGACGGCTTCGGCAGGCTGCCGACGATCGAGGTGGGCAACACCGTATGCGTCATCCATGGTCCTTTCCCTGCTATCCGATCGGGTGGCGTAGTCGGCGGCCCACCGCTCGAGTACGTCCTTGTGGGGCGTCACGAAGTGCTCCTCCGCGTACTTCCCCTGCTGCATCGCGAGCTGACTGCGCTCGGCGCGGTCGTAGGCGACCTGCGTCTGCGAGTAGTCCTGCTGCTCCAGGCTCGGCCGGAAGATGTCCGCGGCCGCCGAGTTCGCGTTGTAGATCTCCGGCCGGTAGATCTTCTGGAAGGTCTCCATCGTGCTGATCGTGCTGATGAGCTGCAGGTTGGAGTAGTCGCCGAGCAGGTCGCCGCGGAAATAGAACGCGAGCGGCGCCACGCCGCCGGGTGGCATGAAATACCGGACCTGCAGCCCCATCTTCCCGAAGTACTCGTCGGTCAGCGAGTACTCCTCCTGGCTGTACTCGACGCCGAGGATCGGGTGGCGATTCTCGGTCCGACGATACGTCTTGCTCGTCGAGACACTGATGCAGATCACGGGTGACATCGGGAAGCGCTCCCGGTAGGCGGCGGAGTCGAGGAAGTGCTGGAACAGCTTGCCGTGCAGATCGCCGAAGTCGTCGGGGACGGCGAGCTCGGTCGCGCCTCCACTCACCGCCGGCAGCAGGACGCTGAAGTCGAAGTCGCGGACGTAGGACGAGAAGTTGTTCCCCACGATCCCGTGACGGCGTTCGCCGGTCCGCAGGTCGACGATCTGCGTATCGAGGATCTCGAGCAGCGGGAACTCCCGCTCCTCGCCTTCCGCGGTGAACTGCAGCTCCACGGAGACGATCTCGAGCTCGACGGTGTAGCGGTCGCGGTTCGGGTTGTCCCAGCGCGCGAGGTCGTTGAATCGGCGGTCGATCATCGTCAGCGCGTTGCGGAGGTTCTCCCGACGGTGCTCACCCCGCGCCAGGTTGGCGAAGTTCGTGGTGAGACGGGAGTGCTCCGACGGCGAGTAGTCCTCATCGAAGCGGGTGGTCGTGATGCGGAACGTGAACTCGTTCGACATGAGCGGTCAATCCGGTGGCTCGTCGGCCGGGCTCGGCCTTGCGGAAGCAGGTGCATCCATGGTGCGGGCAGGCCTCGACTATCGGGTAACTCGAATCGGCTATGCATGGACATAGGCTCTACCTATGGCTGGGAAGTCGAGCGGCGTCACGCTGCAGCAGTTGCACTACTTCATCGAGGTCGCCGCCGAGGGGTCGATCAGCGCCGCCGCCGACCTGCTCTACGTCGCCCAGCCCACCATGTCCGCGGCGATGAAGGATCTCGAGACCCGCGTGGGACGCGCCCTCCTCCTGCGCTCCGCCCGGGGGGTGACGCTCACCGACGATGGTGCGGAGTTCCTCGGCTATGCCAGGCAGGTCGTGGAGCAGGCGGAGCTGCTCGAGCAGCGCTACCTCGGCCGGCCGCCGTCGCGGCGCCTGCTCGGGGTGTCGACGCAGCACTACTCGTTCGCGGTCGATGCGTTCGTCCGGATGGTGAAGGCGAGCGGTGCGGCGGAGTACGAGTTCTCGCTGCGCGAGACCCGCACCTGGGACATCATCGAGGACGTCCGGACGCTGCGCAGCGAGCTCGGCCTCCTCTACCGCAACGACTTCAATCGGAACGTCATCGGCAAGCTGCTCCGGGACTCCGGGCTCGCGTTCCACCCGCTCTTCGTCGCCACGCCGCACGTCTTCATCGCCCGCAGAAATCCGCTCGCCGCCCGGGATCGCGTCACGCTCGCCGACCTCGCCGACCTGCCCCGGCTCACCTTCGACCAGGGCGCGAACAACTCGTTCTACTTCGCCGAGGAGATCCTCTCGACGCTGTCGAGCAAGCAGGAGATCCGGGTATCCGACCGCGCGACCATCTTCAGCCTCATGATCGGCCTCGACGGCTACACGATCTCGACGGGCATCCTCAGCGACGACCTCGACCCGGAGATCGCCGCCATCCCGCTCGACGTCGACGAACGCATCGAGATCGGCTGGATCGGCCATTCCGGGATCCCGCTCACCGAGCAGGCGCAGCGCTACCTCACCGAAGTGCGAGCCGTCGTCGCCGGCTTCGGCGTGGCGCTGCTCGGCTAGCTAGTCCCGAACGCGCGGATCGCCTCACCGCCTCTGACGGCTCCCGCCTCCGGAATGCCGACCCCGGGTCAGACCAGATGCTCCCGGAGGAACGGCGCGAGGTCGACGACCATCTCCGGCAGCACCTGGTGGGTGCCCCCGGGATAGACATGCTCGGCGTCGGGCGCGAACGGCGCGAGGGCCGCCCGTGTCGCGTCGACGTACTCGGGCTTGATCGCGAAGTCGTGCTCGGAGCGGCCCCAGAAGATCGGCGTCTGCGCCTGCGCGAGCCGCTCCTCGCCGGCGAACGTGCCCGGCACCCAGAAGCCCGCGAGCGTCACGACCGCGGCCCAGCGCTCGGGCGCCTCGCGCAGCAGGGCGAGCGAGAACGCGGCCCCCTGCGAGAAGCCGGCGAGTCCGATCGAGGAGGGAGCACCGCGTTCCGCGATGACCGCGTCGAGCCAGCGCAGGAATGCGGCAGCCGACTCCTCGGGCTGGCCGGGGACGGGGATGATGTTCGCGTCGACGTCGGTCCAGCCGAATCCGCCGGGCAGCGGCTCGCGAGAGGCGCGCGGCCCGCGCAGCTGCGCGGTCACGATCTCCGGGGCGACGGCGTCCGCGATCGTGTCGAGCGTGCCCTCCCGCTGGCCGTAGCC
>Ga0182739_1003977_pt1 | contig 12513 bp, 10 predicted proteins | sample eDN5th30CBELigBY_FD_128873 | JGI IMG/M metagenome (GOLD analysis project Ga0182739, IMG submission 128873) | Enriched backyard soil microbial communities from Emeryville, California, USA - eDNA 5th pass 30_C BE-Lig BY (version 2) (version 2) | ecosystem: Environmental > Terrestrial > Soil >... | reverse complement strand
CGAGACCGGTGGGCTGAACGCGATGATCGTGGATTCGACCGCGCTGCCCGAACAGGCGGTGCGGGATATCGTGGCGTCCTCGTTCCGGTCGGCGGGCCAGCGCTGCTCGGCCTTGCGCTGCCTTTACGTGCAGGAGGACATCGCCCCGCATCTGATTGAGATGATCAAGGGCGCAATGGACGAATTGAAGGTCGGCGATCCCTGGGATCTTGCGACCGATGTGGGTCCGGTGATCGACCCCAAGGCGCAGAAGGAGATCGGAGAGTATCTGGAGGCCAATGCGGGCCGCGTTCTGCACAAGCTCGACGTGCCGGGGCAGGGGTTCTTCATCCCGCCAACGCTGCTGCGCGTGAACGGCATCAATGATCTGGAGCGCGAGATCTTCGGCCCCGTCCTCCATGTCGCCACCTTCCGCAGCAATCAGCTGGGCAAGGTGATCTCCGATATCAACGCGCGCGGTTTCGGCCTGACCTTCGGGCTACACACCCGCATCGACAGCCGCGTGCAGGAGGTTTCGGACGCGATCCATGCCGGCAATATCTATGTGAACCGCAACCAGATCGGTGCGGTGGTCGGCAGCCAGCCCTTTGGCGGCGAGGGGCTGTCGGGCACCGGTCCCAAGGCGGGCGGGCCGCAATATGTGCCGCGTTTCTTCCGGGCTGCCGGTCCGGTGGCGCAGGCCGGAACGTGGCAGCATCAGGCTGACGAGGCGCGCCTCCGCGCCGCCTTGGGCGTGGACCAGCCAAAGCTGATCGAGGAACGCCTGATGCCCGGCCCGACCGGAGAGTTGAACCGCCTGTCCGCCCATGCCCGTTCTCCGCTGCTCTGCCTCGGGCCGGGCCGCGAGGCGGCCGAGGCGCAGGGTCGCGCGGTCGAGGCACTTGGGGGCTTTGCCATTGCGGCGGATGGCGCGCTGCCGCCCGAGGCGCTGACCCGGCTGCCGCAGCTTTCCGCGGTCCTCTGGTGGGGCGACGAGGCGCAGGGCCGGGCCTATGCGGCGGCACTGGCCGAACGGCAAGGGCCGATCGTGCCGCTGGTCACGGCGATGCCCGACCTCGCCCATGTCGCGCATGAGCGGCATCTTTGCGTCGATACCACCGCAGCTGGCGGCAATGCCGCGCTGCTGGCTGGCTAGTCCTTCGGGGTGCCGCCCATCTGGCGCGCCTTCCGGGTCGCGGCCTCCAGCGCGCGGGTGATGGAGGTCGAGAATCCCGCCGCCTCGGCCGCGTCCAGACCGGCGGCGGTGGTGCCGCGATAGTCGCGATAGGCGGCGAGCAGCGTCTCGGCTTCGCCGATCCGGCCAGCAAGCATGGCGGCGCCGCCACAGACCGCCGCCTCGGTCGCGCGCCATGCGATATGGTCGGGCACGCCCTGATCCCGCATGTAACCTGCCATCGCGACCGCCATCAGCGCCGGATAGGCCGCGCCCGAGCCGGGCAGCGCCGTCATCAGGTCGATCTGCGCCTCCTCGGGCAATTCGTCCGAGGTTCCGATTGCCGAAAGCAGCCTGATGACCGTCTCGCGGTCGGCTTCGGTCACATCCGCAGCGGCCCAGAAGGGGGAATAGGATGCCCCGATCTCGGCCGCCGCATTCGGCATGACCCGGACGATGCGCCCGCCCGAGCGTGAAAGATCGCGCGGACCGACCCCGGCCATGAAGGAGATGACCAGCTTGCCCGTTGCTTTCAGGTCCAGCGCGGGCCAGTCCTCCGGCCGGACGGAGACGACGATCACGTCTGACCGCCGGGCCAGATCCCGTGCATCTGCGGCCCATTCGACCTGATGCCCGTGATAATCCGGCCGCGGCCCGCTGCGGTTCAAAAGCAGCAACTCTCCCGGTGTCAGGATGCCCAGCGACAGCAGCCGCCGCCCCAGCGATGAGCCTAGCCATCCCGTTGCACCGATGATCCCTATGCGCATCGCGTCCCCTCTGTCTTCTCGCTCATGCAGTCACGAAGCCGGGCGCGTGACAATGGGCGTCACGCCGGTCCGGCCGCCTTGCGGATCCTTGCGTTGAAGCGGGCGATCTCCCTCGGCTGCGGCTCCTGATCCGCATAGATCCGCACATAGGCCGGGATGCGGGCGAGGCGGGTTTCGATATCCTCGCGCGCCTGCATCGAGATATAGCCGATCTGCACCAGATAGATGGTGCGGGCGCGGACATCGGCCTCGGCCGGATTGACGCCCCATTCCGTCAACATGCGGGTAAGGGCCAGCAGGCGGGCATCATCGGCGCTCCTGACCCGCGCGGCGACGTTGTCGTCCTGCAACGCCCAGCTTCGCATGGCGAATTCCAGCTTCGCGTCGAAGGCGGCTGACAGGAAGCAGGCCAGCACGTTCAGCATCGCTTCGGACCGGCTCTCGGCATATTCGGTCGTGGCCTCGACGAGGGGCCTTGTCGTCCGCTCCTCCCACCCGTCGAGAAGTGCGGCGAGGAGCGCCTCGCGATCCGCGAAGAACCAGTAAAAGCTGGTGCGTGAGAGGTTCAGCCGCTTGGCCAGCGGCAGGATCTTTACCGCGTCGATGCCGCCCTCGATCAACGCCTGATAGCCGGCCTCAAGCCAGCCCTCGCGCGATCCGCGCCAACCGCTCTCCAATGCCTTATCCATGCCTCGTTGATAGGGCGCAACCGGCTGGACGGCAAGAGGAATGTTCATTAGTGATTTCTAATTTGACACAAATGAACATTTTGCCGTTTCCTTCGGGCATCAGCATTCCACCCATCCAGGCAGAATCATGTCGAACGATCCGCTTCTCCAGCCGTTCCAGTTGAAGCACCTGACGCTTCGCAACCGGATCATGATTACCAGCCACGAGCCGGCCTATCCCGAGGACGGGATGCCCAAGGACCGTTACCGCGCCTATCATGTGGAACGCGCCAAGGCGGGGGTGGCGCTGACCATGACGGCGGGCTCGGCCTCGGTCTCGCGCGACAGTCCGCCGGTTTTCAACAATATCCTGGCCTGGAAGGACGAGGTCGTTGGCTGGATGAAGCAGCTGGTCGATGAATGCCACGATCACGGTGCCGCAGTGATGATCCAGCTGACCCATCTGGGCAGGCGGACGCGCTGGGACAAGGGCGACTGGCTGCCGGTCGTCGCGCCCAGCCACGAGCGTGAGGCCGCGCATCGCGCCTTTCCCAAGCGCCTAGAGGATTGGGACATCCAGCGCATCATCGGCGATTTCGCCGATGCGGCCGAGCGGATGAAGGTCGCAGGCGTCGATGGCATCGAGCTGGAAGCCTATGGTCATCTGCTCGAACAATTCTGGTCGCCGCTGACCAATGATCTGGAAGCGCCCTATGGCGGCAGCCTCGAGAACCGCCTGCGTTTCACCTTCGACGTGCTGCGCGCCATCCGCGAACGCTGTGGGCCGGAGTTCATCGTCGGCCTGCGCTATACCGGCGATCAGGTCCAGCCGGGCGGCATGACGGCGGATGAGGGGATGCAGGTCTCGCATATGCTGAAGGCGAGTGGGCTGGCCGATTTCCTGAACGTGGTCAGGGGCCATATCGACACCGATGCCGGCCTGACCGATGTGATCCCGGTGCAAGGGATGCGGAACGCGCCGCATCTGGAATTTGCCGGGCAGATCCGCAAGGCGACCAATTTCCCGACCTTTCACGCCGCCAAGATCCCCGACGTGCCGACCGCGCGCCATGCGATAGCGGCAGGGTTGCTCGACATGGTCGGGATGACGCGGGCGCATATCGCCGACCCGCATCTGGTCCGCAAGGTGATCGAGGGGCGCGAGGATGACATCCGCCCCTGCGTCGGCGCGAATTACTGCCTCGACCGGATCTATCAGGGCGGCATGGCCTTTTGCCTGCACAACGCCGCGACGGGCCGCGAGGAGACCATGCCCCATGTCATTCCTGCCGCCGGGACAAGGAAGCGCATCACCATCGTCGGGGCCGGTCCCGCGGGCATGGAGGCCGCCCGCGTCGCCGCTGAACGCGGCCATGCCGTCACCGTCTTCGAGGCCGCGGGCCAACCCGGCGGCCAAATCCGCCTGACCGCCCTGCAGGAGCGGCGGCGCGAGATGATCTCGATCATCGCCTGGCGGCAGGCCATGTGCGAGAAGCATGGCGTGATCTTCAGCTTCAACACCTATGCCGAGGCCGGTGACGTGCTGGCGACCGATCCCGACGAGGTGATCATCGCCACCGGCGGCCTGCCTCATACCGAGGTGCTGGCGAGCGGGAACGAGCTGGTCTGCTCGGCCTGGGACATCCTGTCGGGTGACGTGAAGCCGGGGCGGAACGTGCTGATCTATGACGATGCGGGCGATCATGCGGCGCTGCAAGCCGCCGACCTGATCGCCGCGACCGGCGCGAAGGTCGAGATCGTGACCCCCGACCGCGCCTTCTCGCCCGAGGTCATGGCGATGAATCTGGTGCCCTATATGCGCAGCTTGCAAAGGCTCGACACCACCTTCACCGTCACATGGCGGCTGCAATCGGTCGCGCGGGACGGGAACCAGCTTCGCGCGACGCTGGGCAGCGACTATGGCTTGGTGACGCGGGACCGCATCGTCGATCAGGTCGTGGTCAATCACGGCACCCGCCCGCTGGACGACCTATATTTCGACCTGAAACCGACCTCGTCGAACCTGGGCGAGGTCGATTACGAGGCGCTGATGACCGGCGGCTTGCAGAACGTCCGCAAGAACCCCGAGGGGGCCTTCCGCCTGTTCCGCATCGGCGATGCGGTCGCGGCGCGAAACACCCATGCCGCGATCTATGATGCGCTGCGGTTGGTCAAGGATCTCTGAAACCGCGACCCTCTGCGACCGGGACATACAAGGGGCAATGCCCCGGCCGCGTGCCGATATTGCGATCGTGGATTGCGCTTAATGACCTTATTATGTCATGCCTTGCATAGGCAATATCTTGCCATTGCAACAAGGCGGATGCTCTGGTCAACGAGGCCCGAGCGGGAGGAATCGTGGGAAAAAACTTGGCCAAGGCCAGAAACGACCTGACGTCGTTGATTGCAGAACTGGATTGGTCGACATGCCCGCTGGGGCCGATGGGCGAATGGCCCGATTGCCTGCGAACCGCGATAGACCTCGTCTTGCCGGCACATGCCCAGATCGTAATCTATGCGGGCGAGGATTACGTCGCGCTTTACAACGACGCCTATGCGCTGACGATCGGCAACAAGCACCCAAGGGCCCTCGGTCGACCCGCGCGCGAGGGCTGGGCCGAGTTATGGTCGGACCTTGAACCGCTGCTGCGGCAGGTCAGGACGACCGGAGAGACCGTCTCGGCCCAGGACCGGCCCTTCCATATCGACCGCCACGGCTATGTCGAAACGGCCTATTTCGACATTTCCTATTCACCGGTCAGGGACGCGGCGGGGACAATTCATGCGGTTCTCTGCATCGTCGCCGAGACGACCGAACGGGTGAAGGCGCTCGAGGCCGAGCGTCGCCTGTCGGCTATCGTCTCCTCCTCGACCGATGCGATTCTGGGCATGGACCTCAAGCAGCGGATCACCGCCTGGAACCGGGGGGCGGAGGCGCTTTACGGCTATGCCGAGCATGAGGTGCTGGGCCAGCACGTGACCCTTATCCTGCCGCCGGACCGCCCGAACGAGGAAGACCTGATCATGGCGCAGATCCTGGACGGGATCCGCATCGACACGCACGAGACGCAGCGCCGCCATAAGGATGGCAGCCTGATCGAGGTGTCGCTGACCGTCTCGCCGATCCATGACCGGGCCGGCCGCATCGTCGGCGCCTCGAAGATCGCGCGGGATATCAGCGGCAGGAAGAAGGCCGAGCGCCTGCAGCAGCTTCTGATGGGAGAACTCAAGCACCGGGTCAAGAATGTGCTGGCGACCGTGCAGGCGATCGCGAACCAGAGCTTTGGCGCGGCGGACCCGGACAAGTCCAAGACCTTCTCGGACCGCCTTCGGGCTTTGGCAATGGCCCATGATCTGCTGACGCAGAAGGATTGGGAAAGCGCGAGCCTGACTTCGATCACGAATGGCGTGGTGACGGCATTCGGTGCCGAGCGCTTCCGCATCCAGGGGCCGGAGATCCATCTTCCGCCCCGCGCCGTCGTCACCCTGTCGATGGCGATGCACGAACTGGCCACCAATGCCGCGAAATACGGTGCACTGTCGCAGCCCGAAGGGTCCGTGTCGATCGAATGGACCTATTGCCCGGACAAGGGCGCATTCGAGCTTGTCTGGCAGGAGACCGGCGGCCCGGCCGTGGAGGAGCCAGCCGATAGCGGTTTCGGCTCGATGCTGATCCGCGATGCCCTTGCCGCGGAACTGAATGGCGAGGTGGATCTCGACTTCCGCCCCGAGGGCGTGGTCTGCCGCATCCGCGCGCCGCTTCACGCAAGCTGGGAGTGACGCCGCCCCAGGCGGGGTGACGTCATCGGGCCGGCTGACCCCGCAGGGTCAGGCCGCGCCCAGTTCCGCCTTCAGCAGCCGCTCGATCTCGGGCAGCGGGTGGTTGGTCAGCGTCTTGGGAATCTCGGCTGCGACGCGGTCGGAAACCTCCTTGTGCATCTGCCCGCGAAGCTCGGCCAGAACCTGTGGCGCGGCGACCAGCACGATATGGGCGAAATCGCCATCATGGGCATAGCGGTAGAGCAGCTCGGCAAGATGGGTCGCGAAGCGGTCCTTCGCCAGCTGGTGCCAATCGGTATCCTCATAGGCCGAGCGCGCCGATCCGACGCTTTGTTGCTGACGGCCCGGCCTGTTGGCCGATTGCTCGCGATCCGGGGGATTGTCCTGCGCCTCCTCGTGGCGAAGCTTCAGGACCGGATATTCCCTGTCGCCCTCATTGACGAAAAACAGGGCCTTTTCGCCATCGGCGATCAGGAACCATGTGCCATTGCTCAATGCGTGATCAATCATCTCCGGTTCTCCGCGCGAGGGGGGAAGGTCTCGGCGACCTCCGCAACGTCGCACCTCAACCGCTTACCCCCGCAAGATGTTCCGCATGGGAACATCCCGCGCCTGCCGCCGTTCCAATCAGCGAGTCATCGGCAGGAGGGGTCGGTTGTCTGATGCAGAAATCGAAGTCGGGTCGCTTCGCGCGCTTGCCGAGGCCGAGGCGCAATGCACCCGCTGCCCCCTCTATCTGCCCGCGACACAGGTGGTGCCCGGAGAGGGAAACCGGCAGGCGCGGATGATGCTGGTGGGCGAGCAGCCCGGCGACAAGGAAGATCTGGCCGGCCGCCCCTTCGTCGGTCCGGCGGGACAATTGCTGGACCGCTGCCTTTCGGAAGCCGGGATCGAGCGGCGCGAGGTTTTCCTGACCAATGCGGTGAAGCATTTCAAGTTCCAGCCGCGCGGCAAGCGGCGCCTGCACAGCCGTCCGAATGCGGGAGAGATCGACCATTGCAATTGGTGGCTGGGGCAGGAGATGAAGCTGGTCGCCCCCGCGCTTCTGGTCGCGATGGGCGCGACCGCGCTGCGCAGCCTCTTTGGTCGTCCGGTCGCCGTCTCGTCGCTGCGGGGGAAGGCCGGGGCGGCCCCCGGCGGCACGCCGCTGGTCGCGACCGTCCACCCCTCTTTCCTGCTGCGCATCCGCGATTCCGCGGATCGAGACCGCGAGACGGGACTGTTCATCGCCGATCTGCGCCGGGCGCGGCAGCTTCTCGGGTCTGAAAAAGCGGGTTTGCGAGAGCGATGATCGCGCGCACTCTCCTGCAAGCGCGGCGCGGACCGCAAACTTTCCTGCAACGCTCGGCGCAGGGGCGGAGTTCTGGCACGGCGGGTGCATCGCGCCGCCCGCGAGCCGTGCGATGCCGACATTGCCGATCCCGTGACTGATCATGCGGCCCTTACCCGGCCTGCCCATACCGGAACCAAATGCGAGGAGCGCCAAGATGTCCCATCCGATCACTCAAGCCGAGGCGCGGTGCATCGCCTGCGAAAAGCTGTTGCAGGCTCTGCCCGGCCTTCTGGACGAGCAGGGATTGCAGCGCGTGCTGGACTGGCTGGAGGCGCGCCAGATCCTGCTGGACGGACAGGAGGATCCGGGCGCGGTCGAGACCGAGGGTCTCGCGCTCGAACTGGCCGTCGCCAACAGCTTTCACCGATTGGCCGAGGTCTTGCGCGGTGCGGGGCAGGCCGGAGGGAAATAGGCCTCCGGCCCACCGTGAATATCCCTAGGCCGGGTTCTTCATCTCGAATTCCGGCAGGGCCATCAACTGATCGCGGGTCCAGGGCAGATAGATCCGCAACTCGTCATCCTTGCGATAGGCCACGAGTTCCCCGATCGGAACAGCGACCCGATGTTCGCCCATGCCGAGGAAACCCCCGACATCGACTACGGCCTCGGTGATCTCCCCTGCGGCTGCGGCACCGTCCTTAGCGGCAGCCGCATCCTGCGTGGGCGGGGTCGTGGCGTCGGTCGGCGTCACCGTGGTGGCATCCGATCCCACATTCTTGATCGTCTCACCCTCGGCCGTCGCAGCGTCCCCGGTGGCGTCCGTTGCTGCGGTCCCGGCATTCGGATCGGGCGGGGGCGTGCCCGACATGTCGCCCGTCTCGTCCGTCACAGCAGGCGAGGTTGCGGGCGGCGCGTCGCTTGCCGCGTCAGCCGTGTCCGTTCCGCTGGTGGTCGTCGTCCCATTGGCGAAAACCAGACCGTGAACCTCGCCGATCCTTTCGCCGGTCGCGTCATAGACCGTCGCGCCGTCGAGGTTCTCGGCGCTGAAGACGACGTCCTCGGGGGTGAAACCCTCGGGCGGAGCGATCTCGGGCGGTGCCACTGCCGGCGCGGTAGCCGCCGGTGCGGCGGGCGGCGCGGGGTCGGCGGTCTGCGCATGAAGCCCCGCGCCGCTTACCAGCAGTGCCAGAGCGGTCGTCGTGAAAAGCCTGTTCATCCTCTCCTCCTTCGCGCAGGTCTGCGTGGGGGAAGCGAACCTGCGAATTGGCAGAATGTTCCCTCCCGTCCCCGGCGCAGGCAGATGAAGGCGCTTCGGCAAAGAAAAAGCCGGACCGCCACAAGGAACGGTCCGGCAGGTGGGGAAGGATGCGGCCGAAGCCGCGGGGGGATGGGGTCAGTTGGTGGCCAGCACCTCGGCACGCAGGCGGTGATAATGCTCGCGCGGCAGGGGGACGGCGTCGGGATTGCCCAGATCTTCCATCTTCACCCGATAGGTCTCACGCGCGGACCAGGCGGCGCTGGCGGCGATCACCGTGACCGCGAAGGCGATGGAACCCACGATCAGCGGCACATTGGTCGAGCCGGGCGGGGCGACGAAGGCGAAAAGCGCGGGCATCAGCGCGGTGATCGTGGTGCCGATATTCTGCGAGATCGCCATCGAGGAAACGCGGGTGCGGGTCGGGAACAGCTCGGGGTAGAAGCTGGGGAAGACCGCGTTATAGCCCTGATAGACCACGCCCCACATCAGCAGCGACATCAGGATCGCCAGCGGCACCGAATGGATCGAGATGGCGTAGAGATAACCGAAGGCGAGCAACCCCGATCCCAGCGCGCCGACGATGATCGGCGGGCGGCGGCCGATGCGGTCCGACAGATTGCCGACCAGCGGAATGACCGCGCAGGCGACGATATTGCCCATGACCGGGATCCACAGATAGACATCCTTGTGGAAGCCGACCCCATAGGCCGCCTGAACCGCATAGGCCGCGCCGAAGACCGTGGTGACGACGGGGATGGTGTTCATCAGCGACATGCAGATCACGCGGATCATGTCCGGCCAGCTGGTGCGGACCGCCTCGATCACGGGCGAGCGCGGGGTGGCGTGCGCGGCTTCCTCTTTCTGGAAGGCGGGGGTTTCCTCGACCTCGCGGCGGATGATCCAGCCCGCGATGATGACGACGAAGCTGAGGAGGAACGGCACGCGCCAGCCCCAGGAGTTGAACTGCTCCTCGGGCATGAAATGCGCGAGCGGCAGGAAGACGGCGGCGGCAAGGATCTGGCCCGCCTGCACGCCCTGCAGCGTGAAGCTGGCGAAGAAGCCGCGCCGTCCGAAGGGCGCGTGCTCCATCACCATCGAGCTTGCGCCGGAAATCTCGCCCGCGACGGCGAAACCCTGGACGAGGCGCAGGATCACCAGCAGGATCGGGGCAAGGATGCCGACCTGCGCATAGGTCGGCAGAAGGCCCACCAGCAGGGTCGAGAAGCCCATCAGGAACATGCACAGGATCAGCACGTTCTTGCGGCCATGGGTGTCGCCCCAATGGCCCAGCACGAAGGCGCCGACGGGGCGGGCGATATAGCCCACGCCATAGGTCGCAAGCGAGGCGATGATTGCGGTGCGCGGGTTCTCGGACGGGAAGAAGATCTGCGGGAACACCAGAGAGGCGGCGGTCGCGTAGATGAAGAAGTCGTAATATTCCAAGGCCGACCCGATCCAGCCGCTGGCGGCGGCCTTGCTCGACTGGCTTTTGGCCTTCGGGGTGAAGGCTTGCGAAGCGGTCATGATAACCTCCCTGAAGTTCTGGCGGCGGCTCCTCGGGCGTGCCCTGCCGGGACAAATCGTCGGTCGGGGACATAACGTCAAAGACCGTTTTTGCGGTTCGGTTAACGGGATGTTAATTCTCTGCCCAGCCTTCCCGGCGGGAACCGAGAAAGGCTGTTTTCTCAGGACGCTATCCTTGGGCGGCAAGATGGCGCGCAATCCGCCAGCCGAAGACGATCGCCGGTCCGATCGTGGTTCCGGGGCCGGGATAAGTGCCCCGGAAGATCGAGGAGGCGTCGTTTCCGCAGGCATAAAGCCCCTCGATCGGCTGCCCCGCCTCGTCCAGAACGCGCGATTCGACGTCGCAATTCAACCCGCCGCTGCCGGCCAGATCAATCGGCACCACGCGAAGGGCATAGAAGGGGGCCTTGTCGATCGGGCCGAGGCAGGGGTTGCCGGGGGCCTCGGCATCGCCGTTGAAGCGGTTCACCACCGAACTGCCGCGCCCGAAATCGGGGTCGGCGCCTGCCGCCGCATGGGCATTGCTGACGCGGACGCTTTCGGCAAGGCCGGCCGCGTCCACCCCGATCTTGCCCGCGAGCGCGGAAAGCGTGGGGGCGCTTTGCAGATAGCCGCGCCGCAGCAGGCGGCCAAGGCCGTGACCGCCCGGCAGCACCAGCCCAAGGCCATAGCGGCGAATGAAGCTGTCATCGACGACCAGCCACGCCTCGTCCAGCTTGGCGTGGATCATGCCCATGCAGAAATCGTGATAGCTGTCGGCCTCGTTGACGAAGCGGCGGCCGTCGCGCCCGACGGCGATCAGGCCGGGCTTGGCGCGGTCCAGCAGGATGTGCGGCCAGACCGAAACGCCGCCCTTGCCATCCTCGAGCAGCGAGCAGGGCATCCACAGCCCGGCGCTGTCGCAGCCGTCATCCAGCGCCGCGCCGGCGCGTGTCATGGCCAGTGTGATGCCGTCGCCGGTATTCCCCTCGGGCGATTGCGAGCGGGGGGCGATCTGGGCCGGGAACAGCGTCTGGCGCAGATCCCTGTTCCAGCCGATGCCGCCGGTGGCCAGCACCACGCCGCGTCGGGCATGAACGCGGCGCGGGCCGTCCGGGGTACGGATCACCGCGCCGATGACGCGCTGGCCGTCGCGGATGAAATCCTCGACGGCGCTGTCGAACCAGATCGGCACCCGCCTGCGGCGCAGGCTGAAGAGCAGCCGCGCCACCAGCGCGTTGCCCATCAGCAGGCGCGTGCCACGCGCATGACGCAACCGGTCGCGGCCATAACGCAGGACGTTTTTCGCGGCGGTCGTGAAATTCGCGGCGCTGGCCAGCGGATTCAGCATCGCGCCAACCTCGTTCCGGGCGACCATCATGCCGCCCAGCCCCATGAAAACGTCGCGGGGCGGGCGGACGCGTGCGAAATCCGCGCCGAGCAGCCTGCCGTCGAATTCGACCGGGGCCAGCGCCCGCCCGCCATAGGCCGAACCGGGACCGTCGAGATAGTCGGGATGCGCAGCGGCCGCGACGAAGCGCAACTCGCTGTTCCGCTCCAGATCGGCGATGGCTTCGGGGCCGGAGGCGAGGAAGGCTTGGCGCCGCGCGTCACCGCCGCGATTGCCGACGACATGGCGCAGGAAGGTCGCGGCATCCTCGGCGCTGTCAGGGACGCCCGCGCGCTGCGAAAGCTCGGTCCCTGGCACCCAGGTCGTCCCGCCCGAAGTCGAGGTGGTGCCGCCGACCATGCCGGTCTTTTCGCAAAGCAGTACCTCCAGCCCCGTGATGGCCCCGCTGAGCGCGGCGGTCATGCCGCCTGCGCCCGCGCCAATGACCAGCAGGTCAACCTCTTCGTCGAACGTCCCGCTTTTCATCAAATCGCCCCTCCCGTGATCTGCTGGCGGAAATTGGCATGGCTGATCAAAAAATGGAAGTGATTTTTATTATTGAATGTGATTCCATATTTTGAATGTCAAAGGAGGACGGAGATGACGGGAAACAAGGCCGCTGCGGGCGGGGCAAGGCGGGTGTTGCTGGTGGGGGGCTCGGGCTTCATCGGGCAGAGGGTGGCGGCGGCGCTGCTGGCCGAGGGGGTGGTTCCGCGCCTTT
>Ga0182739_1003976_pt1 | contig 12513 bp, 11 predicted proteins | sample eDN5th30CBELigBY_FD_128873 | JGI IMG/M metagenome (GOLD analysis project Ga0182739, IMG submission 128873) | Enriched backyard soil microbial communities from Emeryville, California, USA - eDNA 5th pass 30_C BE-Lig BY (version 2) (version 2) | ecosystem: Environmental > Terrestrial > Soil >... | reverse complement strand
CAGCCGGACCCGCAGAGCGGCACGCCGGCGGTATCGGTCACGCTCAACGGCCCCGGTGGCCAGCGCATGTTCGACTTCACCAGCCAGAACGTCGGCAAGCCGATGGCGGTGGTGTACATCGAGCGCCTCCAGGAAGTGAAGGAAGTCGACGGCAAGGAAGTGCGCAGCACGCGCACCACCGAGCAGGTGATCAACGTCGCCACCATCCAGGGCGTGTTCGGCAAGAACTTCCAGACCACCGGCCTCGAGAGCCCGCAGTTCGCCCAGGACCTGGCGCTGCAGCTGCGCGCCGGTTCGCTGGCCGCGCCCATGGACTTCGTCGAGGAGCGCGTGGTCGGCCCGAGCCTGGGCAAGGACAACGTCGAGCGCGGTACCCGCGCGGTGCTGTACTCGTTCCTGTTCGCGCTGGCGTTCTTCCTGATCTACTACCGCATGTTCGGCATCCTGACCTGCGTCGCGCTGCTGTTGAACCTGCTGATCGTGATCGCGGTGATGTCGCTGTTCGGTGCCACCATGACGCTGCCCGGCTTCGCCGGCCTGGCGCTGTCGGTGGGCATGTCGGTCGACGCCAACGTGCTGATCAACGAACGCATCCGCGAGGAGTTGCGCGCCGGCATGCCGGCCAAGACCGCGATCGCCACCGGCTACGACCGTGCCTCGGGCACGATCTTCGACTCGAACATGACCGCGTTGCTCGCCGGCGTGGCGCTGTACGCGTTCGGTACCGGGCCGCTCAAGGGCTTCGCGATCACCATGATCGTCGGCATCCTGGCCTCGCTGTACACCGCGGTGGAAGTCTCGCGCGGCCTGGCCACGCTGATCTACGCGCGTCGCAAGAAGCTCAAGACGATCGCCATCTGACCGGATACGCACAAGCCATGAAACTTTTCCCGCTGCACCTCATTCCGGCCGCCCCGAACGTCAACTTCATGCGGTTGCGCTGGATCTCCATCAGCGTGGCGCTGCTGCTTGCCGTGGCCGCCTCCGCCGCGATGGGCATCAAGGGCTTCAATTACGCGCTCGACTTCACCGGCGGCACCCTGGTCGAAATGCACTTCGATCACGCCGCCGACGTCGACCACGTCCGCGAGCAGCTGGCGACCGCCGGCTACGAAGGCGCGCAGGTGCAGACCTACGGCAGCGGCAGCGACCTGCTGGTGCGATTGCAGAACGAAAGCGGGCAGGACAACGTCGCGGCCAGCAGCGCGGCGGCCAAGGCGGTGCTGGCCGCGGTCAATTCGACCGCCAACCCGGCGCACATCACCCGCTCCGAGTTCGTCGGTCCCCAGGTCGGCAAGGACCTGGCGCGCAACGCGGTCTGGGCGCTGCTGTTCGTGATCATCGGCTTCCTGATCTACATCGCGTTCCGCTTCGAGTGGAAGTTCGCGATCGCCGCCATCCTGACCACTCTGCACGACGTGCTGATCGTCGCCGGCTTCTTTGCCTTCACCGGCCGCGAGTTCGACCTGACCGTGCTGGCCGGCCTGCTGTCGGTGATGGGTTTCTCGATCAACGACACCATCGTGGTGTTCGACCGCGTGCGCGAGAACTTCCGCAACCTGCGCGTGGAGCCGGTGGAGCTGCTCAACCGATCGATCAACCAGACCCTGTCGCGCACGATCATCACCTCGTTCGTCGCCTTCCTCAGCGCGCTGGCGCTGTACCTCTACGGCGGCGGATCGCTGGAGGGGATGGCGCTGTCGCAGATGATGGGCATCGTGATCGGCACGATCTCGTCGATCTTCATCGCCTGCCCGCTGCTGACGATCGGCGCGCTCAAGGTGAGCAAGCAGGACCTGATGCCGAAGGCCAAGGACCTGGAGGCGCTGGCGCGCCGGCCGTGAGGCAACGGCAATCGCGTCAAGGAAAAAAGGCCGCGCAATGCGCGGCCTTTTCATTGCGCCTTTGTAGGAGCGCCCCATGGGCGCGAAGCGTTACCGGCAACTCCTCATCGCGCCCATGGGGCGCTCCTACGTGGGGCGATGGTCAGTTGCTTAGCCCGGGTAAGCACAGCGCACCGGGGGCCTTGCATGCCGGTGTCCGAAAGTCGCGAAGTCTTGTCAGGAAAACGCCTGCAGGTACCCCGAAGTGGCGATGGTCTTCAGCAGCGGATCGACGATCCTGACGTTGCCGGCGACCAGGTGCCGCGGGCCGGTCTCGATGTGGACCGGGCCGGTGGCGCCGCCGCGGAAGTCGCAGACCCGGCCGCCGGCCTCGCGCACCATCAGGATGCCCGCGGCGATGTCCCAGGGCTGGACCCCGGATTCGAAGTAGGCATCGGTGCGGCCGCAGGCCACGTAGGCCAGGTCGAGCGCGGCCGAGCCGGTGCGGCGGACGTCCTCGGCGGTGGCCAGCAGATCGCCGACGCACTTGAGCTGGGCACCGGCGCGCTTGCGCTCGCGCGGCGGGAAGCCGGTGCTGAGCATCGCCCCGGCCAGCTCCTTGCGCTCCGAGACGCGGATCCGCCGCTCGTTGACCTGCATGCCGCTGCCGCGGCTGGCGGTGAACAGCTCGTTGCGCAGGGGATCGAAGATCACCGCGTGGATCGGCTCGGGGCCCTCGCACAGTGCAATCGAGACGCACCAGTGCGGAAAGCCGCGCAGGTAGTTGCTGGTCCCGTCGAGCGGATCGATGACCCATGTGTAGCGGCTGGGGCCGCGGTTGCCCTTCTGCGCGCCGCCTTCCTCGCCGAGGATGGCGTAGTCGGGATTGGCCCGGCGCAGCTCCTTGACGACCGCCTCTTCGGCGAGGCCGTCGACCTCGCTGGCGTAGTCCATGCGCTCCTTCTCGACCACGTTCAGGGCATCGAGCCTGTGCATGTGGCGCAGCAGGATGTTGCCGCCGGCGCGCGCCGCCTTGACCATGACATTGACAGCGGGTTGTTGCATCGCGGACAGCTCCGGGCGCGGGCGGTGATCGCAGGGGGAAAAGAACGTTCCGGCGCCAGGGCCGGGCGCGGAGTTTACCATTCACGCATGAACCACGACGCTTCCACTGCCGACCGCATCCGCATCGTGCTGGTCGGCACCCAGCATCCCGGCAACATCGGCTCGGCGGCGCGGGCGCTCAAGACCATGGGCCTGGCGCGCCTGGTGCTGGTCGCGCCGCAGCGCTATCCGCACAACGAGGCCGACATGATGGCCGCCGGTGCCGACGACGTGCTCGCTTCCGCGACGTGCACGGACACCCTGGCCGAGGCCGTGGCCGACTGCCGGCTGGTGCTGGGCTGCACCGCGCGCAGCCGCCGGGTGCAGCTGCAGGAGCTGCACCCGCGGGCCGCGGCGTCGCGCGCCTGCGAAACGGCGCTGGCCGGTGGCGAGGTCGCGGTGGTGTTCGGCCGCGAGCGCACCGGCCTCGAGAACGAAGAGCTGCAGCTGTGCCACGCCGCGGTCCACATCCCGGCCAATCCGGACTACAGCTCGCTCAACCTCGCCGCCGCGGTGCAGGTGCTGAGCTATGAGCTGCGCGTGGCGTTGCTGGCCGACGCGGCCACCGGAATGGTCGAGGGACAGGCGGCCGAAGGACAGGCGCGGGGCGCCGGCCATGCTCCGGACCGGCCCGCCAGCCATGCCCAGATGGAGGGGCTGTTCGGGCAGCTGGCGCAGACCCTGGACGACATCGACTTCCACAAGGGCAGGGCGCCCGCGTCGGCGATGCGCAAGCTGCGGCGGCTGTTCCTGCGCAGCGAGCTGGGGGAGCGCGAAGTGCGGCTGCTGCGCGGGATCCTCGCCGATGCGCAGCGCATGGCGCGGTTGGCGGCTGGACGGCATTGACGATGGCAGGCTGCCGGGGCGGACGGGCGTGCCAGATCGCGGCATTTCCGCTAGGCTCGCCGGACCCCTGCACTCCGGCGCGGCGACCTTGATCGAAATGCTTGATCGTATTGGCAAAGCGCTGGCAGTCGTGCTGCTCGCGCTTGCCTTCCCGTCTGGCGCGCTGGCCAACGACGACCCGCACATCCTTGTCCTGGGCCGCATCAGCGACAACCCGCAGGCGCATTACGAACAGCTCAAGCCGCTACTCGACTACGTGGTGCCGCGGATGCGCGACGTCGGCATCACCGAGGGCCGGATCCTGATGGCGCGCGACGCCCGCCAGATGGCCAGCTACCTGCGTCGCGGCCGCGTCGACTGGGTCACCGAGACCGCCGGGACCGCGGTGCAGCTGCAGCGGCAGGCCCGCGCGCAACCCCTGCTGATCACCGAACGCGATGGCGTCAGCCATTACCACACCGTGTTCTTCGCGCGCCGCGACAGCAGCATCGGTTCGCTGCCCGACCTGCGCGGGCACAGCATCGCGTTCCAGAACGCGGCCTCCACCAGTGCCTACTTCGTGCCGGCGGCCGAACTGCTGCAGCGTGGCCTGCCGATGGAAATCCTGCTCTCGCCGATGGACCGCCCGGCGGCCGGCTCGGTCGGCTACCTGTTCGCGCGCTCCGAGCTCAACATCGCGACCTGGGTGGACAAGCGCCTTGTCGACGCCGGGGTGATGAGCAACCTGGACTGGGACAACCCGCTGCGGATGCCGCCGGCCTATCGCCGCGACATGAAGGTGATCCACAAGACCGCCGACTACCCGCGCGCGCTGGAGATGGTGCGTGGTGACCTGGATGCACGCGTGCGCGAACGCCTGCAGCAGGTGCTCGCCGAGGCCGCGTCCGACCCCGACGCGCGCGAGCCGCTGCTGCGCTTCTTCAAGACCACCCGGTTCCTGACTATCGACGAGCAGGGCCGGCAGGCGCTCGAATCGCTGGGCGAAGGCGTCGCGCGGGTCGGGAAAGAGATCGAATAATGAAGCTGCGCCACGGTCTCTATCCGCGATTCCTGCTGCTTGCCGCTGGCGTGCTGGTGGTGGTGCTGGCGGTGGTCGGCGTGATGCTGCACCGGCAGGCGACGATGCAGCGGGAAGTCGTCGCGCTCAGCCAGGAATCGATCCATGCGCTGCTGTTCGACCGCGTGCGCGAGCGCGGCCAGGCGGTGGCCCGGCAGCTCGCCGATTCCCTGGTCAACCCGCTGTACTACTTCGACCTCGACGCGATCGGGGTGTTGATGCGCAACGTCATGCAGCAGTCGGACGTCAGCTACGTCATCGTCTACGACAACAGCGGCGCGGTGATCCACGACGGTTCCGACGACATCGCGACCTACGGGCAGGCGATGCAGGACCCGCTGGCGTACGAGGTGGTCACGGCGCGCGACATGCACGTGCAGGTGACCAACAAGGTCCTGGACGTGTCGGCGCCGATCCGCATCGGCGGCCAGCGCATCGGCGGGGTGCGCATCGGCTATTCGCTGGACTCGGTCATTGCCGACGAGAACCGGGCCACCGCCGCGATGCGCGGCCGGATGGAGGACATCGGCTACCAGCACGCGCTGTGGGTGCTGCTGATGATGCTGGTGCTGGTGGCGATCGGGGTGGTGGTGAGCCTGGTCGTGCAGCGGTCGCTGGTCCGGCCGATCCGGCAGCTGGCCAATGCCGCGCGCGAGATCGAGGCCGGCAACTTCGCCACCGAGGTACCGGTGACGCCGCGCGACGACGAGGTCGGCGACCTGACGCGGGCGTTCTCGCGGATGGGCGACAGCATCGTGCGCCACGACCGCGACATCCGCCGCATGGCCTACACCGATGCGCTGACCGGGCTGTCGAACAGGCTGGCGTTCCGCGAACACCTGGACCAGCAGCTGATGCTGGTGCGCGGCGCGGCGCGGCAGATGGCGCTGCTGTTCGCCGACATCGACGACTTCAAGCGCGTCAACGACACCCTCGGCCACGATGCCGGCGACGAGGTGCTGGTGCAGTTCTCCAGCCGCATCCGCGAGGTGATCGAGCGCCACGACGACGGCCACGCCACGCTTGCGCGCTTTGGCGGCGACGAGTTCGTGATCCTGCTCGAATTCGCCGAGGGCAGCGGTGCGGACATCCGCGCCCGGGCCAGCAGCCTGGCCGATGCGCTGGTGGCGGAGCTGGGCAGGCCGATCATGGTCCGCGGGCGCCAGGTCTTCCTTGGCACGTCGATCGGCATCACGCTGTTCCCGGACGACGCGTCCAACGCCGCGATGCTGATGAAGAACGGCGACATCGCCATGTACCAGGCCAAGGTCGCCGGCAAGAACTGCCACCGCTTCTACAGCCGCGCCATGGACCAGGCGGTGGAGCGACGCGTGCACATGGAGCAGGACCTGCGCGGCGCCTGGGAGCGCGGCGAACTGAGCCTGGTCTACCAACCGGTCTACCGGCTCTCGGACAACGCCCTCACCGGCGCCGAGGCGCTGCTGCGCTGGCAGCATCCCGAGCACGGGCCGATCGCGCCGTCGGTGTTCATCGACGTTGCCGAGCAGAGCGGACTGATCGAGACCATCGGCCCGGCCGTGCTGCGCGCGGCCTGCGTGGACGCGATGCGCTGGACCCGGGAACGCGAGGGCGCGGAGGACCTGTTCGTCGCGGTCAACGTGTCGCCGCGGCAACTGCGCAACGGCGACCTGTCCGAACAGGTCGCGCAGGCGCTGGCGGACACCGGGCTGTCGCCTTCGCGGCTGCATATCGAGCTCACCGAGACCGCGGTGATCGGCGACGAAATCCGTGCCAGCACCCTGCTCGGGCGCCTGCGCAGCACCGGCGTCAAGGTCTGGCTCGATGATTTCGGCACCGGGTTCTCGGGCCTGAGCCACCTGCGCCGGGTGCCGGTGGACGGGGTGAAGATCGATCGCAGCTTCGTTGCCGACGTGCTGCGCGACCCGGACGATCTGGCGCTGACCACCGCGATCATCGCGATGGCGCACTCGCTGGGGATCACCGTGGTCGCCGAGGGCGTGGAGAAGGAAGGCCAATACGACATCCTGCGCGAGCGCGGTTGCGACCTCGCCCAGGGCTACTGGCTCGGCTATCCGATGGTGATGCAGGATTTCATGGCGCTGCTGGACTGACGCACGCTGGCCCGCGACGAGGGCGTCAGGCCAGGCGTTCGAGCCACTGCGCAGCCGCTGCGGCCAACGTGCCGCTGAGCACGCCGAACACCGCCACCGCCACCGTGCCCAGCCCCCAGGCCACGCACATCAGCGCGCCGTCGCGTTCGAGCAGCGCCAGCGCGAACAGCAGCAGCAGGCCGCCGAAGACGTAGTTGGTGAACGGAATCGGCAGTGCCAGCAGCAGGCCGAGCAGCACCAGCAGCAAGCCGCTGAACATGCCGGCGACGCGGTGGTCGAGGAGGAATGCGAGCCGCGGCTTGACCAGGCGTTCCAGCCGCCCGAGCCACGGCGACAGCCGCTGCTCGAAGCGCGCCATCGCATGCCGGCGCGGACCGCGGCGGGCGATGAATCGCGGCAGCCACGGCGTGCGCCGGCCGGCCAGCAGCTGCAGGCCGATCAGGATCGCCAGCGGTCCGCTGATCGCGCCGCCCATGCCCGGGATCGGGATGAAGGCCGGCAGCGTGGACACGAACAGCAGCATCCCGAACGCGCGCTCGCCGAGCCCGGCGAACACGTCGCTGAAGCGGATCGTTTCCTCGGGATCTCCGGATGCCAGCGCGGCCAGCAGCACGCGCGTGCCGGGCGGGCGCGGCGCATGGTGGCGTCCGTCGTCGTCGCCGGGCGCGTCAGTCCTGTGCATCGTGCCCGCCGCCCGTGGCGAGGCGCTGCAGCAGGAGCTTGTCGACGCGCGGGCCGTCGAGGTCGACGATCTCGATCCGCCAGCCGCGCCAGTCGAAATGCTCGCCGACGTTGGGGATGCGGCCGAACTGCGCAATCACCATGCCGGCGGCAGTGTGGTAGTCGTACTCGTCCTCCAGCGGCAACGGGCCGCTGCCGAGGATCTCGCGCAGGTTGTCGACCGTCAGGCCGCCGTCGATCAGCAGCGAGCCGTCGTCGCGGGCCACGACCAGCGGCGCGGCGTCGACGCCACCGTTGCCCTGCGTGCGGCCGATGACCGCTTCGACCACGTCGTTGATCGTCACCAGGCCGGTGATGTCGCCGTATTCGTCGACCACCATCGCCAGCGACTGCTTGTCCTCGCGCAGGATCTCCAGCAGCTTGAGTGCCGGCGTCGACTCGGACACGAACAGCGCCTCGCGCAGGTCGCGGAACAGGTCCTGCTCGCGCTGGTCGAGGCGGTCGAGCAGCGACTTGACCTCGAGCACGCCCAGCACCTCCTCGTCACTGTCGCGGCAGACGGGATAGCGCGAGAACGGGGTCTCGCGCATCACCGCGAGGTTCTCCTCGTAGCTTTCCGAGGCGTCGAGCCAGGCGATGCGGGTGCGCGGGGTCATCAGGCTCTCGGCATCACGGTCGCCCAGGCGCATCACCCGGTTCATCATGTTGCGTTCGTCGGCGTCGATCACGCCCTGTTCGTGGCCTTCGCTGACCAGCAGGCGGATCTCCTCCTCGGTGATCGCGTTGCGCGCGTCGTCGCGGATGCCGAGCAGGCGCAGCACCAGGCGGTTGATGGCGCCCAGCGCGAACACGACCGGCTTGGCGGCGGTCGCCAGCATGTCCAGCGGGATCGCGACCACGCTGGCGATTCCTTCGGCATTGGTCAGCGCCAGCCGCTTCGGGATCAGTTCGCCGAACACCACCGATGCGGACGTGATCAGGCCCACCGCCACCGCGATGCCGATGGTGTGCGCGTACTCTCCCAGCCCCGGCAGCGCATGTGCGGCCCAGGCGGCGATCTTCGCGCCGATCGAGTCGCCGCCCAGCACGCCGGTGAGGATCGCGATGAGGGTGATGCCGACCTGCACGGTCGACAGCAGGTTGTCGGGCTGTTCGGCCAGGGCGAGCGCCTTGCGCGCGCCGCGGCCCAGGTTGCCCGGCGCCTCGCCCATCTGCTTCAGGCGGATCTTGCGCGAGGTCATCAGCGCCATTTCCGACAGTGCGAAGAAGGCGTTGAGGACGATCAGCGCGGCGACGACCAGCAGTTCGATCACGATCGCACCCCGTCGCGCGCACGGCGGCAGGCGGCGGCCGGGTGGCCGGTGCCAGGGGTTGGAATGCGCGGGGGAGGCGGTGGTTCGTCCATAGGGGCGCCCGGGGCGCCGCGGCATGATAGCAGGGCCCCGTCGGCGGGCCGCGAGGCGTGGTGCGCGCCGCGATTCACGTCCGGCCGCCGCGTGCAGGACGGCGGCGTGCGTATGCATGGATCATTCCCGGGGCCGGCGCGCGGCTCCGGGCGGTTGGCGGCTTCGGATACCGCCGTTTTCCGGTCATAATCGCGCCTTCGCTTCGATCGCAAGCCCGCGACGGGATTCCACGATGTTCTCACTGCAGACGATCTTCGGTTCCGGCAAGCAGTTCTACGACCTGCTCGACGAGTCGGCGGAAGCGGCCTACGACGCCGCCAAGGCGCTCCACGCGATGATGAAGGAGGCCGACCGGCAGCCGGCCCTGGACGCCTTCAAGCTGGCACGCGTGCGCGAGCGCAGCGCCTCGGACAAGATCAGCCAGGCGCTGGTCGACAGCTTCATGACGCCGATCGAGCGCGAGGACATCGAGGCGCTCGGCTCGGCGCTGTACAAGATCCCCAAGCAGATCGAGAAGTTCGCCGACCGCTATTCGCTGGCCCTGCAGCACCTGGGACACATCGATTTCGCACCGCGCGCGGCGATGCTGGAGCAGGCCGCGGCGGTGGTGGCGGAGATGGTCCACGAGCTCAAGCGCATGGACCTGGACCACATGAGCGCGCTCAACGAGAAGCTGCGCGCGCTGGAGAACGAGGCCGACCGGCTGATGCTGGAGCTGTACCGCGACATCTACTCCGGCAAGCTCGACCACCTGCAGATGTTCCTGCTCAAGGAGTTCTTCGAGATCCTGGAAAAGGCCATCGACCGCTGCCGCGAAGCCGGCGTGGTGGCCTACCAGATCGTGCTCAAGAACAGCTGATACGGGATCCGTCATGCTGACCCTCGTCCTGGTGGTGATCTTCGCCGCGCTCGTGTTCGAGTTCATCAACGGCTTCCACGACACCGCCAACTCCATCGCCACCGTGGTCGCCACCAAGGTGCTGACCCCCGGGCAGGCAGTGATGATGGCGGCGGTGATGAACCTGATCGGCGCACTGACCGGCACCGCGGTGGCCATGACCATCGCATCCGGCCTGATCGACACCGACGTGGTGGTGGTCAGCTCGCAGGTGATCCTGTGCGCGCTGGGCGGCGGCATCATCTGGAACCTGATCACCTGGTGGAAAGGGCTGCCCTCGTCGTCCTCGCACGCGCTGATCGGCGGCCTGTGCGGCGCGGCGCTGGCCGCCGCCCACAACGACTGGGCCGCGTTGATCTGGTCCGAGCCGGTGGGCAACTGGGCGCAGAACAAGGGCCTGCTGTGGAAGGTACTGCTGCCGATGATCACCTCGCCGATGGCCGGCTTCGTGCTCGGCATCCTGGTGATGCTGCTGCTGTGGGCGATCATCAGCGCCATGGCGCGTGCCGGCGGATTGCTGGGGCGGCTGGCGCGGCCGCGCTGGGTCAACGCCTTCTTCGGCAAGGCGCAGCTGCTGTCAGCGGCCTACATGGGCTACGCGCATGGCCACAACGACGCGCAGAAGACCATGGGCATCATCGCCCTGACCCTGTTCGGCGCCGAGGCGACCGGTGCGCTGGACAACCTGCCGGCGTGGGCGCAGTTCCTGCATCCCGGCGAAACCAGCGGCGAGGGCATCGCGACGTGGATCGTGTTCACCTGCGCCATCGTGATGGCTGCCGGTACCGCCTCGGGCGGCTGGAGGATCATCAAGACGCTGGGTCACAAGATGGTGAAGCTGCACCCGATCCATGGGTTTGCCGCGGAAACCGGTTCGGCGACCATCCTGACCCTGGCCGCGCATTTCGGCATGCCGGTGTCGACGACGCACAGCATCTCGACCGCGATCATGGGCGTGGGTTTCGCCAAGAACCCGCGCGCGCTGCGGATCGGCCTGATCGAACGCATCGTGTGGGCCTGGATCCTCACAATCCCGGCCGCGGGCGGCATCGCCTACGGGATGTTCTGGCTGTTCGAGAAGCTCGGCTGGGCCTGACCCGTTGCATGCCGGGGCATCGCCCCGGTCCGCGGCACTCCCTGATCTACAGCAGGTCGCCCTCGGCCGACAGCGCGCGCTCGAGGCTGTCGCCCATGCCACCGATTTCCAGCAGCAAGCGATCGATCTCGGAGGCGGTCAGCGCTTCGTAGGGGCGGTTCTCGCACAGCTGCAGGTAAGGCACGCCGTCGAGTTCGTCGATGGCCAGGTAGCCGATCCGGCTCTGCCAGTTGAACACCAGCGCCCGGCGGCAGTCGATGCCGGTGGTCGGCGCGATCACCGAGTTCACGCGCAGGTAGTTGCGGCCGTCGTCGTCGTGCAGTTCGGACAGGAAGATGGCCTGGTGGCGGCGGCCGCCGTCGAGCGACAGCTCAACGCACATCACGTACGGTTCCTGCATGGTGACGCGGTAGGCACCCGCGTTGACGTGGCGGCGGATCTGCTCGAAGTTCTGCATGGTCGTGTGTCCCGGTCGCGTATGGCCGCTATGCTAGCCCAATGGCTGAAGCGTCCGCCGAAGAGCGCATCCTCGCTGCGATCCGCGCCGTGCCGCGCGGGCAGGTGGCCGGCTACGGCCATATCGCCCGCCGCGCCGGGCTGCCGGGCCGCGCGCGGCTGGTGGCGCGGATCCTGGGAGGCAACGAAGACCCGGACCTGCCCTGGCACCGCATCCTGCGCAGCGACGGGCGCATCGCCTTCCCGGAGGGTTCGCGCGGCTGGCGCGAGCAGTCGCAGCGGCTGCGGGCCGAGGGCGTCGTGGTCGAGCGCGGTCGCGTGCGCATGCAGGCCGCGGACACCAGCCTCGACGCGATGCTCTGGGGACCGGGATGAACCGCCCCGCCACGGGGCCGGCGCGGGCAGCGCCGCGTGCCGGCTCCCCCGGCACTTGATCCCCCGGCATCGACCCCAACCTGTAGCGGTTCGCGCCGGAATTGCCGGTCCATGACGGCCGTCGCGACCGCCAAGCCTCGTTGTTTCCGCGCGCGGGGCAACGGGTGTCGCCGCCCCGTTATCATGTGCCGCACGCACAAGGATCCCGATGTTCACCAACCTTCCTCCCGTCACCAAGGCCCTGCTGATCGCCAACGGCCTGGTGTTCCTGCTCGAGATGGTCGTCGGGGCGCCGGCGCTGTCGATCTTCATGCTCTGGCCGCTGCAGGCCGGCGGCGACGCGCTCTCGCCGGGCATCGGCTTCATGCCGTGGCAGCTGCTGACCTACGGCTTCCTGCACGATCCCACCAACTTCGCCCACCTGCTGTTCAACATGCTGGCGCTGCTGATGTTCGGCGCGCCGCTTGAATACACCTGGGGCAACCGCCGCTTCCTGGCCTACTACCTGGTCTGCGTCGCGGGCGCGGGGCTGTGCCAGCTGGTGGTCACCACCTGGATGGCGTCGCAGGGCGCACCGGTGGGGCCGACGCTGGGCGCGTCCGGCGGCGTTTTCGGCCTCCTGCTGGCGTACGGCATGCTGTTCCCGAACCAGCGGGTGATGCTGCTGATCCCGCCGAT
>Ga0182739_1003975_pt1 | contig 12519 bp, 14 predicted proteins | sample eDN5th30CBELigBY_FD_128873 | JGI IMG/M metagenome (GOLD analysis project Ga0182739, IMG submission 128873) | Enriched backyard soil microbial communities from Emeryville, California, USA - eDNA 5th pass 30_C BE-Lig BY (version 2) (version 2) | ecosystem: Environmental > Terrestrial > Soil >... | reverse complement strand
CGTCTGATCCAGTATTCCGCTTCAGCAAGAATTGCAAAACCGTTAATTGTTTTTATACTCCTGTCGTACATAGTTTCGTCCCCCCGAAATAACTCCCGTATAAATAAAAATTTATCATTTAAGCCAATTGCTTTTCGTAAATCCTTTATTGCTGTTTCCTGCAAAGTGTCACTCAACTCGGTTTTGGATTGTTTTAATTTCTCATTTAATGAATTATCAGAAATTTCTTCCTGAACTACCGAAGTAGCTGGTTTTATTTGCTGCTGACTTAAAGTAGGTGTGTCTTCAATCGGGTCGAAACGTAATTCAGGCTTGTTATGTGCACTCATCTGAATCCGTATGTCTGCATTTCTTTTTATTTCTTCAAGTTCTGCTTCAACTTCCGCAGTATCAATTTTTAGTTCTTTCACAATTTTTTCCTGATTATCAGTTTCAGGTTCTTGCTTAATTTTTACCGGAGCGATATGTATGGCAGCTCCTTTTTTAACTCCTGTTTGTGGTTGAATATTTATTAAATGGCTAAGTTCTGATTGCAGCATTTGCACCGTTAACAATAGCTCATCAGCAGGTAATTTTTTATCTAATTGTTCTTTCAACTTTGTAACAAGTGTTTCCACACGTTCCATAAACCGTTTTTTATCTTTTGATAATCTGATATTTTGTTTTGCCTATTGATGCAAATCTGCAATCTTTGCAGGAAGGCTTAAAGTTAAAACACATTTTTTAAAACTTACATTAATGTTTATTGAACCCGGTTTTAAAGGGGAAAAAAGAGGATGGATTGAAGTAATATGTGGAAGCATGTTCAGTGGAAAGACAGAAGAGCTTATCCGTAGGCTAAAACGCGTAAAAATTGCAAATCAAAAAGTTGAAATTTTTAAACCTGAATTTGATTCACGGTATGATAAATTGAATATAGTCAGCCACGATACTAACAGTATCTTATCAACCCCTGTGGAACATGCTAATCAAATTATTTTATTGTCAAGCGATGTTGACGTGGTAGGAATTGATGAAGCACAGTTTTTTGATGAGGGAATAGTTGATGTTTGTAAAACTTTATCCGGGAAAGGTATTAGAGTTATTGTTGCCGGTCTTGATATGGATTTTATGGGAAACCCATTCGGGCCAATGCCAAGCTTACTTGCAATTGCTGATTACATTACAAAACTTCACGCAATTTGTGTTAAATGCGGAAATATTGCAAGTATCAGTTACCGTAAAGTTGCAGATGAATCTCAACTTTTGTTAGGTGAAAAAGACTTATATGAACCTCGTTGTCGCACTTGTTGGAGTAATAAATCTCTTTGATCATGCTCAAACGCACAATGGCACTATTGAAAAAAGATATTTTGCTGGAATTACGGCAAATGCACATTATTTATGGTATTCTTCTTTACATTGCCTCTACCGTTTATGTGTTGTTTTTATCACTTCAAGATAGTCCATCATCAAATACATGGAACAGCTTATTTTGGGTAGTTCAATTATTTGTTTGTGTAAATGCAGTTGCAAAAAGTTTTCTTCAGGAAAGTAAAGGCAGGATGTTGTATTTCTATTCAGTGGCTTCGCCGAAAGAATTTATAATTTCCAAACTTGTATTTAATGCCATATTAATGGCGGTAATGACAAGTGTAAGCCTGATATTATTTTACATTTTTCTTGATAATCCTGTTTCTGATGGATTAAAATTTTTTGGTATTGCTATGCTCGGAGGTTTTAGTTTAAGCCTTGTATTTACTTTGATGAGTGCTATCGCCGCCAAGGCACAACAAAATTCGGCACTTATAGCAATTCTCGGTTTTCCGGTTATACTTCCCACCTTACTTTTAATTCTCCGTTTAAGTAAGGCAGCATTTGCTGAAGTTTTTAGGGAGGGCGCAGTTTTACAACTTGCCGGGCTTGTTTTGTTAATGGATATTTTAGTTATTGCATTAGCTTTAATATTATTTCCTTTTCTGTGGAAAGAATAATTATAAGTCAGAATTAAAAGTATCTCCTTGAGATAAATCGCCTGTTTCGAAACCCTTTTTAAACCAATACATTCTTTGCGCTGCGGTTCCGTGAGTAAATGCATCCGGCACAACAGTTCCTGTAGCCTGCTTCTGAAGTATATCATCGCCAATAGCATGTGCTGCAGTTAAAGCTTCTTCAATGTCCTGATCATTAATTACGTTCTTCATTTTTTTATCATAGTGTGCCCAAACACCTGCATAAAAATCAGCTTGTAATTCAAGTTTCACAGAATATTTATTGTATTCTTTTTCGCTAAGTTGTTGCCGAAGTTTTTCCATTTTTGCTGATGTACCCATCAGATATTGTATATGGTGCCCAACTTCATGTGCAACCACATAGGCCATTGCAAAATCGCCGGAGGCACCGAACCTGTTTTTTAATTCCTCTGCAAAAGATAAATCTATATAAACATCATTATCTGCAGGGCAGTAAAAAGGCCCGGATGCAGAACTTGCCGCGCCACACGCAGATTGTGTTGATCCTCTGAAGAGTACTAGGGTAGGTTTTGAATAGGTTTCACCGTGATCAGCAAAAATTTTGTCCCATACATCCTCAGTATCTGCAAGTACAACTTTTACAAATGATGCTCTTTCATCATCAGCAGCTTTTTGCTCAGAAGTCATTTCTTGCTGATTGCCGGGAATAACCTGCTGAAGATCGTTCATATTAATATTTCCATCCCCTAAAAAGAGGTTGAAGATGATAAATATAACTCCAACAATTCCTCCGCCTGCTGCTAGTTTCCCTCCCGAAATACCACGGCGGTCATCTACATTTGAACTTTCACGTCTTCCTTTCCAAAGCATAATTTAATTTTTATAAAGTTATTGTATGAATTTCATAGTTTTTAGTTCGATACATTTTTTTTGAGTTATATCACTTTACAGTACCTTTGCGCCACCTAAACATCCCTTAGTGCGAAAATACTGGTGGAAAATATTATCAATAATTCTTCTTACATATACATTTTTAGGAGGGTTTTTATTTGATGTTCCACGGCTGTTTATTCTCAACGAAACAATAAGAAATCTTTATTTCCATGTATGTATGTGGTTTGGAATGATGATTTTATTTATTGTGAGTTTTATTTACAGTTTAAAATATTTAAACAAACCTTCAATTAAAAACGACATTTATGCAAGCAATTTTGCTGCCACCGGTTGTTTTTTAGGAGTACTTGGCTACTTAACCGGGGTTATTTGGGCTAATTATACATGGGTTACAGATCAACAGCAATCACTTGCTGCAATTTTAAAAGAACCTAAACTTATTGGAGCTGCAATTGCTCTTCTTATTTATGGTGCTTATTTTGTTTTAAGAGGATCTTTCTCTGACAACGATAAAAAAGCTCGTGTAAGCGCAGTATATAATATTTTCGCTTTCGCGATGCTGTTTCCAAGTATTTGGATAATTCCCCGTATGGTCGGCAGCCTTCATCCCGGTGCACCGGGAAGTGAAAGCGGAAACCCTGCTCTTAATTATAATGATATTGACAGCAGGCTTCGACTTGTGTTTTACCCTGCAATAATTGGTTGGACGCTTGTTGGGGTTTGGATTTCATCGCTTCGTATAAGGCTTCAACTTTTAAGTGAAAAAATACTCAATAATTAATTTAAAGAATGAAGAAATCAGGATTTTTTTTATCGGCCATGTTCTTGTGTATCATAGCAAAGGCACAGGATAAGCCGGAAATGGCAGATGTAATGAGAAGCAATGGTAAAATTTATGTAGTAGTTGCAGTTTGCCTCCTCATACTTTTCGGATTGTTTATTTATCTCTTTATCTTAGACAGGAAAATATCAAATCTCGAAAAAAACAATAACCAATAAATATTAACAACCCTGGCAACAGGACAAACTCAATAAATATGTCATCACAACAACCTTACAGTTTTTTTAAAAGCGTTGAAAAAAGTTTTGATAAAGCAGCAAAGTTCACTAAATGGGACAAAGGGATTTTGCAACAAATAAAGGCATGTAATAATATACTAAAACTAAAATTTCCATTAAAAAGAGATAATGGAGAAATTGAAGTGATTGAGGCTTACCGTGTACAGCACAGCCAGCACAAAACTCCTTGCAAAGGTGGTATCAGGTTTAGTGATGAAGTTAATCAAGATGAAGTTATGGCACTTGCTGCTCTTATGACCTACAAATGTGCAATTGTAAATGTGCCTTTTGGTGGTGGCAAAGGTGGAATAAAAATCAATCCTAAAAATTATAGTGTTTACGAACTTGAAAAAATCACTCGTCGCTATACTCATGAACTTGTAAAGAAAAATTTTATCGGCCCGGGCATTGATGTTCCGGCACCTGATTATGGTACAGGGGAAAGAGAAATGGCATGGATTGTTGATACTTATGCTTCATTGAAACCGGGCGATATTGACGCTGCCGGCTGCGTAACAGGTAAGCCTGTGTCTCAGGGGGGTGTTCGGGGAAGAAGGGAAGCTACAGGTTTGGGCGTATTTTTTGGCATTCGTGAAGTTTGTAATATGCCCGACGTAATGAAAGATCTTGGACTTGAAGTTGGAATTAAAAATAAAAGAGTTATTGTTCAGGGTTTAGGAAATGTAGGCTATCATACAGCTAAATTTTTCAGAGAAGGTGGAGCAAAAGTTATCGCTATTTCAGAATATGAAGGAGCAATAATGAACGCTGATGGGTTAAATGAAGAAGAAGTTTTTCAACACAGAAAAAAGACAGGTTCGATATTAAATTTTCCAGGTGCAACTAATTTCACAAATACGGCTGATGCTCTGGAAGCAGAATGTGACATTTTAATTCCGGCTGCTTTAGAAAATGTTATTAATGGTGAAAATGCCCCTCGCATCAAAGCTAAAATTGTTGGTGAAGCAGCTAATGGCCCGTGCACTCCTGAGGCTGATGAAATTTTTATTAAGAATGGTATTCTATGTGTCCCAGATATGTATTTAAATGCAGGCGGTGTTACTGTAAGTTATTTTGAATGGTTGAAAAATCTTAGTCACGTTCGCTATGGCAGAATGGAAAAGAGATTTACAGAAAATATAAATACAAGTATAATAAGTGAAGTTGAACATTTAACTGGCAAGCCTGTCAGCGATCAAGCAAGAAAAGTAATTTTACATGGCCCTGAAGAGGTTGATTTGGTACACAGCGGCCTTGAAGAAACTATGATTGCCGCTACCCGTGAAATAATGGAAATTTGGAGAGGAAACAGTGAAATACCGGATATGCGGACTGCTGCTTATGTATCTGCTTTAAATAAAGTAGGTACAAGCTATGCGGAGTTAGGTATTTTCCCATAGTAATTGTAAAAACATTAATAAAAAAACTGTCGTTTCACGGCAGTTTTTTTTGTTACTTTCTTAAATAAAACCCTTCTAAATCCGCCATATTCCGCGTCATTCGCCTAATCTGCGTTCTTAATTCTGCATTAGCAGAATGTTTTAATAGTCCATTAAAAAACTTATAAGAAAATCCTTTTAAATACTTCAATCCCTTTCTGCATAATCCGGGAAAACCTCAATTTCTTTTAACCTGTTTTCTTCCTTTTCAAATCCAAAGCAATCCAACCCGTTAGTTATAATCAAGTATTTAGCATTTACCTTCATATTATATCTTAAAACCTGCATCAACACATCATCAGTTAGAGAAACGCTCATTTTTTTGCATTCAATTACAATAAACGGCTCATTATTTTTATAACATACTATGTCAAATCTTTTTGATAAATCTCCAACTTTTATTTGCCTTTCAACTGCTATAAGCGATTTAGGATAACCCACCTTATGAATAAGATATAACAATAAATTCTGCCTCACCCATTCTTCAGGCGTAAGTAAAACCCATTTTTTCCTATTGATACAAAATATCTCTTCTTTGATTCCATTTCTTATTTGTGGCTTGTGTTCCGGGTAATTTATTCGGATCATCCGACAAATATATAGTTTACATTTTTTAGCGAATGACTCTATTACAAATTAAATAATTGCAGATATCATCTGCCTTCGACAAAATAATTTTACTTTTTTCTATTCTCTCTTTTGAGTATGGCGGTAACTCGTTATCGTTACGGTATTTTATTATATCTTGAATAAATTTTTCAATAATAACTGAATCACATTTACTTGAAATTTTTGAATCGAATCCTTTTATTCCTAATACCCAAACGTCTGTATATTCCTGTTTTTTATTAAAAAGTGATGGGATTTTTGTAGTTAATTTTATGAAAGTTTCTTTTGACGTAATAAATATTAAAGTTGCCCTAGAGAAACTATAACTTGCTTGAGCGAACTGATAAGTGCCATATTCTGCACTATCTATTTTTTTATAATAATCAACAATTTCCAACTTGATGTTTTGCGCAAGTATGCTATATGACGTAAAGTAAAGAACAATAAAAATTATAATTTTCATCATCTGATAACCAATTTGTAAAATAAAAACCTCTTTGAATTTTACAAAGAGGTTTTATATCAAATCTCAAATTTAATAATTAAAAAGAGCAAACATCTGTTTTACCTTAATTCGTGGCGGCATCAGCATTCAAATTACCCCATCCTAACCTACTATTCCTTGAAGGATAATTTGCACTTGTAGTAATTAATTTATTTAAAATTTGATCTCTGCTGTAGTAAGGAAATTTACTCCATACTAATGCCGCAATACCGGCTGCAGTGGCAGTGGCAACCGACGATCCCCCAACTGTTGCAGGAATGTCACCGGACATTGATAATGTTAAAGGATGCCTTTCATTAGAAGTCTTCTCCATAACAATAGTAAAGTCAGTTTCGGAACCATCATGACAAGTAGTACATGTTGTTGTAAAGCTATTATCTCTAACTCCGGTTACTGCATTAACTTCTGCCATTGTTGCCGGAAATATTACGCCATACCATCCTGCAGTCCACCCAAACGAAGTTCCTGCAGCACAGAATATTAATTTGCCCTTGCCATAAGCGTATTTAATTGCATCTTTAATTTGAGAACTACTTGTTATACGGCCCATGCTCATACTAATTATTTTTACATCAGTTCTCCCACCTGCAATTGTAAAAGCATCTGATACTCCTTTAGCCTCCCTGCTTTCATCTATAAATACATCCGAACTTGCTCTGCAAGTAACTAGGCTTGCATTATAAGCAACACCACATGAATTGCCATCTGTTCCGCGGGGAGCAGCACAAGCTCCAGCCATTGCTGTTCCATGTCCACAACCATCATCCGGAGTTTCAACAGGCCCGGTATTTATCCATAAAAATGTTTCTCTAGGAAGCGTAACCAACTTCTCAATCGTTCTGCCAGAAGATTGACCCTGATTAAATGAAGATCCTAAATTTTCCTGGTCATATTCGGCACCGGTATCAACTATAAATACCTTTACACCTGCCCCTGTTGATTTTGACCAGGCATTTGGAATTTTATGGTAAGCATAATTCCATGATTGTTTCGACTGTGGGGCAATAACAGTATAATCAACATTCTGAACTAAACCAAATGTTGGTTCGTTACTGCACCCACTACTGCTCATTATTTTCTGAGCATCAGTCCGTGGCTCATATCCTAATGGCTCGGCATACCTTACCAAATTACTGTTTCGTAAGAGCTCAAGGGTTTTATAACTTCTTACTCTAATATTAATCACCGGCAGAACATCTTCTCCCCAAGGAATTATTGATTCTTTTGTAACATCACTGTGAAGTTTTTTCTCTTCCTGAACAATCATATCTATAAGCGTGTTTTTTGCGGCAACCCATTCAGCAGAATTTATATCTATTAAATGAAGCCTGTCCTCAACATTTCTCTCCCCTGCAGGTTTATACCCTACCGATAAAATCTCATCACTTTTTAACAAAGCGCTCCACACAAAAGAAATTGATTGATTATTCCAGTTGAATTCTCCGGTTTGCCTAACCTGCGACCTAATTTCAGTATCCATTTTGCTTTCAGAAAACAATTCCGGACCTTGCGCTTCTTCAACATTTTTCTCAATTGTTTTTTTACAGCTCACAACCAAGCCTGCCACTGCTATTAAAAGAATATATTTTTTCATAAATGATAATTTTCATTCAAATTAGGAATATATTTTACACTTTGATTAACAAATCATGAAAAATACCCATTTATTTCCCCTTTATAGTTATGAATTATTAATTTAAAATGAAAGTTGTAAATTCGCAAACAAAAAAATGAAGAGCAAAGAGGAAATAGTAGAAAACTGGTTACCACGATATACAGGACAGAAATTAAAAGATTTTGGAGAATATATTCTTCTTACAAACTTTGCTCACTACGTTGAAATGTTTGCTGAATGGCATAATGTTCCCATAATCGGTTTAGACAGGCCAATGCAATGTGCAACTTCCGATGATATAACAATAATAAACTTTGGGATGGGAAGCCCCACTGCCGCAACAATCATGGATCTTCTCACAGCAATAAACCCAAAAGCAGTTCTGTTTTTAGGTAAATGTGGAGGTTTAAAGAAACGAAATAAAATAGGAGATTTAATATTGCCCATTGCCGCTATCCGCGGAGAAGGAACAAGTAACGATTACTTTCCACCGGAGGTGCCGGCATTACCCGCTTTCGCACTTCAAAAAGCTATATCTACAACAATACGCGACCATGAATGTGATTACTGGACCGGCACATGTTACACAACAAACCGGCGCGTTTGGGAACATGATGAAACATTTAAAGAATATCTACAGCAAATTCGGGCTTATGCAATAGATATGGAAACAGCTACAATTTTTACAGTAGGATTTTTTAATAAAATCCCAACAGGAGCACTTCTACTTGTAAGCGATTCGCCAATGGTTCCTGAAGGTGTAAAAACTGAAGCAAGCGATAAATCTGTTACAGCAAAATTCGTAGATACACATTTAAAAATTGGAATAGATTCACTTAAGCAGCTTATAAATGACGGACTTACAGTTCGCCACTTGAAATTTTAACTCTGATATAAAATAATTTATTGCTTGCGCAAAGAATTTATTATCTTTGCGCACTTTTAGTCATGCCGTAACATGATATTTTGACAATTAGCTTTGCCAGGGCATGATAATTTAAACCCGCTTCTGCATGAAATTATCTCAATTTAAATTTGACCTTCCTCTAAACCTTATTGCCCAAAACCCAACAAAAAAACGTGAAGACAGCCGGATGATGGTTGTTCACCGCAAAACAGGCGAAATTGAAAACCGCAATTTTCGTGATATACTGGAATATTTCGATGATAAAGATGTTTTCGTAGTTAACAACACTAAAGTTTTTCCCGCCCGTATGTACGGCCGAAAAGAAAAAACAGGTGCTAAAATTGAAGTTTTCTTACTTCGTGAACTTAATAAGAATAATAAACTTTGGGATGTAATTGTTGACCCCGCAAGAAAAATAAGAGTTGGAAATAAACTCTATTTTGGCGAAAATGATGAGCTTGTAGCAGAAGTTATTGACAATACAACAAGCCGCGGCAGAACAATAAGATTTTTATGGGATGGGCCCGAAGATGAATTCCGCAAAATGCTTGAATTTATGGGAGAAACTCCTCTTCCTAAATATATAAAACGTAAGCCCGACGAGGAAGACAGAGAAAGATACCAAACCGTTTATGCAAAACATGAAGGAGCGGTTGCCGCCCCAACTGCCGGCTTGCATTTCAGCAAAGAACTAATAAAAAGGCTTGAAATTCAAGGTATCCGCTTTGCGGAAATTACATTGCACACCGGCCTTGGCACTTTCCGCCCTATTGAAGTTGAAGATTTAAGTAAACATAAAATGGATGCAGAATACTACCAGATTACGGAAGCAGCCTGCAATATCGTTAACACTGCAAAGGAAGAACACCACCGTATTTGCTCAATAGGTACAACTACAATGAGAGCAATGGAAACTTCTTACACTGCCCAAAAGTTGCTTAAGCCGTCAGAAGGTTGGACCAACCATTTTATTCATCCGCCATACAACTTTAATATTGCAGATAGCTTGGTTACTAACTTTCATCTTCCTAAAACAAGTTTACTTATTATGGCATGTGCTTTCGCAGGATATGACCTAATGATGGAGGCTTATAAAAAAGCAATAAAAGATAAATACCGTTTCTTTAGCTACGGAGATTCAATGTTGATTATCTAAAAAATACTGAACAATAAAAGTAAAGCTCATCTTTTTGATGGGCTTTTTTGTTGAATTAAGGGTAAAAAAAGGGGCCATGATAGAAATCGCGGCCCGTATTAATCCAATATCCTATGAAAAACCAAAATATAAACGCAGGTTTATTTCTTATTATTGTGCATCCACAAAAAAAAATTGAAAAATCTTTATTTCTTGCTTGAAAGTAGCCGTTTTTCTATTTTTGCAGCGCAAAACAATTTAAAGTATGGGAAGAATATTTGAAGTTAGGAAAAGTGCCATGTTTGCTCGCTGGGATAAAATGGCCAAAAATTTCACAAGAATCGGAAAGGAAATAGCTATTGCCGTTAAAGCCGGCGGCCCCGACCCCGACAATAACCCTGCTTTAAGGCGCTGCTACCTAAATGCCAAAGCCTGCAATATGCCAAAAGACAGAGTTGAGGCTGCTATAAAAAGAGCAATGGGCAAGGATATTACAAATTATGAAGAATTAACTTATGAAGGGTATGCCCCTCACGGTGTAGCAGTTTTGGTTGAAACAGCAACAGATAATCCCACCCGTACGGTGGCAAATGTAAGAATGCACTTTACCCGCGGCCATGGTTCTTTAGGAACTAGCGGTAGTGTAGCTTTCACTTTCAACCGCCTCGGCGAATTTAAAGTAAAGAACAATAATATAAATATTGATGACCTGGAATTGGAACTTATAGATTACGGACTTGAAGAAATTGGAGAAGATGCAGATGGAAATCTTGTTATCCGCACTTCATTCTCGGAATTTGGTAATATGGCCAAAATTTTAGAAGAAAAACATCTGGAAGTTATTAGCGCCGAGCTTACAAGAATTCCAACAACTACTGTTGATCTTCCGGAAGATCAGGCAAATGAAGTTTTAAAACTTGTGGACAGCCTTGAGCAGGATGACGACGTTCAAAAGGTATATCACAACCTGAAATAATGCATTCTCACCTTTTTTGCCTTTACATTACCATTCTGAAGGTATAAAACATTTGAAGAACGTTATTTCGTCAGGGTTTTTACACCCATCGGCTGATGAAATGTTAGCGATTTGTGCCTTTTGTTGTTAATATAAAATGTTTATAATAGAGCATGTAGATAATTTGCTGTGTCTTTAAGTCCTGCATTTCTCAACATATTTAGCACCTCAAACTCATCCTGCTTTGGGTTTTTTTTATTCAAAACCATTTCTTTAAAAGCTGCTACTGCCTGTTTTTGATTAAGGTCTATTATGTCGGTTAGAAAATCGTCCGCAGTTTTAGCATTTAGGCTAAAGGATTGCAAATATTCTTCAGGAAAGTGTTTGATATTGTTTGTTACAATAAGATTAGCATTTGTCTTTATTGCTGCAGCCAAAACATGGCGGTCATCTTTATCAGATAATTCTATATGGTTTATTAAGCCTTTGTAATTTTGAACCAAAGCATCTGGGAAAGCTGAATTAGCTTTTGATATCCTTTTATTTGCTTCTTCTACTGAAACTCCTTTCTCTATCATAACTCTTTTCCACTCCTCAAATATATGTTCGCTCCATTTAGGAGTATAAAAATCGTAGTATGCAAACCAAAATAAAATATCCCTGACAATTGCAGGATATACAACATTTGTGTCTAGGACAGCAGTAAATCGAACACTATGAATCATACAAGCCGGTTTCTTCGTCTAAATTCATTATATCAATAATGTTTTGCTTCTGTTGCTCTTTCATTTGTTTTCGATACTTCATAATATCATCAAACTTTATTCTTCTATGCTTGCCAACTTTAGTAAAAGAAATATTTCCATCCTCAAGTAGTTTTACTAAATGAGGTCTTGAACATCCAAGAATTTCAGCAGCAGCTTGAGTAGTTACTTCTGTAGCAATAGGCACAAGAGAAATTAATTTACCTTGCCCCATAGCTTTTAAAATATCTCCTAAAAGCTTTAATGCACTAAGCGGAATCTTAATCTTTTCGTTTGTTTCCTCAATTTCAATTTCAGGCTGCTCGGAATTAAGTTGTTCAATAACAGAAGCTAAAGCATAGTAAGATTCACTTGCAGTCTTCTGGTCAAGCTTTGAAGGTTTTCTTATATGCTCTAATACTTTCATGATTTTTAGTTTTACGTTTCGATACAAAATAAACGAAATAAACGAAACAAACGAAACTTAAATTGGATATTTTAACAAACTCAATGAATTAAAATACATTCCCATCTCCGAAAGGATAAAACATTTGTAGAATTAATAAAATTTTTTCATATCCCGAAGGGATGAAATAATTATAGACCGCAAAAATGCATTTACACCGATGCCGGAGGTATCGTACAAAAATAAAAAACTCAACGACCGAGAATAACAGATATTTCCGAATAACTGTATATAACAACT
>Ga0182739_1003974_pt1 | contig 12522 bp, 8 predicted proteins | sample eDN5th30CBELigBY_FD_128873 | JGI IMG/M metagenome (GOLD analysis project Ga0182739, IMG submission 128873) | Enriched backyard soil microbial communities from Emeryville, California, USA - eDNA 5th pass 30_C BE-Lig BY (version 2) (version 2) | ecosystem: Environmental > Terrestrial > Soil >... | reverse complement strand
CGCCGCCCAGGCACACGAACAGGTAATCGAGCTCGCCGACCTCCTCGAACAATTCCTTGGCCGCGGTGCCCTGCCCCGCGATCACGTCTTCGTGGTCGTAAGGCGGGATCAGCGTCGCGCCGGTCTCGGCCTGGATGCGGCGGGCGATAGTTTCGCGGTCTTCGGTGTAGCGGTCATACGTGACGATCTTGCCGCCGTAGCCCTCGGTGGCCGCGCGTTTGGCCGCAGGGGCGTCCAGCGGCATGATGATGGTGGCCGTTACGCCCTGCAGCCGGGAGGCCAGCGCGATGGCCTGCGCATGGTTGCCCGACGAAAACGTCACGACGCCGGCGGCACGCTGTTCGGGCGTGAGGCGCGCGATCGCGTTGTACCCGCCCCGGAACTTGAAGGCGCCCATGCGCTGGAAGTTCTCGCACTTGAAGAACAGCGACGCGCCGGCGATGGCGTCGGCGGTCGTCGAGGTCATGACGGGCGTGCGGTGTGCGTTGCCGGCCAGGCGCTCGCTGGCGCGCGCGACATCATCATAGGAGGGCAATTCGGGCAGCATGGAATGGGGTCCTTTGATCGCAAGGGGGAACGAAACCCTGGGATCATAAACCCGCGAGGCGGGTTGCGCGCCGCCCGAATGCATGACGGCGCGCCAAGCGGTCCGCGGGGCTGCCTCGCCGGCCGCGCCTCGCCGGCCGCGCCTACTTCCCGAACAGGTCGCCGCTGCCGCCGGTGGTGCCGGCGGGCGGGGCGAGGCCCAGGTGGCGCCAGGTGGTCAGCGTGGCCGTGCGGCCGCGCGGGGTGCGCTGCAGGTAGCCGTGCTGGATCAGGTAGGGCTCGATGACGTCCTCGATCGTGTCGCGCTCTTCGCCGATGGCCGCGGCCAGGCTGTCCACGCCCACGGGACCGCCGTCGAACTTGTGGACGATGGCTTCGAGCAGCTTGCGGTCCATCAGGTCCAGGCCCTGCGGGTCGACCTCCAGCATGGCGAGCGCGCGGCCCGCGACGTCGGCGTCGATGGTGCCGCCGGCCTTGACCTCGGCGTAGTCGCGCACGCGGCGCAGCAGGCGGTTGGCGATACGCGGCGTGCCGCGGGCGCGGCGCGCCACTTCGGCCGCGCCGTCCGGCGTGATGACGGCGTTCAGCAATCCCGCGCTGCGGGTCACGATGCGGCCCAGGTCTTCGGCGTTGTAGAACTCGAGCCGCGAGACGATGCCGAAGCGGTCGCGCAGCGGGTTGGTCAGCATGCCGGCGCGCGTGGTGGCGCCCACCAGCGTGAACGGCTGCAGGTCCAGTTTCACGCTGCGCGCGGCCGGGCCTTCGCCGATCAGGATGTCGATCTGGAAGTCTTCCAGCGCCGGATAGAGGATTTCCTCGACCACGGGCGACAGGCGATGGATTTCGTCAATGAAGAGGACGTCGTTCTTTTCCAGGTTGGTCAGCAGCGCGGCCAGGTCGCCCGGGCGTTCCAGGACCGGGCCGGACGTCTGGCGCAGTTGCACGCCCATTTCATGCGCAATGATGTGGGCCAGCGTGGTCTTGCCCAGGCCCGGCGGGCCGAAGAGCAGGACGTGGTCCAGGGCCTCGCCGCGCTTTCTGGCCGCGGCGATGAAGATTTCGAGCTGTTCACGGGCGCGCTGCTGCCCGACGTACTCTTCCAGCGCCTTGGGCCGCAGTGCGCGTTCGATCGACTCCTCGTTGGGCGACACCGGCTGCGGCGCCACGATACGTGGCGCGTCGGGACGGGAGGAAAGCGAATCGGACTGGATGGCCATGGTGCGGAAAACGTGCGAAGGACGAAGCAGGATGCATCGTACCGTAGCGCGGGCCGCGCCGGGGCGCCGCCGTCAGGCGGCCGGGGCCAGCGGCAGCCTGACGCGCACGCACAAGCCGCCGGCGTCGGCCTGGCGCAGCTCCAGCGACCCGCCGTGCGCCCGGGCGATGGCCTCGGCCAGCGCCAGGCCCAGGCCCACGCTGCCGGTGCGCGTGCGCGCGTCGTCGAGCCGGCTGAACGGGCGCAGCGCCTCCTGGCGGCGCTCCGGCACGATGCCCGGCCCGTGGTCGGCGACATCCAGCACCGCCTGCCCGTCCTCGCGGCGCAAGGCGATCTCGACCGGCGGCGCGCCGTGGTTGAGCGCGTTGCCGATCAGGTTGTCCAGGAGGCGGCCCAGCGCGACGGCGTCGGCCTGCACCACCAGCCCGCTGGCCTCGGCCGCGGCATCCAGGCCGATGTCGGTGCCAGCTCCCTGCCAGGCGCCCACGCGTTCGGTCAGCCATTCGGACAGCACGATGGGGGCATAGCGGTAGGCGGCCGGATCGGTGCCGCGCACGAAGCCGATGAACTGGTCCACCATGTGCTGCATGTCGCGCAGATCGGTGCGCAGCCCTTCCTTCAGCGTGGAGTCGTCCGCCATCTCGACGCGCAGCCACATGCGCGACAGCGGCCCTTTCAGGTCATGCGGCAGGCCGGACAGCAGTGTGCGCCGCACCGAGTCGGATTCGGACAGGGCGTCCAGCATGGCGTTGAAGCGTTCGCCCAGCACGCGCGTTTCGTGCGGGCCCGAGGGCTCCACGCGCTGGGGCTGTCCGGCCGCAAGGCGGTCGGCGGCGTCGGCCAGCCGCGTGATCGGCCGCGTGATGTGCCAGGAAAAGCCCACAGCGAGCAAGAGCAGGAGCCCCAGGCCGCCCAGCCAGGCGGCGATGAACGGCGTGGCGACGGGCGGATCCAGTCGGTCCAGCGGGATGACCAGCCATTCACGCAGGCGCGGCGCGTCCTCGGTGGCGGGATTGGGGGCCAGGGAAATGAAGATCTCCGGCGTGGGGCCGCGCGACAGCGCGACGCGGGTGCCGTCGTTCAGGCGTTCGTTGAGCTGCTGGACCAGCACGCGCAGGTCGCGGCGGATATCGTCGGGCTCGGGCTTGTAGCGCCGATTGTGCTCTTCACGTTCGCGCGCGCGATCGGCCTCGCGCTGTTCGTCGCTGCGATCGTCCGCCCGCGCGGCGCCCGGCTCGCGCTCATCGCCCCGGACCTCGGGCGGCGGCGGCGGCGGGGGGCCGTGCATCTGGGCATCCTGGGAAGACGGCGCGGGCGGCGGAGGCGGCGGCGGACGGGGCGCCGAACGGGGCGGCGGCGGGCGGCGGCCATTGAAGCGCTGCAGCTTGGCTTCGGCCGGCAGCACGCGCGACCACAGCCGCCATTGGTTCTGGGACGCGGCGCGCACGAAATCGGCGCGGTCTTCCGCCGGCACCTGGGATACGGCCGCGCGCAGCGTGCGGATCGTGGTGACGATGTAGCCGATGGCCACGTCTTCCATGAACTTGTGCCGGAAGTACGACACCGTCACCAGGGTGGCGGCCTGCGTCAGCAGGACCGATCCCAGGATCAGCAGGATCAGCCGCGCCCGCAGCGAACGGGGCACCAGAAAGCCGGGGGAAAAGCGCATCAGGGGGAAAACCGGTAGCCGATGCCCCAGACGGTCTGGATCCAGCGCGGCTGCTTGGGATCGTCTTCGATCACGCGGCGCAGGCGCAGGATGGCGATGTCGATCGCGCGATCGTTGCGCTCGCCGGCGTCGTCATCGCGGGCCAGCGCCAGCAGGCGCTCGCGCGACAGCGGCTTGCCCGCGTTGCGGACCAGGGCCTCGAGCAGGTTGATTTCGCCGCCGGTCAGCTTGACGACCGTGCCTTCGCGCGAAAGCTGGCGCGTGGAGGGGTCGAAGACAAAGGGGCCGAAGGAGACCGGCGCGTCCTTGGTGAGGGCGGACGGGCCGCGCTTGCGGCGCAGCACCGCCTCAATACGGGCCAGCAGTTCGCGCGGGTCGAAGGGCTTGCCGACGTAGTCGTCGGCGCCGGCTTCCAGGCCGATGATGCGGTCGACGGCTTCGTCGCGCGCGGTCAGCAGGATGACGGGAATGTCTTCGCCCTGCTCGCGCAGGCGGCGGCAGGCGTCGGCGCCGTCGCCGCCGGGCAGCATGCGGTCCAGCACCAGCAGGTCGGGTGCGTAGCGGGTGATGCGCGACGAGAGATCGGTCGCGTCGGGCGCCAGCAGCGTATCGTAGCCGTGCCGATTCAGGTAGTCGGCCAGCAACTGGCGCAAGGCCGGGTCGTCGTCGACGACCAGCAGCTTGGTGTGGGAATTGTCCATGGGCGTCATAGTGCGGCGCGCCGCCTTCCCCCGCAAGAGGCGAGAAATCATCTGAAATATACCCGTTGCACGATGTAGGGCGGATGTTTCGGGCATTTGGCGGGTGGTTCAGGCGGGCCTGCCCGCCGCGGTCATCTGGACCTAAAATGGCGCCTCGCCTGCCGCCGCTCGTGGGGTTTTCTAAAGATCGTTTACAGATGCGGGGCGGGACGTTCTCTACACTGTCCCCATGGTCGCCACTATCACCTGGCGCAGAGGGCTGTTGCACGCGGCGCTGACGGCAGGCCTGGCCTGGCCGCTGACGCCTGCTTCCGGTGCCGAGCCTGATGCGACCCCATTTGTCCTGATGCCGCCTCCGGCAGGTGAAGTCACGCACGTTGCGCGCGGCATCGGGGTGCTGTCCCCGGTCCAGTCCATCCCGGTGCGCCCCGCCCCGTCGCTGGACGATCGCGCCGTCCCGCTGGATCCCACGCCCTGCGACCTGCACGCGACGGAACCCGGCATGGACACGACGGTGCAAGGCGGCGCCCAGGAACCGCAGGAGGGATACGTCCCCGGCACGGGACTGGGCCTGGCGGGCGACGCGTTGCCGGCCCCGCTGTCCTGCGACCCGCTCGCCGCGCCCGCCTCGGCGGCCGACATCCCTCCCGATTACTCGTTCGCACTGGAAGACGGCGACATTTCCAGCGTGCCGGTGGTGGTGATCTCGGGCGTGTCCCGCCCCAGCCGGCCCTGGTTCGCGTCCGTCAGCGGACAGGACGGCCTGCGCTACGGCGGCAGCCGCAACTGGGTCTACCGCAATACCTCGGGCCCCTCGCTCACGGTCGGCAACGTCAGCCCCAACGCGCCCGCCTGGGGCAGCGCCGCGCCGGTGGGCGGGCTGCAGATCGCCAACTGGGGCGGCACCGGCGCTACGCTGCCAGAAGGCAGCTTCGGTTATTCGTCCTCGCTGGGCAGGCTCAACCTCATGGACCCCGCCGCCCTGTCCGGGCCCGTCGACTACGGCGCCTCGGTGGGCAGCGGCAGCGTCCGTTACGGGCTTACGCCGGAAATGACGCTGGAGGGCCAGGTGCAGAGCGCGCCGTCGCTGACCACGCGCGGCGTGGGCACCACGTATTCCGCCGGCGAGTTCGGCACGTTCCAGGCCGGCGCCACCCAGAGCACGTTCGACGCGGCCAACGGTTACCGCTACCGCTTCGGCTACAGCGTGGCCCTGGCCGACACCGTGACCCTGGGCTACACCAATGAACAGATCGGCGCGGGCTACGGCGATCTGTCGACCTATTCCGATGGCGTGGCGTCCGCCGCGCAGACACGCAATACGGTGTCGGCGGGGGTGCCGCTGTCGGGCTGGGGCACGTTGAGCGGCACGTATTCCGGCCTGCGCGAGGGCTCGGTGCTGGCCGAGCAGCGCGTGGGGCTGTCCCACAGCATGTTCGTCGCGCCCAAGGTCAAGCTGGCCGTGGGCGCCGACCGGGACATCGTCACGGGCGACTACGGCTGGCGCGCCAACCTGAGCATGCCCGTCGACACCTTCATGCGCGGCACCTGGCTCAGCTGGTAGGCGCCTGGCTGGCGGACGAAAATATCCCGCCGGCGGGGCCTGCCGGAATTGGGGCTTAAAATCCCTGCCATGATGCTCCCGGCCTACCCCCATGTCTGACGCGCGCGCCCTCGGCGTGTTGCAGCGCGTTTTCGGTTACGAATCCTTCCGCGGCGACCAGCAAGCCATTGTCGAACAGGTGATCGGCGGCGGCGATGCGCTCGTCCTCATGCCCACCGGCGGCGGCAAGTCGCTCTGTTACCAGATCCCCTCGCTGGTGCGCGAAGGCACCGGCATCGTCGTGTCGCCCCTGATCGCGCTGATGCAGGACCAGGTGGACGCCCTGACCGAACTGGGCGTACGCGCGGCCTTCCTCAATTCCACGCAGGAATGGCGGGTGGCCCGAGACGTGGAACAGGCCTTCCTGGACGGTGAGCTCGACCTGCTGTACGTGGCCCCCGAGCGCCTCTTGACCGACCGCTGCCTGCAATTGCTGGACCGCGGCCGCATTGCGCTGTTCGCCATCGACGAAGCCCACTGCGTGTCCCAATGGGGCCACGATTTCCGGCCCGAATACCTGGGGCTGTCCATGCTGCACGAGCGCTGGCCGGACGTGCCGCGCATCGCGCTCACGGCCACGGCCACGGCGGTCACTCGCACCGAAATCGCCCAGCGCCTGTCCCTGGACGAAGCGCGCCATTTCGTCTCCAGCTTCGACCGCCCCAACATCCGCTACCGCATCGTCGAAAAGAACGAAGTGCGCAAGCAGCTGCTGGACATGATCCGCACCGAACACGACGGCGAATCCGGCGTGGTGTACGGCCTGTCGCGCGCCCGCGTCGAGGAAACGGCGGAGTTCCTCTGCAACCAGGGCATCGATGCGATGCCCTACCACGCGGGCCTCAGTCCGCAGGTGCGGGCGGCCAACCAGGCCCGTTTCCTGCGCGAGGACGGCGTGGTCATGGTCGCCACCATCGCGTTCGGCATGGGGATCGACAAGCCCGACGTGCGCTTCGTGGCGCACATCGACCTGCCCAAGTCGGTCGAAGGCTACTACCAGGAAACCGGCCGCGCCGGCCGCGACGGCCTGCCCGCGACCGCCTGGCTGGCCTATGGCCTTCAGGACGTGGTGCAGCAGCGCCGCATGATCGACGAATCGCCCGGCGACGAATCCTATCGCCGGCGCCTGGGCCAACAGCTCGACGCCATGCTCGGCCTGTGCGAAACGGTGGAATGCCGTCGCGTGCGGCTGCTGGCCTACTTTGGCCAGCACATCACCGCCTGCGGCAACTGCGACGTCTGCCTCGATCCGCCGCAGGCCTGGGACGGCACCGTCGCGGCGCAGAAGGTGCTGTCGGCGGTATATCGGCTCTGGAAAGAACGCGGCCAGCGCTACGGCGCGGGCCACATCATCGACATCCTGCGCGGCAAGGTCACCGACCGCACCCGGCAGCATGGCCACGAGACCCTCAGCGTGTTCGGCGTGGGCGCGGACCTGAGCGACACCGCCTGGCGCGGCGTGCTGCGCCAGTTGCTGGCGCAGGGCCTGCTCACGGTGGACAACGAAGGCTTCGGCACGCTGGCCCTCACCGAAGGCAGCCGCGCCGTGCTCAAGGGCGAACGCCAACTGATGCTGCGGCGCGAGTCCGAAAAGAAGGCGCGCGCCGGCAAGACCGGCAGCGGACGTCCCAAGGCCGCGGCGATCGACCTGCCGCCCGAGCTGCAGCCCGTGTTCGAGGCATTGCGGGCGTGGCGCGGCGAGGTCGCCAAGAGCCATGGCGTGCCGGCCTATGTGATCTTCCACGACGCCACGCTGCGGGGAATCGCGCTGGCCCGGCCGGCGTCCATGGACGATCTGAGCCACATCAACGGCGTGGGCGCCCGCAAGCTGGAAGCCTACGGCGAAGAAATCCTGCAGCGCGTGGCCAGACCCGTCCTGTAGCCGCCGGTTCCGGCGCGCCCCGCTCAGTACGAAGGCGGCGGCAGCAGCGGCACCGGGCGGCGCTCCTTGCCGAACACGGACCGGTAGGCCAGGATGTTGAACACCAGCACCACCGGTATCCCCACGACCGCGCCCGCCATCACCAGCCGCATCGACCCCAGCGCGCCCGCGCCGTCCCACAGCGTCATGTCGTCCAGGATCAGGTACGGGAACAGGCTGTAGGCCAGCCCGCTCAGCATCAGGAGAAACAGCGCCACCGTCAGCACGAACGGCAGCCAGCTGAAGCGGTCGGCCCTGCCGGGCAGCCGCGCCAGCAGCATTTCCGCGGCCACGAAACCGGCCAGCATCAGCACCCACACCGACGCCGCAAGGCTCAGGTGCGCGATGTTGCTCCACTTGTAGAAGATGCCGGCGTTGGCCAGGCCCAGCGTGACCGCGATCGCCACCATGCCCACCGCCGTCCAGCGGATCGCATGGCGCGCCCAGTTCGCGGCGCGGCGCTGGAGGTCGCCGTCCACGCGCATGACCAGCCACGACGCGCCCAGCAGCACGTATGCCGCCACCGCGCACAGGCCCACGAACATCGCGAACCAGCCATAGCCGGCGTCGGACTGGTATCCGGTGGCGATCCGGCCCAGCAGCATGCCCTGGCCGAACGCCGTGATGATGGAGCCGGCCCAGAACGCGAAGATCCAGCGCGGCTTGAGTTCCGTGCGGGCGCGGATGCGGAATTCGAAGGCGACGCTGCGCAGCACCACGCCGAGCACCATGAAGGTCAGCGGCCCGTAGAGCTTGCCCAGCACGGCGCCCCACGCGAACGGGAACGCGGCCGCGAACAGCCCCATGCCCAGCAGCAGCCAGAATTCGTTGGCGTCGCGCCAGGGGCTCAGCAGGCTCATCATGCGTCCGCGCTCGTGCTCGGGCGCGATCTGCAGCAGGATGCCGACGCCAAGATCGAAGCCGTCCAGGACCATGCCCGCCGCGATGACGACGAACAGCAGGGCCATGAAGGCGAGCGGCATCCAGAACGAGGGATCGTCGGGACTCAGGCCCTGCGAGGCGGCCAGCATCGCGATCATGGCGCACCTCCGATCAGCTTGCGCACCGGCACCACGCCGTAGCGCGCGGCATGGAACAACATGCCGGCGAACGCCGCCAACAGCAGCGCGTACAACAGCACGTAGCCGGCCAGGCCATACAGCACGGTGCTGGCGGGCATAGATCCGAGGACCTCGGATTGCGTGACGGTGCCGTTCACGACGAAGGGCTGCAGCCCGATGATCGACACCCACCAGCCCGCCACGACGGCGATGCCGCCGGAAAACATCATGCCGCACAGGACCCGCTGCCACCACGTCGGCAAGGACGAGGGATCCATCCCGCGCCGGAACGTCCACAGGAACGTCACACACGCGACCACCAGCATGAGCAGGCCCAGCCCCGCCGCCACGCGCAGCGACCAGAAGGTCAGCGCGACCGGGGGCAACATGCCCGAATACTTGTCCAACCCCTGGTAGGTGCCGTCCGGATTGCGGTGCAGCCACATCCCGCCGGCATTGTTCAGCGTCAGGTCGGCCACGTTGGTGTGGGCGCGGGCGTCGGGCCAGCCGAACAACACCAGTTGCGGCACGGGCCCGCTTTCCCAGAACCCCGCCGCCGCGGCGGCCTTGGCCGGCTGAAGCTGGGCCATCATCTGCCCCGCGCCGGTCGCGACCGGCAATTGCAGGAAGGCGCCCACCACGGCCACGACAAGGGCAGTCTTGAACGCGCTGCGCTCGCCCTCGCCCAGCGGTCGGCGCAAGGCCTGCAACGCGGTCACGCCCATGATGAGGAACGAGGCGGCCAGGGCGGCGCCGACCATCACCACGGCCATGCGCCAGCCGATGGACGGATTCAGCACGACCTTCACCCAGTCATAGACCTGATAGCGGCCGTCCACCAGCAGCGCGCCGTCCGGCGTCTGCATCCACGATTGCAGGGCCAGGACCCAGAACACGGCGACCAGCTGTCCCACCGCCACCATCAGCACGGCCAGCGTGTGCGCGGCGTCCGACACGCGGCGCTGGCCGAACAGCATGACACCCAGGAAGCAGGACTTGAGGATGAATACCGACAGGATGCCGTAGCCCAGCAGCGGACCGGCCACATTGCCGATCTTGTCCATCAGGCCCGCCCACAGGCTGCCGATCTGGATCAGGACGGGCACGCTGGCCGCCAGCGTCAGCACGAAGGCCAGCGCGAAAATGCGGACCCAGAAGCGGTAGGCCGCCGTCCAGCCGCCATGGCGGGACCACCGGGCCCGGATCTTGAAGAACAGCAGCACCCAGGCCAGCGCCAGGGAAACGGCGAGAAAAATTGCCAGGAAGCTTAGACTGGCCACGAACTGCGCCCGGGCCAGGGATAGGGTCGAGATATCCATAATGGCCCGTAGTGTAGAGCCAGTTACATGACGATGGGGGCGGATTGAAACCGGTTGCAGGCGTGACGAAAAGGGGCGCGCGGCGGAACGTGGCAAAATTGACGCTTTGTCGCTGCTTTTTCCTATTCTTTCAAGAATGACCTCCGCCACGACGCCGACCCCCGCCGCATCAAACTTCCTGCTCAACATCGTCCAAGACGACCTCGAAGCCAATCGCTTCCAGGGCAAGCGCTGGGCGGGCAAGCCTGGCCCGGCGGCCTTGCAGCAGCAGGGAGACGCGGACCCGGCCCGCATCCGCACGCGCTTTCCGCCGGAGCCCAACGGCTACCTGCACATCGGCCACGCCAAGAGCATCTGCGTGAACTTCGGCCTGGCGCGCGACTTCGGCGGCGTCTGCCACCTGCGCTTTGACGACACCAACCCCGAGAAAGAAGACCAGGAATACGTCGACGCCATCATCGAGGCCGTCCACTGGCTGGGCTTTGACTGGAAGGCCGACGGCCGCGAGAACCTGTACTTCGCCAGCGACTACTTCGGCTATATGTACGAGTTCGCCGAAGCCCTGATCGAAGCGGGCCACGCCTACGTCGACGCGCAGAGCGCGGACGAGATCCGCGCCAACCGCGGCACCCTGACCGAACCCGGCACGGATTCGCCCTGGCGCAACCGCCCGGCGGCCGAATCCATCGCGCTGCTGCGCGAAATGCGCGACGGCAAGCATCCGGACGGCAGCCTGGTGCTGCGCGCGAAGATCAACATGGCGTCGCCCAACATCAACCTGCGCGACCCGGTCATGTACCGCGTGCGCCACGCCACCCACCACCGCACCGGCGACCAGTGGTGCATATACCCGATGTACAGCTGGGCGCATCCGGTGGAAGACGCGCTGGAAGGCATCACGCACAGCGTCTGCACGCTTGAATTCGAAGACCAGCGCCCGTTCTACGACTGGATCCTGGCGCGCCTGGCCGAACTCGGCAAGCTGGCCCAGCCGCTGCCGCGCCAGTACGAGTTCGCCCGCCTGAACCTGAGCTACGTCGTCACCAGCAAGCGCAAGCTGCTGCAACTGGTGAAGGAAGGCCATGTGGACGGCTGGGACGATCCGCGCATGCCCACCATCTTCGGCCTGCGCCGGCGCGGCTACACCCCCGCCTCGATCCGCCTTTTCTGCGACCGCACCGCCGTGTCCAAGTCCGATTCGCGCATCGACTACAGCCTGCTGGAGCAGGCCGTGCGCGACGACCTGGACCCCATCGCCCCGCGTTCGGTGGCCGTGCTGGATCCGATCAAGCTGGTCATCACCAACTACCCCGAAGGGCAGACCGAGACCTGCACCGCGCCGCGCAACCCGCATGATCCGGACGCCGGCGTGCGCGAGTTCCCGCTGTCGCGCGAACTGTGGATCGAACGCGACGACTTCCGCGAAGAAGCGCCCAAGAAGTATTTCCGCCTCTTCCCCGGCAACACCGTGCGCCTGAAGTACGGCTACGTCGTGCGTTGCACCGGCTTCACCAAGAACGAGGCCGGCGAGGTCGTCGAAGTGCAGGCCGAATACCTGCCGGACACCAAGAGCGGCACGCCGGGCGCCGACAGCGTCAAGGTCAAGGGCAACATCACCTGGGTCAGCGCCGCGCACGCGGTGCCCGCGCAGATCCACCTGTACGACCGCCTCTTCGCCGATCCGCGTCCGGATGGCGGCGACAAGGACTTCCTGGCCTGCCTGAACCCCAATTCCAAAGAGACCGTCACGGCCTGGCTGGAACCGGGCACGGTCGCCACGCCGGGCGCCACCTGGCAGTTCGAGCGCCTGGGTTACTTCACGGCCGACCTCAAGGACTCGACGCCGCAGACGCCGGTGCTGAACCGCATCGTGACCTTGCGCGATTCCTGGGCCCAGGGCTGACCTCCCGCGCGCGCAATACGGGGAAAAGGCGTCTTGCGACGCCTTTTTCTTTCGCTGTGCGGCCGGCTCAGCCCGCCCTGGGCGGGTTATCATCCCCGACATCCCGCAGCCGGTTGAGCGCGTCGTTTTTCGGCGCCCGGACCGCCAGCCACAATCAAGATGAACACTGAATCCCTAGCCCTGGACTTCAAGAGCGCCACCCTTTATGCCATCCGGGTGGTTTTGCATAGCGCCGACCCCGAACGCCTGAACGCAGCGCTGGCCAAGCGCATGGCGGATGCCGGCAGCTTCTTTGAAAACGAGCCCGTCGTCATCGACGCCAGCCGGGTCGAGGAAAAGATCGACTGGCCGGCGCTGGTGGAATCGCTGCGCGGCCACAACCTGCCCCCGATCGGCGTCGTGGCCGAAGGCGTGAACCTGCAGGCCGCGCGCGACGCGGGCCTGACGCCGGTCGAACTGTCCACGCCCGCCGCCCGCCCCGCCCCCGTGGTCGACACCGCGCCGCCCAACGATGTCGCGACGCCGGTGCCGTCCGTGCCGGCCGCCGCCGTCGAAATCGCCCCCGCGCCCACCGACACCTCGG
>Ga0182739_1003972_pt1 | contig 12530 bp, 12 predicted proteins | sample eDN5th30CBELigBY_FD_128873 | JGI IMG/M metagenome (GOLD analysis project Ga0182739, IMG submission 128873) | Enriched backyard soil microbial communities from Emeryville, California, USA - eDNA 5th pass 30_C BE-Lig BY (version 2) (version 2) | ecosystem: Environmental > Terrestrial > Soil >... | reverse complement strand
GCGCGCATGCTGTTGGCGTTGATCGCGACGATGTTGAACTGGAAGCGCTCCAGATGCGCGATCTCGATGTAGGGCGTGAACGTGGGCAGGAACAGCGCGATGGTGTCGCCCTGCTTCAGGAGGCCATTGGTCATCAGCGAGTCGAAGATGTAGCACATGGCCGCCGTGCCGCCTTCCACCGGAAAGAGGTCGAACTTGCCCTTGGGTGGGCGCCCATCGCACATTTCCTTGACCAGGTAGTCGTGGACGATCTGCTCGATATGCACCAGCGCGCGCGGCGGCACGGGGTAGTGGTCGCCGATGATGCTGTCGGTCAGTTCGTGGATCCACTCGTCCGGGTCGAAGCCCTTGATCTTCACGCCGTATTCCAGCACGCCGACCAGGAAGTCGTAGCCGTCCTCGCTCTTGTGCTTGGAAAGAAACTTGCGCAGCCGGTCGGCGCAGCCTTTCTTGGCCGGCATGCCGGCCAGGATGCCGTCGTCGCGCACGCGGCGCGCCTCTTTCATGGCGAACCGCCCCAATAGGAAGAACGCATCGCGCGGTTCGGTGGCGATCCAGTTGGGGTTGCCGCGGCCAGCGTTCAGCATGGTCGACACCGACGCCTGCTGACTGTCCTTGGCCAATGTGATCAGGTAGTCCTTCAGTTCGAACGGCGAGAGCTGTTCCAGGTCGCGCTGGTGGGAACGCGTGGTTTTCAAGGCCGAGGCCAGGCTGACGGTAACGGGAGTGGCGGGAGCGGTGGAAGCCATGTTTTGTACTCCAGGGGTTCGTTATGACAGGCGCTGTGCAGCCTCGCGCCATTGGGTTGCCGCGTTTATTCAGTCCGCAGGTCCGTGGGCCTGCGGACCCTGCTGCTAAGCCATGAGCATGACGATGACTATCCCCCAGATGATGAGCAGGGTGTTGCCAATGGCATAAGGAACCGTGTAGCCAAGCGCGGGAACCTGGCTTTTCGCCGTCTCGGTGATCTGTCCGATGGCCGCGGTGGTGGTGCGGGCGCCCGCGCAGACGCCAAGCGCGATGGCGGGGTGGAACTTGAAGACATATCGCGCGATGAACACGCCCAGGATCATCGGGATGCTGGTGGCGATGACGCCCGCGATGAAGAGCTTTGCGCCGAGCTGCTGGAAGCCCTGCACGAAGCCCGGTCCCGATACGATCCCCACCACGGCGACGAAGGCGGTCAGGCCGACCGAAGTCAGGAACCAGTGCACGGGCTCGGGCACGCGGCCGAACGTCGGATGGACTGACCGCAGATAACCGAAGACCAGGCCGGAAATCAGCGCCCCGCCAGAGGTGGACAACGTGATGGGAATGCCGCCCACGGTCAGCACCAGCGTGCCGAACAGGCCGCCCAGCAGGATGCCGAAGCCGACGAACACCATGTCCGTCTGGTTGGTGGCGCGATCCACATAGCCCAGTTTGCCCACCACCCGTTCGACGTCGCGCTTGGCGCCCACGATGAAGAGCCGGTCGCCGCGGTCCAGCTTCAGGCCCCAGTTGACCGGCATCTCGTGCCCACCGCGCATGACCTTGCGCAGGAACACGCCCCGACCCAATTGGCGCACGGTCTCATTGTCGGCAAGTTCCTTGAGCGTCTTGCCTGCCACGTTCTTGTTGGTCAGCACGACCTCGACGACTTCCGCGGGCAAGTTGATGACATCGCGGTCCTCGACCTCGGTGCCGATGAGGCCCGAAGCCTGCAGGACCAGCGCGTCATGCCGGCCGGTCACGCCCAGCACGTCGCCAGCCTGAAGCGCGGTGGTGGAGTCGGCATCGATGATCTGGTCGCCGCGGCGGATGCGTTCGACAAAGACGCGCGCGTCCACGAACTTCGCTTCCAGATCGCCCACCGTCTTGCCCACGTAGTCCGCGTTGTCCAACCGGTAGGCCCGCGCCGTGAACTTGCGGTAGCCGGACAGTTCCATCGAGTCGGCCCCGCCGGACATCTTCGCCTCGTACTCCTGGCACTCCTTCACGATGTCCACGCGCATCAGCTTCGGTCCCAAAGACGCAAGCAGCCAGGCGCTGCCGACCGTGCCGTAGATGTAGCAGACGGCATAGGCCACGGGAATGCTGTCGATCCATTGTTTCTTGGTCGCCGCGTCGATGGACAGGCCGTTGATCGTGTCGGTCGCCACCCCCATGACCGCCGATATGGTCTGCGCGCCGGACAGCAACCCGGCTCCGGTGCCGGCATCGAAGCCGAACGCCACGGCGGTCCCCCACGTGACCAGCAGGCAGATGACGCAAATGATGACCGCGAAGATGACCTGGGGAAGGCCGTCGCTTTTCATGCCGCGGAAGAATTGCGGTCCGACGCCGTAGCCGAGACCAAAAAGAAAAAGCAGGAAGAACACCTGCTTGAGAATTGGAGCAATCGTGATGTTGAGCTGGCCGACCAGCACGCCTACCAACAATGTCCCTGTCACTGCGCCCAGATTGAAGCCGAAGATCTTCTTCGCTCCTATCCAGTAACCAAGGCCAAGGGTCAAGAAAATGGCCAGTTCCGGGTACTTCCGTAGCGTGTCAAAGAACCATTCCATCACGAATCTCCTTCGTTCTGTACAGGTCAAGCACAATCGCAAACGTGGGTAGCGCGCGAAATACCATATCAGAGTATTTCTTAAAATCAAACAATTTCGAAAATCTTGGGTTGCGCATTGCGCGCATACAAAAAAAACCGCGGGCTTGAGGCCCGCGGTTTTTTCTGTGACGTTCCCGCTGCGACTTACAGCGCGACTTACAGCGCGTTGGTCAGTTCAGGCACGACGGTGAACAGGTCGCCGACCAGACCGTAATCGGCCACGCCGAAAATCGGCGCCTCGGCATCCTTGTTGATGGCGACGATGACCTTCGAGTCCTTCATGCCGGCCAGATGCTGGATGGCGCCGGAGATGCCGACGGCCACGTACAGTTGCGGCGCGACGATCTTGCCGGTCTGGCCAACCTGCCAGTCGTTCGGCGCGTAGCCGGCGTCGACCGCGGCGCGCGAGGCACCCAGCGCGGCGCCCAGCTTGTCGGCCAGCGGATCCAGGATCTTGAAGTTTTCGGCGCTGCCCAGACCGCGGCCGCCCGACACCACGACACGCGCGCCGGCCAGTTCGGGACGGTCGCTCTTGGCGACTTCGCGGCCCAGGAACGTGGACAGGCCCGAATCGGCCACGGCGGCCGCGTCTTCGACCGAGGCGGAACCGCCTTGGGCGGCGACGGCGTCAAAGCCGGTCGTGCGCACGGTGATGACCTTGACGGCATCGGCCGATTGCACGGTGGCGATGGCGTTGCCGGCGTAGATCGGGCGCTGGAACGTATCGGCGGATTCGACGCCGATGATGTCCGAGATCTGCGCCACGTCCAGCTTGGCCGCGACGCGCGGCGCCACGTTCTTGCCCGAGGCGGTGGCCGGGAACAGGATGTGGCTGTAGCTCGAGGCCACGGCCAGCACCTGAGCCGCCACGTTTTCAGCCAGGCCATCGGCCAGTTGCGGCGCATCGGCCAGCAGCACCTTCGCCACGCCGGCGGCCTGGGCGGCCTGATCGGCCACGGCGCGAGCGTTCGAGCCGGCGACCAGCACGTGCACGTCGCCTCCGATCTTGGCGGCGGCGGCGATGGCGTTCAGGGTTGCGCCCTTGAGATGGGCGTTATCGTGTTCGGCAATAACCAGCGTCGTCATGTCAGACCACCTTCGCTTCGTTCTTGAGTTTGTCCACCAGGGCCGCGACATCGGCCACCTTGATGCCGGCCTTGCGGGCGGGCGGCTCGCTGACCTTCAGCGTCTTCAGGCGCGGCGCGGGATCCACGCCCAGGTCCTGCGGCGTGACGGTGTCCAACTGCTTTTTCTTGGCCTTCATGATGTTCGGCAGCGTGACGTAGCGCGGCTCGTTCAGGCGCAGGTCGGTCGTCACGATGGCCGGCAGCTTCAGCGTCAGCGTTTCCAGGCCGCCGTCCACTTCGCGCGTCACGGTGACCTTGCCGTCAGCCAGTTCGACCTTGCTGGCGAACGTGGCTTGCGGCCAGTCCAGCAGCGCGGCCAGCATCTGGCCGGTCTGGTTGGCGTCGTCATCGATGGCCTGCTTGCCCAGGATCACGAGCTGCGGCTGTTCCTTGTCCACCAGCGCCTTGAGCAGCTTGGCCACGGCCAGCGGCTGCAGTTCGACATCGGTCTGGACCAGCACGCCGCGATCGGCGCCGATGGCCATGGCGGTGCGCAGCGTCTCCTGGCATTGCGCAACGCCGCAAGAAACCGCCACGACTTCAGCGACGGCGCCCTTTTCCTTCAGGCGGGTCGCTTCCTCGACGGCGATTTCGTCAAAGGGGTTCATGGACATCTTCACATTGGCGATATCCACGCCGGTCTGATCAGACTTGACGCGCACCTTGACGTTGTAGTCAACGACGCGCTTGACAGGTACCAACACCTTCATCCCGCTGCCTCCAAATGGAAAATAATGAACCCGGCATGCGCCGGGATCGCATTGCACAATTTTTTCCTGATTCTACAGCTTCGCCAGCGCGCGTATGTGGGCGACCACGCTGCGGCCCAAGGCTGACAAGTTGTAACCACCCTCGAGCGTGCTCACGATCCGGCCCTGGCAGTGGCGGTCGGCCACGTCAACGAGCTGCTCGGTGATCCAGGCGTAGTCCGCTTCGACCAAGCCCATCTGGCCCATGTCGTCCTCGCGATGGGCGTCAAAGCCGGCCGACACCAGGATCAGCTCCGGACGATGCGCTTCCAGCCGCGGCAGCCACTTGTCCGTGACGATCGTCCTGACCGCGGCGCCCGCGGTATAGGCCGGCACGGGCACGTTCAGCATGTTCGCGGCCGTCTGGTCGGCGCCGCTGTTGGGAAAGAACGGATGCTGGAAGAAGCTGCACATCAGCACCCGGTCGTCGCCCGCGAATACGTCCTCGGTGCCATTGCCGTGATGGACGTCAAAATCCACGATCGCCACGCGCGTCAGGCCATGCACGTCGATGGCATGCTGCGCCGCAATGGCGACGTTATTGAAAAAGCAGAAGCCCATCGCCTGCGAACGGCACGCATGATGCCCTGGCGGACGCACGGCGCAGAAGGCCGTGCGCGCCTCGCCGCCCAGCACCGCGTCCACCGCCGCCACCCCTGCCCCCGCCGCATGCAGCGCGGCCTCGTAGGTGTGGGGATTCATCAGGGTGTCGGGATCGATAGGGTAATACCCTTGGTCGGGGGTATGTTTTTGCAAAGTGTCCAGATGCTGGACAGTATGCACGCGCAGCAGGTCGCTGCGGGACGCTTGCGGCGCCTGCCGATCATGCAGGTACGGCATCAAACCGCTTGCGAGCAACTGGTCGGAGATGGCGTCCAGCCTCTGCGGGCTTTCCGGATGCCAGCTTCCCATTTCATGCAAGCGGCATGCCGGGTGGGTAAGATACATGGTCTCCATAAGGAAGATTATGTTCATCTGTCGGCGAATACTGCAACTCGGCGCACTTTCTGCCCTGCTGGCGGGGTGCTCCACCACCGCCCCCACAGCAGCACCCTCCCCCTCTCTTGCTTCGCAAACCGCCCAGGCTTCAGGGACCACGCCCATCCGCATCGGGCCCAGCGCGCCGCCCCCCGGCCCGGAACTGGCCGACGACGCGCCCGCCGCGCTGACGCCGTCCGGCGCGCTGCGTCCCGAGGTCCGCAGCTTTGTCGAGGATCTGGCCGCCGAGCGGCAGCTTCCGCTCGCGCCGATGGTGTCCGCACTGGAAAGCTCGCGCTACAACGCCACGGTGGCCCGGCTCATCGCCCCCTCCCCGCCGGGCAAAAAGATCTGGCGCAGCTGGCTGACCTACCGGTCGCGCTTCGTCGAACCCAAGCGCATCGCCTGGGGCGTCGAGTTCTACAACGAGAACCGCGACCTGCTGAACCAGGCCGCGCAGCGCTTTGGCGTGCCGGCGCCGATCATCGCATCCATCATCGGCGTCGAAACGCTGTACGGCCGCAACATGGGCAATTTCCGCGTGCTCGATGCGCTGGCGACCCTGGCCTTCGACTATCCGGATCCCGCCAAGCCGGAACGCGCCACGATGTTCCGCGACCAGTTGGCGGACTTCCTGACGCTGGTGATGAAGGACAAACTGGAACTGGAAACCAAAGGCTCGTATGCGGGCGCCATCGGCATGCCGCAGTTCATGCCCACCAGCGTGATGCACTACGCGGTGGACGGCGACAGCAACGGGCATATCGACCTGACCAACAATACGCAGGACGCGATCATGTCGGTGGGCAGCTTCCTGGCGCAGCATGGGTGGCAACGCGGCCTGCCGGTGTTCGCGCCCGTCGCGCTGCCTGCCGATCCCACGGCGCTGGTGGACGGCGGCCTGGAGCCCAAGCAGAGCTGGAGCACGCTGTCGGCGGCCGGCTCGCGCCTTGCGCCCGGCGCGTCCAGCGACGGCTGGATCAGCCAGCCGCTGGGCGTGGTGGACCTGGTCGAAGAGGCGCGGGGCACGGCGCAGTACCGCGTCGGCACTCCCAACTTCTTTGCGCTGACCAAGTACAACCGCAGCTATTTCTACGCGACGTCGGTGGCCGACCTGGCCGCGGAGATCGAATCCCGCGTGGCGCGCTGAAATCAGACTGGAAGAAAGGAAGACGCCCCGGCGGAAGGCATCCGCCGGGGCGTCTTGTTGTGTGAGGCAAGCTGTCGCAGCCTGCGCGGCCGCCGCCCGGCTCGCGCTAGTTGAACACGCCCGTGGACAGGTAGCGGTCGCCGCGGTCGCACACGATGAACACGATGGTCGCGTCGTTCACGCGTTCCGCCACCCGCAGCGCCGCGACCAGCGCGCCCGCCGACGAAATCCCGCCGAAGATGCCTTCTTCGGCGGCAAGGCGGCGCGCCATGATTTCGGCCTCGGACTGCTGGATGGATTCATAGGCGTCCACGCGGCTGCGGTCGAAGATCTTGGGCATGTAGGCCTCGGGCCACTTGCGGATGCCCGGGATCTGCGACCCTTCGGCCGGTTGCGCGCCCACCACCTGCACGGCGGGGTTGCGCGACTTCAGGTAGGTCGACACGCCCATGATCGTGCCCGTCGTGCCCATGGCGCTCACGAAATGCGTGACCCGTCCGTCGGTCTGATTCCAGATCTCCGGCCCCGTGGTCTCGACGTGCGCGCGGGGGTTGTCGGGATTGGCAAACTGGTCCAGCACCAGCCCGCGGCCATCGGCCTGCATCTCGGTCGCCAGGTCGCGGGCATACTCCATGCCGCCCTTGTCGGCGGGCGTCAGGATGAGTTCCGCGCCGTAGGCCGCCATGGCCGCGCGGCGCTCGACGGACAGGTTGTCCGGCATGATCAGGATCATGCGGTAACCCTTCATGGCGGCCGCCATGGCCAGCGCAATGCCGGTGTTGCCGCTGGTGGCTTCAATGAGGGTATCGCCCGGCTTGATGTCGCCGCGCTCTTCCGCGTGCTGGATCATCGACAAGGCCGGGCGGTCCTTCACGGAACCGGCCGGGTTGTTGCCTTCCAGCTTGGCCAGGATGACGTTGCCGCGCGCGTCGCCCGCCGCTCCCGGGATGCGCTGCAGGCGCACCAGGGGCGTGTTGCCGACGGTCTGCTCGATAGTGGGGTAGGTAGTAGTCATGCGGTCGATCATAACTCTGCCTGGCGCCGGCCGGCGTCAAAAGCCGCGCCCGCGCCAGGGGTTCCTGCGGCCGCGCCGGCTCAGGGCCGGGCGCGGGCCGGCGCGGATGCGGCCGGGGTGGCCGATGCCCCCGTCGTCGCCGGCCGGGCGCTTGACGCCGAGCCCCCCGACGCCGCCGGCTTGCCCGCGGCCGGCTTGCCGGGCGCCGGGCGGGCCGCGGTCGACGCGCCTGCTTCGGGCGCGGCCGCGCCGCCGATCGTCAGCCCCGCCGCCTGCAGCGCCTGAGCCTTTTTCTGGCCGATGCCGCGCACACGTTCGCTCAGGTCTTCGAGCGATTCGAAACTGCCGCCGCGTTCGCGCTCGCGCACGATGATTTCGGCGGTGCGCGGGCCGATGCCGCGCACGCTTTCCAGTTGGGCCGCGGTAGCCTGGTTGATGTCCACCGCATGGGCGGGCGGCGCGGCCACGCCCAGGCCGGCGGTCAGCAACAACGCGCCGATTGCCCGCCGCAGTGCGAGCCGGGCAGCGCGCGGGCCGCCGGGTGGGCGGGCGCGGCGCGGCCCGCGCCATTGCGCCAGCGGCAGGTGGCGGGCGACGGTGGAATGGACGAACGGATTCATGGGGCTCTCCTGACAAGTCCGGACGCGACGGTTGCCGCGCCACGTTTCCATCATCGCGGCCGGACGGGTCCGGCGCCCGGCCTGTGAACCAAAACATCCACCCCGGCAATCACGCGGGCGAAAAAAAGCCACCGGATTGCGGTGGCCTGATCGGATGCCCGGGAGACGGATTATTTCCGGGCGCGCCAATAGCGCACGTACTCGGCCACGCCGGTCTGCACGTCGCGCATCGGCGACGTAAAGCCCGCCGCCCGAAGCTGGGTGACGTCCGCCTGGGTGTAGCTCTGGTAGCGACCCTTCAGGTCGTCCGGAAACGGGATATAGCGGATCAGATCCAGCTCGGCCAACTGGGCCAGCGACAGCTCGGCCTCGCCACGCTCGGCGCGCAGCGTGTTGACCACGGCTGCCGCGACGTCGTTGAAGGGCTGCGCCTTGCCCGTGCCGCAATTGAAAATGCCGGATTGCTCGGGGTGGTCCAGAAAGTGCAGATTGACGGCGACCACGTCCTCGACCGAGATGAAATCGCGGCTCTGGCCGCCATCCACATAACCGTCCCAGCCCGCGAAGAGGCGCACGTGGCCGTGCTCGAGGAACTGGTTCATGTTGTGAAAGGCCACCGAGGCCATGCGCCCCTTGTGCTGCTCATGCGGGCCGTAGACATTGAAATAGCGCAGACCCACGACCTGCGCCGTCAGGCTGTCCATGCGCTTGCGCAGCACCTGGTCGAACAGCAGCTTGGAATAGCCGTAGACGTTCAACGGGCCTTCGTTGTCGGGATGCTCGACGTACGTCGTCGAGCCGCCATACACGGCGGCGGAGGACGCGTACAGGAAGGGAATGCGGCGCGCCTGGCAGAACTCGAACAGTTCGAGCGTCACGCGGTAGTTGTTGTCCAGCATGTAGCGACCGTTGCGCTCGGTGGTATCCGAGCATGCGCCCTGGTGCAGCACCGCGCGGACGTCGGTCAGGCTGCCGTCGGCAACGCGCCGGCGGAAGTCGTCCTTGTCCATGTAATCGGCGATCTTGCAGTCGACGAGGTTGACGAACTTGTCGCCTTCGGTCAGGTCATCGACGGCGATGATGTCCTCGATGCCGCGGCGATTGAGCCCGCGAACCAGGTTGCTGCCAATGAAGCCCGCGGCTCCGGTAACGACGATCATGGGGTTTCTCCTGCCAATTCCGCTGCGGTGACGACGGACGTGCCCAGCTTGCCCACGGCAATGCCGCCGGCCTTGTTGGCCCAGCCCATGGCATCGGCCCACGGCAGGCCGATGGCGCGCGTGACGGCCAGCGTGGCGAGCACGGTGTCGCCCGCGCCGGACACGTCGAACACTTCGTGCGCCTGCGCATCGGTGTGGTCGCGGCCCGCATCGGAAAACAAAGTCATACCCTGCTCGGACCGCGTCACGAGCAAGGCTTCCAGATCCAGTTCGGCACGCAGGCGCTGCGCGCGATCGGTCAATTCGGCTTCGGAATTCCAGCGGCCGACGGCCTGCTGCATTTCCGAGCGGTTGGGGGTGACCAGCGTGGCGCCGCGATAGCGCGAGTAATCGTCGCCCTTGGGGTCCACCAGCACCGGGATGCCCGCATTGCGCGCCAGGGCAATCAGGGATTCGACGCGGGCAAGCACGCCCTTGGCGTAGTCCGACAGCACGACGATATCGTGGTTGGCCATGTGGCGGGCCAACGCGGCGTCCACGGCGTCCAGCGACGCCTGGGAAGGATGCTGTTCGAAATCCACGCGCAGCAGCTGCTGCTGGCGTCCGAGCACGCGCATCTTCAGGGTGGTGTGAAGCTGCTCGTCGGCGATCAGGTCGCCCTGGATGCCGGCTTCGGCGGCCAGGCGGCGGACGCTGTCGCCCGCCTCGTCCTGGCCCAGCACGCCGACCAGGGTGACATGGCCACCCAGCGCCGCGACGTTGCGCGCCACGTTGGCGGCGCCGCCCAGGCGGTCCTCGCGACGCGCGACACGCACGACGGGCACGGGCGCCTCGGGCGAGATGCGCTCCACTTCGCCGAACCAATAGCGGTCCAGCATCACGTCGCCAACCACGAGCACGCGGCTACGCGAAATGGCTTCGGCGGGAAAAGAGTTCATTCAAGTTCTTCCAGACGACGCGGCGCATAGGTTTCCCAGGCGTTGCAGCCCGGACATTGCCAGTAAAAGCGACGCGCTTGAAAACCGCAACTGCGGCAAGCATAGCGATCGAGCCGTTGCGTATGTTTGTGGATCAGGCTGCGCAGCAAAGTCAGATCGGCGCCGGGCACCGGACCATGGTCGGCATCGCCCTCGCCGTTGGCGAGTTCGGCCTCCAGCAGGCGGTCCAGGCCCAGCAGCGAAGGATGGCTGCGCAAGGCGCCGCGGGCGAAGGCCCAGGCCGGCGCCGCGCCCTGTTGCACGCGCAGTTCCCTGAACACCACGTTGAAGAGGTCCAGCGACGCATGGCGGCTGTACTGCTTTTGCAGGAACTCCAGCCCCGCCGCGGCCTGGTTGGCGTTGCGATAGTTGGCCAGCAATTGATCGGCCACCAGTCCGGCGTACTCGGGCGCGTCGGTCATGACCGATTCCAGGTATAGCCGTTCGCGCTTCGGATCCTGCTCGATCAGGGCCAGCCGCGCGCGCAGCATGGCCGTGCGCACCATGGCGCCCTTGCTGGACGCGGTGTCGGTGGTCGCCAGGGCATGGTCCGCGGCATCCAGCGCCTTGTGCGCGGCCTCGACATCGGCGGGCTTGGCGGCCAGGGCGGACTGGGCCTGCTCGCAGTAGTAGTGCACGATCTGGGGGACAGGCTCGTCGACCAGGCCCTGCAGCGTCTTGACGGCCTCGATGGCGCGCGGCCAGTCGTGTTCGGATTCGTAGATGCGGATCAGCGAACGCAGCGCCGGCAAGGCGTAGCGCGTGTCCTTCAACTGTTCGAAGCCGCTCTCGGCGCGGTCCAGCATCCCGGCCTTCAGGAAGTCCTGCGCCAGCTCATGCTGCGCGTGCTCGCGCTCGGCCTGCGGCAGGTCGGAGCGGTTCAGCAGGCTTTGGTGCACGCGGATGGCGCGCTCCATTTCGCCGCGGCGCCGGAACAGGCTGCCCAGCGCGAAATGCAGCTCGGTGGTTTCGGGGTCCAGCTTGGCGACTTCGACGAAAGCGTCGATGGCGCGGTCCGGCTCTTCGTTGAGCAGGAAGTTCAATCCGCGGAAATAAGAGTCCGGCAGGCTGCGCGTTTCACGCAGCATCTGCCGGATATCGAAGCGCGCGGCCAGCCAGCCCAGCGCAAACAGCACCGGCACGAAAATCAACCACCAAGGTTCAAAATCCACTATTCGGACTCATGCAGTAATTCGGTGCAAAAAAAGGGGCGGCGCGAGATCACAGCGGCGACATGGGGGCGACGGCCTCCGGCGGCACGACCGGGGCGTTTCCACTGGCGGCGGCCTGGATACGATCCAGTTCCCGGCGCAGGCGGATGGCCTCGCGGCGGCGGCGCAGCGCGGCGGGCACGGTCAGCAGCAGCCCGAACACGGCGCCCAGCACGAACACCACCAGCATGACGACGATCAGCGGAACGTCCTGGATGACGTAGTCGGCGTAGAACTTCACCGCGACGGGGTCGGTGTTCTTCAAGGCGAACATCAACACCGCAACAAACACGAGCAATCGCAGGGCCCAGACGAGATAGCGCATGGCGCATGCTCCAGATGATTCGAGACCGTCAATTGTAAGCGACGTCTTCGCGGCCAGAGAAAAAAAAGCCCGGAGGCGACGCGGGCGCAGCCTCGCGGGGCCGACGGCGCGCGGCACGAAACGGCGGCGCAAAAACAAAGCCCCTTGATTTCTCAAGGGGCTTTGTTCGCGGTCCGATCTGCCCGAAGGCAGCCCTGCCTGGCCGACGCGTCAATGCATGGCGTGCAAACCTGCCATGGACGACGACATCGACTCGCTCGATCCAGAGGATTGAGCGTCCTCGTCATTGCCGCCGACCAGGTCCACCCGTTCGCGCAATTCCTTGCCCGCCTTGAAGTGCGGCACCTGTTTGCCAGGTACCAGCACCTGCTCGCCGGATTTGGGATTGCGCCCAACACGGGGAGACCGCTGCGACAACGAAAAGCTGCCAAAACCGCGGATCTCGATGCGCTGACCCGAGGCCAGGGCCTGGGTCATTGCATCCAGTACGGTCTTGACCGCGAAGTCCGTGTCGCGGGCGGCCAGCTGAGGATAGCGGGCCGCCAAGGCGGCGATCAGCTCCGACTTGGTCACGAATTAACCGTCGTTGCGCTGTTGGTCCAGCTTGGCCTTCAGCAGCGCGCCGAGGTTG
>Ga0182739_1003970_pt1 | contig 12532 bp, 11 predicted proteins | sample eDN5th30CBELigBY_FD_128873 | JGI IMG/M metagenome (GOLD analysis project Ga0182739, IMG submission 128873) | Enriched backyard soil microbial communities from Emeryville, California, USA - eDNA 5th pass 30_C BE-Lig BY (version 2) (version 2) | ecosystem: Environmental > Terrestrial > Soil >... | reverse complement strand
GGTTTTGCGGTCGAGAATGCTCGTCTTCAATATTTCTATCAAGGGGAGGGCATTGCCGCTGCTTGCGCCGTCAATACTCATCTCGACGGAAATGATCTCAAGGCCCACCGTATAGCGATCGCCTTTGGGATTGTCCCAATGCGCCAAGGCATTGAAACGATTGTCTATCATCCTGAGCGTGTTGCGCAGGTTCTCCTGGCGACTCGTTCCTCTGGCGAGATTGGCAAAATTGGTCGTGATCCGCGTATTGTCCGAAGGACGATAGTCTTCGTCGAAACAAATGCTCTTGATGGCAAATGTGAAATCTTTACTCATTGTGATCTGCTGCCCTAATTCCTGAGATATAACCCGCGTCTATTTCCTGCTTTTTCAACACTGCTCAATCTTTTCTGTTTTTTTTATTCAGCAGTCTTGACATCGACGAGACAGGAGGCGTAGTTTAGGTTGGCCTATCCATGAATAAAAGTGAATTGATTTCATGGAGCCATTAGCCAAGCTCATGGATTCAAGGGCGAGCCGATCCGGCCTTGCGGCCGGGCGCGGCCCGACGCTCTCAAGTTCGGAACGCGCGGCCGCGATGCATCAAGCCGGGGCGGGCCTTTTTGCCTGTTCGATAAACGCGCGCAGGTAGTCGATACCCACGTCGGCCTCGCGGGCGCCGAGATAGATGTGCTTGGCGATGCCTTTCTTGCCCAGCCGGACCGGCACCACATTCATCTTGTCCGCGTACTCCAGCACCAGCCAGCGCGGCAGCGCCGCCACCCCGCGGCCGCTGGCGACCATTTGAAGCATGATGTCCGTCGTCTCGATGGCCTTGTGGCGCTTGGGACTGATGCCGGCCGGCGTCAGGAACATGTTGTAGATGTCGAGCCGGTCGACCGGCACCGGATAGGCCACCAGCACTTCGTTGGCGAGCTGTTTGGGGGTGACGTACTCTTCCTTGGCAAGAGGGTGGGCGCCGGCGACGACCAGCACTTGTTCGTAGTCGAAGACCGGCTCGAACACGAGCCCGGGCTTGTTCAGCGGATCCGGCGTGACCAGCAGGTCGATTTCGTAGCCGAACAACGCCCCGATGCCGCCGAACTGGAATTTCTGCTTCACGTCCACGTCCACGTCCGGCCAGGCAGCCAGGTAAGGGGAAACGATCTTCAGCAGCCACTGGTAGCAGGGATGGCATTCCATGCCGATGCGCAGCGACCCGCGCTCACCCTGGGCGAACTGACGCAGGCGCTCTTCGGCCAGGTTCAGTTGCGGCAAGACGCGGTTGGCCACCGCCAGCAGGTATTGACCAGCTTGCGTCAGCCTCAGGCTGCGGCCTTCGCGCAGCCAGATGTCGGTGCCCAGCTGCTGCTCCAACTTTTTCATGCTGTGGCTCAAGGCCGACTGCGTCACGTGCAGGACGCCAGCGGCTGCCGTCAGCGAACCCTGTTTTTCCACTTCCTGGACGATGGACAAATGGATGCGATCAAGCATAATCAATGACCAAAATTCATACTTCGTTGAGATAAAACCATTTTACTTCATCGTTTCGCAACCTTACGATTCGGCGGTCCAAGGATCTTTTGAGAGCGAATCATGACCATCATCCACAATCTCGGCTTCCCGCGCATCGGCGCCAAGCGCGAACTCAAGTTCGCCCTCGAATCCTATTGGAAGGGCGAATCCTCGCGCGACGCGCTCAAGGCGCTGGGCGCCGAACTGCGCCAGCGCCACTGGCAGAACCAGGCCGGCCTGGATCTGGCGCCGGTGGGTGACTTCGCCTTCTACGACCAGGTGCTCGACATGAGCTTCACCCTGGGCAATCTGCCCGAGCGGGTGCAAGGCTTCCATGGGGACGAACTGGACAACTATTTCCGCGTGGCGCGCGGCCGTTCGGCCAAGGGAGCCGAAGAACACGCGGGCTGCTGCGGCGGCGTGGCCGCCGGTGAAATGACCAAGTGGTTCGACACCAACTACCACTACATCGTCCCCGAGTTCACCGCGGCCACCGAATTCAAGCTGGACGCCTCGCGCCTGCTGGAACAACTGGCCGAGGCCAGGGCACAGGGTGTCCCGGCCAAGCCGGTGATCGTCGGTCCGGTAACCTACCTGGCGCTGGGCAAGGCCAAGGACGAATCCGACAAGCTGGCTTTGCTGGGCCGCATTTTGCCGGTCTACGCCCAATTGCTGGACACCCTGGCCGACCAAGGCGTGCAGTGGGTGCAGATCGACGAACCGATCCTGGTCACCGAACTGGATGCGGCCTGGCAAGCGGCCCTGGCGACCGCCTACGACGCGCTCAAGGCCAGCCGCGTCAAGTTGCTGCTGGCGTCGTACTTCGGCCAACTGAAGGACAACGTGGCATTGCTGGCCAAGCTGCCGGTCGCGGGCGTTCACGTCGATGCCATCAACGGCCGTGACGATGTGCAAGCCGTCATCGCCGCCTTGGCCCCGGAGCAGGTGCTGTCGCTGGGCGTGATCAACGGCCGCAACATCTGGAAGACCGACCTGACCGCCGTGCTGGACTGGCTCGAACCGATTGCCGCCAGGCTCGGCGCGCGCCTGTGGGTCGCGCCCTCGTGCTCGCTGCTGCACGTGCCGGTGGACCTGGACAACGAGCGGAAGCTCGATGCCGAGATCAAGTCCTGGCTGGCTTATGCGCTACAGAAACTGGATGAGCTGCGCCTCCTGGGCCGCGCGCTGCGTGAAGGCCGCGGGGCCGTCAAGGCGGAACTGGCCGACAATGCCGCCGCGCTGGCCGCTCGTCGCGCCTCGCCGCGCGTCAACAACCCGGCCGTGCAGGCGGCCGTGGCCAGGATCGACGCCAAGCTCGGCGAGCGCAAGCACGCCTATACCGAGCGCGCCGGCAAGCAGGCCGCGCTGCTGAAGCTGCCGGCGTACCCCACCACCACCATCGGCTCCTTCCCGCAGACGGCCGAGATCCGCCATGCCCGCAGCGAATTCAAGGCCGGCCGCCTGGACGCCGCCGGCTACAAGGCCGCCATGCAGGCCGAGATCGCCCGCAGCGTACGCGAGCAGGAAGCGCTGGAACTGGACGTGCTGGTCCACGGCGAAGCCGAACGCAACGACATGGTCGAGTACTTCGGGGAACAGTTGCAGGGCTATGCCTTCAGCCAGTTCGGCTGGGTGCAGTCCTACGGCTCGCGCTGCGTGAAGCCGCCCATTCTGTTCGGCGACATCAGCCGCCCCAAGGCCATGACGGTGGAATGGATCACCTACGCCCAGTCGCTGACGGATAAGCCGATGAAGGGCATGCTGACCGGCCCGGTCACCATCCTGAACTGGTCTTTCGTGCGCGACGACCAGCCGCGTTCGGTGTCGTGCAAGCAACTGGCGCTGGCCATGCGCGAGGAAGTGCTGGACCTGGAGAAGGCCGGCGTGCGCGTGATCCAGATCGACGAAGCCGCCCTGCGCGAGGGCTTGCCGCTGCGCCGCGCACAATGGAAGGAATACCTCGATTGGGCAGTGGAATCCTTCCGCATCACCGCCAATGGCGTGGAAGACGAAACCCAGATCCATACCCACATGTGCTACTCGGAGTTCAACGACATCATCGCCTCGATCGCCGATATGGATGCCGACGTCATCACCATCGAGACGTCGCGTTCCGACATGGAGCTGCTGGATGCCTTCGACGACTTCAACTATCCCAACGAGATCGGCCCCGGCGTGTATGACATCCACTCGCCCAACATTCCGAGCCAGGACCATATCGTGCAACTGATGAAGAAGGCCGCCGAGCGCGTGCCGGCCGAACGCCTGTGGGTCAACCCGGACTGCGGCCTGAAAACCCGCCAGTGGGCCGAGGTGATTCCGGCGCTGACCAACATGGTCGCCGCCGCCAAGACGCTGCGCGCTTCCTGAGACGGAGTCAGCCGGGGCGATGAACCCCTTGCGCTCGCATCCGGCGATGCAGGGTCGAGCGCGAGATTCCCAGCCTATGCGCGGCCAGCGTGACATTCCATTCGAAACGGGCCAACACGCTGGCCAGGTCCAACGCGGAGCGCGCCTCCGTATCGGCTGCCTTGTCCCCGCCGGGCCGGAAGGCGGGCGGCAGGCAGTCCGGTGAAACCTCATCCGCGTCGCAAAGCGCCAGGGCGTAGCGCGCCACATGGTGCAATTCACGAATGTTCCCGGGCCACGGGTGGCGCAGCAGCGCGGCGCGCGCGGCGGCGGACAGGCGAGGGCAGGGCACGTCGGCCGCAACCGCGGCCTCCTGGAATGCATGGTCGATCAACGCGTTGAGGTCGTCGCGCGATCGCAGCGGGGGCAGCCGCAAGGCCGCGCCCTGGATGCGGAAGTGCAGGTCGGCGCGAAAAGCCTGGTCGCGCACCATGCCTTCGATATCGCGGAAGCTGGCCGCGATCAGGTTGAAGTCCACGCGCACCGGTTGCGACGCGCCCACCGGGACGAATTCCTTGTCGGAGAGCACCTGGAGAAACCGGCTCTGCAACGCCAGCGGCATGTCGCCGATCTCGTCCAGAAAAAGCGTGCCGCCATCCGCTTCGAGGATACGCCCGCGGGCGCCTGCCTTCGACGCGCCGGTGAAGGCGCCGGCGCGATAGCCGAACAGTTCGCTTTCGATCAGCTCGGCCGGGATCGCCGCGCAATTGATCGACACGAATGCGCCCGCGCGGCGCGGTCCGGCCTCGTGAAGCGCGCGCGCCAAGGCCGACTTTCCCGAGCCGCTATCTCCCTGGAGCAAAATGGGCAGCCCACGGGCATACAGCCGTTGCGCGATACGCATCTGTTCTTGCGTGTCGGTATCGGCGCCCGCGATCTGGGCGAGCGTCGGCGCCGCGCTCCGGCCGGCCGGCGCCGCCGACGTGCCGGTGGCCAACGGATAGGTGGAACGCCGGCGTTCCCGGTGGTCGATCTGGATACTGAGGCGCCGGCCGTCGCGCTCGATGAAGGGGGTATCGCTCTGCGCAATCCGAAGCAGGGCGTCGATTGCATTCATGCCCGGCAGGCGTTCGCCAAAGATGCGGGGGCCGGCGCCAAGCATCTCCAGGGTGAACGGCGTGGCATCCAGCACGCGCCCGGCATCGTCCAGGGCCAGACGGCCTTCGCCGGCCGGATCGCAGAAATCCCCCGTGGCCGACAGGCGCATCAACACCCGGCCGGCGTGCCTGATATCGAAACTGCGATTCTCGATGCGGCGGGCCGACGCTTCCACCACGCGCCGCGCGATCTCATGCACCATGCGGTTCGAGGGCTGCAATGAGGTCACGTTGAGCACGGCGGCAAGGTCGCCTCGCTCGCCAAAGATCGGGGCGACGGTGCATGACAGGCCAGACAGCCGCTGGGCGAAATGGTCTTCCATCACCACGGACACGGGCAGGCGCGTCTGAATGCACAAGCCGATGCCGTTCGTCCCCTGCGACGATTCCGAGAACATCGCGCCGGGCTGAATCGACGCCGAGCGGCACACGTCGTCCAGGGTCGGGTCCGAGCGGACCAGCATGAGCGTCCCGCCGGCGTCCGCCAGCATCAGCAACTGCACGTGGCTGCCGAGCTGGCCCAGCATACGGCTGAGTTCGCCGTGCGCGAGCGTTTCCAGGCTCTCGGTGGGCGCGCGGGCGGCATTGAGCTCCGCCTGCGTGAGTACGTCCGGGCGGGGCACGCGGTCGGGGGACAGGCCGTAACGCTCATAACAGCGTTGCCACGAGTCGTGGATCAACGGCGCGGTGTCCATAGGGCAGGGCAGCGTCTGGGACGAGACGAGGGCGCTCATGGCAAAACTCCGAAGAGAATTCGTCCGGATGAGTATAGAAGACGGCCCGGCAGGCACTGCCCGCCGGGCCGGGGTCAGGCAGGCCTCAACGCGCGATGGCCTTGCGCACGGCCGGCATGACTTCCGACGCCAGCCGCGACATCGTCTCCCATTCCCAGGCGCGATTCGCGCCGGCCCCATCCATGGACGCCATCAGCAAGCCATGGAATGGGCCGACGTTCTCACGGAAGGACAACAGTTTGTCCGTCACGGTTTGGGGCGAGCCGTAGACGACCATGCTCTCGATCAGGCTCTCCACCGTCACCGACTCGTCCGCCTGTTTCGGATCCGCTTTCATGACGGCGGTGTAGTTGGCGGACTTGAGGACACGCCAGAGGTAGTCGAAGTAATAGTAGTTGCTGCCTTCCGGATTCATCACCCGGTCGCGGGCCTCGGCGTCCGTCGGCGCGATGAGGATGTTGCGTGAGACGCGCCAGTCCTCGCCGGTCGCCGCGCGTTTGGCCAGCTCGCAGCCTTCCTGGTACTTCTGCCAATGGCTCTTGACCACATATTCCGGGCAAAAATTGGCGCTCATCGGACCGAAACCGCGTTGCGCGGCCACCTTGACGCTGCCGGAATAGGGAGACATCGCCGTCATGGTGATTTCGGGATGCGGCCGCTGGTAGGGCTTGGGGATATAGCCCACCCCAAGCTCGGGGATGACCATGTCCTTGAGCGAGATCTGCCAGTGCTTTCCGGGGATCTCGTATGGCGGATCCTGGCGCCACAATTGCAGGATCGTGTCGATCGCCTCCATCATCCGCTCGTTCCGGTATTCCCCGTCCAGGACCTTGAACAGCTCCATGTCGCTTGCAAGGCCTCCCGGCCCGATCCCGAACATGAGGCGCCCGCGGCTCAAATGATCGAACTGCGCCACTTCGGCCGCGACGACCGCCGGATGGTGGTTCGGGAGCGCAATGACGCCGGTTCCGAACTTGATGCGCCGGGTCCGATGGATCAGCGAAGCCAGAAACATGAGCGGCGCCGAGATCGGTTCGGTGGTGCAGGACATGTGTTCGCCGACCCAAAACTCGTCGAAGCCCAGTTGATCCGCATACACGACCTTGTCTGCGTCTTCTTCAAGCGTTTCGGCCATCGGGCGGCCAGGCGGGTGCAAGGGCATTGCGAACATGCCGAGTTTCATAGCGTATCTCCTTGTTTTGCTTAGGTATTTGAGCGGCCAGGGGTAGCCGCCACGGTGAAAATCAAGCGCCGAGCGTCGCCAGCGGAACGCTGCGCCCGCCCAGCCAGACCAGCGGATGGGCATCGGTCGCGGCGGACGAGGGCAGCACCACCTCCCGAACCCGGGCGATGAAAAGCGTGTGCGTGCCGTAGGGCATCGTTTGGTCGACGTCGGCGAACAGCACAGCGCGCGCGGCCGGCAGCCACGGAAGGTCTTTCCCGCCAGCGCCCCGGACATCGCGCCAATCGGACTGGGTGAACCGTTCGGCGCGCAGGTCGGACCGGGAAAACGCGTCCAGCAAGTGCGCCTGGTCTTTCGCCAGAAAATTGATGCAGAGCCGCCCGCTCATTTCCAGGACGGGATGGATGCCCGCTGTGCGATTGACCGCAACCAGAACGGCTGGCGGATCGACGGTGACGGAGATCACCGCGGAAGCGGCCATCCCATACGGTGTTCCTTCCGCATCGCGGCTGGTGATCAGGGCGACCGTGGACGGCACATTGCGCATGGCCTCCTTGAGGCCAGGAATGGGCATATTCATGAAGACTGTCTCCTCGTACGTTCCCGCTCGGTTGGCGGGATGCGTGCGAACGAATATGCAAAGACCGTGCCAGGTCGGTCCGCCTGGGCAAACGCAGGGAATGGGCGGGCGTAGGGTGTGTCACGCTACACAGGAGTGCGACACTTGCTGTGCCATTGCGCCATGACGGAAGGCGCCGATCCGCTTCAATTCGGCGTTGACGGAGCGAGCTTCATGTCCTGTGGGCGGAAGGCGCCGCGGGTGGTTTGTGGTGTAGCCGCGTCGGGGTGCGTAATACGCATAATGTGTATTATGTAAAGTAATGAATATGGCCGAAACCAGGCCGACGCGCCCATCTTCCCCTTCGACCTCAAATCCGGATCGGATCCCCACCCCGGCAGACGCGCGGTCTGCATGGAGAGTTCCCCCTACTTGGCTTCACCTGCGGGATCGGCCATGGATTGCCGCTGCGCCACCAGCAAGGCATCGCTCTGATCGATGCGTATGGTTCCAATCCGCGGGAACTCGAAGTCGATGATGATATACAGCGCCGCAGTCATGACGACCGCGTATATCACCTGGTGCAGCAACGTGCTGCGCTTGGAGGATGCCAGGTTCGATCCCACCAGACCGGCGGCAACCAGCGTCAGGAAACCCAGGAAGACATAGGCCGCGACGGGAGGATGCACCTTCTGCGCCACGGTCTGAGCGGAGGCGACGTCGAACATGTCGTTGACCGCTCCGACGTAGGACGTGGCAAAAGGCGGCACGCTTGCGCGCGCGGCCTGCATCGAAGTGGTCCATATTTCCTTCTGCAGTGTCCCGATGCGCGCGGCAATCGTATCGCGCTGCTCCAGGTCGGCCACGTTGCGATAGTAGTCAATGCGCAGATCCACATACTGCCGGAATTGCTCGCGCAGCCGGGGTTGGTCGCCCGCATTGACCATGTCGATGCGCAGCCAGGCGGTTCCGATGGCGTTAACCTCCTGGACCAATAGATCGCGGCGCTCCGCCATGCGCTGAGCGGCGCCCGAGAAAGTGAAGGCCACCAACAGCCCCAGCAATGCGAACACCGAACCTTCGATGACCGCCGCGCCCGAACCGCCTTTCTCGTCGGCATGGCGTCCTAGCCACTTGCCAAGTTGAATCGCCACCAATAGCAGAGCGAAGAAAGCGACAGCCAGTCCAGCAAGAAGAAGGGAGTAGTTCATTCAATCACCCTGCGCGTCAGTGTTATCGATGAAAGCCGTCTTCATTGCGGAGGCTCGCCCTCTTCTGGCGACATCCAGGAGGCAGCGACGTCGTGGCCAGGCCAACCGCAAGCACCTTGAATGTATCCTCTGATGGCCTCGTAAGAGGCATGGCTCCGCCAGTCAGCGCTGGAAAATTTTCCGGACGGCGAACTTCTAGTCAATAATTCAATAATCGTTGTATGATCGAACCATGAGCGAAGACCAAGTCATCTCGGCGCTAGGCGCCCTTGCCCACCCCCAGCGGTTGCGGGCCTTCCGCGCACTCGTGGTGGCCGGCCTGCCCGGACTCGTGCCTAGCGTCCTGGCGGACCAGCTGGGCGTGGCGCGCAACACCCTGTCTTTCCACCTGAAAGAGCTCGCGCAGTCGGGCCTGGTCAGCGTCGAACAGCAAGGGCGCAACCTGATTTATCGCGCCGATTTCTCGCGGATGAACGGGTTGCTCGGCTATCTCACCGAACATTGCTGCCAAGGCACGCCGTGCGAGGTTTCCAACTGCTGCTAGGAATTTCCATGTCGCACTCCCCTTTCAACGTGCTCTTTCTTTGCACGGGTAATTCCGCGCGTTCGATCCTGGCCGAAGGCCTGCTCAACGGCCTGGGCGGCGATCAGTTCCGGGCGTATTCCGCCGGCAGCGCGCCTCGGGGCGAGGTTCACTCGCTGGCTCTCGTCACCCTCGCATCCTATTCGCTGCCGATGGACGGGTACCGGAGCAAGAGCTGGGACGAGTTCGCCACCGCCGATGCCCCGAAAATGGACTTCATCATCACGGTGTGCGACGACGCGGCGGGTGAAGTCTGTCCCGTATGGCCGGGCCATCCGATGACGGCGCATTGGGGCGTGCCGGACCCCGCCGCGCACGAAGGCAGCGAGGAAGAACGCCTCAAGGCCTTTCACGATGCGGCGCGCATGCTGAAGCGCCGCATCGAACTGTTCCTGTCTTTGCCGCTCGATCGCCTCGACGCCCTGTCGCTCCAGGCCGAGCTGCGCGGCATCGGCCAGTCCCGGGGGTAAATCGATGTCGTCCAGTACGCAGGCGGCGCCGGCACCGCGCCAGCGCTCCGGGATGACCGTGTTCGAGCGCTACCTCACGCTGTGGGTCTTTCTCTGTATCGTGCTGGGCGTGACGCTCGGCCAGCTCATGCCAGCGGTGTTCCAGGCCATCGGGCGCTGGGAAGTCGCGCAGGTCAACCTGCCGGTCGGGATCCTGATCTGGGTGATGATCATCCCGATGCTGCTCAAGGTGGACTTCGGCGCGCTGGGGCAGGTCAGGCAGCATTGGCGCGGCATCGGCGTGACGCTGTTCATCAACTGGGCCGTCAAGCCGTTTTCGATGGCCTTCCTGGGCTGGCTGTTCATCCGCCAGGTCTTTTCCCCGTGGTTGCCGGCCGATCAGCTGGATAGCTACATCGCGGGCCTGATCCTCCTGGCCGCCGCTCCGTGCACTGCCATGGTCTTCGTCTGGAGCCGGTTGACCGGCGGAGATCCGGTGTTCACGCTGTCCCAGGTGGCGTTGAACGACACGATCATGGTGTTCGCCTTCGCGCCGGTCGTGGGGTTGTTGCTGGGCCTGTCGGCCATCACCGTGCCGTGGGATACGCTGCTGGTGTCCGTGGGACTGTACATCGTGATTCCGGTCATTCTTGCCCAGCTCTGGCGCCGCGCGTTGCTGCGTCGCGGGCAGGCGGTTTTCGAGGCGGCGCTGGAGCGGATCGGGCCGTTCTCGATGGCTGCCCTGCTGCTGACGCTGGTGCTGCTGTTCGCGTTCCAGGGCGAGGCCATCATCGGCCAGCCCCTGGTGATCGCGATGTTGGCCGTGCCCATTCTCATCCAGGTGCTCTTCAATTCCGGCCTGGCCTACTGGCTCAATCGCCGCGTGGGAGAGACGCACGACATTGCGTGCCCCTCCGCGCTGATCGGCGCATCCAACTTCTTCGAACTCGCCGTCGCCGCCGCGATCAGCCTGTTCGGATTCCAGTCCGGCGCCGCCCTGGCCACCGTCGTGGGCGTGCTCATCGAGGTGCCGGTCATGTTGCTCGTCGTGCGTATCGTCAACCAGAGCAAGGGTTGGTACGACGCCGGCGTCAAGCGGGACTGATCCGTGCCAGGCGCCCCTGTCCGGGTCATCGGCACCCTGGGAACCACTCAAACGCTGGCCTGGGCATCTTCCTACTATTTGCCGGCGATGCTGGCGGATCCGATGGCCCGCGATCTGGGCGTGTCCGCGCCCACGGTCTATGCCGCCTTCTCGGTCGCCATGGTCGCATCGGCATTGGCAGGCCCATGGGCGGGGCAAGCGATCGACCGTCATGGCGGCCGGATCGTCCTGGTCGGCACGAGCCTGCTGTTTGCCCTCGGGCTGGGCATGCTCGGAACCGCCCAGGGGCTCTGGACGATGCTAGGGGCGTGGATCGTCATTGGGATTGCAATGGGGGCCGGCCTCTACGAAGCCGCCTTTTCCAGCCTGGTGCGCCTTTATGGTCATCAGGCCCGCGGCGCGATCACAGGCATTACGCTGATTGCCGGGTTCGCCAGCACCGTGGGATGGCCGCTATCGGCCTGGATGGAAACGCAATTCGGCTGGCGCGGCGCGTGCCTGGGCTGGGCCGCCCTGCATTTATTGGTCGGCTTGCCGCTGAATGCCTGGCTCCCCAGGGCGTCGACGCTCTCGAAGGCGGCAAGCCTGGAGGCGACGGCCGCGGCGCCGGCCGACGCCTCCCCTGCTCCCGAACCGAGGCGGCAAGGCTACGCGACCGCCCTCCTCGCTTTCGTGTTCGCGGCGACGTGGTTCATCAGCACCGCCATGGCCACGCACCTGCCGCGGATGCTGGAAGCAACCGGCGCCACGCTCACCGCCGCGGTGGCCGTGGGCGCGCTGATCGGTCCGGCGCAGGTGGCCGGACGGCTGTTGGAGTTCGGCTTCCTGCGCCAGGTTCACCCCTTGCTGTCGGCGCGCCTGGCCGCGCTTGCGCATCCGGCCGGCGTTGCGGTGCTGCTGACCGGCGGCGCGGCGATGGCCCCGGCGTTCGCCATTCTGCACGGAGCGGGCAACGGCATCCTGACCATTGCCAAGGGCACTTTGCCCCTGGCGCTATTCGGTCCTCAGGGGTACGGCGCGCGCCAGGGCTGGCTGATGATGCCGGCGCGGGGCGCGCAGGCGCTGGCACCGTTTCTCTTCGGGCTTGCGCTGGACGCCTGGGGAGCCAGGGCGCTGTGGCTGTCCGGAGGCATCGGCCTGGCCGCCTTCGGCGCGCTGCTGGCATTGCGAGCGCGCCCTGCGGCCGCTTGAAGTTCTTGGGTTTTACGTCAACAGAGGTCTTTCATGTGTTTCACCACGATTTCTCACAGGCCGGCCCGCGAGGCATCGCGCAATGTCCCGGGGCCGATTCGCCACTGCGGCGCGGAGCCGGCGGCGCCGGCGATCGACGCGGAGGGCGATCGTGTCTGAGGCGCTTGCCGATTTGCCCGGCATCGAGCCGTCATTGTTCGAGCAACCCGATGCGGCCAGGCTGTTCTCGCCCTTGCGGGCCACGCACCCGCCCCGCTTCCTGCTGCTGTACGGATCGTTGCGCGAGCGCTCCTACAGCCGACTGGTCGCCGAGGAAGCGGCGCGGCTGTTGCGGGCGCTGGGCGGCGAAACCCGGCTGTTCAACCCCGCCGGACTGCCGCTGGTCGACGATGCCGGCGAGGATCATCCCAAGGTCCGCGAGCTGCGCGGGCTGGTGCAATGGGCGGAAGCAATGGTGTGGAGCTCGCCCGAGCGTCACGGCGCGATGACGGGCTTGATGAAGACGCAGATCGACTGG